>Ga0118677_10002561_pt1 | contig 36223 bp, 14 predicted proteins | sample AliMusrvi5mmetaG_FD_86154 | JGI IMG/M metagenome (GOLD analysis project Ga0118677, IMG submission 86154)
GCGCGAAGTCTGTGTGGCCCAAAAGAAACGCCCGGCAACGGTTTTGCCGGGCGATCATCCTATGCTACTTTAAAAATCCCTACGCCTGAGGCGGGGCCTGCGGTGGCGTTGGGATGTCTCTCTTTTTGGCTTCGGCCATTTTTTCCGGTATTTTCTTCAGGAGTTCCTGCAGGTCAACGCCGGTGAGGGCCTGGATTACCGGGGGGAGCTGGGCGATTATGTTGGTTACATCCTGGGTGACCTTGCTCGCCCCAGCGCTGCCGTCGGCTCCTCCGCCTATGACCACTATCTTCTCCATCTTGCTCAGAGGTTGGGAAACTGCGCTCGCCAACGCGGGCAGGTTCTCGGTGCCGGTGCTGCGAGCGCGCTCGTTCCTGCACCTTTGCGAGCAGCAGACGATCTTTCTTGGCGAAAACGAACTGATTGTCGGCGAGCGCGGCCCGGCGCCCAAGGTGGTGCCGACCTTCCCCGAACTGACCTGTCACAGCCTTGATGACCTGCGCATTCTCGATTCGCGCGCCAAGACCTGGTATCGGGTGAGTGACGAGTGCCTGCGCACCTACGAACAAACCGTCATCCCGTATTGGAGCGGCCGCTCGATGCGCGACAGGATGTTCGCCGAGTTGCCGAGCGATTGGCACGCGGCCTATGACGCCGGCATTTTCACCGAGTTCATGGAGCAACGCGCGCCGGGCCATACCGTGCTCGACGACAAGATCTATGCCAAGGGCATGCTCGACTTCAAACAGGACATCGCCGCGGCCGTCGCAGCGCTCGATTTTCTAACCGACGCGGACGCCTATCGGAAACGCGAGGCGCTCAAGGCCTTCGACATCTCGTGCGACGCGCTCATCGTGTTTGCCGGGCGTCATGCCGCCTTGGCCCGCGAGCTGGCCGCCACGGAAAAAGACCCGCAACGCCGGACGGAGTTGTTAGGCATCGCCGAGGTGTGCAGCCACGTCCCGGCCCGCGCGCCGCGCACTTTCCATGAGGCGCTGCAATACTATTGGTTCTGCCACCTCGCGGTGATCACCGAGTTGAATGGCTGGGATGCCTTCAACCCCGGACACCTCGACCAACACCTGCTGCCGTTCTATCAACTCGGCCTGGCCGACGGCAGCCTGACCCGCGACGGGGCGCGCGAGTTATTGGAATGTTTCTTCATCAAGTTCAACAATCATCCCGCGCCGCCCAAGGTCGGGGTGACCGCGGCCGAGAGCGGCACCTACACGGACTTCGCCAACATCAACCTCGGCGGCTTGCTGCGCGACGGTTCGGACGGCTCGAACGAGGTGTCGCACATATTGTTAGACATCGTGGACGAGATGCATTTGCTACAGCCGAGCACCAACATCCAGCTCTCGCGCAAAAACCCCGATTCATTCCTCAGGCACACGCTGCGGGTGGTGAGCAAGGGTTACGGGTTTCCATCGATCTTCAATGCCGACACCGTGGTCGAAGAACAACTGCGCCAGGGCAAAAGCATCGAGGACGCGCGTGCCGGCGGCTGCAGCGGCTGCGTGGAGACCGGCGCGTTCGGCAAGGAAGCCTATATCCTAACGGGATACTTCAATCTGGTGAAAGTGCTGGAACTCACGCTGCATGACGGCCGCGACCCGCGCAGCGGCCAACAACTCGGCCCGCACACCGGCGAGTCGGAGGGTTTCGCCGGCTACCGCGACTTGTTCGCAGCGTTCCGCCGGCAACTCCGCCATTTCATTGACATCAAGATTCGCGGCAGTCGCATCATCGAACGCATGTATGCCGATCAGATGCCCGCGCCATTCCTCAGCGTGCTCATCGACGATTGCATCGCCAAGGGCCTCGATTACAACGCCGGCGGCGCGCGCTATAACAACACGTTCATCCAAATGGTCGGCCTGGGCAGCGCCACCGATTGCCTCAGCGCCATCAAACGACTCTGCTTCGGCCCAGACGGCGACTCGTCTGACCGAACCATGGCCCTCGCCGAATTGGTCGCCAGCCTCGACACCGATTTCGCCGATGCCGAGATCCTGCGCCAGCGCCTGCTCCACCGCATGCCCAAGTACGGCAATGACGACGACCTGGCCGACGCCGAGATGCTAGAAGTGTTCAACGCCTGCTTCGAGGAGGTCGATGGCCGCCCCGACGCGCGCGGCGGGCACTACCGGGTGCTGATGTTGCCCACCACCTGCCATGTGTATTTCGGCAGCGTCACCGGCGCCATGCCCGATGGCCGCAAGGCCGGCCTGCCGCTTTCCGAGGGCATCAGTCCGGTGCAAGGCGCCGACCGCCTCGGCCCGACCGCGGTGATCAAGAGCGCGTCGAAAATGGATCATGTCAAGACCGGCGGCACTTTGCTCAATCTCAAGTTTTCCCCCGATCTGGTCGCCACCGACGATGGCCTCGACAAGTGGCTGCATCTGGTGCGCGGGTATTTCAAGCTCGACGGCCATCACCTCCAGTTCAACGTGACCACCGCGCGCATGCTGCGCGAGGCGCAAGCGCAGCCCGACGCCCATCGCGGACTGATCGTGCGGGTGGCCGGCTACAGCGATTATTTCTGCGACCTGTCGCTGGAGTTGCAGGAGGAAATCATCGCCCGCACCGAGCACCAGAGTTTCTAACTTCCCCCGGTGCTGCCGCCCATTGAAACCGTTGATATTGTCCTGCCTCTGGAGCGTTCCGAGAATGAGGCGGCGAGACGCGCGGCGGCTGCTGCCAAGCTGGGCGTGGCGGTCTCGCGGATCGGCGAAACCCGCCTGCGCAAACATTCCATCGATGCCCGCCAAAGCTCCATCAAGGTGCAACTGCGGCTCGACGTTTCGTTAGACGGGCCGCTGCCCGCGGAAACCATGCCGCATTGGGTTGCACCGCCGCTGCCCGCCAATGCGCGGAGCGTGGTCATCGTGGGCTGTGGGCCGGCGGGGATGTTTGCCGCACTGCGCTGTTTGGAACTCGGCCTCAAGCCGATCATCCTGGAGCGCGGCAAGGACGTCAGCGCGCGGCGCTTCGATCTGGCCCCGCTGCTGCGCGAGGGCCGCGTCGTCGAGGAATCCAACTACTGCTTCGGCGAGGGCGGCGCCGGCACCTTTTCCGACGGCAAACTCTACACTCGTGCCACCAAACGCGGCCCGGTCGCCAGGGTGTATGAAATCCTCGTCGCCCACGGCGCACCCGCCCGCATCCTGACCGATGCGCACCCGCACATCGGCTCCAACCTTCTGCCCAACGTTGTCAAGGCCGTCCGCGCGTCCATCATCGAGGCCGGCGGCGAAGTGCGCTTCCAAACCAAGGTCGTCGATTTCCTGCTCAGCGGCGAACGCCTCCGCGGCGTGCTCACCGCGGCCCACGAGGAAATCCCCGCCGCTGCTGTCATCCTCGCCACCGGCCACTCGGCACGCGACATCTATCGGCTTCTGGCGGAACACACGATATTGTTAGAGCCGAAGCCGTTTGCGGTCGGCTGCCGCATCGAGCATCCGCAAGCGTTCATCGACCGCGCCCAATATCATCTTGGCGCCACTGCGGAACGTCCGCACCTGCTGCCCGCCGCGCGCTACCGGTTGGCCACCAAGATTCGCGGCCGCGGCGTGCATTCGTTCTGCATGTGTCCCGGCGGTTGGATCGTGCCCGCTGCCACCGAGAACGACGAGGTGGTGGTCAACGGCATGAGCCTGTCGCGGCGCGATTCGCCGTTCGCCAATTCCGGGCTCATCGTCACCGTCGAGCCGGAAGACCTGCCAGGGTTTTTCCAACAACACGGCGTGTTGGGCGGCATGGAATTCCAGAAAATGTTAGAGCGCGCGGCCAAGTCCGCCGGCGGTGGCGGCCAGGTCGCCCCGGCCCAACAGGTCGGCGATTTTCTCGCTGCCAAACTCTCCGCCAGTCTGCCGGAAACCAGCTATTTCCCCGGCATCCGCTGCGCTCCGCTGCACGAGTTGCTGCCGGCCTGGATCACCGGCCGGATGCGCGAGGGGCTGCGCCTGTTCGGCCGCCAGATGCCCGGCTATGTCGCGGCGCCGGCGCTGTTGTTAGGATTTGAGACCCGCACCAGTTCGCCGCTGCGCATCCCGCGCCGCGACGACACCCTCGAACACCCGCAGGTGCGCGGGCTCTTCCCCTGCGGCGAGGGCGCCGGGTTCGCCGGCGGCATTGTCAGCGCCGCGCTCGACGGCATGCGCAGCGCCGAGGCCGCCGCGGGCTGAGGCATCTTGGAGAAAACCGCAACCCTTTCTGAAACTTCCAAGAAATGCAAGCCTGCTGTCCCTTCCTCAACCTTCCCACTCAACCATAAACGACCACGGTTTGAACACAACATTCGATGCGAACAAGATTTCACCTTTAACTCGTGATTTTCCTAGACGAAACAAACACCTAAATAATTGCAGAATAAAATGAATCTTTCCTTTGATCTCAATCTGGCGGAAATATACACGAGCGCATGTCAAAGGGCCCGAGTTCTGACGGAGGACTGGGTTCTGAAAGAAGTCTATTGTCCGAGCTGTGGCGGCCCGGTCCATGATTATTGCAATAACAGACCTGTCGCCGATTTTTATTGCAAAGAATGCATTGAAGATTTTGAACTTAAATCCAAGAAGGGGGAGATTTGGCAAGAAAGTTGCATCTGGGGCATACAGTCGAATGATAGAGAGGATCATCTCAGCAGAGAAACCCAATTTCTTCTTTATGGGTCATCTTAATGCCCTCAGTGTCAGGGACTTTTTCGTGATACCCAAACACTTCTTCGTTTCGGGAATCATTGAGGAAAGAAGACCACTTGCTGCGACCGCCCGCAGATCCGGGTGGGTAGGGTCCAACATTCTATTCTCAAGAATTCCAAGGGCTGGACGGGTTTCCTATGTTGAAGATGGGCAAGTGGTCCCCAAAGGGGAAGTACTAGAAAAGTGGCAGAAGACAGCGTTTCTGAAAGAGCTGAAGAAGCCTGGTGCAAAGGGTTGGATATTGGAAATTATGAATTGCATCGACGTCATTAACACAAAGGAGTTCACGCTGGCGGAAGTCTATTCATTTGAAGAAGACTTGAAAGCTATTCACCCGGAAAATAGAAACATCAAGCCGAAAATTAGGCAGCAGTTGCAATTCTTGAGAAACAACGGTTATCTCCAATTCGTCGGTAATGGTGTATATCGACTTGCGTAGGTTGCACCCTATGCCGCCCGTTGGATCATCCGTTAGGACGGTTGGCGTTCGGTCCCATCACCAGAACCCAGGAGGATTTGCGAGCGCTGGCGCTGGAGCTTGACGCGGAATCGAGCAAGTTTGACACCACGACAACCACCAACCTGCGCAAACTCAAACCCCGGCTAACGCGCGGCGACGGCGGCGGTTGTCCGATTCTTGCCATAGCCATCTCCGCCCGCACTTGCGGCCCGCTTGTGAGACCTGCAACAGGTTCCTATACGGAGTAGGTGGCAATTTCCGCCTTTTCAGTGGTTTCAGTGGATTTCAGTGCCATCAGTGGTTATATTCGCCGGCGCGCCTCCCGAGCAGCGTGTTCGGAATCAACTCCGCTTTCCGATCAACAAGCACCCCAACCTAACAAAACAAGGAAAATCATGAAATCCCCACTCTGGCTCCTACTTGTCCTCGCCGGCTCCGCCGCCGCCGACTCCACCGTTCCTGACAATCCAACGGCCTACGAGGCCCCCATCGTGCTGTCGGCCGTGCGCCTGCTCGGTCCGGCGGCGGCCGGTCCCGCCTATCGGGTGCGCGAGGCGGTGCCCACCGATGGCTACATGGCCCATTTCACCATCGACTCGGATTACGGCGAGTTCTATTGCATCGGCACCGCCCAGGCCAAGGCGCGGATTCGCGAGATGGATGCCATCGCCAAGTTGATGGCCGTGAGCAAGAGCGACCTGTTCGCCGACGCGCTCAAGCGCTCGATCGAACAACCCATCGACGCGGTGAAGAACATCGTGAGAAACCCGGTGGCTTCGGTCAAGTCGGTGCCCAAGTCGGTCGGCCATTTTTTCCGCAAAATCGGCACGTCGGTGGAAAACGCCGCCGGCAATGTCCGCGATCGCATCGAGGGCGATGAAGACGCCGACACCGGTGCCAACATCGGCCGCACCGCCAAGAGTGTCATCGGCTTTGACAAGGCGAAACTCGACTGCGCCAGGCAGCTCGGCGTGGACCCGTACACCGACAACGAGCGTCTCCAACAGGAGATAGAGAAAGTCGCGTGGGCGTTTTTTGCGGGCGGCTTGCCATTGCGCATCGGTGCCGCGGTCGCCTCTGGCGGTGCCTCCATGGCCCTCACCGCCACCAAGGTCGTCGGCCTGCCCGATGAGATCTACGCGCTCACCCCCGCGGAACTCACCCTGCGCAACCAGCAGGCGATGGAGGCCATGGGAGTGCCCGCTGATTCTGCTAGAAAGTTCGCTTCCAGCGACGCGCTCTCGATCACCCTGCGTCGCTCCATCATCCGCTCGCTGCAAGCGCTTGGCGACGTGCCCGGCCGTGCCGTCACCATTGAGGTTGCCGCCGACTGCGACAGCCGTCGGCAGGTGGAGTTTCTCGATCAAGCCCTCGGTCTTTTGGTGCAGCGCCAGGCTTCTGGCAAACCGGCCTGTGCCCGGCTCGAAGTCATCGGCCGGCTCCCCGGCGCGGTCGATGCCGCCGGCGTGCTCTCGGTTCCCGCGCCCGTGGACTACCTGAGCTGGACGCCTGAGGTCGCGGAATTCGCCAACCGCGACGACTTGCTAGGCCGCAAGCCCGTCCTGTTGTTGGCCGGTGACGCCAGCCAGCGCACCCGCGCCGAACTCGCCTCCCTCGGCTGGACCGTGGCCACGCCGTGAGCGGTTGGGGCTTGGAACGGGACATGGGACGGGACTTGCCAAGTCCCGTTGCAAGGACACGGCATTTGGCAAGTGCCGTTCCGTGGCAGAATGAAATGGCGGGTGATGGCCCGGCCAAACCCGCCGCCGTTGCTTGAATTCCAGCCAAACTGCGGCATAGTGCCGCGAGATGCATCGGATCGAAGCCATGGATGAGTTGATGACTTGCCGCTTGGACCACATCCGCAAGGCGGTTGAGCCATGCACGCTGGTGATTTTCGGGGCGAGCGGAGATTTGACCGCGCGCAAGCTGATTCCGGCGCTCTATCATCTTTCCAAGGACGGCCAGATGCCGGAGGACTTCCGCATCGTCGGGTTCGCCCGGCGTGAGAAATCCGCGGCGTCGTGGCGCGCCGAATTGCGCGAGGCGCTGGATTCGTTCTCGCGCAGCAAGCCGGTGGACGACGCGGTGTGGTCGGCTTTCGCCGAGCGCGTGGATTACTGCCAGGGCGACATCGGCGATGCGGCGGCCTATGGCAAGCTCGCGGCGGTGCTCCAGGCCTTGCCGAGCGAAGCGCTGCAAAAGAACCTGCTGTTTTACCTGGCGACCTCGCCGAGCCAGTTCGGCGTGGTGTCCGGGCACTTGCACGAGGCGAAGTTATTGCATCGCGACGGCCAAGGAAACTGGCAGCGACTGGTGATAGAAAAACCCTTCGGCCACGACCTCGGGTCGGCCCGCGCGCTCAATCACGAACTCACCCGCTATGCCCACGAACAACAGGTGTTCCGCATCGACCACTACCTCGGCAAGGAAACGGTGCAGAACATTCTAACATTCCGCTTCGCCAACTCGATCTTCGAGCGGCTGTGGAACCGCGATGCGGTGGATCACATCCAGATCACGGTCAGTGAGAAGCTCGGCGTCGGCGCGCGCGGCGGCTATTACGAGGAGGCCGGCGCGCTGCGCGACATGCTGCAAAACCACCTGATGCAGGTGCTGGCCCTGGTCACCATGGAGCCGCCGGTGTCGCTGGATGCCGAACCGGTGCGCGACGAAAAAGTCAAGGTGCTCTCGGCGGTTCGCCGCATGCAGCCCGAGGAGGTGGCCAAGCATGTGGTGCGCGGACAATACATCGAGGGATTCGTTGGCGGCGAGGCCCTGGCGGCCTATCGCAATGAGCCAAAGGTCAACCCGCTTTCCAACGTGGAAACCTTCGTTGCGGTCAACTTGTTCATTGACAACTGGCGCTGGGCCGGGGTGCCCATCTATCTGCGAACCGGCAAGGCCCTGCCGATCAGCGCCAGCGAGGTGCGGGTGCAGTTCAAACCCACGCCGCATGTGTTGTTTGCCGCGCAATGCGGGCCGCTGCTCGACACCAACGCGCTGACCCTCCGGCTGCAACCCAACGAGGGGATCTCATTGCGCTTCACCGGCAAGGTGCCGGGCGTGGGCTACGGCTTGCGGCCGGTGCGCATGCACTTCAGTTATGATAGCGAATTCGGCGCCTACACGCCGGAAGCATATGAGCGCCTGTTGTTGGATGCGATCACCGGCGACGCAACCTTGTTCATCCGCCGCGACGAGGTCGAGCAGGCCTGGGAGATTGTCGATTCCATCCGCGCCGGCTGGGACAACCGTCCGCTGGACAAGAGAGAGTTCTATCCCGCGGGAAATTGGGGGCCGCACCTGGCGGACCAACTCCTAACACAATCAGGCCGCGCCTGGCGCGAGCCGAGACCCATCACCTGAATCGCAAATCCGAAATCTCAAATTTGAAATTTGAAATTTGAAATCCGTGGTCAACCCGCCTGATTCGTTAGACAAGCGTCGGCCTTCACGACCCACCCCATGATCCAACCGAACATCCTCTCCTTCCCAAACGACGACGCGCTGGCTGCGGCCGCGGCCGCGGCGTGGTTGGATGCCGTCGCCGCGGCACAAGCGGCGGGCCGCGAGTTCCACGTGGCCTTGTCCGGTGGCCGGGTGATGCGCAAATTCCTCGCCGCCGCCGCCGGACTCGCGGCGCAACGTGCGATGGATTTCCACCAGGTGCATTTTTTCTGGGCCGACGAGCGCTGCGTGCCGCCCGACGCCGCGGAGAGCAACTTCCGCCTGGCCAACGAGGCCTTGTTGCAACCCGCCGCCGTGCCTAACGAAAATGTCCACCGCCTGCGCGGGGAACTCGCTCCTGCAACTGCGGCACAGGCGGCCGGCGACGAAATGCGCCAGGTCTGCGGCGCGGCCGCCGGGACGCTTCCGGCAGCGGACCTTGTTCTGTTAGGCATGGGCGAGGACGGTCACGTGGCATCGCTGTTTCCGGGCAACCCGCAGACCGAGGCGGATGTCACATCGGTGTTCCTGCCGGTGTTCGACGCGCCCAAGCCGCCGCCTAACAGAATCAGCCTGGGCCATGGCGCGCTGGCCGCCGCGCGCACCGTCTGGGTGCTGGCGTCCGGCCCGGGCAAGCAGGCGGCCTTGCGGCACTCGCTCGATGCGGCGGGCACCACGCCGCTGGCGCGCGTCATTCAGCGGCGCGCGGCAACGACGGTTTTCACGGAGCTAGCGCTGCCGGGTTAGCGGGCGCGGAGTTCCTTGAAACGCGCGTTGAGCATGGCGATACGCTCGTTCATGTTGTTGCGGATCGTGGTCCAAGGCGTCGCGGGAGTCGCCACGCGCTTGGCCGCAAGCCGGTGGTCGCTGCGGGCCATCAGGCGCTCGCCGCTCACCGAATCGATGATTTCCCCTTCAAACGACACATTGGAAACGAAACTTGCGACGGACGCAGAGCCCAGATTGCCGGACAACTTGGCGCGGGCTCCCGCATGCACCGTGGTCACCGGATGGCCGGCCGGCCGGTCCTCAATCACATCGGTCAATGCCGCGCGAACCCGCAGCGTGGTCGGGCCTGGCACGGTGACAACCTTGAGTTCGCCGGCGATCTGGCTGCGCAACGACTCGCCCAGATAGGCGGCAAGCTGGTCGGTCACCGTAGCGCTGATCCCTGGAGTTGCGACCACCGTGGTGACCGGATCGATGATCACCCGGTCGTATTTCTTGAGGTTGGCACCGGGCTTCACATAGCTGGAAACCGCGTCGGCGGCGCCGTAACCGGCGTCCAACTGTTTGTAGTTGCCAAGAAAACCCGAGGGCGATTTGCCGCCTCCGCCTCCGCCTCCGCCTCCGGTGGAGCAGGAAGCAAGGGCGAGGGCGGTTGCGGTGGTGGCCAGCAGGCCAAGTTGGTTGAGGCGGTTCATGGGAGCGTTGGTTGGATGAGGCAAACGGCACCACCCTGCGTGCTCCGATGCGTTGGAGCGGCAAGCATGGGGCCGACGTTCGCCCCGAAGGTGTCCGCCCGGCCCGCGGTGTCAAGCGGAAATATCAGCAACAGCCTGAAATCATGAAATCATCAGAGCCATTTCATCTGTTTTGACTGAACTGGTGCGATCCGTGCGTGTTTGCCAGATTTCACAAGAGCTGCAAGTGGGACGGGCGTGCCGGATGGCGACTGGGCCTGCGGCGACCGACACTGGATATCTTGCGGGCGCGATTGAGGCGTGGTTGGGTACTCTGGGACGTTGTGGATGTGGATAGCTGAGGTTAGCGCATCACATGCTTGAGGGCGGCTGTCGCCTTCATGGAACGCTCCATAGGCCACCTTGGGGGCCGCGTCGCCAAGAGCCGCGTTGTCAGGATGGGTAAGAATGGCGTAGTTGCCCATGGTGTTGACATCGAAGTCACACTCGACGTGTCCGACGAACTTCCGAGGAAAGATGTGGTGGACATCGATACCCCCAGAAGCATCCGTGACCTTGCACGCGTCTGCCAGTGGCTGGCCGCTCGGCCAACTCCGCGAGTTACGCGACACGAGGTATGCCAAGTCAATCTGCATCAGCGGACCTGACATGTTGGATTCTGCCAGTATGTCAGTCTCTTGTGCGAGTAAGGCGGCTGCCACATCGCCGCCGCTGAGACTGGCACCCCGCTATTTAGCCTATGGAAGATCCCAATCACGACTATTGCCTCAGCGGATTCATTGGCGGCAAGCTTGGAGGTATCAATCTCGTAACATGGCACATCGACATCAAGCATCAACGTCAGACGCTCAAGCTTCGCACGGACAAGGTCCCTTGCACCGTCCGTATCGGCGATGTGACCAGCCTCTGTGAGCCGTCGCACAGTCTCCGAGATATGGGCCATGGCTCGAAGTCCTTCGTGATCGTCTAATTGAATGACATCACTGAGGGCTACAAGGGCCGGGCCATTTGCTTCGATTCGCCGTTCCGCGCTCTTCGTTCTCCCTTTCAGAACGAACGTTTCATTGGTCACGTCGAAGAAGGCACGCCAACTTATCGGATTGCTCAGCCCCTTCCCCGGAGGCGGGAGAAGCACCTCGCCTCCTGCATCATTTTCCTGCCCAGTATTTCTTCGTGAAATCAACCAGCCAAGCCAGAAGAGTCGAGTCCGTGAGAATTTCGTTCAGTGCAAATTTGGTGCTGTGCTGGCGGGTGTGAATGGGCTATGCCACTGGCCGCCCCCATGAACCCGCCCCGCATCCTTGATGGAAAAGCCCTCGCCGCCACCGTGTTAGAAGCCAGCCGCGCCGAGGCGGCCGCACTGCATGCCCGCGGCATCACCCCCGGTCTGGCCGTGGTGCTGGTGGGTGAGGATCCAGCCTCGCAGGTTTATGTCGGAAGCAAGGCGCGCACTTGCGCCGAGTTGGGGTTTTACTCGCGCAAAATTGAACTTCCCGCCAGCACCACCCAGGATGAATTGCTAGACGTGGTGCGCGGTCTCAATGCCGATCCCGCGATTCACGGCATCCTGGTCCAGTCGCCGCCGCCCAAGCACATCGACGAGGCCGCCATCATCCGCGCCATCGATCCGCGCAAGGATGTCGATGGCTTCCATCCGGAAAACGTCGCCAAGCTGGTGCTGGAGGACCCGAGCGGCTTCGTGCCATGTACCCCCGCCGGCTGCATCATGTTGTTAGACTCGGCTGGCATCGCAACCGCCGGCGCGGAAGCGGTGATCATTGGCCGCAGCATGATCGTCGGCAAGCCGCTGGCCCTGCTGCTGATGTCCAAGCACTCCAACGCCACGGTCACCGTCGCCCATTCGCGGTCGCGCGACCTTCCCGCCATCTGCCGCCGCGCCGACATCCTCATCGCCGCGGTCGGCCGCCCGGAGATGGTTAGAGCCGACTGGATCAAACCCGGTGCGGTGGTCATCGATGTGGGCATCAACCGGGTGGCCGATCCCACGAAAAAATCCGGCTACCGGCTGACCGGCGACGTGGCGTATCAGGAAGTGATCACCCCGGTGCCCGGCGGCGTGGGGCCGATGACCATTGCCATGCTCATGCGGAACACGCTGCAGGCGGCCCGGCAGTTGGGGGAGTGAAAATTGTGGTCTGTTGTCGGTTGTCCGTTGTCCGTGATTGCGGGTGTGAGCTGAAGCGCGGCGTGCAAGCACCACAGACAACGGACAACAGACAACAGACAACTCTTCAACTCATGACCCATGACTCATGTTCCCCATGACATCTCTCTCACGGCTGGGTGACTTTGGCGTGCAGGAAGGCGTGCGGGCCGCCACTTGTGACGGTGCCGGGACTGCGGAAGGTGCGGTAGGTCCAATCCGTTAGGGAGTCGTTGTTGAGGTCGGACAGCGCGGGGAGCCCGGCCTGGATGGCGATGGCATCGGTGCCGGTGATTTCGGTGACGGCCAGGGTCCATGACGCCGAATCAAGCGTGTTACTCCCTTGAATCGTATAAATCACCCCATCGATGAGGGCGGAGACCTGTTCGGTGGCACCGCTGAAAACCGCCCCGCGGCGCACCGGTAGGGTCAGGGTGAGCACCCTGTCGCCATTGGACAGCAGCGTGGCGACCTTGCCGACGACTTTGCCATCGTTGGCACCGTTCAGCGGGTTGCCGTCGAACGCGAATTCCGCGAGGTTGCTGCGGCCGTCATGGTCGGGGTCGTCGGTGGGACCGTTTTCCTTGCCCGCGCTGCCGTCGAGTCCTTTGGCGAGAGCCCAGTCGGCGAAGGGGGTGGTGGACCCAGTGGTGGTGACGTTCAGCAGCAAGCTCTTGTTATCACCGGATTTTGAGACGGTCGCCGCCCAGCCTGACGGCAGGTTGAGGGTTGCCGGAGCGTTCCCTGTGATGCCGCCGGCGGCGGTGAGTAGCGTATAGAGACCGGCTGCGGGCGAACCACCGCTGGCGGTGATGTCGAGCACGGAAGCTCCGGTGAACGTCAGCGTGCCGGAGATATCGAGTTTATCGTGGCTGGCCGCCACAGTGCTCAGGGTAAAGGCGAGCCGGCCGGCGGCGGCGATGGTGGTGTTACCGCCGATGGTGCCGGTGCCGCCGAGCGAGGCGGCGGCACTGACGTTCACGGCGCCGGCACCGCTGTTGTTGCCGTTGATCAACAGTTTGCCCTGGGAAACCGTGGTGGCGCCGGTGTAGGTGTTAGAACCCGAGAGCGTCCAGGTGCCGGTGCCGGTCTTGATGAGGGAGCCGGCGGCAAACGCGCCGGCGAATTCCCCCGTGCCGGCAGTGGAACCCTGAAGGACAAGCGTGAAACTGTTACCGGTAGGTGCGCTGGTGAACTTCAACAGGCCGCTGCCCGATTGATCCAACGTCACGGTGGAACCGCCCCCGCCGGTGTTGTTCAACACGCGGTCGGTGGTCTCTCCCGTGCCGGTGTAGCGCAGGCCCTCAGGGGTACTGTCGTTCGTGCCAAGGTTGATGGTGCCATTGGCCACGGTGGTCGGCGCGCCCAAACTACTACTTGGATAGTGGACCGTTCCCAGCCCGGGATTGGTGGCAACGCTGTTGATTGAGGTCACGACCACCGTAGTGCCCCGGTATCGGTCAATCTTCGTCTGACCGCTGTAGGTGTTGGTGCCGGAAAGAACCACCGTCTGAGGCGTGCCGAAGTCGTGCTGGCCGATTGTTAGGTTCACCGGTCCGCCGCCGGGGCCGGACGAATCCGTGATGCTGGCGGAGATGGTTAGCGGGGAACCGCCGGCGTTGAACGGATCCAGATAGAGGGTTGAGCCGGCTCTCATGCCGTTGTTGTTGATTCCCGTGGTGAGGTTCGTGAGCAGCGTGGCGACATCGGCACTGGTGAACTCACCCACCCCGCCGATGCTCAGCGCCAAGGTGCAGCCGCTGTTGACCGTGATATATGTCGGAGTCCATTTCGTCGTGTCCGCATTGTAGAGCGACGCGGGTCCTTTGAATTGCACGCCACCGGTACTGATGAGCGTGGCACCGGCGTAGCTATTGGTGCCGCTGAGCAACATGAGTGAGTTGGTCCCCACCGGGATCGTGGTGCTGAATCCACCCGGCCCGGTGATGGCATTGCTGATCTGGTTGCCGCCCGGTGCTCCATGGTAGTCACCCGTGCCCATGATGGATGTGACCGCGAGGGTGATCGGCCCACTCCAACCGCCGCCACCAGCATCCAATATCCCGCCGTTAAGCGTCAGACTGTTAGCCACCGCAGCGGCCGTGTTCATGAGTCTGGTGCCGCTGTTCACTGTCACCGGGCCGGCCCCGAGTGCCGAGACATTGTTCACCTTCAACCGGCCGGAATTGACCGACGTGCCACCGCTGTAGGTATTGGCGCTGTTGAGATTGAGCGCGAAGTCGTTGTCGTCCACATAGCCGTTGTAGGTGACGGTCGATGCCGAGGGTCCCGTGCCTGGGTCGTTATCGACAATCGGGACCGAAATGCCGATGGCTTGTTTGCCGCCGCTGTTGAGCACCAAGTCCTTGGCCGCGCCGATCATCACCTTTCCGGTGCCGGAGATCGTGACGTTATCATAACCATTGTTCGCGGAGGTCAGCAGGCCGTTGAGCGTGATGGTGTTGCCATTGGTGGCCAGGACAAGCGGGCCGGCACCGTTGGAGGCGGCCGAACCGGCGGTGGTGTAGCGGAGCGTGTTGCCGGTGATCGGCGTCGTTAGAGTAACGGTCGTCGCGGTGGTCTCATTGAGCGAATAATTCACCGTCGCGGTGCTCATGTCCGACAAGTCGCTGGCCGCCAGGGGTGTGGCGCCGGCATAGCTGACAATCTGGCTGCTGCCGTTGACGGCGGCGTAGAACACCGGCGCCCCGGAATTGCCAGTGCCGACACCGACGGTGGCCCAGGGGCCCAGAATGTTATTTGTGTTGGTGATCGCCGTGGTGGCGATGATGGTGCTGGTATCGGGCACACTGGAGAAATTCAAGGTGCTGCCGGTGTTGCGGGTGATGCCATTGAGCGCGACGGTCATGGACCCGCTGCCGGTTCTTGTTAGTGAGACCTTCGATCCGCTGTTAGGGCTGAGGGAGGTTGAGGCGAATGACTGGGAACTGGCGATGTTGTTCTTTCCTATCAAGCTGAGGGTGCCCCCGCCGAGTGTGAGCGCGTTGCCGCCGTCTATCAGATTGTTGTTTGGCGAAGCGGTCAGGTTCGCGAAATTCTCCGTGAAGATGCCGGCGTTGATGACGAGTCCGCCGGTGAACGATTGGGCTGTCGTGCCGCTGAATGTCAAAGTGCCGCCGCCGGTTTTGATCAGGGCAGACCCGGCATTCGCACCATTGAGGGTTGCTGTCACCGTGCCTCCCTGCAATGCGAAGGAGGTGCAGGTGAGCGTGCCGTTTTGCAAGGTGCCGCCGGCGAGGGTGATTGCGCCGAAGGTTTTGCTCATGCCGCCGAAGTCCACCGTGCCGGTGAGGCCGTTGCCATTGATAATCAGATCGTTGCCGCTGGTGTAAGCCGCAGGGGTGAAGACCAGCGTGCCGCCGCCGCCGCCGAGGCGATAGGTTGTGCCATTGGGCGTGAGCGTGCCAGTGTAGGTCACGGAGCCCGCCGCGCCGAACGAAGCGGCGGCCAGACCTGTGGTGTTGAGATCGAAATTGGTGGCGCCATAGTTGTCGGCTGCGATGGCACCGGTGGAGGCGGCCACGATGCGGCCCAACGCCGTCGGGAGATTCGTGTTCACAAAGCTCGAACCGAACACGACTGCGCCCGGGGCATTCAGCGTGACATTGCGGCCAGTGCCGGCGATGGCGCCGAGGTCGTTGTATTGGAGGATGCCTGCGTTGAGGAACGTTCCACCGAAGTAATCGTTGCCGGTGTTGCTGAGCAGGACGGTGCCCACCTGGCCGCCAGAGTTGATTGAGATATAATTCGCGCCGCTGATCCTGCCCGTGACATCGAGAAAGCGGGCGGCACCGTTGCTCGCGTTGATGATGAGGCCCTTGTTGAGGCTGATGGCACCGGCGAAGGTCACCTTGTTCGTCAGGGTGGTACCGGTGGCTCCGCTGGAAAGAGTGGCCGTACCACTACTGCCGCCCTGCACGGTGATCGGGTTGTTCAACGTCTTGGCGTTCGTATCGATCTCGATCTGAGCGGCGGTGGCACCGCTTGTGTCACCTAGCAGAAAGGCCTGGGACGTGGAGGGAATCGGGTCGGTGACGTTGAGTTTCAAGATGCCGTTGGGGACCTTGACGCTTCCGCCCAAGCTTGTTAGGGCCTGGCTGATAGTGATATCGCATGCGGCGTTGCCATTCATGACGAGGTCACCGCCGACGCTGACGAGCGAACCCGCAAGGATCTGCAGAGACGTCGGGCGATCGCCATGCCCGTTGGTTGTCGCGTTAACGAGGTTGCCTCCGATGGAAACCGTGTTTTTCAGTTGGATCGGGGCCGCGGCGCCTTTGACCGCCTGGAAATCGCCGGTGATCGCCCAGGTGCCCTGAAACGTCTCCGAGTTAGAATTCAAGCCGTCGTTCAGGTACACGCCACCGACGACACTGTTAGTCGAGGTGGTGCTGCCGAACGTCAAGCCACCATAGGTCTGGCCGTTTTGCACGGTGGAAAAAGCATTGAAGGCGCTGCTGCCGATGGTGATCTGGCCGGAAAGGGTGAGCGCGCCGTAGTTGCCGGTAGGCAGGTTGATGACAAGCCCGTTGCCGCCTTGATCGGTCACGCTGGCCGAGAGGGCGGCGGTACTGCCACCATTTTGGTTGATGGCATTGAGCGACAGCGTTCCGTTTTGGAAAGTGTAAACACCGGCGCCGGAGTTGATTGTCAGCGCCCCCAGGGTGCGGGCCGTGGTGCCAAGATCGACGATGCCCGCCGTCGCGCCGCCGAAGTAGGCGTTATTCGCAGCACCGTCGCTCCAGCCGACGTTGCTGTTGCCTGAGGTCGCCGTGATACCCGAGTCCCAATACGGGTTGACGACATCCCAGGTGCCCGGCCCCCCAAGCGCATTGTTCGCCGGGTCCCAGGCGAAATCCAAGGCCGGCGCGGAGTGCGTGCCAAGGAGGGTGGCGATGGCGGCGGCGAGGAGGTACGCAGCGGGTGAGCCGGTGCTGACAAGGTGGAAGGCGGTTTTTGATTTCATCGATGCTTGGGTCAGGGGTCTAACCATTTTGGGTGCGCAGGAACTCGACGAATCGCCTTTCCAACCCAAAGTCTAATCGAGACAAGAGTGTCAGCCTCCTGGCGTCAAGGATTTTAGCTGGAAATCATCCGCATGGGATTCGCACGGAAGGCCGCACAGAGGGCTGTGCGGCCTTCGCTTGTGCGGACCATTCGTCACGGTCTAACGACTTTGGCGCGCAGGAAACCCTTGCCGGGCAGTCCGTCGGAACCATTGAGGCTGAAGCTCACATATTGATAGCCGGTCGGCAGTGCCGGCAAGCCGGGATTGATCAGAGGCACCGGGGTCACCACCGCCGTCCAGTTGTTTAGATCCGTGCTGCCTTGGATGGAGTAATTCAGGCCGTCCACTGTCGCGTCGGACACCGCCGGGCTGCCGGGCGTGGAGAAGGTCACGCCATTGCGCACCGCGATGGTGAGGATCATTTCCTTGGCCGTGCCCGGGTCATTGCTGTCGGCCTGGAGGCCGAAGACCAGTCCGGTCTTGGTCGGATCGTTGGGGATGCCGCCGAATGCGAATTCCTCGAGGTTGGTGGCACCGTCGCCGTCCGGGTCATCGTTGGGACCTTGCAGGCCGGCGGGGATGGCGAAAGCGGGAGTCTGAATCCAGGTGGTGTAGGCATCGGCGGAACCGGCGATGCTGATGTTGACATAGTTGCCAGCCTGGGCGGCGGCGACGTTGGCGCCTTTGGCGGTCGCGTCGTAGTCGATGGTCCAGGTCTTGCCCGCGAAATTGAAGGTCGAGTCTTCGGCCAGGACGGTGGAGTTATAGGTCAACAGTCCGCTGTTCCACAAGCCGGTGGAGTAATTGAACAATGAGAACACCGTCCCTGGGGCAAAGGTTCCCACGCCAAGATCGCTTAGGTTCAGGGTGACCGAACCGCCCAGACTCAGCGCGCCGTTGACGATATGGAGATCGGCCCCCGCGCTGGTGGCCACGCTGGAGTTGACCTGGTATTGATAGGTCGAATTGTTGGCGAAGCTCAGGGCGCCAGAGGTCAGCGTGCCGATGGAGGAGGCACCGGGTGAAAGCGTCCCGCTGACATTGAGCGCGCCAGTGATCATGCCGGTGCCGCCAAAGTTGCCACTGGCACCCACGTTGACTGCGGCGGTGCCGGTGGCGCTGCCGCTGGTGTTGGTGACCAACAGGCTGCCGCCGCTGACGGTGGTGCCGCCGGTGTAGGTGTTGGCATTGGAAAGCGTCAGGGTGCCATTGCTTACCGTCACGCTGCCTTGCCCGGCGACGACGCCGCCAAGGATGGAGGCGGTGGAGCTGCTGCTGTGCTTCAACGAGGCGCCGGGGGCGATGGTGAGGTTGCTCGCCGTCGCTGAGGCGGCGAGAGTGGCGCTGCCGCCGATTTCCAAGACGCCGCCGTCAATGTACGAGCTGAACGCCTTGAAGGTGGTGGTACCGCTGCTGAGGGTCAGGTTTCCCGCACCGGACTTCAAGAACCGCGCGTTGCCGGTGAAATTCAGCGGCATGGCGATGTTCAAGACGTCCGTGGCGCCATCCACGCGGACGTCCGCCTGAACGGCGTTGAAGGTGACATTTGACCCACCGCTGATGGTGGAGGTGCCGCCGCCGGTCTTGAGGATGCCGTTGGCTCCCGCGTTGCCACCGTTGCTGAAGGAGATCGTCTGGCTGGAGTTCAGCATCGTGATGGAGCTGGTGCCGACGATTTTCAAGGTGCCCAGATTGCCGCCGGTGCCCAACGTGACGCTGGTCTGGGCGGTGATGTCGCCGGTGATTTGTTGATTGGTCGTGTTGGCAAAGGACGCCCCGCCGGCACTCGTCGCGGAGACTGAATCCGAGCCATACTTGATGCCGCGAACAAAACCGGCCGGGTCATAGACCGCGAAGTCGCCGCCGTTGAAATAGGCATTCTGACTGGTGATGTTGTAGTAGCTGGCGGCACCCGCGCCGACCAAGGCGCTGAGCCCGCTGCCGAGGGCGATTTTGTAGTCGGTGCCGTTGACGCCGCCGCCGGCGACGTCATTGGTGACGAAGTTGATGACGTTGCCGTTTTCGGTGACGTTGCTGGTCACCGTGGTGAAAGTCAGAGTGACGGGCTGGGCCGCGGTGCGGGTGAGCTGCACCGTGTTGTCATTGGGCTGGGAGTTTTGGGACGCCAAGGATGCCAGCGTCTGCGAGGTGGCACCGGATGCGCCGGCATTGTCGTAGATGAACGCGCTGCCGCCCGCGTAGGTGGTGTTGTTCACGCCCAGGAACAGCCCGGTAGTCGCCGACAACGACCCGGTGGCCCCATTCAGCTTGAGGGTGCCGAGAGCCACCGTCGTCAGGCCGGTGTAGCTGTCGGCGGCATTGAGCACCAGCGTGCCGAGCCCGGTTTTGGTTAGGGTCCCGGACGTGCCCGTGCCGCTGATGACACCGCTGAGGGTGGCGACGTTGGCATCGACCTCGATGGTGCGGGCGGAGTTGACGAGACTGATGGCATTTTTGAACTCGAGCGTGTTGTTGGCCGTAACGCCGTTGAGGATGAAGGTGCCGGGTTGGAACGGTGCCGTGCCCCAGGTGAGCGCCGTAGGGCTGCCGAGCGTGCCGATGGCCACCTGGACCGCGCCACCGTTGGCGCTGAAGCCGCTGGTGCCGCCGGTGATTTGCATGTTGCCCGCCGCGCTGCCGCCGGTGCGCACCAGGTTGGTCCCGGTTTCGATCACCCCGCCGTTGATGGTCAGCAGACTGCCGGTGGGCAGGCCGGTGCCATCGTTGGCGCGCAGCACTCCGCCGCTGACGGTGGTGGTACCGGTGTAGGTGTCGGTGCCCGCAAGCACCAGGGTTCCGGCCCCGGCCTTGGTGATGCCGAAGGTGGCACCGCTGAAGCCTTGGTCAAAGGTGCTGGTGGTGTTGTTGATGGTGAAAGTACGGGTAGCGCCCAGCGCGGTGGCGGAGGTGTCGGAGAAGGTCATGTCACCGGTGCCCCCGACCGTCACACTGCCGCCGATGGCCAAAATGTTGGCCAAGCTGCGGGCGGTGCTGGTCGTGCTTTGGATCGTGCCGCCGTTGAGCGCGAGGGGGCCCGCGCCAATGGAGCTATTGCTGGCCAAGGCCAGAGTGCCGGAGCTGAGGGTGGTGCCGGCGCTGTAGTCGTTGGCGGCTGCCAAGGTGACGTTACCGGTGACGATGAGTGAATTTCCAACACCGGTAATCGCATTGGCATTGCTCAGGGTGAGGGTGCCGCCGCCGCCGCCGAGGCGATAGGTGGTTCCGTTAGGCGTGAGCGTGCCGGTATAGGCAATGCTGCCGACGGCACCGAGCGACGCGGCGGTTAGGTTCGCGCCGGCGCCGCTGAAATCAAGGTTTTCGCTGGCGTGATTGTCAGCGGCGATGACGCCCGTGGAGGAGGAGACCACGCGGCCGGTCAGAGTGCCTTGGATGGTTCCGAAAGCCGGGCCAAACACCAGCGTGCCCGGCGAGGTGACCGTGACCGTGTTGCCGGTGCCGCCGATGGCTCCCGGCGAGTTGAACTGTAGAAAACCGGCGCTGACGCTCGTCGCGCCGGTGTAGGTATTGGCCCCGGAGAGCGTCACGGTGCCCGCGCCAGTCTTGGCAAAACCCGCCACGCCGTTGAGCAACAGGTTGGCCGAAACGAGGGCATTGCCCGAGGCGAGGCTGGCCGCGTACGAGGTGCCGACGAGGCTACCGTTCTTGATGGTGTCGCCGCTGGCGGCGGCGGCGGTGATGCTCACCGCGCCGACGGTTTGGCTCGAGGTCCCCAAGTCCAAAGCGCCGCCGCCAAGGGTCAGGTTCGCGCCGTTGCCCAAGGTGGCGGCGCCGCTGATGAGCAGGGTGCCGGCATTGATGGCGGTGGTGCCGGTGTAGGCGTTGCCGGAGTTGCTGAGGGCGAGCGTACCGAGACCCGTCTTGGTGATCCCGCCGCCAGTACCGCTGAGCACGCCGCTCAATTTGCCGTCAATCGTGGCGCTGCCGTTATCCACTTGGACGGTGCGGGCGGCATTGCCCAGATCGAGCGGATTTTGCAGGTCCACGGTGTTGGTCGCCGTCGCAGCACCAAGCATCAGCGTCTGGCCGTTGAAGCCGGTGTTGGCCGTCGCCCAGGTGATGGTGGCCAAGGCTCCGCCGAGGTTCACCACGCGATCCGCTCCGTAAGCCGCCCAGCCGCCGGCCCCGGTGAAATTGGCGAGGGCACCCGTTCCCACGGTGCCCAGGCTGCGGGTGAAGTCGCCGTTGCCCAAACCAAGCGCGCCACCACTGAAGATCAGATCGCTGGTGCCTCCCGCAGTGGCGATGCCGCCGGGCAGGGCGTTGGCACTGTTGAGCTGCAGCACTCCGGCTGTTAGAGTGGTCACCCCGCCATAGGTGTCCGTGCCGGTGAGAACCGTGGTGCCAGTGCCGGTTTGGCTCACCGCACCCGCGCCGGAGATGGAATTGCCGTAAGAAGTGATGCCTGCGGCGCCGAACGCCAGCGTGCCGCCGTTGACGGTGATGGCGCCGGTGAAGGTGTTGGCGCCGGAGAGGGTAAGTGTGCCCGCGCCGTTTTTAGTTAGGCCACCGCTGGTGTTGGCCACGGGGGTAATCGCATTGAGCGTGGCCACGGTGCCGCTGCCACCGGTGCCAAAGCCGCCGCCAAGCGTCGCGGTGACCGTGCCGACATAGCCGACACCCGGATTGGTGACCACGAAATCGGTCACCGCGCCGGCGGAAACGTTGGCATACGCGGTGGCGCCCTGACCCTTGAAGGTCAGCGTGGGCGATCCGGCGGCGGTGGCGGCCTGCGAGATCGTGATGGATGTGTTAGGCGTAACCGCCGTCACGATCGACCCGGCGGGGATGCCGGTGCCGGTCACAGCCTGGCCGACAAACACGCCGGTGGTGCTGGCCATGGTGATTGTGCTGGAAGCCGCGACCGTCGTGCTGGCCTGGGTCGTGCCGGAGTCGCTGAGGGTGACGATCGGGGCACCGGTATAACCGCTGCCGCCGGTTGCCAGGGCGAGGCTGGTCACGCCATTGCCGGTGGGGGCCAGCAGGTTGCCATTGAGGGTGGTGCTGTTGCCGTTGGTATCAAAGACGATGCCGCCGGCAAACGTCCCGAATGCGCCGTTGACGTAGGAGGTGATGCTGCCGGTGGCGTTGGCCGCCGGCGTGAAGGCCGAAGTGGAGATGCCGGGGCTGGCCTTGACGGTGCCACCGTTGAAATTGATGATCGTCTGGATGCCGGCCTGGGCACCGGAGAATTCCTTGGTGAGCATCGTGCCGGCATCAAAGTTGACGACTTGGAGCGCCGCACCGGCGGTGCCGCCCGAGCGGCCGAGGGTGATGGCCGCGTTGGTATTGTCGAGGAGTCCGCCGGCCACGTTGAGCACGGAGGTGAAGCCGCCGCGGTCGCCGATGTCAAAAAGGCCGGCCGTACCGCCCTTGTTGAAGGCACCCGCCGTGATGGTGAATTCGCTGGTGCCGCCACCGTTGCGTGCGATCATCATCTGGCCGACGTTGAGAACCCCGCCGGTAATGCGCAACAGACCCTGGTTGCCGCCATTCTCAATGTTCATGCTGCCGTAGGTGTTGCCGGAACCACCGAGAACATTCACCGCGCCACTGGTGAGATTGAGCATCCCGTAGCCACTGTTGCCAATGGCCGCAGCGACATCGCCGTTGCCCGGCGCGTTCCTAAGCGTCAGCGCGCCGCTGCCAGTCACGTTGAGCACCCCGTTGAGACCATTGCCGCCAAAATTTTCGACGTCCACAATGCCCGCAACATTCACGGTGCCGCTGACCACCAGGGTATTGCCGGAACCCAGGTACGTTTTGTTGCTGCCGGCGGCAAAGCTGAGGGTGGCACCGTTGTTCACCGTGGTCGCACCCGAAAACGCCGCAGTGCCGTTGACCGCCACGGTGCCGGCCCCGGCCAGCGTCAGGCCGGCCCCAGCGGTCACGTTGCCGATGGTCCCGCCGAGGGTCAGGGTCTTGCCTGCGGCGGTGGTCCAGGTTTGGTTCGCACCCAGGATAACCCCGGCATTGATGGTGGTGTCCTGGTTGGTGCTGATGGCGCTGGAGGCTCCGGTGCCGGTGCTCAGCAGGGTGAGCGCGTTGGGTCCGTTGAGGGTGACCGAAGTCGTGTCATTGAAGGTGATCGAGTTGATGGTCATGTCGGCACCGAGCACAACGTTGCTTTGCTGGGTGGCGCCGGTGGCGGAGAACACCACGTTGGCCGTCGCGCCGGGAACCAACCCGGTGGCGGTGTAACTGCCGGAGGTCGTGGACCAATTGCTCACCGTGCCGTTGGACAGCGCCATGGCGTTATCGACGCCTGCGGTGTTGGTGCCGGCGAGGGTGTTGCCGTACCAGAAAGCGTTGTTGACCAGGGCGGTGCCCGCGGTTTGGGTACCGATGCTAACGGCCGTGTTGGTCGCGGTCAGAGTGGCGGTGAAGTTCGTGTTGTTCGCCAGGAAGTAACTGGCGCCGCCGCTGGTTAGACCGCCGGCCGCCGAAGCGAGCAAGGTGCCGCCAGCGCCGCTCGGGCTGGTGTTGGCGATGACGATGCCGATGTTGCCCGCAACCGTGGCGGCTGCCGTTGAGGTCAGCATGTCCAATGCCCCGGCGTTCCAGTCCAGCGCCAGGGTGGCGCCATTGGCAAGGTTGAGGCTGGCGGCCGTGGTGGTGACGCGTGCGGTGCCATCGGCCAGGCTGAATGTGCCGCCAGCATTTACCGCAAGCGCGCCGGTGGCGGGCATGTTGCCGGTGCCGGAAAGCAAGAGGGTGCCGTTAGTGACCGTGGTACCGCCGTCGTAGGTGTTGCCGGTTCCAGTGAGGGTGAGGGTTCCGAAACCGCTCTTGGCCAGGCTGGTGCCGGCTCCGACGAGGTTGGTGGCAAACGTGACGGCGCGACTGTTGGTGTCAATCTTGATTGGCTGGCTGCCAGTGGTGGCAAAGCGTCCGGAATAGTCGGTGTTGTTCTGGGGCGAGTATTGCAGCGTGCCACCGCCAAAGACGATGGAACCCGGATTGGCAGCGACGGACTTGCCCAGCGGGCCGGAGGTGCCGGCGATTTCGGTGGCACCCAGAAGGGTCGTGCCACTGCTAAGAGTCGTGGTGCCGGTGTAGGTATTCGCGCCGAAAAGCCCCAGCGTGCCGGCACCGTCCTTGGTCAGGCCGCCGGCACCGGTGCCGATGGCGGGCACAACCGAAATATTGCCGGCACCGCCGAGGGTCAGCAAATTGGCCCCATTGGTGGTCGTGCCGTAAACCAGCAGCATGCCGGCATCTGAATTGATTCGGGTGGCACCGGCCAAGGTCAGGTTGCCGGTGAACGAGTTCACGCCGGAGATGTTGCGCAGCGCACCGTCGCCGGCGATGCCGGTACCGCTGAGCGTGAGCCCCTCGTTCAACGCGACGATATTGCCCTGAAGCTGCAATGCCGCGCCGCTGCTGACGGTCGTGCCGGCACCGGTTGTCCCCAAGGCAAGGGCATTCTGAATGTTGAGGACACTGCCGGCCGCAACTGTGGTGGCCCCGGAATAGGTGCTGGAGCCAGTGAGAGTGAGCACTCCGCTACCCGACTGGGCAAGGCCGCCGGCACCGATGAGAGCGCCGTTGAGGGTGGTGCTGCCGGTGCCATTGACGGTAAGCAGAAACCCCCCGTTGTTGACCGCATTCTGCACCGTCAGCGGATTCGCCGAGCTGTTCGTCCAATTCTGGGCCGCACTCAGGGTCACGCCCAGGTATTGCCCTGCGCTGGCGGACCCGAGGGTCACCGCTCCGGCCAGGCTGTTGACCGTGATGCCGCCGGTGCCCAGCGTGAGGGTGTGGTCCGCATTGCCGCCTAACAGATTGGTGGCGGCGGTGTTGGTGCCGAGGAAAACCAAACCCTGCGCCGCCCGATCACCATTCAGCTTGACCGTCTGCGCGGAATTGAGCGTGCTGATGCTGAAATTCGCCACATCCGCCGCGCCCGGCACCGCCGCCGGATCGCCCCCGCTGCCATCCGCGGCGGTGTCCCAATTGCCGACGGCTTCCCACCCGGTGGCGGGACTGCCGGTGCCATCCCAATAGATGTTCGCCGCGGGTGCGGACTGTGCCATGAGAAGGGTGGCGATTGCGGCGGCGAGGATGCAGGCGGAGGGTAAGCCGGTGCGGACAAGACAGAATGCGGACTTGGATTTCACGAGGTTTAAGCGGTTTTTGGTTTTTGGCGGACAAAAGCGATGTCAGCCGTATATGTTCGAGTCAAGCGCCCCCCATCGGAGCGTCAAGGACTTTATTGTCTAACCAGGATTAATTCTTGGAAATGTTTCAGGTCTCCTGCCGTGCAGACGCAGCACAGCCTCATCCAGGTGCCAAAGGGTTTCCTTTTGAGGATTATGGGCTGTCCGCAAGGTCACGGGTCACGGGATTTCCACCCATGACCCATGACTCATGGCTTGTCCCGCCGGAATGCGGGACCAAACCGGACCTATCAGATCCGCCTTACGGCATCTCAACCTTGGCGCGCAGGAAACCCTTGCCGGGCAGTCCATTGGAACCGTTGAGGCTGAAGCTGCGGTACTCGTAGTTCGTCGGATCGGTGAGCGCCGGCAGGCCGGTGGTGATCGGAGTGACCGGAGTCACCACCACCGTCCATGATGTTAGATCGGTGCTGCCTTCAATCGAGTAGTTGATCCCGTCCACCGTCGAGGTGGAAGGACTGCCGGTGGTGAATGCGGGTGCGGTCTTGCGCACCGCGACGGTGAGGATGATTTCCTTCAACACGGTTTCCGGATCGGCGCTGCTGTCCGCCGTGAGGCCGAAGATGAAGCCCCGGTCGGTCCCGCTGAGCGGATTGCCGTTGAAGGCGAACTCGGTGAGGTTGGTGACGCCGTCGTGGTCGGGATCGCCGCCGGGAGTGGCATCGGCAAGCGGCTGGATGGCGGTGATGTTGGTCTGCGCCCATTGTTGATAGGGAGTCAAGGCGACGCCGGGGATGCTGATGTTGACGTAATTGTCAGACTGGGTGCCGGCGACATTGGCACCCTTCGTGGTCGCGTCGTAGTCGATGGTCCAGGTCTTGCCGGCGAAGTTGAAGGTCGCGTCTTCAGCCAGCGCGGTGGAGTTGTAGGTCAAGAGCCCGCCATTCCATAACCCGGCTGAATACTTGAATAACGAGAACACGGTTCCCGGAGCGAAGGTGCCCGTGCCAAGGTCGGCCAAGTTCAGCGTAACGGTGCCGTTCAAGGCCAACGCCCCGTTGACGATATGAAGGTCGGCTCCCACAGTGGGTGACACGCTGGAATTGACTTGATAGTTGTAGAACGAGCCGTTGTTGAAGGTCAGGGCTCCCGAGGTCAGCGTGCCGATGGAGGCACCCGGTGAGAGCACGCCGGTGACATTCACCGCGCCGGCAATCGTGCCGGTGCCGCCCAAGGTGCCGCTGGCCCCCACGCTGACCGCGCCGGTGCCGGTGCCGCTGCCGGTGGTGTTGTTGACGAGCAAGGTGCCCCCGCTAACGGTGGTGGCGCCGGTGTAGATGTTGTCCCCAGAGAGGGCCAACGTGCCAGTATCATCCTTGGTGATGCCATACGTGCCGGTGCTGCTGACGGGACCGCTGAAGGTCAGGATGGTGGCGTCGGTGACACCGATGTAGGCTGTCGCGCTCGATATAGAGACAGGACCGGTGAAATTCAGGTTCCCCGTGCCACCGGAAGCCGATCCACCCTTGCCAAACCTGCTATTCACCGAGGTGGTACTAGCGAGGCTTATGGGATTGGCCAGCGTGTGCGCCGTCGCATCCACCGAGCCGAAGCCACGGAAGGTGTTGCTGTTGAACGTAATCGTTCCGGTGCCCAACGAGTTGTCGTTGTCAAAATAGAGACGGCCATCGTTGCCGGTAACAACTGTCGTTCCCCCGGTATAGCTGTTCGCGCCATGAAGAACCGCTGTTGTACCACCATTGATGCTTACAGCGCCGTAGCCAGAGATATTGGAGGCAAAATCGGTCCCTTGAACCACGTTACCAAGAGCCAACGTGGCCCCGGTGAAGACGGTAATGGCGCTGGAGGTGGAAAGCTTGCCAGTTAAAGCCATCGTCGCCGTGCCCGTGATATTCGTCGGACCGGTGTAGGTGTTGGTACCTGTGAGCGTGAAATTCTTGCTGCCGGCGAAGGTCAGGCCATAGCCGTTGCTGCCGTCGTTGATGGTACCGACGTTCAAATTGCCGTTGATGCTGCCGTTTGTAACGATCACGCTGGAACCCAGCGTGACGTTGCCAAGGGTAATGTTTTGCTTGCCACCGCCGAAGCTGAAATCTCCATTCCAGATTTCCGAATTGCTCAGGGTGAGGCCATCGGCACCGGGGCTAAACGTCGTGCCATAGTTGATGACGAGCGTGCTTGCCGACGGAAGCGACGCCGTCGCGTTGATCTGCAGCGTGCCACCACCGAGGGTCGTGTTGCCGCCGTAGGTGTTGGTGCCGGAGAGGGTCAGCGAACCGGTCCCCACCTTGGTCAGACTGCTACCGTTGGTCAGGTTGCCGGCATAGGTACTATTGGCGTTGCCCATGCCCACGGTCAGAGCGATGTTCGTGCTGGCGCTGTTTTGCAAGGAGATATCGAAGCCCGCTCCGGCCGCCGTGGCATTCAGGCCGCCCACAATGAAGGCGTTACTGGTAACCGCGCTGTCGAAGACAAGAGCGCCGGTGCCACTGTTCAAGGTTAGCGCGCTGTTTTGCAGCGCGTACTGGTTGGATAACTTCAACGTGCCCGCGTTCGCGCTGATCGTGGTGCCGCCTGTGAAGGTGTTCGCCCCGGTGAGGGTCAGGGTGCCGGCACCGTTCTTGGTCAGCGCGCCGCTGCCCGTTGCGATGTTGCCGTTGATCGTGGTGTTGAAGGCCCCGCCCACCGTCAGCGCAGGATTGCTGGTGCCGCTAATCGGGCCGGCGTATGAGAGAATGATATTCCCGCTGCCGGCGATGATGCTGCTGGCGCTGCCCAACTTGAGCGGCCCGGAGTAGGTAGCCGCCGTTGCGCTGCTGTTGATAAGGGCACCGCCACTGCTGATGCCCGTCCCGTTGAGCGTGAGTGGGTTTGCAACGGTCATCGTAATGCCGTTCAAGTCCAGAACCGCGCCGCTGGTGACGCTGGCGGAACCCGCATCACTACCCAGTGCGGATGCGTTGCCGATCTGCAACGTGCCGAAGCCGATCGTCGTCCCGCCGGTGTAGTTGTTCGCGCCGGAGAGGAGCACCGTTCCGGCGTTCCCGGTGGAACCGATGGTCAGGCTGTTGGCGCTGGCACCGGAGACCACGCCGCTGACGTTGAGGGTCTTGCCGGTGGCCACATTCCAGGTCTGGGCGGCCCCCAGCACGACGTTGGCGCTGACCGTCGGATTGGCCGCTGCGGCCAGGACGGTGATGGCGCTGCCGCCGCCCGCCGTGCCCGTGCCGGCCGTGGCTACGGTGCTCGTGAGCGTGAGGGCGTTGCTACCGCCGATGGTGACCGCGGTGGAGTCGTTGAAGGTCACGCTCTTAAGCGTCATGTCGGCCCCCAGCACCGAGGTTTGCTGGGTTGGGGTGCTGGTGGTGGAGAATATCACGTCCGCCGTGGCGCCGGGAACGACCGGGGTGGCGGTGTAGGTGCCCACGGCCGTGGACCAGTTGCTGGCCGCGGCAGAAAGGGCCCAGGCGTTGTCCACGCCGGAGGTGTTTGCTCCGGCCACCTTGTTGCCCTGCCAGAAGAGCAGCGTCGGCGCGGTGACCGCGCTGTAGGCGCCGATGGAAACCCCTGTGTCGCTCTGGGTGAGCGTCGCGGTGTAATTCGTGTTGTTGGCCAGGAAATAGGCGGTCGTGCCGGTCAGGAGGCCGGAAGGCGCACCGAGCAGGGTGAGTCCGCTACCGGTCGGCGTGTTGGTGGGGTTGATGCTGATTCCAATCACAGAACCGGTCGTCGTCGTCGCGGCGGCGGTCGATGTCAGCGTGTCGACAGCGCCCGCGTTCCAGTCGAAGGTTACCGTAGCACCGCTAGCGAGATTGAGCGCAGCGGTGGAAGTGCTTCGCGCGGTGCCGTCAGCAAGGCTGAAATTGCCGCCCGCGTTCACCTGCAGGGTTCCGCTGGCGGGCAGGTTGTTCGTCCCGCTCCAGAATAGCGTGCCGCCGGTGACGTTGGTGCCACCGGTGTAGGAGTTCGCGCCGCTAAGAGTCAGCGTGCCCGCGCCGACCTTCGTGAGGCTGCCACTTTGGCTCAGCACGCCGGCGTAGGTCGTATTCGTGTTGTTGTTGCCGACGCTCAGGGCGATGGCGGCGGGCGAGCCGGCGTTGTTTTGCAGCGCAATATCGTAGCCCGTGCCCGCTGCCGTGGCGCTCAGGCCGCCCAAGGTAAATGCGTTGCCGATGACCGAGCTATCGAACACCACGGCGGCGGTGGCGCCGCCGCCCATCGTTAGCGTGCTGTTTCGCAAGGCATACTGGTTGGACAGTTTCAACGTTCCTGCGCTGATTGTCGTCGCGCCGCTATAGGTGTTGGCACCGGCAAGCGTGCTAATTGCGGAGCTGGAGTGGGTGATCGACGACGCGCCACTAATGACACCCGTTGAGCTTTCCGAGAGAACGCTCGCTCCGTTGACCGTAATCGCGGTGCCAGCCAAGGAACCCGTGAGGCTGAGCGTGGCATTTTGCGTGCTGGAACCGACGTTGGTTGCACCGGTATAGATGTTCGCGCCGGCGAGAGTCAAGGCACCCGGGCCGAAGTCGGTCACTGCCCCGGGACCGGAAATCACACCCGACAAGGTTTGAGTTGCCGTGCTGGCATAGCCGAGCAGCACAGAGCCTGTCGTACCTGAAGTGAACGTGATGTTGCCGGCGTAGTTACCGCTGCCCAACACGCCCGTGCCACCGGGCACGATAGTCGGCACGTTGCTAACGTAACCACTGACCGAGCCACCGATAAGGAAGGGGGCAACACCTGCGTTGCCGCCACCGGTCAGGGTAATTGGTCCGGTGAACGTATTGACACCCTGAAGAGCTATTGTGCCGTTAGAAGTCGAGCTGCCGGAACCCCAAGTGCCTGTTAGCGAGACTTGACTGCCGTCGGACATGTCCGGGATGCCGCCCGAATAGCTATAAACCGGACGGTCACCTTGGCATTTGATTTGCAACATCCTTGGGGCGGTCCCGGTGGCGGTAAAGCCGGCAAATTGGAACCACGAGTCGTTCGTATTGGTTCCGTTGAGGGCCACGGTTCCCGGGGTAAAGCCGGCCAGGTTGATCGTACGGTTGGTAGACACCAAGGGAGAACTGTAGGAACCACCTTGACCACCAGTGTACACGAACGAGGTGCCCGGGAAGAGGTCAATGCTGGCGTTGGCTCCGGTGGGCGCACCCAACGGGCCGGCGACGCCGGCGTTGGACAAGGGCACGCTGTAATTGAGTGTGCCGGCCTCGATGATCGTCTTGCCGGTGTAAGTGCTAAACGAGTTGGCGAGGGTAAGCGCTGCGGTACCGGCCTTCGTGATGCCATAGGCATTGCCGCCGTCGACGACCGGACCGCCGAGGGTAAAGGTATTGTTGACGGTCATCAAATACTTTCCGCCCAGCGTGACGATGCTGGTGCCGGTGTTAAGGCCATTGGCAATTCCATAGGTGAAACTACCGTTGATGTTGATCGCGTTGCCGCCCGCCATGGTGGTATTGCCGCCAAGTGTCGTCCATGCACTGATATTCAACGGACCCGTGCCGATGGCAGTGGCATTGTTGATGCTCAACGAGCCGGCGTAGAGGTTGGTGCCGCCGCCGTATGTGTTCCCGGCGGAAAGGGTGAGCGCGCCGGCACCGAGCTTGGTGATGCTGTAGTTATTGCCGCCGTCCAAGATCATGCCGCCTTCCGCCAGGGTGTTGGCGTTGACCGTGATGTTACGCGAGCCGGCCATCGTCACCGCGCCCGTGCCGAAGGTCAAATTGTTGCTGCCAATGAAGGTGAAGTTCTGATTCCAGGTTTGGGGGTTGTTATAGCTGGCGGTGACGCCTGCCGAAGCATCCAGGGTGACCGCCGTCGTACCGCTGGGGCTGCCGATGGTCAGCGTGCCGGCGCCGAGTGCCGCGTTGTTGCCGAGGACCAGCTTGCCGGCATTCAAGGCGATCCCGCCGTTAAACGCCACGTTGGCACCCGAGAGGGTGAGCGTGCCGGCACCGGCCTTGGTGAGAGAGTATCCCGCGCCGAAGTCGGTGACCGCGCCGCTCACGGTGAGCGCCGAGCCGGTGCCCACGGTCCAGGTCTGGCTGGAAGCCAAGCCGACTTTGGCGGAAATCGTGTCAGTTATTGGCAATGCATTGCTGACGGTGATGCCGTTGCCGGCAGGGTTGCCGTTGGCGTTGGCGGCTTCAATGGTCAGCATCTTCGTGCCGCCGATGGTCACGGCGGAGGTCGCCGCGGGGTCAAAGCTCAGGCTGTTGATGTCGAAGTCCGCGTTGAGCACGTTGGTGGTCAGCAACGAGGCGGTGGGAGTCGTCGTGTAAAAGTGTACGTTGGTCTGGTAGTCGGGAGCGCCGGCCGTGTTTGCGTTTGAAGTCGCCGTCGTCATCCAGTTCGTTGCCGTATTCCAATTGACGTCTGTCCCGCCTGCCCAGTAGGCGGCAGGGGTAGCGGACGTGACTTGGGCTGTGGTCACCTGCAATTTCGTTGACGTTCCATCAAGGGCCAGATTGGTAAAGCTCAAACCAAAGGCCTTGGTGGTGGCCAGAGAGAAATTGGATGCCGCCGCCATCGTTCCACTCGTCGTAATCAGGTCGTAGGTGTTGTCCGAGATCCGGGCACCGGCAAGTTGATTGAGATTGATGACCGCCCCACCGGCAGAGGTCACGTTGCCGCTTGCCGCGATCTTGTCCGTGCCGGCTGCGGCGTTGCCCAGGTCCAACGCGAGGACGTTCGGAAAGGCGGCGGTGCCGTTCAAGGTCAAGGTGCTGCCGAGCGAAAGCGTGCCTACGGCGCTGTCGGTGAGGTTGATCGCGCCACCTGCGGTGGTCGCGGTCCCGACGGCGGCGGTTACCGTTCCGCCCACGGTGCCATTGCCGCCAAGGCCGCCGGTCGCGTTCACGGTTACGGCACTGCTGGCATTGGTCACACCGGTAACTCGCAGCAGGCCACCGTTGATAATCGTCGTGCCGGTATAGCTGTTCAAGGCGGAGGAAAGCGTCAGCGTGCCCGCGCCGGCCTTGTTCAGGGCACCGGCACCGGTGATCGCGCCCCCCAAAATCTGATTTGCCGAACTGCCCCAGTTCAAGATCGCGTGGACGTCGGTATTCATTGAGATGTTACCGGCGTAGTTGCCGGCGCCCAACTGGCCGGCTCCAATAATATTTAGCGCGGAATTATAACTTGCCGGAGTCGATGTTGGCAGATCGTAGTTGATTGGCCCGGTGAAAGTATTGACACCGGTGAGATAGAGCTGTGAGAAATTCCCGCCATTGGTATATCCCGGTTGCACCCGCAGGGTAAGTGCGTTTCCGTCGGTGGGATCGGAGATCGCACCGTTGATCGTCAGCGTCAGGCCTCCTGCGTTGTTAAAAGGCATATTCACCCAGAGCGTCTTGGCGCCAGTCCCAGTGGCGGCAATTGGCCCGTCAAGGGTAGCATTGGCGTTGAGAACCGTTAGCTGCACCGTTCCGGCGCCGTTACTTGTAAGGTTGACACTGCGGTTGGTGGCACCAGCCGGCTGCCAAATGACGTTGTTGTTGACTTGGAGGACGGCGTTGGCCCCGGTGGGCGCGCCCAACGAACCGGCCCGGCCGGCGTAAGTGAGACCGGATGTTACGATGGCCAGGTTCGAGGCAGTGCTAGACTGCAGGATCGTCGGGCCGGTGAAGGTGCTGTTTGCGTTGTTGACAGTCAGGGTCTTGCTATTGGCTGTAAGGTCGTTCCTGAGGGTCAGGCCTCCAGCCCCCGTGATTTTGCCGCTAATGGTGGTGCCGCCATCCTGCGTGTTGATCAGGGTGAGATTGTAGCCATTGTTGTTGATAGGGTCCGTCACATTGGGGGATTGTCCCAAATTCAAGGTTACGGTGGCATTGTTATTCAGCGTCCACATGCCGGTGCCGAAAGTGGTAGTCCAGGCGGTGCCACTATTAAGAGTGAAACTGTTGTTGATGACGAACGGGTTGTTGTTGGAAAAGGCGAAGTTGTTGGCGACGCTAACCATACCGCCGTTGATGGTCAAGGTGTTGCTGCCTATTGCATTGTTGTTGGTGAGGCTGAGTGTGCCGCTGTTGAGGGTGACCCCGCCGGTAAAGGTATTCGCCTGGTTGAGGGTGAGGGTGTTGTTACCGAGCTTCGTCAGGCCCAAGGCGCCAAGGTTGGTCGTCGTGAAGGGCGTCCATTGGTTGACGTCACCATTGGTGGTGTCGATGCCCAGGGCGCCGCTGGTCTTGGTTGCGTATGCCAGCAGGGTGTCCACCTGTCCCGTGCTCCAGCCACTGCCGCCGACCTGAACGCCGAGGGTGCCGCCGTTGACAATCACGCTGCCGGGAGTGCCGTAGTTTGGCAGTGCCGCCGCCTTGGTGGTCAACAAGGTCCCGGCGCTAACGGTCGTGCCACTGTCGTAGGTATTGGTGCCGCTGAGGGTGAGGATGCCCAGACCGTTCTTGGTGAGGCCGAAGCCCGTGCCGCCAATCGAAGAACTAACAGTTAGAGTCTTGCCGGAAGCGACTGACCAGGCGTTGCCGCCACCGAGCATGATGGAGCCGCCGGCGCCGCTCTGGATGGTGGCGGATTCGTTGGCGGTGATGCCGGTATTGAGCGTCAGCGCCAAGGTGGAGGTGTCAATGATGTAGGTCCCGCCTCCAAGAGCGGTATTGAAGGTGAGGCTGCCCGCCGTGATGGCCGTGCCGAGGGTCACTGTCCCAGCCGCGCCGAGCGTGCCACCCGCGGAGCTGCCGAAGCTGGCGCTATCGGGGTTGGCGTTGGCCCAATTGGCGTCAGTGCCGTTGTTCCAATTGCCAAGAGTATCCGACCAGATTCCCGTGCCATCGGTGATGACCGCGCCATCGCCGGAGGCGACGTCCCAGGTGAGCGTGGCGGCGTGGGCAGCTTGCGTGGCGAGGAGAGCGGCAATGGCACCGGCAAGGATGCAGGCGGCGGGTGAACCGGAACGGACGAGACTGAATACGGATTTGGATTTCATGGCTGGTTAGGTTGGAATCTGGACTGTATTTGGGTTGCGGGGTTGGCCGATGAAACGCAGTTCCAACCCCAATGGTGGTTGAGACAAGCCATTCTCCGTGGGTCCGTCAAGAAATTTGTCTGGAAAATTTCAATTATTTTCCAGTTGCGGTCCCGGCCCCGCAAGCACAGCGGAGTTTCGGCACGGATGCCACCGATTATGAAGGAGTTATCGATTCTGAAAGCTTCGAGAATCTCGGTATTGCGTGAGGCGATGGCGTGTATTACTTTCCGCTCGTGAACACCATCTCACTGAAACTGCCGGATCGCCTGCTGGAACGCTTGGAAGCGGAGTCGCGTGCGCGGGGCACCACCAAATCGTCGCTGGTGCGGGAGGGACTGGAGAAGTTGCCGAGTACCCGCCCGGCCGGTGAACCGGCCACTTGTTTCGATCTGGCAAGCGATTTGGCGGGGTCGCTGAAAGGGCTGCCGCGGGATCTGGCAACCAACCCGAAGGACTTGGAGGGCTTTGGCAAGTGACGGGCGCGGTGCTCGTCGATACCGGACCCTTGGTGGCCTTTCTCGCCGCCGCGGCGACAAGGTCATTCCGCTGCTGATGCCGGAAAACTGAACCCGTGGCCATGCGTGTTGCCGTCATCAATGTGGTGGGACTTTCCCGTTCGCTGCTCGGGCTGCGGATGCCGGGGCTCACGGCGTTTGCGGAAAAGCACGGGCTGCAATCCCACGCCCCGGCGTTTCCGGCGCTCACCTGCACGGCCCAGGCGTCCATGCTCACCGGCACCAGCCCCGCGGCGCATGGGATTGTGGCCAACGGTTGGTACGACCGTGAGAGCGCCGAAGTGCGGTTTTGGAAACAAAGCAACCACCTGGTGCGCGGCGAGAAACTCTGGGACACCCTGCGCCGCGAGCTGCCCGGCTTCACCTGTGCCCAGTTGTTCTGGTGGTATAACATGTATTCCACGGCGGACTATGCCATCACCCCGCGCCCGCTCTATCCGGCAGACGGACGCAAGGTGTTCGACATCCACACCCAGCCGATGAACCTGCGCGACGACCTCAAGCGCGCGCTCGGCGAGTTTCCCTTTCCCGCGTTCTGGGGCCCGGCCGCGGGCATCGCCTCGTCGGCCTGGATCGCCGCCTCCGCCCGCTTCATCGAAGAGCACCACGCCCCCACCCTCAGCCTGGTCTATCTGCCGCACCTCGATTACCCGTTGCAGAAGTTCGGACCCCAGGCCGCCGAACTGCCCGCCGAACTGGCGGAAATCGACCGGCTCGCCAGCGGGCTCATCGACTACTATGAATCTCGTAACATCCGCGTGCTGGTGCTCTCCGAGTACGGCATCTCCCCGGTCAGCCGCCCGCTGCACCTCAACCGCCTGTTCCGCCAACACGGCTGGCTTCAACTCAAAAACGAACTCGGCCGCGAAACCCTCGATTGCGGCGGCTCGCGCGCGTTTGCCGTCGCCGACCACCAGATAGCCCATATCTATGTGAATGATCCGGCATTGCGCCCGGCCGTGCGCCGCTTGTTGGAAAACACCCCCGGCATCGCCGAGGTCCGCTGCCCCGCCGACACCTGGGGCCCCGGCATCGCCACCGAGCGCGCCGGCGACTTCATCGCCGTCGCCGCGCCCGACGCCTGGTTCACCTATTACTTCTGGGACGACGACGCGCTGGCACCGGATTACGCCCGCACCATCGACATTCATCGCAAGCCGGGCTACGACCCCTGCGAGTTGTTCCTCGATCCGCGGCTCGCCTTTCCCAAACTCAACATCGCCAGCTTCCTGCTGAAGAAAAAACTCGGCTTGCGCGGCTTGCTCGAGGTCATCCCGCTCGACGCCGCGCTGGTCCGCGGCTCCCACGGCCGCGATCAGGT
>Ga0118677_10002562_pt1 | contig 36207 bp, 31 predicted proteins | sample AliMusrvi5mmetaG_FD_86154 | JGI IMG/M metagenome (GOLD analysis project Ga0118677, IMG submission 86154)
AAAACCGCCGTGATGGCACCGATCATCAGGGTCAGGGCCACGACGATGGGGATATATTGGGGAAGAGCCAGCAGGTTGAGCGGCTTGCCATCCACAACAAGTGGATAGATCAGTGTGCTGGGGATGATCTCCATCAAGAGGGCGATCAGGATCCCCGAGGCACCCCCTCCCAGGACAAGGAAGCTGAGGATGGACTTGGGAAGCCTCATGGACTCGGCCAACCCGTGAACGGGATAGGGAGTGAAGCATTCGTAGGCGGTGATCCCCTCGCTTCGAAGACGTTCGACAGCTCCCACAAGCGCTTCGGGTGTTTCGAAACGGGCTCCAATCGCGTAGAGTGGCTCATTTTTGGAGCCTGCAATGGGAAGATGATGACTCATCTTAGTGGCCCTCCCCTGCTGAGTTGCCCGGTTGAGTGCCCGGAAGGACTGCCTTGAGTTCATTCATGCTCATGATCGGCACGAACCGAATGAAGAGCAGGAAGAGGGTAAAAAAGATGCCGAGCGTCCCGGTCGCCGTCAGGATGTCGATGATCGTGGGATGAAAATCACCCCACGAAGAGGGCAGAAAATCGTGAGTCAGGGTCGATGTCACGATCATGAAACGCTCGAACCACATGCCGACGTTGCACAGAATAGCGAGAATGAAGACCAGCGGGAGGCAGCGGCGAACCGCCTTGAACCAGAAAAGCTGCGGAATCGTCAGATTGATCGAGAGGCAGGTGATTGCATACCAAGCGCTACTGCCGGTGAAGCGCTCCCAGAATGCACCCCGTTCGAAGGGGTTGGCGCTATACCAGGCATTGAAAAGCTCAATGACATAGACGTAGGCCACGCACGATCCCATCATCAGAAGAAGCTTGCAGACCTTATCGAGTTGAGATGGTGTGATCAGATCCCTGAGCTGTGGATAGATCAGGCGTAAAGGAAGCAGTAGCGTGAGAATAGCTGCACTGCCGCTGTAGACTGCGCCGACCATGAAATAGAAGGGGAAAATTGTGGCGTGCCATCCGGGCACCACCGAGGTGGCGCAGTCCGAAGCCACGATCGTGGTGACGGTGACCACTAGAACGGATGTAAGCCCGGCTAATAGGACATACATCATCTCGTAATGTCGCCACTGGCGCGCCGTTCCCAGCCATCCTAGGGAAACAATGCCATACGCAAACTTCCGCACTTTTGTGGTGGCGCGGTCACGTAGCACTGCCAGGTCGGGGATCATTCCGGCAAACCAAAAGAGTGAGGAGACCGTGAGGTAACTGGTAACGGCAAAGACATCCCAGAGAAGGGGACTCGAGAAATTGGGCCACATACCATAGCTGTTTGGAATAGGAAAAAGCCACCAAACCATCCAGACGCGTCCGATGTGAATCGCGGGATAGACTCCGGCACAGATGATCGCAAAGACTGTCATCGCTTCAGCGGCACGGGAGATGGAAAGGCTCCATTTTTGACGAGTCAGAAAGAGCAGAGCAGAAATGAGCGATCCGGCATGCGCCATTGAAACCCAGAAGATGAAGTTGGTGATGTCCCAGGCCCAGAAGCAGGGGTTGTTTGAACCCCAGACACCGACGCCGGTCACAATCATATAAAGGATGCAGGCGCCCCCAATAGCAGCGAATGTCCCAGTGAAGGTGATCGCAGCATACCACCAAAGAGGAGTTTTTCCCTCAACAATCGAGCAGACGGCATCCGTCACCCAGAGGGGACCACGGTTGTTGAGCACTTGGGGAGGACGTTCAAGAACTCCCAAGTCCGGGGATGGGGAGGCTGCTGGGTTCATGGTGGAAGCGGTGGACATGCCGGTTTAAGCGTGTTCTTCGCGGCGGTTGGCGGCACCGACCAATTCGGCTCCGGGCATCGCAGGGTTGGGATTTCGGATCCTTGCCATATAGGTGACGCGGGGGCGGGTGTTCAGGTAGGATAGCGAGGAATAGGTGCGCGGGTCATCCTTGAGCTTGGAGACGGGGCTCTCGGGATCCCTGATGTTTCCGAAGACGATGGACTCCGAGGGGCATGCCTGCTGGCAGGCTGTTTTAAAGACGGGCATCGGTGTCTTGGTGACATCGCTTGCCCCGGCCTGAACTGACCGTGAGATCTTTGCTTCCTCGATGCGCTGGATGCAAAAGGTGCATTTTTCCATCACGCCGCGCATGCGGACCGTCACGTTTGGATTCTTCGACATCTTGAGGCTGTCGGCCATTCCCTTGGGTGCAAGCGGACCGTAGTAGAGTTCGTCAAGTGGACGCTCGTTGTAGTCGAACCAATTGAAGCGCCGGACTTTCCAGGGACAGTTATTTGCGCAGTAGCGGGTGCCGATGCAGCGGTTGTAGGCCATTAGGTTGAGTCCCTCCTCACTGTGAACGGTTGCATTGGCCGGGCAGACCGCCTCGCATGGCGCGCTTTCGCACTGCTGGCACATGACCGCCATCGGGATCATCTCCAGGCTCTCCTCCTTGTGATCGGCACTCGAGAACCAGCGGTCGATGCGAATCCAGGCCATATCACGACCTCGGCGTACCTGATCCTTGCCGACGACGGGGATGTTGTTCTCCGCCTGGCAGGCGACAATGCAGGCGTTGCAACCGATGCAGGAGTTCAGGTCGACGGAGAGACCCCACTGGAGATCCGAGGTAAGTGGGGGATTGGGGTAGATCGAGACGGGTTTAAGCTGTTCCCCATCCATTTCTGAGGCGAATCCGGGACTCTTCTTGAAGGTCTCAAGCGTTCCTTCCCGCGCAATGTCGCGCCCCTCCATGTTCTGGTGTTCTTGGGTGCGGGCAAAGACATAAGGGGCGCAAGGTAGGGCCTCAACCTTGACTCCGCGTCGAAAACCGAGACCCGATGAGCGCAGGGGATAGGCGTCGAAGCCGACCTTTTCCATGACATGCGAGTTGCCTTGACGACCGTAGCCGAGAGCAATGCTGACCGATTTGTCAGCGTGTCCGGGAGCCACCAGGGCGGCGGCCTGCACCGAACGGTTGCCGGCGGTGATCTTCACAAAATCGCCATCCTTGACGCCCAGCATGCGGGCATCCGCCGGACTGAGAAGGGCGGCGTTGTCCCAGACAAGTTTGGTGACGAAATCGGGAGTCTCCTGAAGCCATGAGTTTCCGGCATAGCGCCCGTCATCCACGCTCGAACTCCTCAGGAAGACCACCTCGAATTCCCCGGAAAGATCACCGGCCGGCGAGGTGCTTCCTGATGTCTTGAGCGCGGCAAGGGCGGTCTCCTGATTGAAGGCCGGATTGACCACGGGCCATTGTGTTCCCGAGGCAAAGCCATTTCTTAGGAAAGCATTCCAGGCCCCGGCGGTGGAATCATGGGAGTAGGAGTTGAAAGTCGTTTGAACAGCAGTGAGTCCGTCGGCTTTTTCCCCAGCAAGTTGGGTGAGGATCTCAACAGTCGAGACTCCGTTCCACAGAGGGAGAATCATCGGTTGAACCGGGCAGATCGTGCCGTCGAAGGATCTGGAATCCCCCCAGCGTTCCAAATAATGGGCGGCGGGAACATGCCAGTGGCAAACCTTGCTGGTTTCATCCTCAAAGAGGCTGAGGTGGAGTGTTTGCGGAATGGAAGAGAGCAGGTTGGGAAAGTCAAGGCCGGGAGGTGCGGAGTGGACCGGATTGTTGCCGAGGATCAGCAGCGTCTTCACCGACCCTACATTGATGGCGGAGCACAGATCTTCAAGGGTGGGACCGGGATTTCCGTTAGTCTGGCCGGCCTTGACCGTGGAGCCGAGATTTCCAATAGAGGCATTGATCGCCATCGTCAGGATCTGCACGGCCTTAGTTTGCTGAGCACCTGCGATCACGATGCTCCTCCCACGGGCGGAGATCAGGTCATCGGCAACGCCATTCAACCAGGACTTCTCAAAGTCTCCCGGTTGGGAGGCGTTCATGGATTCGGAAGATGACTGGAAGGCCTTGCTCAGTGCTGCCAGATTGGAGTCACTGGTCTTGACTGCAATAATTCCCGCAAGGGTTGCGGCAAAGTCCCCGATCTCGCTAGAACGGACGCGGAGGCGATGATCTGCCATGCCTCCGGTCAGGCTGAAGTGGTTCTCGGCCACATAGAGGCGGTTCATCTTCTGTCCGGGGTTGCGACGCTGAGCAAACCCCCTTGAAAACCCGAGTCCGTAAGCCGCCGGATTCAGGAAGTCGCTGTCCATGGAAAGGATCACGTCGGCCTGTTGAAAATCATAGATCGGTTTGAGACCCGCTCCCAGTGAAGCCGCATTGGCCGCCTCCGATTCCCGGATCGAAATCGCCTCATCGGCCACCCAGATAAGTTTTGGGAACTGCTTGGAGATCGAGGCATGAAGACGGTTGATAGTCGGGGAATGATCCCTTCCGACAAGAACAGCGATTCCCTCTCCCGCGGTCTCACCCGCCTTGCTCCTGATATCAGTAAGGAGGTTGTCGAGTTCTGAGCGGTTGGACCTGACGGAATTGAAGGTGATCTCCTTGGAGCGGTTCGGGTCGTAGAGATCAAGGACTGAAGCCTGGGCAAAGGCATCGGTCGAGCCGTTGCTCGCTGGATGTAGTGGATTTCCCTCAATCTTGGTGGGACGACCGTCGGTGGTTGTGACGATCAGCGGCACGGCTCCCACGGGAGAGGGCATGGAACTTGCGTAATAGAGGAACTTTCCGGGAATCGTCCATTCCGCGCTCTTGGCAAAGGGTACCAGATGGGCCTCGGGGCGACGGCATCCCGTCAGGCCGACTCCCGTGATTGCGGTGGCCGCACCCATGAGACGAACGAAATCACGGCGGGAGAGTCCGGATGGCCCTGCCTCGTTCCCCGTGGCGGCATCCGAGAATTCACGGCCCAGACCCTCGTTGAAGATCGCAGAATTTTCACGTTCATCCAAGGAACGCCAAACAGTCGGACTTGTATCCCTCTCTGGATGTGGAAAAATCTTTTTCATCGGTGACATCCTCCGCAGTTGACGGGTGGATTGACCTTCCACTCCTCTTTGAATTTGGTTCCCATCTCCAATTGGTCGGCCGGCGTCGCGGGATGCCAGGACATGTTGAAGATCTCGGAAGGTGGACGAAGGAAGTTTTCAGGTGCTCGGTGGCAGTCTAGGCACCACTTCATGCTCAGGGACTCCGCCTCATAAACCACGCTCATTTCGTTGACCGCGCCATGGCAACTGTAGCAACTCACGCCGCGGTTCACGTGCACGGCATGGTTGAAGTAAGCGTAGTCCGGCAATCTGTGGATCTGGACCCAAGGGATCGGCTGTCCGTTCTGCCAGCTTTCGCGGACAGGTGCCAACCGCGGGCTGTTGGGAAGGATCTTACCCTGACCATGGCAGTTGATGCAGGTCTGGGTGGTCGGCAGGTTGGAGTGGGAGGCCACCTCCACAAAGCTGTGACAGTAACGACAGTCCATCCCCAACTGTTTGACATGCAGGGCATGGGAGAAAGGAACCGGTTGATCGGGTTGGTAGCCGACGCGGGTATACTTGGGGGTGAAATAATACCAGACCCCGAGCGTGATGGGTGCACCGATGACAAGTCCGCACACAAGCAACTGTAGCGGCAGCCAATTGGCCCATCTGGGGAAAAAATTCGACATTCGGGTTGTGTAAGAGGCCCGGATGGTGGGATTCGCAGGCCAGAACAGAGTAGAAAGTCAGCGGCTGATGGCAAGAAATTTGCCGCAAAAAATCATTGGAAGCATTAAACTGGAATTCAGAAAGTCTTGAAGAGAGGAGTAAGAATCTTGGTTTGTCATCCGGTTGTCTTGAGTTCCTGAGTTTCCTATTTTCTCCGCACCGCTATGATGGCGATTTATTAGCCCACTACTTCCATGAAAAAATCTCTCCGTCTTCCTTTTTCGCTTTTGCTTGCAGTGTTTCTTTCGGCAGTGCCACTCCGGGCCTTGCCCAAGGCCCAACTTGATCTTCCAAAGGCAGCACTTGCCCTTGGAACCAACTCACTGAATGCCCAGATTGCGGCCGATGATGCCTCGAGGGAACTCGGATTGATGGCCCGTAAGGGACTCGAACCGGATGAGGCGATGGTGTTTGTCTTTCCACAGCCCAGATCCGTTAATTTCTGGATGAAGGACACGCCGATACCTCTCTCGATCGCGTATATTTCGGCTTCCGGTAGGATTCTTGAAACCCACGAACTCAAACCGCTCGACGAGACGCCCGTCCCCAGCGCATCAAGCTCGGTTGTCTATGCCCTGGAGGTCCCCCAAGGTTGGTTTGTTGCCCACGGCGTCCTAGCGGGGGATCAAATCTCAGGGTTGCCTTCTGCCTCCACCGCGAAGTAAGCGACGCCTGAAGATAACTTCCAACTGCTTGATTGATCGAGGGGGTTTCAGATTCAAAAAGAAGGGGGAGTGTGAGCCCCCCCTTCCCATTTCAAATCATCCTGCTATTTTTACCCAACTTTCGGAAACTTTCTAGAACTTCCAATTAAGACCAGCTGAGATTGCTTGGCTGAAGATCTGAGCGTCACTATTGATCAAATTACAGACTGCATAGGCACTCAGGCTCTTGGTGAGCAGGAGATTACCACCGATCCCGGCAATGTATTGATCACGCCCTGCATTGGTGGTCTGATAGTTGTAGTTTTGTCCTAGGATCGATGAATTCACTCCATAATCCTTCTGAAGGAACTCATGCTGCCATGCGAAGCTTAGGAAGGGTTGGAGCTTCACTCTCTGGGTCAAGTCGATATTGTAGGAAGCTTGGCCACCGAGGGTGTAGAGAAGGCTGGAGGCACTCTGTGAGCCAATGTTCTGGTCGAGAATGTGGCTGCCACCGGTCTCTTGGGCGCCACCAAGATGCATGTAGGTGTATTGGAGACTTGTGGCGGGGCCAAAGGTCAGCTTGCCCGCCTTGAACTCATAACCGGTACCATACATGGAGTCGAACTCCCCGCCTGACACCGAACCTTTGGTCATGTTACTGAAGTTGGAATCGTTGCCAGCGATGCTGATCCCATGATTAACGGTAACGTTGTTGTAAGCCCCGCCGATAATGCCATCGTTATACCATCCACCTTGGCGATACTCACTGAAGAGGCCGTAGCGAACACTGTTGTCGGTTGCCGAACTGCCACCGCCATTGGAACCGGTGAAGTTTACCTTGGTGCCTTGATAGCCTGCGTAGGGGCCAACGCTTAGGTTCCTGCAGAGCTCATAACTGGCGCCAACCTGCACACCACCGGCGTAGCTGTTGTAGCTTGGGAGATTATTGACGGACTGTGCCTGAGACCACATGCCGTTTCCATCAACGAAGGTAACCCACTTCTGATTAGGCTCCGCTACAGGAGTCATGACCTTCTTTCCCCCATCTGAGACGGGGACAACGGACTGGCCGTCTGTCGTTCCGTGACGGACAGCCCAGAGGCGCTGTTGGATCTGGGTGTTCTGAACGTTCGCGCTGTTAAAGAGGATCGTCGGGAGCGTTGTGTAGAGACTGGGACTAAGTTGATTTAGGAACTGCTTGTAGAGAGAAGATTGTTGCTGAACGCTCGGATTGGTATCACCCAATCCGTAAATAACGTAATAAATTCGGAGAATTGCATTGTAAGCTTCTTTGAGTTGGCTGCTCAATCCAGAACCGCTGACTAAGCCAGTGATGGGGTCAAAGCTAATTGTTCCTGCTGCTAGAGAGCTAATGATTGCGTCGACATTAGCTGCGGTAAAAACCTTTCGCTCGATTCCGTTCCAGAACGCTGTATCCAAATTTACCTGATTTTGGGTGAATCCATGAGCTCCTTGTTGAAGGAATCCGGGAATGGCGCCATTCGTATCAGCGTTCGTATTTTGAGCCGACGCAGTGAGCGCCAAGCCAAGTGAACCCAACAGCGAATAGACCGCAAGTCGGAGTGTTTTGAGGGGAGCCATTGTTAGGGCGTTGATTTTATGGTTTGCATCACAACCCAGAGCGGTTCTGGTAGGATTTTAATCCTAGATACTGTTCAAAAGCCCAATGGCATCGACTTACTGCTTACCCCAAGGGTTTATCCCTCGGGGTAGTTAGGGGCTTTTGAACGCTTAAAAAAGCAAAGAGATCTTATATACGCAGGCAAGTGCTTCCGTGCAGACTCCCAATGTTTTTTCAGGCTGTGAGTTCCTCGTTCGTCTGGGCGTTCGCAATCGAGAACTTCTCGACATGGAGCGAGGCATCCGAACGGAAGATAAGACGTCCCGCATAGCGGCGCTCGATGTCGATGAGGAGTTCCTCATCCTCTGTGCGCAGTCGGTTCAGAAGCTCCGGGTGGACGGTCACGCGGAATTCGTGGACATCCTCCTGATGGCGTTTCATGAGCGTGTGCAACGCCCTTTGAAGCTCGACGCTCATGGTCATGGAGCTTTTTACGACACCCTTGCCGAGGCAGTAGGAGCAGTTCGTGTAGAGAGAACTCGAAAGGCTCTCCTGGGCACGCTGTCGGGTCATCTCCATAAGGCCGAGCGGAGAGATCGGAAGGACATGGGTGCGGGCCTTGTCCCGACGGAGGCGGTCACGCATGCGCTGGTAGACGGCTTGCTGGTCCTTACGGTTTTTCATGTCGATGAAGTCGACAACGATCAGTCCGCCAATATTGCGGAGACGGAGTTGGCGCGCGACTTCGTCAGCGGCCTCCATGTTGGTCTGAAAAATGGTCTTGTCCATGTCCTTGCTGCCCTTGTTCCTTCCGGTGTTCACATCCACTGCGATCATGGCCTCGGTTTCGTCGATAACAAGGTAGCCGCCGCACGGCAGCCAGACTTGGCGAAGGAAGGCGCTGTCGATCTGTGTCTGGACGGCGAAGTTATCAAAAATGGGCTTCTGGCCACTATAGTGGTGGATCGATTTTTTCGCCCTTTTTGAGATCTGTCCAACGAGTTCCTGCATGCGCTCGGCCGCCTTGAGGTCGTCCACATGGACGGCATCGACGTTCTCGGTGAGCAGGTCGCGCACGGTGCGGTCGACTAGATCTGGTTCCAGGATCAGGGTGCTGGCCGCTGGTTTCTCTGCCATGCCCTTCTCCACCTCGCGCCATTGGTCGAGCAGAAAGCCGAGGTCGCGCACAAAGAAACGTGCTTTTTGTCCCTCCCCGGCCGTGCGGATGATGATCCCCATTCCCTCGGGAAGGGTCAATTCCGTCAGGATCTTGCGGAGTCGTGCTCGCTCTTTGGGATCCTCGATTTTGCGGGAGATTCCGCTCTGGTCACTGAAGGGCATCAGCACCATGTAGCGTCCCGCCATCGAGAGATTCGTGGTGATCCTGGGACCCTTGGTGCCGATCGGGCCCTTCGTAACCTGAACCATGATCTCGCTTCCGACCGGGTAGACGTTGGGGATATCTTTGGCGGTCAGTTTTTTCTTTGAAGGAGCAGTATTGCCGGAGCGCTCGACGGCCTCGATCCCGCTGTCAAGAGCCGCGGGAATTGCATCCCAGAAGTGGAGGAAAGCGTTCTTCTCAAAGCCGATATCGACGAACATCGCCTTGAGACCGTGTTCTATGTTCCGAACCTTGCCCTTGAAGATGCCGCCCACGATATTGCGTTCGCTATCGCGTTCGATCGAGTATTCCTCGAGTTTTCCATCCTCCAGGAGGGCGACCCTTTTCTCGAGTTTCTCGCAACTCACGATCAGTTCGATGCGAGGGCCTGATTTTTTCACGCCGAGGAGGCGTTTGACTGTTTCTATGATGTTCATTGTGTGAATGGATGAATTAGGGTTTATCTGAATACTGAAAGTGAGTGATGGAGAGACTTGGTCGTTAAGCCGAAGTGATGAAGGGTGGATGTGAATACAATCGTGGTGTTAGATAAAAGGCTAACAATTTTCTGATGAATGGGTTTTCGTCCTGGTTAGTTGGATTGTTTGGGGACTGCGGAGCGTCCTCCTCCCAGAAAGTTGAAGAATTTCTGGAGCCCACCCTGCGCTCGGGGCTTGTTGTTGGCGCGCCCCTGGGTGTCTGCATCCTCCTTGATATCTGGTTTTGCGACAGGGACTCCTGCATTACCCGCACTTCCGTCCCTTGGAGAATCGGCTTCAGCGGGGGTGTCGACGGCATCTTTCTCCGTTGCGTATTGGGAGGGGAATTCCTTGGAGAAATCGACGGCGGAAATCTGTTGGAAATTGCCGCTTGCCGGAGGGAGGTAGTCGAGTTTGACCTCCTGCCCGTTCTCCATGGCCAAGATCTGCTCGAGAATCTTGGAAGCGATGGGAGCGGGAACCGAACCGCCCGACTTGCCCCCCTGCACGAAAACGCAGACTACATAACGGGGGTTGTCGTAGGGTGCGAAGCTGACGAACCAGGTGTGATAATCCTTGATGCCGTTTCTCCAGAACTGGGCCGTGCCGGTCTTACCTGCAACGACGAGGCCCTTCACCCGGGCCTTGCGAGCGGTTCCGTCACTGTCGTTGACGACCCTCCACATTCCTTTGCGCACCTTTTCAAACTGCTCCGCGGTGATTTTTTCATCCTTGAGGATCTCACGATGCACCTTGACGGGTATCTCCTTGAGCGCAGTACCCTCCTGGGCAACAACCTTCTTGATGAGGTGGGGTTCATAGACAGTGCCTCCGTTGGCAACCGTTGCGGCCACGACGGACATCTGCAGTGGCGTGGCAAGGACGAACCCCTGACCGATGGCGGTGTTGGCCGTGTAACCCGGACTCCAGCGTTCCCGTGGATAGTTCTGAGCCAACCATGCGATGCCGGGTATGACTCCGCTCGCCACGTTGTTGAGAGGGAGATCGGATTTCTGACCAAGGCCAAGCATGTTGGCGACCGTATCGATCTGATCGATTCCAGCAGCGTTGCCATACTGATAGAAGAAGGGGTCGCAGGAGTTCTTGAGCGCCGTGCTCAGATCCTGCCGACCGTGCGGTGGGAGGGGTGGCTTGGCCGTAAGCACCCAGCATTTCATGTATTTTTCCCCGTATTGGACGCCTCCCGAGCATTCAAACTGCTTGTCGGAGATCCCTGCCCTGATTCCCGCAAGGGCCGTGCAGAGCTTGAAAGTCGATCCGGGTGCGTAGGCATTGACCGCCCGGTTCATGAGAGGGTCCGTCTGGTCCTTGGCGAGTTTTTCCCAATCTACCTTGGAGATGCTCGGGACAAACTGATTGGGGTCAAAGGAGGGGACGGAAGCCATGGCCAAGATTTCGCCATTGTTCGGGTCCAAGACGACAGCCGCACCTCGGCCGACGACGCGCATTGCCTTCTCCACGACATACTGGATACGTGCATCGATCGTCATGCAGACCTTGGCGCCCTGCTTGGGTTCGATCCGGGAGGTTTCCCCGTCGATGACGCCATGGGCGTTGCGTTGCAGGAAGCGCGTGCCGGCCTCCCCTCTCAGGTCGTCGTCGTAAGCTTTTTCGATCTGCGCCTTACCTTCGATATCGGGTTGGTAAAAGCTGAACTGAGCGGCCTCGTCCTTGTCGATCTTGGTGGGGACGCCTACGTATCCGAAGAGATGAGCCGCCAAAGATCCGTAGACATAGTGACGGACCGGCTTCAGCGTCACCGTAACGCCTGGCAGATCGAGGTTGTTCTCGCTGAAGCGGGCCATGGTTTCGAAGTCCAGATCCTGACGGTAAACGTAGGGGACCTCGGAGTTGTCGCGGAAGTGGGCCTGAAGCTTGCGGCTATTATAGTCCCCAGCAAGCCCCAGCTTTTCCAGACGGGGTACGATGGATTCATTCACGATCTTGACGATGTCGGGTTCCTCCCGGTTCACCGGCATGCCATGATCCAGTCCGCGGTAGTGCCTCACCGGCACGGAGTCATACGTGTCTCTCCAAGCCCTCACAATATCCGGGAGGTAAAACTCTACTTCCATGCTGGCCCTGTTCTCCACCAGCGGCAAACCGTTCCGATCGCAGATCTCACCCCGCACGGCGGGCAGTCTGATTGTCAATTGAGAGTGCCCCTTGATCCTGGCCTTGTAGTCGTTCCCCTTGTAGATCTGCACATACCACATCCTTGCAAGAAGGAGAGACAATGCCGTTATCAGAAACGCCGCCAAGATGACGATCTTACGGAGGGAGTCATCCTTGATTCTCATAGCGTCAGAGATCGAAGGAGGCCTGATTCTTGAGAACGGCTCCCTCGGATGATAGGGGAACAAGATGTCTCATCAGAAAGTAAAGCAACGGGGCAAGCAGAAGGGAGATGCCGCAGGGGACCGCCATGCGCATGAGCAGGACCGAGTCGAGGGGTAGTCCCCCCCGCTTCGCACAGATGAGGAGGTATTCGCCTCCAAGCATGGTGAATGTCACCAAGGCGCTGGCTAGGGCATGAAGTTCCCAACGAAGGCCATGGGTTGCCTCGCTGGCCATTTGAAGGATCACGGTCCAGCACAGGAAGAAGACGATGTATGGGGCCACCCCTGTTTCGGCATGACCGGACTGAAACTGGAGGAGCTCCAAACCCTGCATCAGCGAGGCGATGAGGGCAAAGCATAGGGCGGGAGTGAGGGGCAGGGCCAGCACCCCGAAACAGAAGAGCACCGGAAAGAGTTGGAGCCGCTCCCGGGCGGGGGGCAGGGCGGGCAACAAATCCTGCACGACCAGGAAGACCGGAAGCAGCAGGCAAAGCAGGAAAAAAAGAATCACCGGTTTCATTTTGCCCCCGTCACGATGAAGACCTCCTCGAGGTTGTCCAGGTCAGCGGCCGGTTCGAGGATTGCCTCCCCGTCAAGTTCACGGGGGTGAAAGCTTTTTACCGTTCCGAGCGAGATGCCCGAAGGAAAAACCCCTCCACTCACACCCGCTGTGTAGACTTTCTGGCCGGGTTGGAGGTCCGCCAGTTTGCTCAGGAAAGTCAGGTGGAGATCCCCCGATGCGATCCTTGGCCCTGCGCAGATTCCCTGCTCCTTGGTGCCCTCGACCTTAGCCGCGACTTTGCAGTTTTCATCCGTGATGAGGAGCACCTCGGAGACATTGTCCGAAACGGAGGTGATTTTGCCGATAAGCCCTCTGTCGGTGATCACCGGCATGTCGGTGGCAATGCCGTCCTTGGCACCTCGGTTGATCTTGACAGAACTCCACCAGACTCCCGCATCGTGACTCAGGATAGTGGCTGGAGTCAAAAGAAATGAGGAATGCTCGCGGTAACCCAGGGCTTGGCGCAGATGGTTGTTCTCCTCAAGAAGGTCGCGCAATCCGTTGTTCTCGGCGCGTAGGCGCCGGTTGTCCGCTTCAAGACGGGAACACTCCGCCTCGAGTTGATCCAGGGTGAGGAGGTCCTTGCCAAGGCTTCCAAGACTCTTTTTCACGGTGTGGCCGGACTGCGAGAGCGGAGAGAGAAAACTCATCAGCCCTGACTGCATGAGCGCAAGGGTTCCGGATCCCAGCAGGCAAAAAAACAGACCCGCAACGGTTAGCAGGATCAGTGCGGCTATCTGAAGTTTCTTCATTCCTGATGAATGGGCTGGGTCCCCGGGAGGGGGCGAAGGCCGTCGGGCCAGTCGTTCCTGGAGAGCTAGGATCTGACCCGGTCCGCAGCGGCGACGGCGCGAAGGAATTCAATCTCCTGAAGTGCTTTTCCAGTGCCTTCGGCAACGGCGCTGAGGGGATCCTCGGCGATATGGACGGGGAGACGCGTCTCCTCGTTGATGAGTTTGTCAAGACCGCGAAGAAGGGCTCCACCGCCTGCAAGAACCACACCACTGTCGACGAGATCGGCGGAAAGTTCCGGCGGGCAGCGCTCGAGGGTAATTCTGACCGCTTCGACAATCCTGGAGACAGGCTCCATGAGTGCCTCTCGGATCTCCTGGGAAGTAATGGTCACCGTCTTTGGCAGTCCAGCGACAAGATCACGTCCCTTCACCTCCATGGTGAGCTCCTGATCCATCGGGTAGGCGCTTCCGATACGGAGTTTGATCTCCTCAGCCGTGCGCTCGCCGATCATCAGGTTGTAGGCCCTCTTGAGGTATTGGACAATTGCCTCGTCAAGCTCATCCCCCGCAACACGTTCGCTCTTGCTGATGACAATGCCGGCAAGGGAGATGATGGCCACCTCGGTCGTTCCGCCCCCGATATCGATAATCATGTTTCCAGCCGGGTCGGTGACAGGAAGTCCAACCCCGATCGCGGCCGCCATGGGCTCCTCGATGAGATAGACCTCGCGGGCGCCGGCATGCATGGCTGAGTCCTTCACGGCGCGTTTCTCCACTTCAGTGATCCCGCTCGGGACGGCGATCACGACACGGGGGCGGACAAAACGCCTTTGTCCATGAGCCTTGTTGATAAAGTGGCGCAGCATCGCTTCCGTGATCTCGAAGTCGGCGATGACGCCGTCCTTGAGAGGACGGATTGCTGTGATATTGCCCGGGGTGCGTCCCAGCATCCTCTTGGCCTCGTCTCCGACGGCCAGAACGTGGGTGGTGCCTGCCTTGACCGCCACGATGGAGGGCTCCCTTAAGACGATCCCGCGATCCTTGACGTAGACCAAGGTGTTTGCAGTGCCGAGATCGATCCCGATGTCGCTTGAGAGGAATCCGAAGAGTTTATTGAACATGAATAAAGAGGGGATGAAGGTGAAAAGTGAGTTGAATCGAGCGTGCGACGACAGTCGCTTGACGGCTTCCCTTTTCGAATGAGGAGACAAGCCGACCGCGGTTGCAATCTTCCAGCTGTATCCTAATCCATAAAACTTAGAATCTTAGGCGTCAAGCACCCCCTCCCGCTTTGGGAGAATCTGGCATAAATTTTTTCTGAAGGGACAGGGTGACGGGGCGATTTTGCGTGAGTTAGATCCCCGCTTGCGTATCGTAAAAGGACTTATGGGCAGTATTTTCGGCACTAGTTTTCGCGTTTCAACCTGGGGTGAATCCCACGGTGGGGGAGTTGGTTGCGTCATCGATGGTTGTCCCCCGAGGCTGCCGATTACCCCGGAGGAGATCCAAGTCGAGTTGGACAGGCGCCGGCCCGGCCAGAGTGACATCGTCACCCCCCGTCAGGAGGAGGACAAGTGCCGTATTCTCTCGGGTGTTTTCCAGGGACGGACATTGGGGACCCCCATCATGGTTGCCGTGGATAACAAGGACGCCCGCCCCTCTGCCTACACCGAGATGGAGACCATGTTCCGCCCGTCGCACGCCGATTACACCTACCAGGCCAAATACGGTATCAGGAACTGGGAGGGAGGAGGTCGCTCCTCGGCGCGTGAGACCATCGGCCGCGTGGCCGCGGGTGTCGTCGCAAGGAAGGTCATCCGCACCCTTCTGCCGGCCTATGAGGCAGTGGCTTATGTCCGCTCGATCCATGATATCGATTCCAAAGTTGACAGGACCAAGGTGACATCCGCCCTGGTCGATGCAACACCGGTCCGCTGTCCCGATTCCGAAGCGGCCGCCAGGATGATCGAGCGTATCAAGCAGGTTCGTTCCCAAGGGGATAGCATCGGGGGGACGATCGAGTGTGTGGTTAGGGGAGTCCCGGCAGGTCTCGGTGAGCCCGTCTTTGACAAACTGGAGGCCGATCTAGCCAAAGCTATGATGAGTCTCCCGGCCACCAAGGGATTCGAGATCGGGAGTGGTTTTGCCGGCGCTCTCCAGACCGGAAGCGAGCATAATGATGCCTTCTTGGTTGAGAGGGGAGAAAGTGGTCTGGGTGGTTTGGGCGGTGGGGGTGGTAGGATCAGCACCGCAACCAACCGTTCCGGCGGCATTCAGGGTGGGATCAGCAATGGCGAGGAGATCTTCTTCAGGGTGGCCTTCAAGCCCACCGCCACGATCGCAAAGGTTCAGCAGACAGTCACCGTGGATGGGGAGGCCGCCGAGTTGGCCGCGCGCGGTCGCCATGATGCCTGTGTCCTCCCCCGTGCCGTTCCGATGGTCGAGGCGATGGTGAACCTTGTGATCTGCGACCACCTGCTCCGCCAGCACGGCCAGAATGTCCTCCCCTGATTTAGCACTTTTGGCCGAGGCTTTGAGGGAGCGTCTCATTGTCATCGCCGATCACTGCCACCGCGAGCGGGATACGGCAGGACATCTCCAATGCTTGATCGATGTCTCCGGGAGGATTGATACATTGATCGCAGGCCTCCCCGCTTCCGAGCTCGACCCGCAGTTTCGCCACTATTTGGAGCGTCGCAGTTACGACAAGGCCTTGGCTTGGATCGAAGCGGCCGGCACTTAGAATAAAGCGCTGTTAGGGAGAACCAAGTATATCGTTTTTCATCCTTCATAATTCATAATTCATCCCTCATTCTTTTCGCCATGGACTCCCTGATCCGCATCCTCAAGCAGAACTCTGCAATCCCCCGCGCCGACCTAGCTCGCCAACTCGGCCTGAGCGATGAGGAACTTACTGCCAAGATTACGAAGCTTGAGTCCAACGGGACGATCCTCGGCTACCACGCCGTGATCAATCGAGAGAAGTGGGACACCGATGCCGTGACGGCGGTGATCGAGGTCCGCGTCACTCCAGAGCGCGAGGGGGGATTCGACCGCATTGCCAACCGCATCGCGGGATTCGAGGAGGTTCAGAGTGTCTATCTGATGAGCGGCGGACATGATCTCATGGTGGTCGTCGAGGGGAGCAATCTCCGAGAGGTTGCCTCCTTCGTGGCCGACAAGCTCAGCACGATCGAGGCCGTCCAGTCGTGCGCCACCCATTTCCGACTCAAGACCTACAAGGAGAACGGCATGCTCCACGCCGTCGAGGAGGCTCCCGAGAGACTCTCGGTCAGCCCCTGATCGCATCACGATTTAAGGTAAAAGGTCATGAGTAGTTCGCGTATCGCGGAGCACGTCCGCAACATTCCCCGATCGGGCATCAGGGATTTCTTTGAGATCGTCCAGTCGATGAAGGATGTCATCTCTCTTGGTATCGGTGAGCCTGACTTCGTGACGCCATGGCATATCCGCGAGGCCGCCATCTATTCCCTTGAGAAAGGGAAGACCGGCTATACCTCCAACCTCGGCTCCCCACGCCTCCGCCGTGCGATCTCGAAGTATGTCGAGCAGCACTTTGACGTGGAGTATAATTCCCACGACGAGATCATCGTCACGGTCGGCGTCTCCGAGGCAATCGACCTGGCGCTCCGCTCCCTCCTCAATCCCGGTGACGAGGTCATCTACCACGAGCCTTGCTACGTTTCCTACAGTCCGAGCATCCAGCTTGCGGGGGGTGTCCCGGTGGCTGTCGCCACACGGGCTGAAGATGAATTTTCGCTCAAGGCCTCCGATCTTGAGAAAGTTGTCACGCCGAAGGCGCGTGTTCTGATGCTCAACTTTCCCACCAATCCCACCGGTGCGGTCCTGCCCCTTGAGGAGTTGAAGAGGATTGCCGCCTTCGCCGTGAAGCACGATCTGGTTGTCCTGACCGACGAGATCTACAGTGAGCTTACCTACGACGACGTGCCGCACTACTCCATCGCCGCTCTTCCGGGAATGAAGGAGCGCACCCTTTTCCTGCACGGATTTTCCAAGGCCTTCGCCATGACCGGCTGGCGCATTGGTTACGCCTGCGGCCCCGCCGACATCATCGAGGCCATGATGAAGATCCACCAGTATTCCATGCTTTGTGCTTCCATCATGAGCCAGGAAGCCGCCTGCGAGGCTCTCGAACGCGGACAGCGTGCCATGGAGCGGATGAAGGAGGAATACCGCCTCCGCCGGAACTATATCGTCTCCTCGCTGAACGAGGCCGGCATTCCGTGTCACCTGCCGAAGGGTGCATTCTATGTCTTCCCCGACATCCGCGGTACCGGACTCTCCAGTAAGGAGTTCTCCCTGAAGTTACTCGATGCAAAGAAAGTTGCCGTAGTTCCCGGCACAGCCTTCGGTCCGAGTGGCGAGGGGTATGTGCGCTGCTCCTATGCGACGGGGATGGAGCAGATTAAGACAGCCTGCGCACTTATCTCCGACTTCGTTCGGAAATAAGACTTAGGATATCGGCGGATAGTCGTGTTTGCCCGCGGTCGCAGTAGGCTTGCTACAGCTTCCCTTGGCCGCCTTGCTCTCCATCCGATCTTCCGAGTCATAAATGCATTTCTTGGAGTTAATTTTCTCCAGATGCCAAGACCGACGACATGATCAGGGAAATTTTCTGCATGGTCTTAGACCGGCAGCACACGTGGTTTCATGCAGAGGCCGGCTGATAAAACGGATTCTCAATGAAGAAAATGAGGCTTCTGGTCCTTTTACTCCCAAGGTTTTACGGTTGTCTCTTTGCACCTCATGCAGGAGATCGATAACAATTTGGTCTCTGGGTCGCTTCGATAGGCATAGATATGCCCGAATATTTTGCAGAGAAGTTTTCTCATGTGTCTATTATTTGCGCGGTCTTGCTTTATTAAAAACGTTGGAAGGATCGCTTGAAGGTCTGATTTTTTAGAAACGGAGTGGAACTTGGGCTTGGGTTCAGAAATATCGAATAGGATGTAAAAATATCAACATGTGTTTCTGCTTAGATTCAGTAATCACACGAGGAAAATGTGTGATGATTCCGTAAAGTGCTGCCACCACCATCATCTATACTTCGCAAGCGGTAGACGTGCGTATCCGACTAGTTCCGCGGAAATAACTATTAACTATCGCCACTGATCGCGCCGTGGCAGTCAAACCCCACGGGTTCTCATGTCCTGCAGATTCCGCCTCAAAATATGGCGACCCTAACGGGATTCGAACCCGTGTTACTCCCGTGAAAGGGGAGTGTCCTAGGCCACTGGACGATAGGGTCAATGGGGCAATTAGTATTCAGCAGTAGGCCACCCTGTTCAAGCTGTATCGCTTGGCATTTATAATTGAAGGGTCTTATGTAGTTGATGGGGTATAAGACCCTGATCAGCAATGAAGAACAGATATTCAAAAGGTGCGCACGTTTCTAAAGCCCGATTTCTGGAGGTGATACGCTTCTTTGCGGCGGATCTGCCCGCCCTTACTGCCACTGAGTTGAGTGGTCTGAACTACCGAACAGTGCACCGCATCTACTCCCTCATGAGGGAGCGCTTGGTCGAGTTGACGCTTGAAGAGATGTACCAAGCAAGAATTGATACCGATCCTCAAGGGATACTTTCTCTCAAGCAGCGATATCTATACTGACGGCTGGAAAGCCTACGATGGGCTGGTATTCAATGGTTACCAGCATAACCGGTTCTTCACCACAAGAACCAGTTTGCTCGGGGTAAGAACCATGTCAATGGCACCGAATCCGTTCTGGAGCTTCGCTAAACGCCGCCTATTAAAACTCCGCAGCATCCGAAAGGAAAAGTTCCTCATCCATCTCAAAGAATGTGAGTGGTGTTGGAACCACAGACATCGTAAAATCTACCCCATGCTCCCCAAACATCTCCGCCAGCACCCTCTCTCAACTACATAAGACCCATAAAGTATTACATTGACAACTTTCGGATTGTAAATGAGCAACACATCGGCATCTTGATATTGCAGTTTTGTTTGAGATTCAAAATGCCTTCTAGTTGCTTAATAGAACCTAGCTCTCTCAAGACGACGATTGGTTTCAAGTCAATGCGACAGCGTCTACCAGCACTTCAAGCAGTGAGTTTCAAGTATCCAATCTATTATGGCTGGAATTTTTTGCACCTCCAGAAACAGGAGGGGATAATCTGTAATTTCTAGAAGGCACGTAAAATTGGAGTCACCAATTTTGAAAGCCTCCGGTTGGAAAATTCTATCTTTCAATGAAAAGAAGGCGGGTATAAACAACCGAGATGAAATGCGTTATTCTTGCCGGAGGACTTGGGACCCGCATCAGCGAAGAGACGGCTTCTCGTCCTAAACCCTTAGTTGAGATTGGTGGAAAGCCGATTCTCTGGCACGTTATGAAAATCTATTCAGCACACGGCATTAAGGAGTTTATCATTTGTGCCGGCTACAAGGGGTATCTCATCAAGGAATACTTCGCTAACTATTTTCTCCATATGTCTGATGTAACATTTCACATGGCAAATAATTCCATGGAAGTGCATGAACGGCATGCCGAGCCGTGGAAAGTGACCATTGTTGACACCGGTGACAAGACGATGACGGGAGGCCGACTCAAGAGAGTATCGAATTATCTTGGAACCGAGAGGTTCTGCATGACGTACGGCGACGGCGTCGGTGATATAGATGTCACGGCTGCGATTGCGGAGCACAATGCATCCGGGAAAAAAGCTACGGTCACTGCAGTCCAGCCACCCGGACGTTTCGGCGCCATGGATCTTGCCGATGGTTCCGTCGTTGGTTTTTTGGAAAAGCCCGAAGGTGATGGTGGTTGGATCAACGGGGGGTTCTTTGTGCTTGAGCCAAGTGTTCTGGAATTAATCGAAGGAGATGCGACGATCTGGGAGAAAGAGCCACTCCAACAACTTTCCATGAAGGGAGAACTCAAAGCCTACAAGCACCATGGTTTTTGGCAACCTATGGACACAATCCGTGAAAAGCAGATGCTTGAGCAGCATTGGACCGAAGGAAATGCTCCATGGAAGGTCTGGTGATGCCCCCAATCCAAGAGATGTTTCGGGGTAAACGGGTATGGGTTTCCGGTCACACCGGATTCAAGGGCTCCTGGCTCACCGAGTGGCTTTTGCAGATGGGTGCTATCGTGCACGGCTATGCATTGGAACCTGATACGACTCCTTCTCTCTTCGATCTTCTTGGCTTGAGGTACAGGATAGGCCACGAAGTGGCCGATATTCGCAATGCCGCCTTGGTGCGCTCCTCGATCCAGGAATTTCGTCCCGACTATCTGTTTCATCTGGCTGCTCAACCTTTGGTGAGGCGCTCATATGCGTTCCCCGTTGAGACCTACGGAACTAACGTGATGGGGACAATTCATGTTCTGGAATCCCTTCGCGAAATTTCCCATCCCTGCTCTGCCGTTGTTGTGACAACTGACAAGGTCTATGAAAACCTTGAATCAGGAAGAGCGTACGAGGAGGCCGATCCACTGGGTGGCCGCGATCCTTACAGCTCCAGTAAAGCGATGGCTGAGATTGCAACTGCTGCCTACCATAATTCCTACTTTCAAAACGGTCTTGTACGGATCGCCTGCGCTCGGGCCGGGAATGTCATCGGTGGGGGTGATTGGGCTGAGGATCGCATTGTTCCCGATGCCATGCGGGCTTTGGATGGAGCGGGGATAATTTCCGTGAGAAATCCTGCTGCAGTACGCCCCTGGCAACATGTTCTGGAGCCTCTGGGCGGTTATCTCCTACTTGCTTCCAAGCTAGGCTCTGGAGCCACCTGTGCCGAGTCTTTCAATTTTGGTCCTAGAGAGGATTCCAATCGGACTGTCGCTGATCTAGTGACCGAGATCCTTAAGCACCGGAAAGGGAAATGGATCGATGCAAGTCAGCCTGGAGCGCTTCATGAAGCCAAGTTCCTCAATCTATCAATTAAAAAAGCTGATCGGGTTCTCCACTGGCGACCAGTCTGGGGTTTTGAGACAACGGTCGAAAAGACGGTTGAATGGTACCAAGGCGTTCATGCCGGCATGGGCGCTAATGGAATATGCAACAGACAAATCAATGAATATACGCTTCAAGCCAATCTCCTAATCCCATAAAGATGAACAATTTCCACTGTAAATCCTGCGGCTCACGCAATGGTGCCTTGATACTTGATCTGGGGGTACAACCTCTCGCCAATAATCTTCTTTTCGAAAGTAATCTGTCCGATGGGGGCGAGCCTAAGCACCCGCTTCGGCTTGCGGTTTGTCTCGACTGCCGCCTGATGCAGTTGCCTGAAATCATTCCCCCGACAAAACTTTTTTCCGAGTATATCTATTTTTCCTCGTTTTCCGACGCGATGCTTCAGCATGCAAAATCTGCGACTGACGAATACATCAAGGATTTTGACTTGGGAAAGGAATGTCAGGTGGTTGAAGTCGCGAGTAACGACGGGTATATGTTGCAATATTTTGTTCGTAGCGGCATTCCTGCCCTCGGGATCGAACCTGCTGTGAACATTGCCGAGGAGGCGCGCAAAAAGGGAGTGGAAACAGTTTCAGAATTTTTCACCCTGAATTTGGCAGATCGTCTGGCGACTGAAAAAGGCCAAGCCGACCTTATTCTAGGTAATAATGTGTTTGCCCATGTGCCTGACACGAATGACTTTGTTGCAGCGATTGCGGCGCTCCTGAAAAAGCAAGGAAGAGTAGTCCTCGAATTTCCATGGGGCCACGAGATGATTCGAAATCTGGAATTCGACACCATTTATCATGAGCATGTCTTCTACTTTAATCTGACGCCTCTGATGCCACTCTTTGCTCGTCATGGATTGGAAATCATCAAGGTTCAGAAGCTTCCCATTCATGGTGGTTCGCTGAGGGTTTTCGCCTCTCATGCCGGGCAATTTGCCGTGGATCCTTCTGTGAAGGTAACCCTTGAGCAGGAGGCAGATGAGGGGGTGAAAACGGCTGATTATTACACCGATTTTGCTGAGAGTGTACTGATGCTTAAGGACGAGCTTGTAAAACTTCTTGCCGACCTCAAGAGCAACGGGTCAAGCATAGCCGCTTACGGCGCCTCAGCAAAAGGGAGTACATTACTGAATTTTTGCGGCGTAGGCCTCGAGACGCTCGATTTTGTGGCTGACAGAAGTACCTACAAGCAGGGGCGATACACGCCTGGCAGGCATCTTCCGATTGTCTCTCCGGAGGACTTACTTGAGAAGCAGCCTGATTACGCACTTCTGTTGACATGGAACTTTGCCGATGAAATCCTAAAGCAGCAGGAGGAATTCAGGAAAAGGGGTGGTAAATTCATTATACCCCTACCCAAGGCGAGGGTTGTGTAATGATCATTCAAGAGACAACGCTTCAGGGCGTTTGGGTGGTTGAGTTGTCGGCCCATCCTGATGCCCGTGGGTACTTTCTCAGAACCTTCTGCTCCCAGGAGTTTGACAGACACTCACTCAATACACATTGGGCGCAGTGCAATATGAGCTATACTTCGGTTCGTGGAATGCTCAGGGGAATGCATTTTCAAAAAGATCCCTCCCCAGAGATTAAGCTCGTACAATGCGTTACGGGAGTCATCCAAGATGTCGTGGTTGATGTCAGAAAAGACTCACCCACCTTCGGTCGCTGGCTGGCTTATGAATTATCTGAGAGGAATCACAGGGCTCTCTACATTCCCGCTGGTTTTGCTCATGGCTTCCAATGTCTGAGTGACGATTGCCGTGTTTCCTATCAGATGTCTTCGGCGTATGACGCCTCCCTGACGGGAGGGGTGAGATGGGACGATCCCGATTTGGCGATTGAGTGGCCGTTGAGTAATCCGATGGTCTCGGAAAGGGATTCTCAGTTACCGGCGCTTTCGCACATCTGATGAAAATTTTTGTCACCGGACACGAGGGATTTATTGGAAGTGAAATATGCAGGCAGGCTCGGGCCGTCGGGCATGAGATCATGGGGTTAGAAAAACCAAGCCGCATGGAAAATCCTCCATGGAATGATTTGAAATCTTTTCAACCCGACGCCTGCATTCATGCGGCATGGATTGCCACGCCTGGAGAATACACCACTTCACCCCTCAATAAATCCCACTACCTTTGGAGCCTTCAATTGATGAGGGGGCTGATCGATTTGGGAACACTCAGTTTTGTCGTTCTGGGAACGTGTGCGGAGTATGCTCCGGCTTCGGTTCCATTACTGGAGGATGAAAGCTTGGAAATGCCCGAATCTTCTTATGCGAAGGAAAAGCACAGGCTGCATCAGGAGTTAAAAAAAATCTTTACCGACGCAGAAGCCTCTCTTGCATGGGCGCGGATTTTTTATCCTTACGGGCCCGGTGAGCACCCCCGCCGATTAATCAGTCAAATGATTCAAAGTCGCCGTGATGGAAGCCCTCTGCAGCTTAATAATCCAACGGGAGTTAGGGATTATATCCACGTTGAGGATGTTGCATCGGCCTTGTTGCTGTGTTGCGAGAGGCGATATCACGGCAGCATCAATGTAGGCACTGGTGAAGGGATAGTGTTGGGTGAACTCGATGGAATGATAGAGCATCTAGAGAGAGCTGGGGAGGCAAGCATAAGGATCGCAAAGTCATTGCCGGCCGACTCAGTGGTTGCTAATATTAGTAAACTAAAAGCCTTGGGTTGGATGCCCCGTCATGGTATCGAATCCGGTTTGCAAACGTACTCCAAAATCTGACTTTAAATTATTTCCCCCATGAACTTGAACTCAAAAACCATGGTCATGGTGTTGGCCTACAATGTCGAAAAGACCTTGGAGAAAACCTACAACGCTGTACCCGACACTCTGAAAAACTGCGTCGTCGTGGGGGATAATTGCAGCCAAGACCGAACAAATGAGATTGCCAGACAGCTTGGGATCCGAACCATTCGGCATGAAGAAAATTTCAATTATGGAGGAAATCTTAAGCGTCTGATGAAAAGATTCCTGGCTGAAGGGGGGGAAGTAGCCGTTGAACTGCATGGAGATTTTCAGTATGACCCCTCATTAACGGATCTCATGGTCGAGTATGTCTCTCGGGGATATTTCGACATGATTCAGGGAAGTCGTATTCGATCACGTTCGGAAGCTCTTGCGGGAGGCATGCCTCTTTATCGCTATATATGTAATCGGATTATGACGTTTGGACAGAATGTGTGGTTCGGAACCGTATTTGGAGAATGGCACAGCGGCCTTCGTGCCTATTCCCGAAGGCTTCTGGAGGCTGCACCGCTTGATACCTTTTCTGACACTCATGCCTTTGCCAGTGATATCATGATGTTTGCGGTGGCGAATGGATTCTGGGTGGCAGAAGTTCCCTGCCCTGCCAAATATGAGCAGGAAAGTTCATCTGTTCCACTGCCCAAGCTCTTTGACTACGCTTTCAAGACGTTAGCTTCGGCCATGAAGTACCCTCCTGGGGCCCGCCTGCCCTTGAAGCCCATGTTGCGGAAAACGGACAAATATTTGTCCTCAAAACCATGATCGAAAAATGTCCGCTATGTGATTTGGAGGTTGAGGGGAAGAGCATCCGACGAAACTGGTTCACTCATTTTGTATGCGATCAGTGCGGAACCAAAACGCTTATTGAGTCAAAAGGTGAGCCGGCCTACCCCGATGAATATTTCGGGGGAGAGAACAAAAAAAAGTTCGGGGGGATTGCGGGAACGGCCAGAAAGTATTGGCATGAACGTCGTGCGCGTGCCGTTCGTTCCTTATGCAAAGGGGATGGGCGACGCATTTACGATGTGGGCTGCGGGGATGGTTTGTTCCTTGAAGCATGCAGAAACCTTGGTTTTGACGTAGGAGGGTGTGAACCGATGGACAAAGCCCGCGAGCAGGCCGAAAGCCATCTTGGATGCTCAATCCAACACACTGCTTTTGATACGACCTCGGCGCCTTATGACATTGTGACAACGTGGCAGGTGATCGAGCATATGGATAACCCCATCGACTACTTCAGATTAGTCTGGAAGAATCTTGTGCCGGGAGGTGTCTTTGCCGTTTCAACGGTAAACATGGAATCTTGGCAGGCTTCAATTTTTGGATCCAAATGGCTGCATCTTGATCCGCCGCGTCATCTTTGGTTACCAAGGCGTAATGAGTTAGAAAAAACCTTAATAAAAGAGGGGTTCACCATTGTCGAAAGACGATGGAGTTTCATGGAGTTCGGACCTGTGGGCTATGCGGACAGTATGATTAATCTCGTGGATCAAAAAAGAGACAGACTTCTCAAATGCCTAAAAACTGGTTTTCCCGGTTTCAGGAACAAGCTGCTCTGGTTGCTTGCAGCTCTTTTGACCCCTTTCGCTATTCTTTTGGCGGCAGCAGAAGCTCTCTTTGCGCGGCCCTCCACCTTTGAAATTTACGCCGTCAAAACCCCTTGATTATTGGGTTGGTGCTTGTTGTGGGTTTGCCAGCACTTTTGTGGTTCCGCAAGTATAGACAATCGGCCAATTGGGAACACCTGCGCCTTCAACTACCTTCATGGCATCCCCTTGCCCCAGTGCCCAGCGCAGGTCTAGATCTGTAAGCACAAAATACTTGGCTTTTTTGATTTCAGCCTCCCACCGAAATCGATCATGACTTGGCGGGGCGGGGTAATAATCTCCTGCTGCTGCTCCCGCCCAAGCTGCTGCTGTCAGAATGTCAGCTGTATGACATTTCAGCAACCATCCAAGTGTCCAGTAAGTGATGACCAGATCGTCCGCTCGAGTGTGGTTATTGAGCCATGCCGCTGTGGTATCATAGTCCTCAACAGATGAGATAACCCAAGGATCTACGCGGGTTACAATGTTTCCTGAAAAGACGGCTGGGAGTTTCCAAGCTCCATTGACAATCATAAGAAAAAATAGGATCCCTCCCAAGAGACGACTGCAGCGAAATTTTGCTTGGATAATTTTTGAGAGGCAGCAAACCAAAAAATGAGTCCCAAAAGTTATACCCGCCACGAGAACAGGGAATACCGTCATCGCCTGATAATAAAACAGGGGTAAATTCCTGCGATTCTGTGTTAACAGGAAAACCAGCACCAAGGCTATGAGTGGGATGATATAAGTCCTCTTGCGCAGGCAGAGGAGGCAGCCGAAGAAAGCAATTAAGTGAAAATAATCCTGAATGAAAAACTGGGTGAAATTAATGACTTTTTGGAAGCCAGCACCGTTTTCTGCACTATAACGCCCGTAAATATCTCGTAATGACTGTAGATCTTCAAAGAGCCAACCATGGAAGTGCAACCAGACAATGAAAGCGCTGCCTACAATTATTAAGAATGGCAGTATGCCGATACGGATCCATGAGGAGGGGCGTTTCAATCTGCATAGCAAGGAGGTTGCTGTTGCATGTATGGCAAGCAGGTGGGAAGCAGCGGCAATACTTAGGAAGAGCCCCACTTTCCAATCGGTCCTTGCACAAGCCGGACGCATAAGAAGCAATGTTGCCCCCAAAACACCCAGGCCCACGGCATCATGAGGATAAATCCACCTGTAATGAATAATGGACTGAGAGTATCCCAATAGTAAAAATGCAAAGAACAACCCCCAAATGAACCCAATTTTGCGGCTTATAAAATAAAAACCGGTCCACGCGGTAAGTAAACCAATGAAAGAGGAAAACAAGCGCCCCCCGAGAATGTCACCGTTTGTTATTTTGGAAAAAAGCCCCGTCAAAAACGCAAATCCCATCTGATAATTATACGTCGGAGAAACAAATGTGCAGAAGACCGCGCGATTTGCCAGATCCCCGTGGACAAGTGACTTGCCGATATCCAAAGTTAGGATTTCATCACCATACCATCTCGGGGAGGTTCTGAGATGGGGTAGATACAGGATCGCCCAAAACACCAATATGAAAAGCCCGCCTTGTAAGAAAAAATTCCTCCGCAGTTGTCGAGATCTCAGAAAGTGGGGAGACTGCATGGTTGAATTAAGGAACTGAAAAACTAACTTTATTCTAGTTATCTAAAAGAAGTTTTTCACTATTTTCTTTGTTGCCTCAATGAACTCCATGAATCAAGCGAAGAAACAGAACTTCAATTCTCTATACCCAATCATTCTTTTCTGCTTCTTGGCAGTTTCAGCCTTCTTGCTTTTCTGGAATCTCGGGGGCTACTCGCTTTGGGATGACGAAAGTATGATCTCCTTGGCGGCACAAGGGGTTCTCCAGTCTGGCGATACCTCGGTTGTGCATGGTCAAAACATCGTGGCTTTCCGGGAGGGGATCCTCCTCAAGGATCTGCACGACCGATCCACACCGCCACTGTCAGCGTATCTGGCTGCTTTGCCAATAGGGCTTCTCGGGACCAGTTCTTTTGCGGCAAGACTGCCGTTTGCGGTGATCGGGTTTGCGTTAATGATCGGATTTGCATTTTGTGCGTGGAAGGACAGGCTTCGATCCTCCACGATCTTGGTGATTGCTATTGCGATTTTGGGAAACGTCTCCCTGATGCTTTTTTTAAGACAAGCTAGATATTACGCGCCGACAGTTCTGCTGAGCGTTATTATTTCCTATCTTTATCTCAAGCCATGTTGGGACCGGCGCAAAGCGATCTGGATGTCAGCCCTGCTGGTGCTTCTCTTTTGTGCAAGCTACCTGAATTGCGTCGCCTTGATCAGTTGTTTGGTCGTCGATTATCTTTTCCGGGGTCGTCGGGAGAACCCCATCCGGACGGGTCTTTTATGGAAAGTTATGGGGCTCTCTTTTCTTGGTTTTCTGGTGATTGCGATGATTTGGAATCCTTTTTCCTGCAAATACGGATCCTACGTGCACTCAGTGACTCCCTGGGAACGATTCAGGTTCTTTCTGCTGAGTTTCAGGGACATGGACGCTGCTCGGTTCATGGTTGGAGGTTTGATGCTGGTTTCGGTGATCGTTGCCGCTCTCAAGAGGGATACCTGGTTATGGAGGGGGTTGATTGCGGTAGTTGTCTATACGTTCACGATCTCACTCCTCTCTCCGCAGGTGACCACGGTTTCGCTTTTCGCGGACATCCGATATCTTGTGCCGTTGATCCCGGTCTTCATCGCTCTCGATGTCAGGACTCTTCTGCTTCTTTTTGGAAGACGCCGTGTGCTGCTTGTGATCGTGGCCTTTCTCTGCTTTTGGACAAACCTCCTCTACGCCCCTTCCCTGATCAAAAAGGAACATCGCTTTCTTACCCTGGATTATCTCAGGGAACTTCTCCACCCGATCCAAGAGCCTTACCGCCCGGTGGCCGATTGGATCAATGCCCATCTTTCAGAAGGCAATACGATCTGGGTTCTGCCCGATTACATGGCCTATCCCCTGATGTATCATGCCCCCAAGGCGGTCTATGCCTGGCAACTCAATGAGGGTCAACGGAGTGAGAGGCAGTTCAACAAGCTCCCTCCGATCCACTTCAAAGGGCTAGAGATGCCGGACTACATCATTGTCTTTGGTCCCCAAGTGAAGCAAATCCTGCAGATGATCGAGGAATACAAGGCGAAGGGGGTGCAGTATAAGGAGGTGGACGTGATCGACGCCTATTGGAGAGACGTCTTTCGGCCCGAACTATTTTGGCGAAGCTTCCGGACGATCGAGGGATATGATCTTGAAACTGATGCTGTTTACGTCTTTAAGCTTATTGCTTCTCCGATACGTTAAGACATCCCTCATGAAAATTTCCAAAGCGTTCACTGCCTGCCTGATCACCACCTTTTTTATCGGAAGTATCTGGGGATTCAAGGATCCGACAGATCAGGAGTTATTTGCCAATGTTGCTAAGGCGATTGACTTTCACCCTTGGAGCGGTTGGTGGAGTTCGATGTTTCTTGGGGGTGCATCCCAGGCACCCGGACTCACCACGACTTTTCTCTACTTGATCCTCAAACTGTTTATTCTTCCCTTCGGATTGATTGCGGGGGCGAAACTGGCGACGTTGACCGCGATCTTTTTTGGAGGGCTCGGTGTGGCTTCGCTGTTGAATCGTTGGTCCGGGGATGAGATGGCCTCATGGCTTGGAGGGGTGGCCTATATTCTCGGACCGCAAATGGCTCTGCGTGCGGCTGGTAATGAGCACCTACCGGTGGTATTGGCGATGGTGTTCGCTCCCTGGATCCTGTGGGCTCTTATCCTGCTCCGTGAAAATCCCTCATGGAGAAACGCCCTGATCCTAGCACTTCTGGGTGCCGGAATGTCGCTCACCTTTACCAAACTGGCCGTTGCCTTCGCCCCCTTAGCGGCATTTTTTCTCATTTATCTTTTGCTGACGCACCAGGAGTTAAGGCCCGGTTTTCTCGGGGGGCTTTTGCGATCGGTAGCCATCTACGTGCCTCTCGCTGTCATTCCTCTCTTGCCGACATTGCGCGAGATGCAATGGCTGGCTCTCTTTCAGTTTGATCCGTTCTCCGCTTGGCAGCAAAACTTCTCGTTCAAGTCGGTCTTGTCATGGCTCGATCGTGGCAACGCCCTTCAGCAGGGCATGCCGGTTGGGTATCTGGCGGATCAGGGAGGCTTTTATGTTGGGATTGTGGCCTTGGTGGTGGGACTACTTGCATGGTGGCGAGCCTTCAGGATAACCCCTGAGGATAGGTTTAGTAACCTGCTTACCCCCCTTAAGCTAACTTTCGGGATGTTGCTTTTTTTAAGTTGGATGAGTGCAGGACCCCGTTGCCTCGCACAAGGGTTGCTTGAATTTCTCAAATCCGGCACAGGTGCGCCCGATTTTACCATCCCGATCTTCTGGATCACTGCTGTGAGTCAGGGAGTGCTTCTTTGGGTCCTCTGGCCCGATCATTCCCGTCGTAATTGGGGGCGGATCCTCGCTCTTGCAATCTACCTGCTTGTACCTGCCTTCCGAATCTACGAAATTCTGCCTTTTGCCCACGACATCAGGGCTCCTTGGTCGATTTGGCAGGTGGGTGGTTCTTTGGCGGTGGCTTTGCTTTTCGGCTTGGGAACCTCTCTGTTGATTGAGAGTCTCAAGTCCAAGGAGAGAGGGGCTAGCTTTGTGAAGATTCTCGTGGTCATCCTTTTGGTGGCTGATTATTCGGTTTATCTTGTGCGATACAGTACGGGGGCACTTCCTGCCGGGACATATCAAGCTTTCGAACAGATCGCAGCCAGTCTCAAAAGTGCTCCCAACACCGGCACGATCTACCCTCTCTCTGGCCGCTATTTTTATCTGTTACTTCCTTCCTTGACTGGCAAACCTATCGAGCAGGAGGCCTTCAACAGCTATTTTGGTCTGGTTTGGCGCCGGCCACTGCAGAATGCCACGATGAGTTCTCAGGAGGGGATCAGAGCCGGTCTTAGCCTCATGGGATGCAGTTACATCTTCATCGACAAGTTGGACCCGAATACGCCTCCGGATTTGCAGAAGGTCCTGCGTGGGATCTTCCCTGTTTTGTTTGAGAACCAATTTTTTGTGGTGCTGGCCAACACGACATCACTCTATCCTGCGTTTCTGGCGCATGATTTCGTGGTGCTTCCTCACAAAAGTTACGCATTGGCGCCCGCGGTGATCCAACTACTTCCCAAGAACCTGATTACGGTTGAGACGAGTTTTATCGACCAATCGATTCCTGGGTTCGCGGGAACTGCGAAAGGCTCCAATCAGATAGAACTTCTTGCCAAATATCAGACCTCTGGAGGAGAGCCTTTTCAGCAACTACCCTTGGCTGCTCCACAGAGTTCTATGGATCAAGCGCTGCACTTCAACGTCCCCTCTGCAGGATCAGGATGGCTTGTTCTGACGCAGTCCTATCATCCAGATTGGACTGCTATGGTGGATGGAAAACCCTCCGTTGTCTATCCGGCGGAGGCCGCCTTGATATCAACCTATGTTCCGGCGGGGTCGCATGAGGTTGTCTTCCAATTCAAGGCGCCGTCTTGGTATTCCTTCAGCCTGTTCCTCGGGCTGCTGAGTTGGATCCTTGCTCTGGCAGCGCTTATCTATTTTCACGTTAAAGGCAACAAATCCCAGTCTCGTGCAAGTTGAGCGTCTCTCGTGAACAACTATAAATGATAATGCACCAACTCCTAGCCCCTCATGACTGAACGCAAAGGTATTGTCCTAGCCGGAGGTTCTGGTTCCCGCCTCCATCCACTGACCCTTGCGGTCAGCAAGCAACTGATGCCTGTTTATGATAAGCCGATGGTCTATTATCCGATCTCAGTGCTGATGCTGGCTGGGATTCGCCAGATCCTGATTATCTCGACCCCTCACGATCTCCCGGCCTTCCGCAGGTTGCTAGGAGACGGATCTCAGTTCGGCGTGCATTTTGAATATGCCGAACAACCACGTCCCGAAGGACTTGCTCAGGCATTTCTAATCGGGGCCGATTTCTTGGCCGGCGCGCCTGCCGCCCTTGTGCTCGGGGATAATCTCTTTTACGGACATGATTTTACCGACACGCTGGCCGAGGCGAATGCCCTCAAGGATCAGGCGACGGTCTTCGGTTATGAAGTTGCCGACCCGACTTCATACGGAGTCGTGGAATTCGATTCCAAGGGGCGAGCGATCTCCCTGGAAGAGAAGCCTGCACAACCAAAGAGCAACTTTGCCGTTCCTGGCCTCTATTTCTACAGCTCGGATGTCGTGGAGAAAGCTCGCGCCCTCAAGCCTTCTCCACGCGGCGAACTTGAGATTACGGATCTGAACAGGGTTTATCTTGAAGAGGGGAGATTACACGTGCAGAAACTCGGTCGCGGGACAGCTTGGCTCGATACCGGAACTCATGACTCGCTCTTGGATGCCGCCCAGTTTGTCCAGGTGATCCAGCATCGGCAGGGCCTTCGGATTTCATGCCTCGAAGAGATCGGATTGCAAATGGGTTTCCTCGATGAGGCCGCCTTTGAGCGCTCTATCGCCAATCTCGGGAAGTCGAGCTACGGCGCCTATCTTAGGGAAGTGCTTACCCGGAGGAAAAAATGACCAAGCTTCCAACGAAAATCCATGATGCCTTCCTGCTGAAGCCAAAGATTTTTGGTGATGCCCGGGGATTCTTTCTTGAGTCTTGGAGCAGGGAAAAATTTTGCTCCATGGGCTTGGACATCGATTTCGTCCAAGACAATCACAGTCGCTCCGCTCGGCATGTGCTTAGGGGTTTGCACTATCAGGCTGGAGATGCTGCTCAAGGAAAGCTTGTCTGGGTCACTTCGGGGAGTGTTTTCGATGTCCTGGTGGATCTGCGGAAAAGCTCGCCCACCTTCGGGGTCTGGGATGGGTATCTGCTGACTGCGGATGCTCATGAGCGTCTTTGGGTTCCTCCGGGATGCGCCCATGGTTTCCTAGTTGTCAGTGATACGGCTGATTTCCATTACAAGGTTTCGGCCCCCTACTCACCAAAAGATGAACGAGCTCTTCGATGGGATGACCCTAAGCTTTCCATTCAATGGCCCCTTGAGATCGGAATCACACCCACGGTTTCCCCCAAGGATGCCATTGCTGCTTCTTTTGAAGACTGTGAGAAGTACGAGTAGGTTGCCACCAGCTTTCCAAACTTAATTACCAACCATTCGTATGAATAAAATACTCGTTACCGGCGGCGCCGGCTTCATCGGTTCCAACTTCGTGCTTGATTGGCTTTCCTTGGAAAAAGACTCCATCATCAATCTCGACAAGCTTACCTATGCGGGCAATCTGGAGAATCTTGCTTCCCTGAAGGGCAAGCCGCAGCATCATTTTGTCCGTGGCGATATTGGAGATGCCGAATTGCTCAAAAGCCTCTTTGCAGAGCATCAGCCGAGAGCCGTTGTGAACTTTGCTGCTGAGTCCCATGTGGACCGTTCCATTCATGGCCCAGCAGAGTTCATCCAGACCAATATCGTCGGTACATTCACCCTTCTCGAGGCAGCACGTGCCTACTGGAATGGTCTTGATGATCAGGTGAAGAAGACCTTTCGCTTCCTCCATGTCTCGACAGACGAGGTCTATGGATCTCTGGCAGCGGAAGATCCCGCCTTTACCGAGAGTAAGCAATACGAACCGAATAGCCCCTATTCAGCCAGTAAGGCAGCTTCGGATCATCTTGTCCGTGCTTATCATCACACGTATGGCCTGCCAGTTCTAACGACGAACTGCTCCAACAACTACGGTCCCTACCACTTCCCGGAGAAACTGATCCCACTGGTCATCCACAACGCCCTATCCGGAAAGCCTCTTCCGATCTATGGCGATGGCCAACAGATCCGTGACTGGCTCTATGTGAAGGACCACGCTTCGGCCATTCGCCGCGTTCTGGAAGCGGGGAGGGTAGGGGAGACCTACAATATCGGAGGCTGGAACGAAAAACCCAATCTGGACGTCGTGCACACCCTTTGTTCCATCTTGGATGAGCTCTCACCCCGCGCAGATGCCAAGAGTTACAAGGAGCAGATTACGTATGTTACTGATCGCCCCGGTCATGATCGCCGGTATGCGATTGATGCCACCAAAATTCACCGGGAGCTTGGCTGGAAGCCACTTGAGACCTTCGAAACCGGCATTCGTAAAACAGTGCAATGGTATCTTGAACATCAAGGCTGGGTGAAGAACGTAACCAGCGGGGCTTACCAGAATTGGGTCGAAAAGCAGTATTGATTTCCCTATTTTAGGGAATCCAAATCTGAATATCCTTCCTTGATCTCAATTATCCATCCTGATTTCGCCTACGCTTGGCGTCTCTTTACGACGCTGACATGGACGAATTTCAAGATGCGCTACTACGGCAGCATTTTGGGCTACGTATGGTCTTTGATGAAGCCACTCGCCATGTTCGGCGTGCTCTATGTCGTCTTCACGGTGGTGATGAAGCAGAATGCCCCTCATTATAAGCTCTTTCTTCTGCTCGGAATCATCATTTGGGATTTTTTTGTGCAGGCCACCAACGCCGGCATGAACGGATTCATCGGGAACTACCAGATGATCCGTAAGGTCTACCTTCCTAGGATCATTCTTGTGATGGCGGCTGTCTCCAGTGCCTTCATCGGATTTTTCTTCAATCTGATTGTTTTTCTAGTGTTCGCTATAATGGACGGTGTGGAATGGACGCCTCGGATGCTCTGGTTCATCCCACTGGTTATTGCACTCTACCTGCTTGCCGCTGGGATTGGGCTGATGCTCAGCATCATTGTTGTTAAAGTCAGGGATATGCTCAGCCTCTGGGAAGTGGTTACGCAACTCGGTTTTTGGTTCACCCCCATCATGTACCCCATGAGTAATGTGCCGGAAAAATTCAGATTCTATGAATTTATAAATCCCATGAGTGGGATCGTGGAGTACTCCCGCTATATCCTTGTTGGGATTGGAAGCCTAACGAAGATGGGCTACTGTTACGACTTGAGCATCAGTTTTCTGATCTTTTGCCTAGGAGTTGCCGTTTTTAAGTGGAAAGAGGGCGACATGGTGGAGGATCTTTAGAACAGATAATTTTCAATACACAGGACTCAAAGTATTTTTATGATTATTTGGCTGACTGGGCTTTCAGGTGCTGGGAAATCAACCCTTGCGGAGGGGGTTGCCCAATTTCTCCGTTCACGTGGCAATACGCCCATGATTATTGATGGGGACCGGTTGCGGGATGAGCTTTGCCGGGATCTTGGATTTTCCGACATGGATCGGAAGGAGAATATTCGGCGAGCCGGAGCAATCGCTAAGATGGCGGCACGCTCCGGGATTGTCTCGATCTGCTCCCTGATCTCTCCTCTTCGCAGGGAACGGGATGAGGTTCGAAAGGGATGTGAAGAGCAAGGAATTGTCTTTCTGGAAGTACATGTGGCAGCCCCACTGACTGTTTGTGAGTCACGTGACCCCAAGGGACTCTACCGGAAAGCCAGGGCAGGCCTGATTCCTAGTTTTACGGGGATTGATTCCCCTTACGAGCCACCGCTCAATCCTGAGGTGCTCATTGAGACAGGAACACTTTCAATCACAGAAGCGGTCCATCGATTGTCTGCTGAAGTTGATCGGCTTCTTTCTTCTCCTCAATAAACTCATGCCTTCCCCGGCTATTACCGTCCGAAATTTATCCAAGACATTTCGTCTCCCTCAGGAGCGTCGCGGCACACTGCGTGAGCGGTTCATGAAATTTCATGTCCGGAATCAACGGGAGGTCCGTAAGACACTTGATAATATCAGTTTTGAAATTCAGCAGGGAGAGTTCTTTGGCATCATCGGCCGGAATGGTTCGGGCAAGTCCACGTTACTGAAGATTCTAGCCGGGATTTATCTGCCAGATAAAGGAAGCGAGTTCACCATTCACGGACGAATTGCCCCGATGCTCGAACTGGGCGTTGGGTTCAACCCGGAACTTACAGGGAGGGAGAATGTCTTCCTGAATGCCACAATACTCGGACTCACACGAGGCCAGATTCATGCATGCTATGATGAAATTGTGCGGTTTGCGGAGTTGGAGAATTTCATGGAACTCCAGGTTAAGCACTACTCCAGCGGCATGTCCGTGAAGTTGGCTTTCTCCGTGGCGGCTCAGATCAACGCTCCCATTATGCTTCTCGATGAGGTGCTTGCGGTCGGGGATTTTGTCTTCCAAGAAAAGTGTTTTGCTCTCTTCGATCGCTACAAAAAGGAAGGAAAGACCATCATTCTTGTGACGCATGATCCAAAATCCATGGCGCGCTTTGCAGATCGTGCTCTGCTCATCCAGAATTCACGGATCGAAGCAGTTGGAGATCCACAAGAAGTATTGAAAAAGTATCACCAACTCTTTTAAGAGCGAAGAGTCTTAAAGTTGACCTAAAATAAAAATGGCACCTCGCTGAAGCGAGTGGGTTGAAGGGTTGAGTGGAGGGGCAGAAGAGGGGTAGGAATGGTGGTCTATGACCCCAGAAATACTTTTTACTATGGCGCTTGGACTTGGAGAGGAATGG
>Ga0118677_10002564_pt1 | contig 36199 bp, 42 predicted proteins | sample AliMusrvi5mmetaG_FD_86154 | JGI IMG/M metagenome (GOLD analysis project Ga0118677, IMG submission 86154)
GGGTGATTGTACTGTAAATAGCGAAGACTTAATACTCTCCGCCATGAATAGTGCGAAACTCTTAGCGGAACAGACTCACGACTTCGAAAAATCGAAAAAATTGTGTCAACTCATAATCAGTTCCTCGACAGGTGCTGCGTTAAGTAGTGCAACTTTATTTGGAACAACCACAGGAGTTCAGATTAAAAGTATTCTGAACTGTGGAATCGTCGGAGATGATGGCTCCATTAGACCAATTGATTTTCGTCGTCGAGATTCCGTCATGGCTGAAATTCGTAAGGTTAATCGGGTGGAACCACTTGACGGCTTTGATCGTTACCCTGCGGAAGACGCTGAAAAGTGGTCTGTGGGCGTGAGAGAAGTGATGCAATGGGGTGACCAGGTTATGCTCAGACCCATGTTGGATTCAGGCAGCGTCACACTCGTGATGGAATGCTACACCAACATGCCCGATTACGATTCCACTGGAACTTATACTGACTTTTTCACTTTGTATGGGCACAACTATTTAGTGTGGCAAAGTATTGTGGAACTTAATCATTTTTACAAAGAATTCATCACACGTCAAGAAGGCAATGTTGCACCACCCGATCGCCTCGCAGCCACTTACCTTCAGCAACTCATCAACTGGGACATCTATCTCATCACCGAAGGTGTCGATGTTACTGCAGATTAAGTGATGTTCACAGTGTGAACACAACATTATGAGCACGGATTACAAACAAGGGGATGTTCTTAAGGGTCAGGAGTATATTCCTGAACTCGATCTTGTGGTGAAGTATACTGCACAGAGGATTACCCAAGGTGAGCAGGATGGCGTAGAACGTAGTCAGATTGATCCGGAGAACACCAAGTTGTCGCTGAAGAAGACGTGGGCTGTTCCAGTTGAGGCACTTGCTGCTTTTAAGCGGGTGATGCCAGTGATGATTTCGGACTTACAGATTCCAGACGTATTGACGGATCTAGGGATTATCTGGTCTGAGCAAAGTGGAAATGGTGTTTCAGGTAGTGGGTGGAGTGGGAGTGCGAGTGGTGATTCATGGCAGTTAAGTGGACAAGGATCTTATGGTTCTTCTGGTTCGGCTGCGGTTGTGGGTGAAGTTTATAGGGTGCGGAAACAGTATTGGACGAGGAATCTACCGGGAGTTGGGATTTCGTTGTATTTGCCAGAGTCTACTACGACGGCACAAATCATTGCACTTCTTGATGCGGCTCCGTTTAGTCTTACGGGGATTCAACTTTGGCCTGTGTTTAAACCTGAGGCGATCACGCTGGTGATTCATGATGGCAAAGTTTCAGTGAGATCAGAGGCAACTTTTGGAGCTTCTCAGTCGTATCGTGCAGGTGATCCTGAAAATGATATTCCGGATGATGTGACGAATGAGTCTACGAGTGGGGGAAGCAAGAGTGTGGATTATGCACCAAGTGTGAGTGTGGTGGAGATTCCTCCCACGCTTCATGGAGGGTTCACTCTGGCTGACTCGAATGAAAAGTCTGCCGAATCTAGCGCAACACTTGATGCGATTACAAGTGAGGATTTCCCTCATGTGGAATTGCCAGAAAATGCAGGAGTGGCTAAGGTTAAGGGGACAATAACTCCAAAGACAATTGCAGCTACGGCGCAAACGACGGTTCCAGTTACGGGACAATACATCACCGACATCAAGTGTCAACCTTTTAGGTGGAACTATATGACGGTTTATATCGAAGTTTTAGATGCCACTGTATTAGCATGAGCCTTTTTGACGAAGCTATCGCGAAGGTTAACTTTGATGTAACTCCACAAGGTGGAAGTCATCTTGGTGGAATTCCACCTGAAGAAAAACTCACTCCGGTGAGAACCGTGCATCGTGGTCATGCACCTTCGATGTTGTTTCAGGGAGTAAATGCCAATGGGCCGAAGGCAGTGCAACATGCACGAAGGACTAGTTTTAATGTCTCAGGTGCAACGTATCCTTGGCAAGTGTATGCGAAGAAGTTTGCAGGGGCCACAAGTTGGGTGGTTGGAGTTAATGGTGAGTCGAACGTGGTGGATGGAATTGGTGGAAGTGGAAAGACCGTTGAAGGACTTTTGACAAATCCATTGGATGTGGGCGATGGGGGTTGGATGACACCGATTCAGGGTTATCTTTACATTGAGGGAACGATTGTTGATGGTGCTGTTGATGGTAATATCATGGTGCAAATTGGTGCTGATCTTCCTGATGCAGTAAGTTCAAGTGCAGGGAAACAAACGAAATTTACTAAAGTTCTTGGTTATATCTGGCCTATGACCGTGGGAACTTTAACCATTTGGCAAGTAAGGCAAATGGCATATAGAGATGTGACACTTTTGTATGTTACGGTCAACGGGGTGCTGTGCAAGGTGCCTTTTGAGATGTGACCTATGGGCGACCAAGTTCATTTTGCCACCGTGGAATGGGGGGCGAATCTCTCGACAGGTTTCAATGGTTTTTCTGTTCGGACAGGTTATGGGAAACTGTGGCAGGGAGATTTTGCGACGGACCACACGGGGATTTCGCAACCCGTGTTGCCGGGGTGGATTGAGGGGAGTCTTATTTACTATGGAACAGGCCCACACTATGACTCATACCCGTTGCCGGAAGCACGAGCAATAGAGGGACTACCGTCGCCAAGGTATCTAGTAGGACCAGACTTTCCGTTTGCTGGGCCGTTTACATTATCCCAGGCCGTTCGCTTTTGCTGGGTGATAAAGTATCTGGAAATGAAATGCTCCGGGTCTGCCTCGGCAGACATGACGGCAAATATCACGTTCGACATGGGATATGGTGCTGGGACCATAGGGACAGGAACTTCCTCAGTATCCTCCTCATCAACACTCTCTTCGCTTCCGTCGAACAAATCCGATCCTCCGACACTGGGAGACAAAGAGAGGAACGTGCTAGGAAAACAGAAAATCATGTTTTCTCGCGTCGGGTTTAACCCGGATGTCCATGCGTCCAACGATACGCTGCTGATATCAGGATCTCGGAAATACACAGGATATATTTATGCAACATCGAAGGCTGGAGTATCCGTTGCCTCGCCTGCCATCCACAACACGGCGATTATCCGCGAGGTGGATAGCGACAATTTGGTGACGGGCAACTACTACGTGTCGCTGCCTGATATAAATATCGCATTCGAGGCGTCGGTCCACACAACAGCCAATACTCTGTGGTGGTGGTGGATGGATGCCGCTAGCTATGAGGCTTACCACGGATATCCTCCGCCTGAAGATTATGTCCCTGAATGGGTGAATGATGACTCAATCGGTGCGCTCGATATGGGGATGGGAACCACAGGAAACATCATCTGCGCGCCCCGAAGCGACTCCGGCTACAAGACTGTCCCGATTTCCATTGAGATCCCCGGTCTTCCAACAACGACGCTAAACGGGAACTACGATGCGCCATCGTTCCCTCGAAGCGACTCGGCAGACGCTGGCAGTGAAGGTTCGGCGAGCTACTCCATAGACATCACGGGAATCACTATCTCCCCCTCCGAATACTGGCCCTACAAGAACAGCGCGGACGAGGCAGTTTTCAATACAACAAGCGGCGCCCAAATCAATTCAATCTAATTATGTCCAGACACTCAAACAACAACGACCTCCAAAGTGCATTGTCACTTTATCAAATCTTTAATCAGATGGAGCAATCGAAACAAGCAAGAAAAGACGACATGTTGAAAGTGATGTTATCACAACAGCAACATGAAGATGCACTTGCTCAAACCGCGGCTGATCGTGAAGCGACGAGGAATTTGACTCAACAGCAGATTGACCACGCCAAAGAAGCACAAGATGCACTTAATGAATATCGCACTCGCGATAATACGAAGTTCGATGCGAACACTTTTGTTACCCTTGGTGGAAGCACTTCACCTGAAGGACAGGCTTACAAAGTTACACATGCTCCTGAAACTTACGCTCCAGTTCTTGCAGGACTTTGGGGTCAAGTTCAACATGAAATGGATAAAGGGAAAAGTGTGACTGATCCTGAACTTGCTCCCTTAATGCGTATGTGGAGTGCAGTGACAAAAGGAGACTTCAATCCAGCTTGGGTGGGTGAGAATCCTTATGCACCTAAGAAGGCCCCAGCCCCAGTAGCGGCGCCAACTCCTGGCGTGGTGCAACAAGCACAACAAGTTCTTACGGGAGCACCTGAAGCAGACCAAGCAATGGCTTCGATGGGTTCAAGTATAGGGAATGTTGTTGGAGGAATTGGTAATGCTGTTGGTGATTGGGTTTACAACGAACCAGGAATGACTGCAAACACAGGACTTGCTGCTTGGAAACTTCTTTCCTCTATGTTTGGACAAAAAGATACTACACCTTTCGTTCCTTGGACAAGTGGTGGACCTGCCCAGGTGGGTGCAAATGTTTATGACTTCTTTAATCCTAATGCTTCAACTGTTAAACCTTAACTAACTACTACTATGGGACTCTTCGACACAAAAACAACCAACGAATTCGACACACCTTTTCCCACATTTGCCCCTGGTGCTGTGGTGAAACAACCTTTCGACGATCAACCGCGTCGTCGTGGAGGTGTTGATCCAATGGCATTCTATGGACTTGGTGCCGCACAAGATAGTGGTGTAGGCTTCATGCAAGCACTTCAAGTGATGCAGCAAATGGGTTTGATTGGAAATAAGCATAACTCACGTCACATCACTGGAGTTAGTTCCCCTGGTTCTTTCGGCTTAAATCCTGAAACTGGTCGATACGATCAAGTTTCCACTCCCAGTGATCACGGAACTCCACCCGATGTCTGGGCAAAGATGTTCTCGACACCTGAACAAGTTGCGACTAAGGAATCAGTGATGTTTGGATTGCCTTATGACCAAACACCAACAGCTAAACGTCTTGCTTTCAATGCGCTTCCAGCCAACGAACGCATGAATCAAAACATGGGAATAACCAACGACATGACTCCTGAACAACGGGGTCAGATCAATGCTCGAATGACTAGCATGAAAACTGGAAAACCCATTGAGACTTACTTACCACAAGCTCCATTGAGTGAATCCTACATAGGCCAAGATGGAACTCGTTACATCATGGATGCTAAAAATCATGAACTCGTAGGTTCTGCAACTCCTGGTGATCCTCGCACACCAAACAATGGCACGATCGACGGAATTCCTGCGCAAGCCGCACTTGCAGCAGGCGATGCTGCGTGGGCTAAGACTTATCCTGGAGTTCCTGCTCCCAAACGAATCAACGATCCGAAGAATACTTACGAAGATCAATATGCTGCACTTCGTGCGGCCATTGCGGCAAACCCTAAGCAATTCGGTTTCTAAAGTTCTGTTCACACTGTGAACATCACATTTTAATTTATGGCTTACACATTTGATGAAGTCCTTGGAATGTTTAACAAGGCAAAGGAGAGACGTCCGGAACGATGGGGCGGGAGTGATGTTTATAGTTTTGCCAAGACAATGGCTCCTGATGATCCGATGTTTGGAGGAGTAGCGGATGACAATTGGATCCAGAAAGGAAGTCGTGGGCTGGACTCGTGGTTGCAACAAACTGGTGCTCCTCAAGCAAGTGCGGATTTCTTTGGCGGTTTGGCTAAGTTGGTGGGACAGGAACAGGTTGGCCGTGATGTTGGGATGGGGATGCCGAGAATGGTGGCGAATATGGCGCCGTTGGCACTTGGGGCGATTCCCGTGGTGGGTGGTCCGTTGGCACTGGCGGGAATGGCTGGGATGTTTGGAAGTGAGACTTATGCACAAACGGATTCACCGGTAGCTGGTTTGTTGAGTGGTGCGACTGCGGCTGCAATTCCTGGTGTATTTCGGCCGGGCGGTCAGATGGGCTTGGCTATTGCACGGAAGTATGGACTTCAGGGTATTGAGGAAGGGTTGGTGAATATGGGAACGAAAGAGGCACCTAGTTGGGTTCCTCAGTTGGTTCCTGAAGGGCTCAAAGCACGTTTGGTTGAGTATCTTGGTGGGCAGACGTTGGCGGCTGGTGCAATGACTGCGGGTGCTGAAGCACAGAGTGTTGCTGGTGGTCAGGGATTGTTCAATCCGGTGACGCCTGAGTATCTCACGGGCCAAGTGATTGGTCAACTTCCGTTCATGGCGTTGGATGCACCGAGGATTCTTAAGGAGGCGAGTAAGGATGCTGCGATGGTTAAGAAGATTGAAAGGCAACCGGTGGATGCTACGACACCTGAGCCTGTGTTCACTCCGAGTGAGACTGAGATTTCCAAGAGTGCCGCGGATGAGATGTTGCAACTTGCGAAGATTATTAGGGCGACGAGAGAGGGTGCACAAACGGATGAAACTCGTGATGCGTTGAAGGCATTGCAAGCACAGTTGGATCGTATCGTGATGACGAAGAAGCCGAGTGCGAGTGTGGATGAGAATGGGAATCCTTTGGTTCCTGTTGAACCTAGTGCTCCCGCTCCTATTGTTCCTAATGAGAATGTGAGTGTGGAACCAACTGCACCAGAATTGGCCCAACATCCTAGTCAGGTTTTGACGACGCAACAAGGGAAGGCGATCATCGAACGTCCAGATAAGAAGGGTGTGAAGTGGACTCTGCTTGAACTTGAGAACGGAAAGAAGATCTTTGTGGCGAGTGAGAAGCTCACGAAGGAAGCAGATGGATCGTTTACTTTTCCTGAGAGATTCTTGAGTAATGAAGCTCCTGCATTGACGAAGACTTCAGCTCCTACACCTGTGGTAAGTGATGTGGGTTTGACTTCGGATGCGAAACAATTGCTTAGCGAGATTGACAAAGACGGAAATGTTCCGTTCAAGTTTACTCCGGCGTTGGATCAGTTGTTGCAAGAGAATGGAGTGGTGAAGACTCCTGAAATGACTCCAGCTCAGGCTATTGACGCGTTGCGTGCGAAGCGTGTGGCGAAACCAATTCCAGCGAGTGAGGATCTGTTTGCCCAAGAGAACTTGAACAAGGCGAAGACCAATGCGAAAAGTCCCACGAGTGATGCAGCTGATGGTATCGTGAAGACTGCTGAGGCAAAAGATGTTTTGAAGAGTGCTGCACCGACGGATGAGGAACTCGCTAGTAAGATCGAGAAGAAGGTTGCCGACGGAAAGACTGTCGAGCAAGCGGTGAATGAGATCATCAATGAGGTTGCGAGTGATGCAGTTGACACTGCTCAAAAGGATGTCGTGATCGGAAAGGCGAAACAACCAGGGAAGAAAGCACTTGCTAATAGGGCGAGACGTCAGGAACAGTTTGGTGAACTTGTGAAGTCATTACCTGAGGACACAATGGCCGACATCATGACGTTGTATGGGCAACTTCAGGAACATGAGGCAAACCGCGGTGGGTCTACGGAGGAAGTGGATTATCGTGTGCAGGGTGCGATTCTAAAGTTTGTGGAGACTGGTAAGTTCGACATGAAGATGATCGGGAATACTGGCGCGAAGATGGACGCGTTGGATTTGCAACGGTTAAAGTGGAACATGCAGAAGTTGTCGAAGGTGCTTGAGATTAGTAAGAACATCAAAGCGAATAAAGACAAGATTGCGGCATCAATGAAGACTGCGGCGAAGCAAGCTCGTAAGACTCAGGCAGAACCTGATGAGAAGTCGGTGTTGCAAGATGATGGTGGTTATAGGCCATTACAAGAAGGTGCACCAGCTCAAGGCAAGGACGTGAAGTTCAAGACTGAGCGTGAGGCAAAGCTTATGGCTAACCAGTTGAATCTGGAAGAGCAGAACAATGAAGTTAGCGGTAACATCACGGACGCTACGATTGGAAGTGAACCAGGAGTGTTGACTGGAAGTGAGAATGAGGTTCCACAAGGTGGGACAAGATTTAAGGTGAAGAAGAGTGGGGCTTCGTGGAGAGTGGAGAAACACCAATGGTTCGATCATGTGCAGTATGAAGAAGGTGGAAAGACCCAGAGTGTGGATATGTCGTATGGAGTGGCTGATCCCTCGGGTGAGCACTCAGTCGATCTTGAAGACTTGTATTCCTCAATGGGTTGGGATGATCCGAAAGATAGTGGAATGGATCAGGTGTTTGAGGCACTGCATCATGACTCGGACGAGCATTATGGGGCGAGTTTGTGGGACATCACGAGAGTGGAACTTGATAAATCGGTGAAGCATTTAAACGATTTGTCCAATAATGAGATTCTCCAGTTGAACAACGGAGAGCCTTTGAATGTGGGACGTTTTCGGACGGCATTTGGAAAACTCGTGGAATTGATGACAAGTAAGAAACAAGTGGATTGGAACGAGGTGAAAAGACTGATCTATTCCAATGACTTGAATCATCCTGTTGCGGGTAAACTGTTGGCGACGTTTTCACAAGGTTTGCATGAGGGCACGTATGTGGGGGAAAATGGGCGACTTTATGCAAAGACTTGGACTGTGGGTGATACGGGGATTTCGTTTGTGGGGAAGCCTACGATGTTTACCACGAGGTTCATGAAGAACTTAGCGGATTATCGTTCGGGTAAGAATAAGAAGCTGTTGCAGCACTTGCAGATTGATAGCAACGGAACTGTGAAAGCAGAGAACCTGTTGGCTCAAGGGAAGAAGTTTGGACTTCCACCTTGGGAAATGACTGTGCTGGAGAAGGTGGTTGGGGCACTGAAGGATACGGATCGAGTGAACATCGCCGATGTCGAGAAGTTGATGGGCGAGGTTAAGGTTGAGGTAAGGAAGTTGGGAGAGGGTGCACTTCCAGAAGCAGTGAAGACTTTTTTGCGCTATCAACACGAGTGGTTTGATAATCTCACTGAAGAGCAGCAGTGTGTCGTGTTGGTTAATAACGAACGTGGTATTGCATTGCCTGAAGGTAGTTCACCTGAGTTTATTAAGGCTACTCAGAAGTATCATGCTTTGTTTAAGTTGTCTCGTGAAACTCCTTATGATGGGTCAAGTGAACAATACTCCCAAATCGGAGTCAAAGTAAACATGCCCGAGTATGTGGAGTTGTTGGTGAGGTTGCCGAAGAAGGAGTTGCAGTATGATCCTACGCTATCAAAGGAACAAAATGCACAGCTTGCACGTGAGACTCCGAGGGCACAGTTCCAGGGAACTCACTGGGGCTCCGAAGCCGACAACATGATCGCATCGGTTCGTGGTTATGTTGAAACTCGTGCTGATGGTGGTAGGACTTTCCACGTGATTGAGGTTCAGAGTGATTGGGCTCAGACGAGAGCGAAGGAAGAGAATCGTTACAAGATCGTGCAGTTCAACGATCACTTCAATGTGACTGATGCTGATGGAAGCCATGTAAGTGGGCCTTATGAAACTCGTGCACAGGCTGAGCACTTTACTGCACCGAGAACACCCAATCACCCCATGCTCGAAGTCCACGAATCCATTGGACTCAAAGCTGCGATTCAACACGCATTGGAGAATGGTTGTGATAGGATCGCAGTGAGTGATGCAAAGACTGCGATGATGACTGAGGGGCATGACAAGGTTGCGCGGATGGTGAAGAAGGTCGAAGGTGTGGATAATATCGTGAAACAACTTGTTTCTGAATATGGTGATGCTTATACCGCACAAACTTCTGCAGAACGTAACTTTGGAAAAGATTGGGTTCAGGGTAAATATGTTACAGTTGAAAGTAATAGATCAGATACACGGTTGGTTCGAGTTGATAAACCCGATAATAACATTTCAACGTTTCAGCCTATTGCTAAAGCAGTGATTGAGGCAGGTTTGCAAAACTCTGATGGTGCTCTTATACCACAAGAGAAAGGAATGACTCTTGCGTATGATCACGTGTTACCTGATACTCTCTCGAAGATGACTGGGGAGAAGGGAAGTTTGGTGGATTATGGACAACATCAACGAGTGGAAGTTATTGGTGATAACAACGATAATCTCACTTTTGATGATCCTGAACAAGCACTTAGAGATGGTGAAATTAACCAAGATCAATACAATCAAATACAAGAACAAAAGAAAGTAGGTTCTCCTATATTCAAAAATCGCGACGGAACACCCAAATCAAATATCACCGCACGTGAATACTCCTTGTCCAAACTCATCTCCGACGAACGTCGAGCAGGGGAGATTACACTGATTGGGGAAAATGGTGAAACTGTTCATGCTTCGAATCTGTATGCGACTCCTGCAAGTGAAGCACCGGGGATGATGCTGCAAGGTGCGAAGTTGTTTGACAAACTAATGGAAGCAGAAGGTCGTCACCCTGATGAAATTGCACCGTTGAAGAAAGTCTGGATGAAGTTGTGCGCGTTGGTCCCGGAACTTGAAGGCACCAACATGGCCACATTCACGACTGATGGTGCATCGAATCTGAAGGGATTAAGTGCGACAGAGAAACCTTGGATCGCGTTGAATCTAGAACAACACTCAGTGCCAGTTACGCTCCAAAACTTTGCACACGAACTTGGTCACCAAATCCACATGATGTTGGGAAACAAAGAGGGATCTCTTGAGATGTCTCAGTTCTATGATAATGCGGTTGGGTTTCTAGGTAGTCTGAATCAAGAGCAATCTCTCTACATCATGAAGTTGGCCTTCGAGTCGTTGCCAAAGGAACAACGTAACGATCCAAATGTCAATGCGTTGTTGGCAAGTAATCTCGACAAGCCTGATGAAATCATTGCTAACTTGATTTCAGTTTCCATGGTGAATGCCACGATGAAACCACGGGTGTGGAGAAGCATGGTGGAGATGATGCCGAAACCGTTGGCAGATTTGATCTTCCATGTGGTCGATTGGGCTAAGAGTCTTACGAATGCAGTGCGCACTACGATGGGGATTGGCGTTCAGGAGTTCGGTGGATTCCGCATGGAACAAGGGATGAGGGATTTCCTCACGGACTTTAACCGTACGTTGGATGGAATGTATCGCACTCACAATCAGGTCGAACAAGAAGTTCAGAGATTTCTCGCACTCGACCAATTTACTCCTGAGGGTGTCGCGTTCTTGCAGGGTGAGGATTCACCGATCAAGACTTTCACCATGGATGGTGATAGGTTCAAGCCGAGTATGTATGATGGTTTGAGTCTGATGCTTGGGAAAAAAAGCAACATTCTTGAGGATACTGCGGTGAATCTGGGATGGGCTACACGTGGTTGGCTGAACTCGATGGAGAACTGGATCATGCCTGTGCGTCACCTTGCAGAGAAGTATCCGGTGGCAAGATATGCTTTTGGTATCCCATTGATGCAGCAATCCTACGAGCAGGATCTTCGAGTCAAGTTTCAGTCATTGCTCTGCACTAAACCAGATGGCAAAGGCGGATTCGTAAAAGATCCAAAAGCCACTGAGTTCCAGAAGTTGTTGAAATCACCTAGACTCCAAGAAATCGTAAGTGAGATCTTGTTGGACAGGAACTTCAAAGGTGAGAAGTATACTCCCGCTGATGACGAAGCCGCGTTGGCGAAGTTGTCTCCGATAGATCGCCTTACTGTTCAACATCATCTGGACTACGTGGACTATGCCCAAACAGTCTGGAGACAAGAAGATATTGCGACCCGAGTCGATGGAATCCAAAAGGCGGGTGCACAAATCGTCCTAATGAAGAACAGGGAATTGCCTTGGACTAAAGCTGTCGAAGTTGCAAACAAGTTGTATGAGGCGGTGAAGTCTCAGGATCCTGCAGAGTTGCAAATCGCGCAGCAACTACTTGGTGCGGATACCATGTTGGATTTGTATGGGTTTTATCGTAAGGCGAATCTTGCACTGGAGGATCTTCAAAAGTTTTACGAGAGCAAGAAGTATTATGTGACGGAGCGTCGTCCTGGGAAGTTTAAGGTGAAATTCCTCAAGGGTGAGACTGGTGGTATGCTTAGTGCATCGACGTATGCTGAACAACAACGTCAAGTCGAAAGGTTGCAGAAAGACCCTACGGTTTCCAAAGTCGAAGCACTTAACCCGAAAGACTTCAATGAGTTCCAAGCTCTTGATGAAGGGTTTGTGCAGAAGCTCCGTGCATATGAAATGACGATGCAGGACAATGTGATGTCTCTGGTTCCGGATGAAGAAATTCGTGCTAAGATTGCGCCTTATCTGAGTGTGGTGGATGAATACCTCAAGGACAAAGCATCTCTCACCACTCTCGTGACGGAGAAGAAACTCCACCGAGAATTCGACCCAGGTCGTGAAGAGTTGAACATGGTTTTCAACCACATGAACTTCATCAAATCGTCGATCAAGCAGATGGCTCGACGGAAAGCACGCAGCGACATGGGTGTGCAGATGTTAGATAAAACTGTTACGGCTGATCCCACAGTAGTAGATCTGGTGAAGCGTAATTACGCGAATTTCCAACGCCCGGACACTCGTCTTGGAACCATGATGAACAGTGGGAATTTCCTCATGTACTTGGCATTCAACATCTCCAACCACATCATGGAAGGTGCTCAGTGGATGGTCTCGTTGCCCAGTGTGCTTACGGAAATCAACGCCAAACCTGGAAATGAACTTGGAGTAATTGGTTCTTATCGCGAGACTCTCAAGGCTGCGAAGGAAGTCACTCAGTATCACATGACCAAGAAGTGGAGTGATCCCGATATCAAAGCGTTGATGGATCAGGCGGCGATTGACATTGATCATAACCTGGGAAGTCTAAGTGAAACCATTAGTCCTGACTCGTTGACGTTGGTTAATAGTTTGAGGTTGGGACAGGGAATGTCGATTGCATCGTCGAACGACTTGTTGGGAAATCCAGTTGCTATGTATGGTAATGCGGCGAAAGCACTTTATCAGATTCCCTCTCAGTTCAACACAAGGGTGGCGTTGGTTGCAGGTTACAAGACCGCAAGAGCCAATGGCTTAAGTCACATCGAGGCTATCGACGAAGCGCGGAGAATCAATCGTTTGGCGAACTTCAACGAAGGTAAAGCAGGACGGCCTATTGGACCATACGACAACAAGACCCAAGTGGGTCGAACTGCTGCACAAATGATGATGTCCTTGCAGGGTTACATGTGGGGAATGATTTCCACCTTCGTGAGACAATCCAAGACGGCATTTAGTGGACGCACAGACATTCCGAGAAGCACACGAGTTGCCGCGAGGAAAGCCTTAGTTCAAATCGCTGCCACACAATTCGCCTTGGCTGGTGGGTTGGGTTTACCCTTCGCGGGTAGTGCGATTGCTCTCATCGAACAGATGTTCCCTGAACTTGAACCCGAGAAGGATCTCCGTGAGTGGATTGCGAAGTTGGGTGGACAAGACCAAGAGATGGGAGGACTTTACTCTCGATTGGCTTCCGATGGTTTGTTGAACCAAATCACACCGTTTGATTTCGCTTCTCGCTACGGCATGAGCAACGTCATGGGTGTGAGTTCCATGAAGGGCTGGAGTGCTGATCAGTTACTCGGCCCCAGTATTTCCCTCATGGGTTCTGAGTTCAAAGCCTTCCAGGAACTGATGAATGGCCACATGGGACAAGCGTTGGAAAACGCAGTGCCACTAGGATTCAAGAACGTCATCAAGATGTATCGAGACGATTGGAAGATCCTTGATAGTAAGGGCAATCTAATGCTTGACCCAACTGAAGCGGAGAAGTATGGAAGAGCTATTGGTTTTGCTCCGACTCGGTTGAACAACGCTTACAAAGCTGCACGTATGGCAGATCGTAGCACTAAGATTGAAGCCGCAAGAAGTAAGCGGGAACAAGACGACTTAGTCGAGTTGATGAAAGAAGGGCAGTTCGATCAGGTCAAGCAGATCGTGGCAGAGAAAGCTGCACAAGACCCAACATTCGATCCAAATGTTACAATCCGTGCAATCACACAGAAATTCCTCAAGGGTCAGATGGTTGCTGATCCCTCTGGTGGAACGGCTACGGGCGCCCAGACTGCCAGGCTGATGGGTCTCACACCAACCGCACCGCAACAGGTGCAGCGTCTGGATGCGATGACTCAGTTGAAACAGCAGCTTGGTGCTGGGCGCTCCTTACCGAAGTTACATGGGAATCCACGACTTCGTGCTATGCAAGCGGATGACTTGGCGGCAATGGGTTACTTCCCGAAGGAAGATCCGACGTCTGTGTTAGGGATGTATTAACCTCAGCTATCTTATCTCTCGTAACTTGTTCGGCTCGGTGCGAACAGAACAGCATAGTCGCTTGTTCTCCACGGCGGATCTGCATACGCACGATCTTGCCAGTGTCCACTAGATGGTGGAGCACCTTGTCGATATCCTCACGCCCACGAGGCGCATCATTATACATCACAGCATAGATGCGTTTAGTCGTAATGGGTTGGTTAATCATCTCAAGATACGACACGATCTTACTTGCTAGTTGCGCCGTGTCATTCTTTCCCACTCCCAAGAACACCTGCTCCAAGTTCTTTTCAGCTTCGGTCAGGAGTGAAAGAGCAAACTCGAAATGTCTCTTCTCAAGAATCATCTTTGCACTCTCTGCCATCGACACAAGCATTGCGACTTTAAGTGCTTGGATAGGCTTCGTCTCGTAGTAACCCATAGTCGACGGATCATTAAGTTTATTGGGGTTGAGACGGAATGCAATATACCACTCATCGTAAGTCTGCATCGCGTCAGCGGCCCATTGAAATTCACCCTGCTGCGCATTAAGCACACGAAGCCATTCGATGCACTTAAGTTTCGCTTGCGCCATCTCCGTAGTGATTTGTGGACGCGGTACTGGTTTCCCTTTCTCGTGGCTAAGCACAAAGATAGCTCGGCGGGTGAATCCCCCAGTGATGATTGATTGTTTAAGATAGCCAGTCGTCATCTCAGGAGTCATGCAACCGAGGAGGGAAATGTAGGGGTTCACGATGTCGTCCTCTCCTTTGTTCTTAGTCTTGACTTCATACCGAGATTCATCGTAGATGTCAGTCATAAACTCGATCATCGTGGTGCCATTGGCCCCTAAGAACGTTACAAGTTCACTCGCCATAATACATAGTTGGTTAAACTCTCTCACCTGCCCATCTGGCATCTTATACGATTTCTTGCAAGGGCTTCCGTCTTTTGACATCTCTCGTATTAAAGCTTCCCTCGTGATCGAAGCCGCGCATATTGGCACAGTCTTAAGTGCCCGCACCATCTCCTTCGTAATTGAAAGTGCGGTGGACTTTCCACACCCAGGGCTGCCGACCAACACTGAATATAGATTAGGATAAACCTGAAAGATGCCCAAGTCCAGATGAGTCTTTCTACCAATCGCAGCAGAGATCGCACTAAGTGCGCCCCACATATGGAAGATCCTAGGTGCTTCGTTTTCTTTTGCATAAGTCATGTAGTTGTCAAAGAAGTGCATATGGATGGAGTTGGAATTGTCGTGTTCACAGTGTGAACATCACGCGAAGAAAAGAATCAGTTCGTCGCAGATAGGAATTGGAAGTGAGCCGAGTGATGCAATCACTAAGTTGTCAAGTTTACGGTCAATGAGTCGATGAAGATTCTCACTTGCTTTTGTGTGATTACGTAAATTATGCGAGAGTTCACGAAGTTCTCCATTTTTCCAGTGTGGTATCTTAAGCAACTTACGATATTTGTGAATGTAACGATGTCGCAAATATTGGGCTTTGTCCCTAATGTTTGCTGCTGGATAGTCACCTGCGAGAGAATTGCACATCATACAGCAATCAACAGTTTCATCATAATCATAACTACGATAAACGGAAGACATTGATACAGGAATCACATGATCTCTACATTGATTGAAGTCACCGCAGTAGACACAGAAGTTTGGGTGAACTCCACCTTGTTGTTTATTAAGTGAGATGTATTCTATTTGGTGTGCACGTGTTGTATTAGTAGCAAGATGCTCAACGTGCATTACATCTGAATGCTCCATTAAGTTTTGTATCTGTGCTTCACGGGCTACATGAAATTCATTCAGTGTAAGACCAGCCCAATCTTTAGACTTCTTTGCTCTTGAGTAAGCAATCTTAACTGAAATTGTAATTGGTTTCATAAGAACTTTTTATTTGGGAGTATCTGGATACAAAGACGATTGAACCAGCAAATCGAAAAAATCGCCAAAATCAGACATCGCAAGAATTGCATGAGCTATCGCAAGTATTGTTGGAATTAAGCAGGAGCAAATGATGCCTTGTCGCGTATCTACTAACAACATCTCACATCAAGCATTGGAAGGATGGGTTGAGAGGGATGCCTGAGTCTGAGAGGGAGAGATACTGAACCTTAGCAAAGAGTCCAATAGGTGGGGAGGTAAGGAAACTGACACGAGTGGAGTCGTCGAATCCAGTCCCAACGTTGAATGTTGCTCCATTTGTTGCGCGGCATACCAGCGCGCCACACATTCCCACACATCGTCCTTCGCCTTCTTGCACTCCAATGATTTCAAACTCATCGTCGAGCCAGCCTTTTCGCTTAAGTAGCGTGTGAACTCGTTTATCTGGTTCATATGGCTGGTCGAGTTTTCGGTACATGATTCCTTCATAACCTAGTTTTCTGTAATGAAGGTAAAGTGCATCTGCTTCGGAGTGGGATTGGCAGAGGTGGGTGGGGACGAGCTTAACGTGTTTGAGGTCTCGAAGGATAGGAGTGATTGCTTTAAAGCGGGTGAGAAATCCCTGAAGAGAGACTGTGTCGAATACGTTATAAGTGACGAGGAAGGTTCTATCTGTGGGTTCATTGCGTTTGACAGCTACGGCTGAGTTGATTTGTTGAAGTGACCATCCATGGACGTAGAGTTCGCCATCGAGTATCCACGGAGCAGGAATGAGGGTTGAGAGTTCTTCACGGATGTGGGTGAGCATGGTTTGTGCCCACGGGATTTCATCACGGGAAGTCATGATGTCGTTTTGGTAGAGACAGCGAACGCCGTTGAGCTTGGGTTGGACTGCGAAGGGTGGTTGCATCTTCTTGAGAGACAACACGTGTGCAAGCATAGGTCTCATGAGTTTGCTTTCCAGAGTTTGTCGAAGTAATCTTTTGCGTAGATGTCGTCGGGATCAGGTAACTTATACATCAACTCACGGAAGTATCCTGAGTGTGCGTTGGCGGAACCGATAAAGGACGCTTTGTGTTTATCCTTTCTATCATAACAGATGTAGAGTTTTGCGTGAACATCTGAGTAAACTTTGACTTTAAGGCAATGCGTGGTGTTGTTGGGTATTGTGCAGATACAACGCCTGATAGGTATGGGAAAATGTTTGAAGACTGAAAGAGTGATGACATCACAGTAGGTGTATTTTTCGATTTCGTCGAGGAAGGTGTCGGAGTCATAGAAGTTGTGCGTTGGTGTGATCCAATGAGGGATCTTACTGGCTAGGTGGTCGATGCGTGTGTTGAGTGCTTGTTCGAGTAGGTTCATTGTAGTGGGAATTGTGGTGGTGCTCCAGTGACTTTTAACACGTATTCAGCTTTCTTACGTGCTGTAATGGCTTCTTCTTTTGTATCAAAGAAACCCAAATGGGTTTGATTCAGTTTCGCTTTCCACTTCTTTGTGTTGTTTACAAACGAAACGCCAACATGACCTGATTGATTATTCTTACGTGATTCAAATGCAGTCTCACGTATTTGTGGTGTGACTAACATCTGTGTGATGTAGGCCTCACGTGCTTGAGCAGCTTCTTCAAGTGTATTGTAGATTCCAATATACTTCTTATGCTCATTGATTGTTGTAGAAGCTTCGAACTTACCAGCTTTTGTTTTACTTACACCAACAACCCCACTTGTGTTGGTGCAAAGCATATCGCGATTGAGACCATTTAACCAAGGCTCAACAACACGAAGATTGTTGCGCTGATTGTTTAATTTGTTACGATCTATGTGATCAACAAACAAAGGCCCACCATAGTTGATAACAAACCTGTGCATTGAAACTGCAACTTCACCTGTTTTAATCTGAGCGTAACCTTGAGCTGAGATATACCAAGGTAATCCTGCAACACGCCCAAAATCTATATCATCGACATAGACATCTTGTCCATTGATTGTAAGTATTCTCATATATTGACTCCTGTTAAATCTCCCCAAGAAGGGCCAACTCCCATCTCAAATGGAATGACAAGAGTTGTGTTTGCAATGGTGATTGGATTATTGAAATAAGACTTGATCTTTGGAATAGCCCAGTCAGTTTCTTCAATTAAGAATTGACCGATTAAAGCATCATGAACTTGGTGAACTGGTTTGATACGGAATGTATTGCCTCGGCGGTTCTCCATGTCGTTCCAGAGTTTGTAGAGTGCGATGTTGGTAACTTCCGTGGTGTTCGCTTGGGGTTCCTCGGCGAGGGCTTCACGGTATGTTTCATGATCAACGTCACGACCATTGCGACGACGACCGAAGAGCTTGCGGATGTGACCTGATGCACTAGTCATCTGACCTTTCTCCAAGACCTGTCTCTTCACCCAGTTCTGCCAGAGTGGAACGCCAGGGTAGCGGGAGAGGTAGAGACCTTGGAGTTGAAGACACATATTGGGATCCATGTAGATTGGTTTACCTAGGAACTTATATGAGTCCTTCATGATCTGCGAGGCCATGGTGAGTTTGCCGAGGGAATAATTTGTTCCGTGTTGAACGCGCTTGCACCCGAAGTATAACCATCCGTCTTGATCGACGTTCTTACAGATCTTAGCGAGTTCTTCACGAGAGCATTGATTCACTTCCCGTCCGAACTCCTTCATCGCAGCGACGATCTTAGCTGGTTTGAGACCGAACCGATAATCATCCCACATTGTGGAATCCCCTTGGTTCAAGCAATGAGCTGCCACAGTCCAACCATCAGCACCACTAAGGTCACACTGGAAAAGATGATACCCAGGATCGGCTCGAAATAGACAACGTAATTTTTTAGTGACAGTCTGAAGATTGAATCCTGAACCAGTTGCAGAAGTGGAGCATGAGATTCGACCAGTGACTGTTCCAACCAAGTTATACGAACAACGCATACGACCGTCTTTGTCGAGTTGAGCGTGGGTAACGTCTTCGAGCTTGCCAAGTTTGCGATAAAGTAGAATCTCAAATAAGACAGGATCTCGATGATCTTTACCGAGGGTAAGGAGGGCTCCGGTGTCGGTGGTGACGGAGGTCGTGTTTCGTCCGTTTTTCTTCTTGAATTGTTTAGGCAGTCCTTTGAGGTCATATAGTAGGTGGGCGACTTGTTTAGGTGAGTTAGGGTTCAGAGGCATCCCGATGTGGGTGGTAATTCGGGCGAGACACTCCGACTTGGCGAGCTTGATCTCAAGAGACTTTTGATCGGCTAATGCCTTGTCGAAGTTCCAGCCTTGCAACTGCATGTAGAGCAAGGGGTCTTGGAGAGCCATGTTGAAATGGTAGTGCTCAAGTGGTTTGCCACTTAGAGAACCATCCATCGCACGGGAGATCTCCAACGTCATCGCGGAGTCCTTGCAGTTGTATTGGTGGAATACTTCACGGGAATCAGACTTCCGATCACCTTTGTAATAGGGTTCCTTAGTCCAGATCGAACCAAGAGTGCCAAGGCCTTTGGGTAGTTCGGAGTGGATCTCCCAAGACTTAACGAGGGTATCATTCGTGACGCCGCGGATGAGGAGTCCATAACGATAGGCGAGAACCATCCGATCGTAGAGTCCATACTGCAAGCACTTACCAATGGTTGGGTCTCGGAACACTCGGTTCAGGGCACGATAGATGCGGGCTTCTTCGTCGATAGAGTATCTCCCAAACACAATGCAGAAGGACTCAAGCGGGTCGATGGAGATAGCAAGACAAGACATGCCAGTCTCAATCGTGCCCTCGATGTCGATGGAGACTTCATGGTGTTCCGTGATTGCGTCGAGACGATTGATGATTTCATCCGCGGTGAGATGGATCAGGAGGTTCCGAAGTGGCACTCTCAAGTCAGGGTATTCCCCTTCCTCCCGTGCACGCTTGAGGTCAAAAGCAAACAAGGGCATCACGGAATAGTCCCGAAGAACATACGCCGGATGCACCGTGCAAAGGAACTTGAACCCGTAGAAAGGGGAGTCGATGCGGTCACATTTGAATAGGCTACCCCTGTAATCACTCGGCTCAACTGCTCGACCTAGTGCCGCGGTGATCGCGGTCTTCCCCATCAGAACGCAAAGGTTCGGTTGGTATGCTTGTAGGTCTTTGCGGAGTTGGTTGAGCCCACTTTGGATCTCAATTCCATCCCACTTGAAGTGGAAGATTTCGTTGTTAGGTGGCCGAACCTGAGCAATGTTACCAACAAAGCAACTAGCACGGGAGATACCACAATTAGACAACATAACATCCAAGAACCCACCACTTGGCCCAGTGAATGGTTGGAGGTTCTCAATGTCTGCTTCACACGGACACTCCCCGATGAGTGCGATTCGGTATGGTGCGATGGAAGTTGGTGTGACATTGGGGACGACTACTGTTGTGGTTTCGAGAGAGAATCCTTGTTCGTTCATTCGAATTTGACTCCATCTTGAAGGAGTGTGGAATAAGTGTTCTTGACATTCTCTAGCGCACGATTGAAGTGGTGCTCTTCGAGTTCAATCCCGTAGGGGATGAGACCGAGGTTCACACATGCGCGGAGACAACTACCCTCACCCATGCAAGGATCAAGAATGGTTTGACCTTTGCTTGCCACTGCTTCGAGGAAGAATCTCCACATCTCGAACGGCTTCGCAAACGGATTGTCGTAGAGCTTACGTTCGACCGAGCCATCACAGGTGATGACGCTGGAGGTCTGGGGTTTCTGCAACGTGGCGAGACCCTTCCTCAACACCAACGCTAGCTCATAGTTCTTGGTGAAGTTGAAAGTCGGTGCTTGGTTACGGCAAGGATGTTCCTTGTGCCACACCAGCGGCCACGACTGAGACTTGAATCCCACACCTTCCGCCCATGTCTTGAGGGTCTGGAAGTGGTTGATGTCACAACACAGAATGCAAAACGCATCGTCTTTGAGAACCCGAAACAGTTCTGGCATCATCGCTTCAAGCAACGTGAGGTTTTCCTGCACATCGTGGGTGGCTTCGATCCTCGACTGGTTCGCAAGGTCGAGGTTCTCCATGTCGATACCATAAGGCGGATCACTAACGATGTGGTCGAAGCTCTTGTCTCCGATCTTCTTAAGAACTTGTAAGCAATCTCCAAGCATCAACTGCTGGCGAAGCTTTACGACTTGGACTGGCCCCACACTTGTGGTGTTCACAGTGTGAACGAGTGGTTCGAGTTGAGGCCGCTCACCCTCGTCACCGCCGAAAAATTGTGAGAGATCAGGGACGAGACCGGTGCCCATCATGGGAGAGACGTGAGGGATGGATGATTGCACGAGGCGACGTTGTGCGTCGTCGGTGCGCTGTTTGATGAGGAGTTGGATGGCATCGCGAACACTGGAGCAACCTTTGATCGGTTCGTTACCCATGAGGATTGCCTTGGCTACGGTGAGACAGTTGTTGACATCACCGAGAGAGACACCTAAGAGTTGTCCTGTTTGGCGTTGCCCCCATTTGCCGGTGGAACCCAAGGCCATCTTCGACTTGATAGAGTGGATTTTGTGAACCATGATGGCTCGGTCCCTCCAGTCCATATCCATACGAAAGAGATTCTCTTCGAGTTCAACTTCAAGAAGCTGGTCATCAGGAAGATCAGTTGCCTTAACATAACCTGCGCATCCTGGGACTGAAGTAAGTCCCTCTGTGACTTCGTCAATGCCAAGTAGTTCAAGAGCCTTGAATCGACGACCACCTGCCGCGAGGATGAATCGACTACCCGTTTCAGTAGTGCCATCTGCAACCTGGTTAAGGACAAGTGGCTGGATAAGTCCTCGATCTTTAATGCTATCAGCAAGGTCTTCGATTCCGGTGTAGCCTGAGTATGCACGTGAGATGCGTTCTCCAAAGGTGATGGATGCGAGTGGAATAGTCATTAGGATTGGATGAGGTTAAGATCGGGTTTTGCTTCGGGTTCGTCCATGAGTTTTGAGACTTCATTGGAGTGCTTGGCGAGTGCTCCCATGATGAAGATTGGATGGACTCCCATCTGAAGTGCGGTGGCGATAGCGGAGTCGATGTTTTCGAGAAGGATATTAAGTGGAGATTTGTTTGACATAAAAAGTGGTAGACGGATCACCCCGGTCTACCAGCGGGGCTTATGCTAACCGAGTGCTTCAATTAGCTGTTGTTTGACGCGAGTCAATTCGTGATTGACGGTGGTCCAGCGGTTGCTGAGTTGGTGCATGTATTCGTCGTGCTGTTCCTGAGCGAACTTAGCTTTTTCTTCCAAGTCGGAGAGATCACGTGCGAGCCGCATTTTGGTGAGGTGCAGGATGATTTCCTTTGGAGGACAGGGTTGAGGTTCAGGTGCAGCTGATTCACACGCTTGGTTACAGGGTTCACCATTACTGGGGGTGGCTGTCCCCCCAGTTGGTGTCCCCGCAACACGAGACGCTTTGGCAGCTTTCTTGAACTGCCCCTTTTTGTTGCGGGTGCTCATGGCTTATTTGATGTGGGCCAGTGAGCGAACCGAGTTACCCGGGAGGCCATTCGGCATGTCCTCAACGGTGACGCGAGCGCGGACAACTTTGCCCACGACCTGTGCGATTCCAGCCTTCAACGACGGACGGTCTTTCGCTTCGAGCGAAGTTCCGAGCGCGGCGTCGATGAGTTGGATGATGTTCTCCAGCCACTTCTGTGTGGGCTCTCCCGACTCTTTGTCTTTCGACTGGAGTGGGTACCAAGCGGTGAGCTGGAACCCGGGAGCGACATCTTTGTCCTTGATGTCCTTGAGCTGTGCGGTGGTGCGGAATCGCGTGACGAGGTTGTAGCCATCCTTGCGCGAGTTCTCTTCGGGAATAGCGGAAACGATTTCGCAATCCGCCAGGCACTCGGCCAGAACGGGTCGTGATGTGTCAACGCTAGTGATGTCGATGTCGATATCGAGTGGATCCATATGTGTATTGTGTTTGTGTTTTGTGTTTATGCTAATGGAGGTATTAAACCCTGAACCTCCGGTGGGTTTTGTGAGATCCCAACACTCTGTGCTGGTCCCCACGGATTAACTTGGACGACTGTGAAGCCGTCGTCAGTTAAAGATCGTAAGATGTCTTGGGCGACTGTGGCGGGATCCATGTCGTCCTCTTGTTCTAGTTGAACTATGAATGCTCTCATCGTAGAATGAATTGTTCGAGGTTAGGTTTCTCGGTGGATGCACCACCCTTCCACTTTCCATCCTCGTTCATATAACCGTCAATGAACTTGGTCATGTTGGCACGGTGGATCTCGTCGAAGATTCGTGAGATGGGGAGACCTAGGTAGAGGGAGTATTCCATACACATGCGGAGTGCTGTTTGCAGGTGGCATTCACGCATCTCTTGGGTTGTGGCGCAGATAAATGACGAGATTCGATTGGAGACTTGTTGCTCGAAGTTCAAACATTTGTAAGCGTCACGTGTGATGAGAGGGAAGTTATTAACTTCCTCCCGATGTGCTCTCATACGATCTTCGATTCCCTTAAGTGCATTGGACAAGCTCGAACAGTCACCGCAGGGGTGGAGGTTCAGGTTGTTTGCAGTCCAGAGAATCGTGTAGATAATGTCACCTAGAGCGTCCGCCATCGCGATGATGTTCTTGGCGGAGAACAGTTCGGTGACTTCCTCGAAGATCAGATGGAAACAAAAGCGAAGTTCATCCTCGGTGATGGGATCGGAGTTATCGACTCGGACTTTCTGGTTTGCGGCATACATGAATTCTGCCACCATGGATTTTTCTCGTTTCATATTAGGCAACTGGTTCGGCGTAGGGGATGAGAGGAGTGGGAGATGTGCGTAAAGTCTCGACGAAGATCTTGCTCCAGTCCATCTCGAATGTTTGTCCCTTGAGATGCTCGCAACGGGAACCACAGAGGACGGTCTCAGAAGTCTTGAATGAAACCATCAGCTTGTCCTTGTCGCGATAGAGCAACCCGACTCCATCGGCAAGAGCACATACGATGGTGCGGATTTTCCCCGTGAGTTCGATGTCTTTTGTGGTGACTTCCTTGCCATTCGCTTCAAGTTGTTTCTCGCGAAGGTGAGCCACAAGAATCAACGTTCCAGTCACGCCGGAGAACAGGTCGATGAGTTCCTTGAACGCCATTCGTAGCCAGAGATAGCCACCACCGTTGGGTAGGGTCAATACCGACTGGCCTTGGAAGTTCTTCCCAGTGGCGGAGCGTTTGTAATTGGTAGTTGCGAGTTGCTCCGCCCAGTCTTCGAGGGTGGTCACAGTATCGAGGCTGATCCTTTGATACTTCATTGGATGCTTCTTGAGTTCTGCGGCGAGTTCTTTGAGTTCCGCTACATTATTCACCTGCACCTTGAGGGCTTCGATGAAATCAGTGCCGTGTTCGTTATCCACGATGAGGTTGGACTCAAGTTGTGAGAGGATAGTGGTCTTTCCAACTTTAGGAGAACCGTAAAGGACTAAGATCCTTGGATCTCGTGAGGTGACGGGTGTTTTAGTGTCTGGTAAGTTCATGATAGTAGGTCTGAGATTAGTTGTTTGACTTTGGATGTTCTTGGTTTTGGTTGTTTGCTTTTTGCTTGTTGGTAGAGTTGTTGGATGGCGGAACCATAGCGACCTTCAAGTGCATACTTTTTAATCGCCCTATCTGTAAGAGGCTTGGAAGGAATCGCACCAATGATCGGGGAGGAGGTGGGAAACCCCTTAACAGGCAGCCACTCATGACGAGCTTCCCTACTCCGGTGTTTTTTCGAGGCAGTCGCCATAGTCTGGGCCCATTAGGAAATCTTGACGAAAGCGAAGAGGCAACGTGCACACATCGAAGTAAGCACACTTACCGTATTTTCCTACACACGACTTGGTGCGCATGGGGAAATCGTTCGCGCGGAAGTTAGCAACCATGTCACCGATGAGACTCATGGTGTTGGCTTGCCACTCGTCGAGCTTCTCCTGCGAGTAAGGATAGCGTTGGCGTTGGAACTTAGTGCCCTTGCCAGTCTTCGTGGGCTTGCGCATGATTGCACAGTCCAGCATGAAGCCAGACACAGGGAGTTGAGGCGCGAGAGTCTTGGCGGCCCAAGCATACCCGACTGGTTGACCTGCCATCTTGAACTCCTCGAAGTAAGTAGGCCCACCCATTGAGGTGGTTTTGTAGTCTCTCACCCAATACATACCATCGAGGTTGATAATATCGTCGATGCGTCCGTTCCATTCGACGAAGATGGTGCGCACATAGTCGGTTGGGCCTGATGCAGACTTACGATCAAGATACATTGGACCATTGATCTCGATAGTTCCGAGAGGAAGATTGAACGTAAGCTCACACATCAGTTCACTACTTGGAGTCTTCACAGTTTCAAGAAGCTCCGGCGTATATTGACGATGATACTTCTTCGCACACTCCAGGAGATATTCTCCAGTCCTCCACTCATCAGGGTCGACGGGATTGTCCTCGAAGTGTTTGGAGATTACTTGCCCCACGAGATTCCAGAGTTGCTCGTCACTCGACTTGCAGCGAGTTCTGATCTCTTGAAATTTGTGCCAGGCATCACCATACGATAGTGCTGCACCGGACTTGGAACTTCTCCGGCATTGCTGTATGTAGTACTGAGCCGCGCGATTACACGACTGGAAAACTCCCAACGAATTGTCGGAGAGCTTAAGAATAAAATCACCATCGTCGTTTAGACGGGTGAAGAACTGCTTGAGTTTGGGACTTGATGGATCCATATAACTAGGTTGTTTGGGTTGGTGAGTGGATTTTGTAATGCTGCTTGAGTGATGTTGGAAATCAATTTGTGATGTTCACACTGTGAACAAAACATATCGTGAAGGATGCATAACCAGATGGGCGATGAGGTAGGTCGGGTGTAGATTGCGACCTGGTAGTTAGTCATCGTCGTCGGAGAGCAGATCGGTGATGTCGACCTGCTTCTTGGGCTTGCGTCCGCCGAGGGTTTTACTTTCGGTTTCGAGTTTTGCGCGGAGGGTTTGCGGGGAGTTTTGTAACTGCCGGCTTGTTGCGATGAACTCGCGGAGTTCCACCTCCGACATCTGGCTGATGTCCAGGGACAGGAGCGAGGCTAAAGGTGCATCGGTCGAGGAGGGTTGCGATTCGGGTGTCATTATCTGTGTCATAGGTGGTTGGGATGGTGGTGTCGGCTAAGAGTGCTGCATAGAACTTGGAATAAAGCTGGCCCATTACGCCGTCGATTGCTCCACGGTGAGGGCAGCGTTTGATAAAAACGTCGGTGAAGGTTTCCCGAGGAACGCGGAAGATGATGATGTGGTCACGCTCTTCAGGTTTACGGTAAGGAGATTTGAGTGTGGTCATAGGAGTAGGTAGTGATCGGATTGCTGGGACATTTCCACGTTGATAAAGTTCTCATGCACTAAACATGGGGGACGTCCGGGAATGTGGAAGGTGTGGGAGAAGACTCCATGTTCAATGAGTCCACAGAGTGCGTGGAATTCAACTCCAGATATTGGTCGAGTGATCTTGACGAGGTCACTTGATCCAGTCGGGAGCAAAGGTTCGAGGGCCGACTTGGGAAGACCAACGATGACATGGTCGTGTCCGAAACGGAAGGTAACTCCATCAGGGAATGGAAGGTCAAGGACTTGGACATGGTAGTGTTTAGCACGACGGAGTAGGGTGCAGTAGGAGTTGGGTGTGAAGGAACCTAGGGTGGTGAATTTGGTGGGAGAAGGGTGTTGGGTGATGATGAGTTCAAGACATGGCTTGAAGCGGGCGTAGTTTAATGCGTCGTTCATTGGTGATGGTGATGGAAAGACTTGAGACCACGAGAGATACTCCCATCGGTCGTGGTTTGTGGAGGTGTCCGTCGGCGCATTCGCTACGCGTAGTGGATGTCCCCAAGGTGACTTCGTTTATGTATCTGCGTGGTCTCATTTGAACAGGGCCGTATGATGTAGGTGCGCACCATGTCACACATTCTCCCTGTTCAAATGAGGAGCCACCACTTTGCAGGTTGCTCAGTCTCAAGGTTGAATTCCGTCCAACCCACCGGGATGGCTAGCCTCACCATCAGTTCTTGTAATCACTTCTTCTTACCACCTTTACCTTTGCACTTAGCCATTGTGATCACTCCCTTGCTGAGAAATTGTGTCGGGACTTTCACCCGACTGTAAGATAGCTAACGGTTCTTTTCTCCGGAGGATAGACTAACAGTTTAACGAGTATACTAGGAACCCTCAAGTGACTGCTCGGACGGTTGGAACAATTTAACGCTTGTTACCAGTCAAATTAGCGGCGGTTTAAGTGAGGAAGAAAGGTAGACCTCACTCAACCTGCTGAAATTACCCGATGAGTTCCGCGGATGCTTCGGCAACCTTGCGGGCTGCGTTGGTGCGGATGGCGGATGCGAAGGAGTCGCGGGAGACGGAGCCGTCTTCGTTGAACTTCACAACCACACCGACGTTGAGCTTCTCCAGTTTCTTGACCGCCTTCTTGATCACGTCCGGGCCTTGGGAGATGATCCCGTCGGCGGCGGCGTAGTATTCCTTACCGATGCGGCCAGAGCCACCGGAACGCTCACCCGGTGATGGGTCGAACGGGGTGGAGGTGGCGGCTTTGATAAGGACTGCGGCGAGCTGCTCCTCGGTGATGCCAGCGGCTTTCGCACGCTCGAAGAAAACTCCAACGGTTTCGGCGGGAATATCCGCACCGGCTTCGCCAGATTTCTTGAGTGCACCGGGCTTCATCGCCCGTTTGAATCCGAGTTCGGTCTCGACGAGTTCCGCGGCCTTGTCACGAACTTCACCTTTCCAGGAGTGTTGGAGGGTGTTGTTCACGGCGTCGGCGAGGACCGCACTGGGGCGGCTGGTGTCGAGAGCGTTGTATTCGGCTTCGGTGGATGGGACGTCAACGGAAACCGTTGTGCCCAGGATGTCTGTTTCGACTTTAGTCATGGTTTTGTGTTTGTGTTTTGTGTTTACTGCGTGGTGCAGGTGGAGTGACATCTCATCACCCACGTCAAGTCTTTAATTGACTCGACTAGGTAGAGAGTATTTCATCTCTTTCCTACGCGTCTATACTTCCGCCACACCTGCGTTTTTCTTGGGAAAGTCCATATGGAAAGGATCATACCATTCCGCACTATCTCTCCCGCGAATGACAAGCTATCAGGCACCAAGATCAGATTCAAGAATGTATCTCGTATCTATGGTTCGCGAAAGTGCGGAGGGATTCTCCTTCACTTTCCTGATGCTTAAATGCTTGTGGTGATTCAAGCGACGAAGGTTTTCGGCCAGTTTGTTTGCATCGAATGGCGCGGTTCGTCGTTTGATTTGATTCTCGTCGAGGTAGTAGATCTCAAGAGTCATTGGGTGAAATCTCCTGTTCAAAGATAAGCCAGTCACTACTCGATCCGTCCAACGGATCAACACGATAGACTGTGTTACCTTCTGGTGATTGATAGACTTCCCTGATCACAGCAAGGCCAAAGCCTTGAGTCATCACGTTGTCACCAATGATGTGTTTAGGAGTCATGGCGGGTGAGCCGGTTAGGGAAGACCTTGATCTCAATACGAGCATCGAGCTTCTTCAGTGCCCGATTATCTACTCCCTTACGTGCGGAGACTGCAAGTGCATCCGCTTGGTCTTTGTGGAGATAAGAGCCGAGGACTTGTAGCAGGATTCGTCCACCAATTGTGTTTATCTGGATCACCGTGTAGATGTTATCTGAAGTGGTGTTCACACTGTGAACAAGTGAATGAAGCTCATTCCAGAATTGTGCGTGATCTTCTTGAGTGAAGTTCTTAATTGGTGCCCACTTAGCTTGGAGTGCAATGAAGTTCATTCGGCTCCTTGTGTGAGCATGATCGGCCATGCGTTGAGAGGGACGAGGACGGGAGCACACTTCTCCATCGAATGAAGTGTAATTGTGAAGTCTCCAATCTTCCGTTCCCAGTTGATGGATTCTTTACCGGAGGCAACTCGAACCCAGTCGGATTGGCCCCAGGTTTTGACGATTTCTTCAAGACAATCGAGTGGAGTGTAGATTTCAATCTCATAACCGTAGAGTCCGAGGATGAGGTTATCGGTGAAGATATTCTCGAACTCGGAGAGGAAGTTCATGAGTTTGCGTTTCTGTTCGATCTTGATGTGGAGATCGGTGATGTCTTTGTTGAGTTCTTCGATATGTTTGTTAGTTTTCATGGTGTGTTTAGTTGTTTGCGTTGAGTTGGTTATACTGAGTGAGTGTTTGGCAACAAGTGCATTTGCCACAGCGACAAATTCGTGCTGTTTTAATACGTTCTTCGGTGGAGTGAGTGAGGATTATTTTAGTGGCCATACCTTCGTGAATTGTGGATGGACGATTTAGAGAATTCATAAATCGTTGAGGATAAGTGATGCGGGTGAATTTAAGTAAGTTCATGGTATTTGTCTGTCTGCGATTTCTTCTATTGCGTGTTGGAGTGCTTCTTCCTCAAGGGTCTTGAGGGCGTCAGCGGTGAGGTTGTTGGAGATGTCGAGGCCGTTGTAAAGGACTTCGATGATCTCGACTGATGGATCTTCTGCTGGATAGCAGGATTCTGGTGGCCCGGACAGGTAGCCCGGACTTCCCTTGTCGAAAGTGTATTCAACTTCGACTTCGATTTCGATGGTGGTTGTCATAGTGTTGGTTTGTTGTTGAGTTCTGCGTTTTTCATGGCTCTAGTCTAGGGCTTTCCGAGGGGACGATTTCTCATCTTGGATATTCGACAAAACATGTCGTGCTGCGTCTAGGTATGAATCCGTCCAGTTTACCGGACGCCCGATGACGCGGGCTATATGGTCATTCCATTCCTCATGCGATTTGACCAGACCCGCGAGCACTTCCCGCAGCCTCGCGTTCGCGCGTTCAAGTTTCATGCATTCCAACTCAAGGTCCGAAATGCTCGCGGCGTTTAACTGCTCGCGGGAGTCGATGAGTGCGTTCAGCTCAGCGTTCTCGGTGGCGAGGGTGTCGCGCTCCGTGACAAATCGAAGACAGTCAGTAACCTTTCCACGGTAGTCCTTCTTGCGGCGATCAATGTCCCTCTCCAGCGTGGCAACCTTGGCGCGGAGTTCTTTTTCAAGTTTGGTGGTGGTCATTGTATGTTAATGTGAATGGGAACTTGATACATATGTGCGAAGTCCAATGCGGCTTGTGCGGTGGGATACCACACATGACCGATGTTGGAGCCATGTCGCACGGTGATTCGGTAGGAGTTACCGACTTTGTCGATGTAGATGGTGAGGTTCATTCTATAACTCCTAGTTCTTTGAGTGTTTCTAACAATGCCTTCTGAGTCTTTGTGAGTTCTTTCTTCTTCTTTGGTTTCTTCTCTACTTCCTCCTTCACTATTTTGGGGAGGACGATGTTGGTCCAATGGAGGATTTCAATACGATTATCACCCAACTGGACCCAGCATTGAATCCCATCGGTAACCAACGCCATGAAATCACCAAAAGCATCGACCATGGTGAGGTGGTGGGCTACGCAACCGATGGGGCGGAGATTTGGTCTCACGTGGTGAGGCACTTGGAGTGAATACTCCCTGATGATTCTATCCACCATACACGCTCGTGCTTCAGCTCTTGCTTCGTAATCATCGCTATGAACCTCATTCGACTCACGACATAACTGCCGGAAGTGTTGCCAGCGTTCTTTGTCGTTGCCGGAGAATCCTGGGACATGGAGTTTATTCTTCATTAGAACAAGAACTCCGGTGCACCAAACACTTGCTTCTCTCCACACGATTCACACGTGTAGTTCCTTGCATCTGGTTCGACACCATAAGCATCTTCCCCACACGCATTACAAAACCCCAGGTTGTCATCCACTTGGACTGCTTCAATGATCCGGTCTTCGGTAATAGAAGGATGACGTTTCATTTGCTCTCCTTCCCGACGAACATCCGATCCATTGGGTTGTTGCGTCGGCTGAATGTGTCGATACTTCTTGCCTCATCCGACTTGTGATGCTGACTCGTGGAATGTTCTTTGCCACAGATTCCACAAGGGAACATGTTGGCGGCGATTCTGCGTGATCTTTTCTTAAGTTGCATAGTGTTGGTTCTTTCTACTGACTGGGTTGTTGTGCTTGGGTGCTGTTCACACTGTGAACATGTGATTTGGGACGCTTCGGAGACTGGCGTTTGAGATCCAGTCCCTGGAGGAAGAGATTCAGGTGTTTGGTGAGGACTCGGATCTCACTTTCTTCAAGAACGATGTCGTGCTTACAGAGGTATTCGAGTGGAGCGACTGATTCTCCGTTGTTGAGGAAGAGCATCAGTGTGGTTTCATTCAATTCGGACAGATAGATGCTATCCCCGATGTATTTGACGTTGTTGTCGATTTCGTGTGCGGTCATGGTGTTGGTGTTTGCATAAACTGGGACTAGGCTGCGAAGCGCAGTGGTTAGGTTTGTTCCTCATGTGGGAAGGATTCATCAGTGGGTGACTCGAACTCTTGGTGAATGGTATCCCATTCTTCTGGAGAGACTCCAATCCGGATGAACTCGCGTTGGTCCGCATCGAGTGTGGGAAAGGCTTCCTGAATCAACTGGCCGTGTTCCCATCTGTGGTGGGCGGTGAGATATTCATTACAACTCAAGGGAATCTCCATCGAGTTGAGCTTTCCTGTGAGTGGTGATCGTTTGGTGATTTTCATGTGTTTCTTTTGTTGCTATTGGCTCCGAAGCGGAGTGGTTGGTGTTGTCTGTGGTTCTGGCCGAGACGAAACTCGACCTTGAGATCTTCTGCCATGTGTGGGAACATCTTGCAAAGCGATGTTAGCTCACTCGAATCTCCTAACTTGCCAAGCCTAAAGGCGGTGTTAAGTAACTTCTTCATGGTAGTCTCCGCAATAAGAATTCACGGATTTCATCCCTTATTACTGGATTTTTTGGTATCTTGCACGTTCTTTCTCCGGTGAAGTTAAGCACAAACAACTCCCAGTCGAAGTCGTCGTGGTAGTGAGTGAACTTGGGTTGCTCTTTTAACTGCAACGCCTCATCCTCCAGTATGAAGTGCTGGCCATCTCGGTAACCGATTGGTAAGCCCCGCTTGTCGTAGTGTTTTGTCATAACTTGGTGTTAAATAATCTTGAACGAATGAGTCTGTGGTGGAATATTAACTTGTTTCTCCTTATTCCATTGTGAATGTAGTGCAACAACTAGGTGGAGGGAAAGAATCTCACTGAGGTGAAACTCCACTTTGTGTAATGTCCTTCCTTTCGAAAACTCTTGCAATGAACACAAGACGAAGTGGCCATCTTCTTTAGTGTGGAGAGATGAGCCTTTGTGGCTGTGGCCACTCTTTAGGTGGAGAAGGTAATGCGATGAGGTGGAGTTTTTCATAATGGTGGTGGGGTTAAATCTTACGTGGGGCCATCCTTGCTGCTCCATATGGTTGTTGTTGCGCATTCTTCCCTTTAGCCCCATATGCCATTGAGGCGCAAAGAGCTTCAAGTGCGGATGGAAAGAGTCGTGTGAGGAGTGCTTTAGTTCTTTACAAAAAAAAATTTTTAAAACCAATACATCCACCCCTACCCACAAAATCATTCCCGAAGTTGTCCCCATGCTCTTTAGGGCATGATCTCCATATGGGGCTCCATGCAAGAATCGCCAACAACAACCATATGGAGGAATGAAGGAGAATGGTGGGAGGATATTCAAATCGTCCTGTTCACACTGTGAACATCACAAGCGGATTGAGGGATCGAGAGTGATGCCCATGCTGGCGAGGACGGAGAGTGTGGTTTGGTTTGGTCGGTGGATTATTGGTTGCTTCACCCGATTAGCTGGATTGTAAGACCAGTGTGGAGTGTTATCGCGTGATGGTGGGCAGTCTGCTAGTGTAGCGAGACTGCCCTTTGAGACTCGGCTGAAGCCATTGGTTGCTGCCCAGGGATTGCGCTCGTGGTGAGATTTCATTTGACTTGACGTGTTGCGACACGAGCGCGAAGTGTGAGTTCCTCCATCACTTTGTCAAGGAGATGGATTCTCTCGTGGTCTCGACGGGAATCTCTCCGTAGAGGGTAATCGAGTTTGCGGTAGATCTTCGCAAGCTCAACTGTCTGTATGTCTTTGATATTCATGGTGATAAATGGAAACGGAAAAGGTGGGGAGGTTTGCAGTCCCTCCCCACCAGATTCCTTAGACTCCTGCGTTCTCCATGATTTTCTGAATCGCGGTGGCTCCTTGTTTTTCGGTCAAGACCCCGAGAGTCACCAACTTGGTGATCTCCGCGCAAGACCGCTTGTAAGCCGGACCACTTGTCTCACCCTCGTATTCTGTCACTTTCGTCGCAACTGTCCATGTTCCCATGTCGTCCGGGAGGTTGAGCGTGGAAAGCTCTTTCTCCAATTCCACCCGCATTTCGGGCGTGATCGTGACATCGCCCCGCTTAACTCCGGTGCGAACCGTAACCAACCGACCCTTGTCGTTTGTCTCCCGGCGTGTGATGCCGAGGATCTCATCCACCTTGGGATTCCTCTGTTGCAAGTAGATCATGCCGAGGCTGGCAGCCACCTTGAGTTGCTCCTCTGTCATGTCCATTTCGCTCGCCCATGTTGCACCCTGTCCCGCTTTTCCAATCGTCGATGTTGCTTTGATGTTCATTGTGTTGTTTTGAGGCTTTACAGTTCTCAATCTGTTTTTGGTTTTGTGTTAGAGAGGGGATCTTCCCGTCTCCACCTATACACGGCAGACGCCCCCAGGGTACCCTTACCCTCTTGCCTTGTGTATATCAATTTATGTCACCCTACCGTGATTTTTGATTTGAAGCTCCATTGTCCAGATGGGAGGGCGGGGTTAGGAAGGCGGTGCAACTTCAAGGAGGATATTCCAAGTGAGGGGCGGCGAATTGTATCTCGATACATACTTTCCTCATCCCTTGGTCTATACTACTGTGAGGCCGATGCGAGAAATCGTATCTGGAATCAAATGAACGCAACTGCACCAATCAAACCAAAGACGAGCACCAGCACCACAAACTGGCCTCGTCCCACGGATAATTCCAGATGGAACTGAGTGAATTGCAACTGGACGAAGCGACGGATCGCGCGTTGGCCATAGCGGGACTGTCCGACATTTTTAATGACGAGGAATCTTTCTTAGAGTCTGGTTCACACTGTGAACATCACATGGGTGAGAGCTTGGATAGTTTGGGGATTGATGATTTGCACAATCGGTTGAATCCGAATCACAAGATCAAACACGAGAGGTTCTGGCATCGGCAGGTGGCGTTCATGGTGGCGAAGGGGATGTCACAAACCGAGATCGCGAAAGAACTCGGGAAGACCGATGCGTGGATTAGTCAGGTGGTGAGACAGCCGTGGTTCTCGAAGTTGGTGTTGAAAGAGCTTCACTCCTCCGGTCGCACCGCGGTTGATGAGATTTTCAAGAACGCGGCGGCTGCGAGTGCACTCAAGCTTATTGAGATTCGGGACAACCCGAAGACTCCCGTGGGTGTTGCGCTGAATGCGGCAGACAAGTTGCTGGATCGGTACATGGGTAAAGCTCCTCAGACTCTCCGTCACGAGGACGGTGGGAGTGTGGATGATCCGGTGAAGGAAGCTGAGAAACTTCGTCAGGAGATTGAAGCTCTGAACTCCAGATGAATGAAACCGAGAGTTTGATTGAGGTGATGAGGTTGCGTCAACAGCGCGATCTTCTCATTAAGATCAAGAGGCTCCAACGGTCGAATGGGATTGAATTCTATCGACCTCATTGGAAGCAGCATTTGTATCATACGGCTCCGGCGAAGCATAGATTTTTGCGTGGTGGTAATCGGGTGGGAAAGAGTGACTTGGGCGCTGCGGAACTTGTCGCATGGATGAAGGGTGAGCGTAGCTGGTATCGGCACGAGTTTGACGTTGTTGATGGCGACGGCAAAGTGAGATATCATCACCCTGGAGGTGACGATCATCCATTTGTGCGACTGTGGATCCCGCAGCGCCCAGTCAAAATTTTGCTGATTGTGCAGGATTGGGACAAGAGTACGGAAATCTTCACGGAAGAATCCGCGGAGCAACCGGGAAAGATCTGGAAGATGTTGCCGGATGTGGATTTCTCGACGAGTCATAAGAATCACTCAAGTGCGATCGACATGATCGAAACGAAGAACGGGTCGAGGTTGCATATTGATACGGTTAAGAGCTTCATGATGAACCCGATGGGGATGGAGTCATCGTATTGGGATTTGATTTGGGTCGACGAACCTTGTCCTCAGAAGATGTTTGTGGCTGCTGCACGTGGATTGATTGATCATGGTGGACATACGAGTTTTGCACTCACTCCGTTGAATCAACCGTGGATAAATGATAGCTTTATTCCGAACAGGATGGCGGACGAGGCATTGCAGAAGACAGGACTTCTTAGTCATGGAAATCGGTTCGTGCTGACTGCCTCGATGCACGACAATCCGCACTTGAAGGCTGAGGACAAGGCGGATTTTCTCAACACCTTGACGCCGGAAGAAAGAGAGTGCCGAGAAAAAGGTTTGCCACTTGATCGGGCTGGGACGATTTACAAGGACTTCTCGTATGTGGCTCCCCCTGAGGGACATGTGATTTATGATCCACCAAAAGGATGGAACGGATGGACACCACCGAAGAACTATTGTGTCTATTATGCCGTTGACTGGCATCCGAGTAAACCAATCACGGTATTGTTCTGCGCGGTTGCACCAACTGGAAACAAGGTGTTTTACGCGAATTTGTTTGAAAAAGGAACCCATCGAGAAATTGCTGAAAACATCAAAGCAGTCTTAGGTGATTCTTTTGTGGCGGGCGCGGTGATGGATCCGTTGGCTTGGGTGGAGAATCCTGCAACTGGAACCACGAATGCTGATGACTTGATGCAGTATGGACTGTATCTGGACAAGGCCGTAAAGGATCCAAGACGTGGGATTCCTCGGGTGACCGAAGAACTTAAGATCCGGGGTAATGTGATGGTGGGTGCTCATCTGGATCGGTTCCTGTGGGAGATTGATCGCTTTTGTTGGGGCGATGATGGACTACCTGACAAAAAGGGCGACTTCCACATGATGGAAAATCTTTACCGGTTGATTCTGCATGATATGACTTATGTGGAACCACCAACAGACGATGAAACGACTTACATTCCACCAATGGCTATAACTGGCCCAGACTTTGGATACTAACATGGACTCTGCATTAAAAGAAAAAATTGACGAGATGGAAGCGGCAAATGGTGAGCCGCCTACGTCTGATGAAGCCGAGGTTGAGGTGATACTTGACGCGGCTGGTTTTGTCTACACTCCTTAAATTTATGTCACAATCTGCATTGCAAACGATTCGTGCTGCTAATCCTACGTGGACGACAGCGGAAGCGAAGACGGAG
>Ga0118677_10002565_pt1 | contig 36195 bp, 34 predicted proteins | sample AliMusrvi5mmetaG_FD_86154 | JGI IMG/M metagenome (GOLD analysis project Ga0118677, IMG submission 86154)
GGCACAAGTTAAAACTTGTGCCCCTTTTGTTATTTATAAAATAAATTAAATATTAGAATGGTATTTCGTCGTCACTTATATGAGTAACATTTGGTTCAAACGGAGGAAGGTTCGAAGCTTCCGATGGCTGTCCAGCATCAGCATTAGAATCTGTTGTTTCAACTTTATCTGGAGCTGTACCAAGGAATTGAACAGTATTAGCAACTACTTCTGTTGTATATATCTTCTTTCCTTCTTTATCATCATAACTTCTTGTTTGAAGTTTGCCCTCTATATAAACCTGTCTTCCTTTCCTCAAATAATCTTTGCATAACTCTGCAAGACGACCCCAAACAACTATTCTATGCCATTCAGTTCTTTCCTGTTTTTGGCCATCTTTGCCTGTCCAATTCTCGCTTGTTGCCATTGAAAAATTAGCAACTGCCTGACCACTAGGAGTGTACCTAACTTCTGGGTCCTTACCCAACCTTCCTATAAGAATGACTTTGTTAACACCTGACATAAGCACCTCCTGATTGTTAGCCGGATTCTCCGATATTTTACCACTTAGTGTCAAGCACTATTTGGTCTTTGCAAAGCTCCTCTTTCCTGCTCAGGTAAAGGCTTTTAACTGTTGAATTATATTCACCTATTACACCTTCTGGCCAGAGTTCGGCGGCCCCCTTTAGTGCAAAAAGCCTGTTAGTGAATTCCTTATGCGGAAGACAAAGCTCTGGGACTTTAAGAGTTACACCCTCATAAATAAGTATATCTATATCAATTTCCCTTTCAGCCCAGCGAACACGAAATTTTCTACCAAGCCTTTGTTCTATAGCTTTTAACTCCTTTAGCAAGCGAAGTGGCTCCATTGTGGTCTCTACAAAAAGAACTGCATTCAAATAATTTTGTTGCCCTGTAACACCGATCGGACTTGTTTCCATTACAGACGACCTGGATAATATTTTTAGCTCACTTAAGGTCGCCAGCTCATCCATCGCTTTTTTTATATATAACGATCTGTCACCAAGATTGGAACCAAGGGATAGCAAAACTTTTTTTAACATAGGTTTATAATAAATAATGTTTTTTACGGATCTTTTCTACGTCAAAGTTCAACATATCAGAGGTCAATAGTCCTGTATATGCTACCCTTGCTTCACCCTCTATAAAAACACCTTCGTCCTTAGAACTTACTTTCATTAGTCCGCCCAAAGCATGCACTATTACCGGAGAGATAACTTCTTTTCTTGCCTCAGCTACCAAAGCCGAAGCTAAGGCACCATTACCGCTGGAATAAACAACATTATTAACGCCAAATTCAAAACTTGCGATATTTATTTTATGGCTGTCTATCACCTCGTAAAAGGTCACATCTATACCTTCAGGTTGATATCTAACATGGTTGGATAACATTGCCCCAATACCCTTAATATCAAAAGTAGAGACTTTTTCCACTTTTAGGACCAAATGCGGAACGCCAAAATCAACAAAACTCAACTCTATAAGCCTGCTCTCAAAATGATGTGGTATTTCTAACTCATATTTCAATTCCAGCTTGGTTATTTTAGGAGCATACACACCTATTATTTCTTCAGATACTTCGCCCTTAACGATCCCTGCTTTTGTTTCTATTGTATGAACATTTCCGCAAGCAATTTCCTTCTCGCTGGCAAAACGTATCGCAGCTCTTATTCCGTTAACTCCAAAACCCTGTTCTATTCCATCAGGCGTAAAGAACCTGACCTGATAATCGGCAAGGTTTGAAGGTTCTATAAAACAAAGGCCATCAGCCCCGATAGCGTAGTGCCTTGCACAAAGCATCTCTACTAGATTGTTCTGATAATCAAAATTAAACAGGCGTTTTCTGTTATCTATAATTATGAAATCGTTGCCGGCTGCACATATTTTAAAGAACTCTAATTTAACCATTTGTCTTGCTCCCAGCACTTCTTTGTACATCTTTTAAAGGTGGCAAAGGAGGCTTTTTAACTCCACAAGAAGTCAAGCATACCGAGAATAGAACTAAAATAATCCAAAGCTTCATAGTTCCCCACATTTAACAGCTTTTCTACGTTTAAATCAAGTGATATGATGCCTGCGTGGAAAAGCGCCTAAGGAATCTTTCTCTATTAGTCTCAGAGTATCAGGTCCATGCTGTGGACCTCGTGCGTTTCATGTGCATTAACCCAAATAAGGATCTCAGTGATGAAATACTCAAAAAAACCTTTATTCTTATATTTCGTTCCATTAAAGGCGGTAAGAACTTCCTTCCTTTCCATTTGTTCGTGTATTCCAAAATAATAGATGCGGCAAAAAAGGCTAAAGAAACCCCCACAACCTATGCACTTAGTGTAAAGGACCTAAAAACAGAGATCTGCATAGAAGATTTTGATCCTGCAGAGTTAAAGGAAGCAGAGCTTTTTTCTGTATTGGACAAAATAAGCCCGGAGAACAGGGCACTATTGTGTCTTAGCGTACGTCATAAAATAAATAATGATGAGTTGGCCTCCTTGTTCAAGATAAGTAAGGGCACTGTCCTGTCTAGAATAATCAAAGCAAAAAGCACTTTAAGCCGGTCTCTGATAGAAGTGAACAAAATGACTCCTAAAAAGTCTGTCAAACAGCCTGAAAACAAGGACTGTTTTTTTGTAAAGAACAATGTATCGGAAAAGAAAAAAATAGAAAAACACATAACAAAGTGTGCGGCATGCAAAAATTTCTATAATTGGCAGTTAAAAATAAATAAATTGTTAGAGGACGAACCCAAACCTACAATAACCTCTTCAATAAACAAAGATATCTTTGAACACCTAGATTTTATTTCAATAGATAGAAGAATAATGTACAACGTCAGGACAAAGTTGTTCGCCAGAATTGCTTTTATAGTTATAGTGTCAACAGTTGTTCTTTTTGCCGCTCTTTGGATAAAAAAACAGGTTGGTCCACATAAGAATATGGTTCAAGAGATCAAGATCTCGAGCAAGATAGTCCAAAGGAACGAAGAAACAAAATACGTGCTTGTCACGAGTATTGGGACTGATTGGAAAGGCATTAATAAAAGAATAAAAGACACTCTCAGCACCTACGGAGAGTTCACTAATTCTTCGAACGAAAAAGGGATACTGTATATGATAATTTTGAATAAAGCACAGGCTATGAAGCTGGTCCAGGAAGTCCAAACACAAACCAATTTTGATGTTAGAACACTCGCTGAACCAGTTCCACTGGAAAATAAAAATAACATAAGGGTAGAAATTCAGGTCAACAAAAATGGGGTTTAAGGCAGTTTCAGCAATTGAGGGAGCACCTGCAGCAACATCAGTTCCTGCGGTGATCTCGGCATTATATCTTGCCTCGGATAGCCATGATGGCTTTAGACTAGTAGTGACCCCCGACGGCAACACGGCAGACGAATTATGTTCTACGGCTAAAGCTTTATCTAGAAGTCCGGACCAAATAACACTTTTCCCGGAATGGGACTCCAAACCTGAATATCAAAGTTCGCCAAACACACAAATACAGGCAGAAAGGCTTTCTGTCCTCTTTAGGGTCCTGAACAATCCCAGAGGGATAACCGTAATCTGTTCCATCTCAGCTATTTCCCAACAACTTCCACCGCAAGAATATCTTCTCAACTACAGCGATGTAATAAAACCAACCAGTGAGATCTCTCTGGACAAGATAACGATCGATCTTGTTTCATGCGGGTATCAGAGGACGGACATCGTGGAACAACCAGGATCGTTCTCTGTAAGAGGAAGTATAATTGACATCTATTCACCTTCTGAAACAAACCCTGTAAGGATAGACCTTTTTGGTAACACAGTTGAAACAATAAAAAAATTCGACCCAACTACACAAAGGACCACCTCCGACGTAGAAGCCTTTTTTATCTCTCCGGTCAGGGAAGTCTCATTATCAGAACAAAGCGTGTTACTCTTCAAAGAAAAATTAAAATCATTTTTAGATAAAAAGGGCATTCGAAAAGATGTAAGGGACCAACTAATAGAGTTCACAGAAAACAATGTCTATTTCCCTGGAATCGAATACTACCTTCCTTTCTTTTACACCAATACTGCTTCCTTTACGGATTATTTACCCAAAGACACTGAAGTTATTCTAATGGATGAGTATCTTTTTGAGAACAAAGAGCATAGAGGTAATAACTATAATGGGGAGGAGAGCCCTGTCCCTTATCCAGTAGAAGAGCTACTCATACCTACACAGGCGGTTCTAAATAGACTTGCACAACTACGAACTAAAAAAATATATTCAGTTGAATTCGCTGTTGAGAACGGTGTCTCGCTAAAAGGAAAAATAACCGAGCCTACCCACATTAGAACGGATATAAAAGAATATCATAAAAGATTAGTATCTGAAGGATACAGAATAATATATTCATGCAGTATAGTAGCACAGGCAGAAAGAACCGTGCTTTTGATTAACAAGGTTGAACCATCCATACCTATAGAAAACAAAAGTTTGGTGGAGCTTTTGAATGCGCCAAGCATTGCTTGTGCTGTTTGTATCTCTACTCTGAACAAGGGTTTTATTTTAGAAGAAGAAAAAATAGCCGTAATTACAGAAACAGAAATATATGGAGAAAAAAGACGCTCATCAAAACCTGCCCCAAAGGGATATGATGCCTTTTTAAATGTATTCAAGGAGCTAAAAGAGAACGATTACGTAGTTCATTCCCAGCATGGGGTTGGAATATATAGAGGTCTTAAAAAACTAGAAATAGAAAATATAGAGAATGATTTTTTCCAAATAGAATATTCCGGTGGAGATACACTTTTTGTCCCTGTTTACAGATTGAATTCCGTTCAAAAATACGTTGGGCAAGGTGGCGACGTAAAACTTGATAAACTTGGTGGTGTCACCTGGAATAAAAAGAAAACAAAGGCAAAACATTCGGCAATGGAGCTTGCACAAAAGCTGGTCAAGATACAGGCAGAAAGAAGATCAAAAAAAGGATTCGCCTTCTCTCCCTCGGATGAAATGTTCCTACAATTCGAAGGAGAATTTGAATATGAAGAAACGCCAGACCAGCTAAGAAGTATCAAAGACGTAATTGACGACATGGAAAAGCCAACGCCAATGGATAGGCTAGTTTGTGGTGACGTAGGGTTTGGTAAAACAGAAGTGGCAATAAGAGCTGCATTTAAATCAATAAAAGATAAAAAACAAGTAGCTGTAATCGCTCCAACTACAATATTAGCTCTACAACATTATCAAGTATTCACAAAAAGGTTCAAAAATTATCCCGTAAGCGTAGAGATGTTAACTAGGTTCCGAACAACAAAGGAGCAAAAAGTAGTTTCAGATAAGATACAAAGGGGAGAAGTAGATATCGTAATAGGAACACATAGACTCCTAAGCAGCGACATTAAGTTCCTGGACCTTGGATTACTTATAATAGATGAAGAACAAAAGTTCGGAGTAAAACAAAAAGAAAGAATAAAAGAAATGGCACCAAATGTTGATATAATCAGCATGACCGCAACACCCATACCACGAACACTTAACATGGCTTTTACGGGTCTTAAAGATATAAGCCTGATAACGACAGCCCCAATAAACCGGCATCCAATAAGGACCTTTGTTGCAAAATTCAGTGCAGAATTAATAAGAAAGGCGGTTCTTACAGAAAAGAAGAGGGGTGGGCAGGTGTTCTTTGTACATAATCGTGTACACGATCTGGAAGAACTGCATAAAAAATTAGAGGAAATAGTTCCAGAGGCAAAAATAATAAGGGCTCACGGGCAAATGGAAGAAAAGGAACTCGAACAAAAAATGCTAACGTTCTACCACCAGGATGCAGACGTTCTGCTTTGTACATCCATAATAGAATCCGGTTTGGATATCCCTAATGCAAATACTATAATCATAAACAGGGCAGACATGTTTGGGTTATCCCAACTTTATCAAATAAGAGGACGTGTAGGTCGCTCTCCAAAACCAGCCTTTTGTTACTTACTGCTTCCCTCAAGCTTTACCATCGGCAAAGCAGCCATCGAAAGGATCAAAACCTTGCAAAAATTCACTGAACTTGGCTCCGGATTTAACGTAGCAAGCTACGATCTTGAGTTCAGAGGAGCAGGGGAACTCCTTGGTTCTTCCCAAAGTGGTTTCATCGACGACATTGGTCTGGAGGAATACTTAAAATTAATAGAAGAGTCCGTAAGGAGCATAAAAGGTGAAGAAGGTTTTAACGACGTGGACACGGAAATATCCGTTAATATACCGGCCTTTATTCCAGAAAAATATATAGCAAGCGTCACCCAAAGATTATATTTTTATAAAAAGATAGCTAACGCCGCAGAAGAGGCGGACCTTACTGACATACAAGAAGAGCTTTTGGACAGATTTGGTCCTGTTCCAGAAGAAGTAGTGAACCTTTTCGGCATCATGACTATCAAACAACATTTAAAACCGTTAAGAATAAGTTCCGTAAAAATAGGTGGCGGAAAACTCGTATATACCTTTGATAAGGGAACGAACGTAATGCCGGAGTCTATAGTGGATCTGGTGACCAAAATGCCCAATAAATACAGGCTGACCCCAGAGATGAGGCTGATATCTAATATTAATGACAAGGGTAAAATCAATGCTATAAAAGAGATTAAGGATTTTATTTCCCTTGTAAGGAGGAGTTAAAATGAAAAGATGTTCACTGCTGACTTTATGTTTTGTTATTTCAGGGTCTCTGTTCGCAAGCACTCTTGCAACAGTTGGGACCTATACTATCACAGATCAGGATGTTAAGGCTTTTATAGAAGATGTTAAGAGTAACGGCTTCCCTTCTTCACACCTTACAAATGATTATGCCCTTAACAAACTTATAGATTTTAAACTTGGATTGATCGAGGCCAAAAGCCAAATGATAGATCAGGATACCGGTGCAAAAGAGGCAATGGATAATGCTTTATACACCTACTACCTGCAAAAAACAGTAGATAGCAAGTATAAGAATAAGACCTATTCAGGTAAGGAATTAGCTACCTATTATCAAAGAAATCCTTTGGTAAAGATACAAAGATTAACCTACGCCTTTAGCAACCGAGTCCCTGACGACATGGAAAAGGCAAGGACACAGATCAACCTTATTAGATCGGACATAAAGAACAAAAAAATAACCTTTGAGGCTGCCTTGGAAAAAACAAAAGACAGGTCCGTACCTTCACTTACAGGAACCTTTGATAAATTAATAATCGGCGATCTTGCTCCACAGGAAATTATAGAAATAAAACCATTACAAGTAATGGAAATATCCCCTGTGATACAGGGAGGAAAATTTTTTGCTCTCTCAAGGGTAGTAAAAGTTTACCCTTACTCGGATGAGTATGCTGACGCTATAAGCGACAGAATGAAACAAGAAACCATAGTGAGCGCAAGGGACAGGTTCTCTAAAACACTAAGGCAAAAATATGCGAATATAATTCAGGTGAATAAATAGTTTTGTTTATTAAACGAAAAAAAACAGTTCTTTCCTTTGCCTCAGTTATACTTATAGCCTTGGGAGTTTACTACATTGTATATCTCGCTGGGCCAAGAAGGCTGGGAGCAGATATAATAGCAACTATCAACAATGAGCCGATAAAACTCCAGGACTTTCAGGAAAAATTAAGCATAGTAAAAATGAACTACCCTCCTGAGCAGAAGCTGGACCTAAAAAAAGTAAAAGCAAGTATTCTTAGAAAAATGATCATAGAAACCCTGATCCTGCAGGAAGCCAATAGTAAAAAGATCGCTGTAGGTGATGAGGAACTGGCTAGGTATATAAAGAACATACAGCAGAATTATACAGAAGCTGACTTTAATCAAATGTTAAGCAATCAGTTCAAGACCTATGACGATTGGTCTGCCGATGTTAAGAAAAAACTTTTAATAGAAAAGACCCTTTCAAAAAGTATCACGGAAAAGATAAACGTTTCTGACAAGGAAATACAGGATTATTATAATAAGAACTACGAAAACAAAACTTCAGAAGCAAAGATCAAACTTGCACAAATATTCAGTACCAACAAAACCACTATGGAGAGTGCTCTAGCAGAGTTAAAGACCGGTGCACGATTTGAGGAGGTCGCCAAAAAATATTCTCAGACGCCAGAAGCGACTAACGGTGGTGTGATAGGTTATATCAAGAAAGGAGAAGGGATACAAATTTTTGACAAAGCGTTCGAGATGCCAGTGCAAACCGAAAGCCCAATAATCCAAAGCGAGTATGGTTTTCATATTCTTAAGGTCCTTGACTATGTGCCTACCGGAAAAATAACACTGGATAGTGTAAAGCAAAGCATACTAACTCAACTTGCGGATGAAAAAGAAACAAAAATTTACGAGGAATGGCTGTCCGACTCCTTAAAGAATGCAAAAATATACAAGAACACAGCCTTAATGGACTCAATTAAATAATCAAGGAGAACAGAGATGATAAGAATACTAATAATGATACTGGCTTTAAGCAATTATGCTAATGCAAAAGAAGTCCTGCTGGACAGAATAGTTGGTGTGGTTAACGATGATATAATCACCCTTTCTGATGTAAAGGATTTCGAAAAGTCGTTAGGTTCAAAAAAAGCAAAACTTACCGCCGATGATTTCCAGAAGCTGGCAGGATCACAAAAAGCTATTCTTGATAAAATAATAGAATCCAAGATAATCCTTCAATACGTAAAAGACAACAATATGCAAAGTGACAAGGAAGAGCTCGACTCAATAATAAAAAGAAGAATGAAATCCGTGGGGATGAACACAAAAGATCTGGAAAAAGAACTAAAGGATTCGGGACAAACACTTGACGATCTAAGGAATGAATTAGAAGTGGAACAGGCAAAAGCCAAGATCTTTGACAAGGACCTTAAAAGAAAGATTTCCATCTCCGAGCAGGATTATGCGAACTTTTTCCAAAAGGAATTCAAGCAGGAAATAAATATAAGCGAGTACAAAATAAGCCATATACTTTTAAAAGATCAACCACTTGCAGAAAAAGTTTATCAGGAAGCCAAAAAAGGTGAGTCTTTCGATCAACTGGCATATAAATATTCTGAGGACGCAGGTACAAAAAATAATGGAGGAGATCTTGGCTATTTGAAATCAGACTCATTATTACCAGAAATGCAAAAAGCTGTTGAAAATATGAGTGCTGGGGATATTAAAGGGCCAATAAAGACCAAATTAGGATATCACATCATAAAACTCGAAGCGTTCAGGACCGAAAAGAATCCAGAATATGTCAAAAATAAGGAGCAAATAGAAAGAGCATTGATAGAAAAAGACTTCTTACGTCAGCTGGCTTTATGGCTAGATGAAAAGAAGGAAGAATACTATGTTAGAACATATCTCTAAAAATTCTGGGATCATAAAAATAGGAATAACACAGGGAGAATTATCAGGGATATCTCCTGAGATAATATCTTTGGCCTTAAGTGAGTTCGGTAACGATAGAACACTAGAACTATATGTTATAGCTTCTAAACAAGGGGTAAAAACGATCAAGAGTCTTTCTAAAAAACAGTTCTCAAAACATATTTCTTTTATAACCCCTGAGCCAGAAAAGGTCCCTGCTAAGATCTTAAAAAGTGAGGTCCTTTCCAGTATCTATTTTGCAGCTAAACTTGCTGAACAAAAAGAACTGGATGCTATCGTTACAGGACCAATAGACAAGAACAAGGTGGCCCACTTTTATAAGGGGTTCTCCGGTCACACAGGATTCTTAAAACAAGTCTTGGAGGCAGAAGAGGTGCTTATGTTAATGAGCACACCGTCGCTTAAAGTAGGCATTCTGACAGAACACATCCCTATAAGCGAAGTATCAAAGAACATAACGAAGGGTCGAATAGTTAAGGCAACAAAATTATTCTATGAGTACCTTTCAAAGACAAAAGTAACTCCTTGCATAGGAATACTCGCTCTTAATCCTCACTCAGGAGATTCTGGTCTGATAGGAACAGAAGAACAGGCACAAATACTACCTGCAATAAAGCAATTGAGTGCCATGGGAATAAACGTTATCGGTCCCATCTCAGGTGACTCGGCATTTGTTTCACCAATAAAGGATAAATGTGACGGGTTACTTGCAATGTACCACGATCAGGGAATGATCCCTGCAAAAATAAGAGGTTTTGACGGTCTAGTTAACATAACTTTAGGCCTGCCCATAATAAGGACGTCACCGGGACATGGTGTTGCTTATGATATAGCGGGGAAAGGAATAGCTTCTGCCGCCTCAATGATAAAAGCAATAAATACAGCCATAGACATGGTCCTGGCTGAAAAATTAAATAAATGAAAGCAAAAGCAATAACCATAAATAATGCAAAAGAACATAATCTACAAAGTATAAGTCTATCCATACCCAGGCAATCACTCACTGTAATAACAGGGATATCAGGTTCGGGCAAATCATCGCTGGCATTCGATACTATCTATGCAGAGGGAAATAGACGGTACGTTGAATCCTTGTCCGTTTATGCAAGACAGTTCATTGATTTTATAAAAAAACCAGACGTAGAGAATATAGAAGGGCTTTCCCCTGCTATAGCTATCAACCAAAGAACAATAACACATAACCCTCGATCCACGGTTGGAACAATGACGGAAATATATGACTACATAAGGTTGTTATATGCCAAGCTGGGCATACCATATTGCTATGAATGCGGAGCGCCTATTTCTCCAAAGAACACAGAGGAAACAGTAAATGAATATGCTGCAAAAACGGAAGGCACCAGACTGTTGATCATGTCTCCAGTAGTAAGAGGAAAAAAGGGTGAATATTCAAAAGTAATACAAAAGTTTAAAGCAGAGGGTTATTCAAAAATATATATCGACGGCAAAGTTCATGACCTTGATGAAGATATACATATCGATAAAAAAAAGTACCATGAAATAGACCTAGTTATAGACAGAATAGTTATAAGCAAAGCTGTGCACCATCGCTTATCGGAAGCTATCACACTGGCAGAAAAATTATCTGGTGGGCTGGTTAAAATAAAAGAAGACAACAAAGAGCCCGTAACCGTAAGCAACAAGTACTCATGTATAAAATGCGGCATCAGTTATATGGATATCGAGCCAAGGACCTTCTCGTTCAACAGTCCCTATGGCGCATGCCCTAAATGTGACGGTTTAGGTTATTTGTATGTAGACGAAGAAAATAAAACTCTTTGTGCGGACTGCGGCGGAGCCAGACTAAAAAAAGAGACTCTAAACATAAAGATAAACGGGAACTCCATATATGACCTCAGTAATAAAAGTATTTCAGATCTAAAAAAAGAACTTGAGTCCTTTGTGTTCGAGGGAAATAAAAAAATAATCGCAGATAAAATAATAAAAGAAATAACCGAACGTCTGGGGTTCATAATGGATGTTGGGATCGGTTATATAAGTCTTAACCGTGCAAGCGGCAGTCTTTCTGGCGGCGAAGCACAAAGGGTCAGACTCGCAACCCAGTTGGGTTCCGGTCTTACCGGAGTGCTTTATGTCCTAGACGAGCCAAGTATAGGCTTACACCCAAGAGACAACAAAAAATTGATAGATGCGCTAATAAAATTAAAAAATAAAGGTAACACTATAATAATCGTAGAACACGATGAAGAAACAATACGTTCGGCTGATCACATCATAGATCTAGGTCCTGGTGCAGGTATTTATGGTGGCAAGATAGTGGCAGAAGGAAATCTTAATGCGATAATGTCCAATAAAAAAAGTCTAACCGGACTCTACCTTTCTTCAAACATAAAGATACAGATACCACATAGTAGAAAAGCTACGAAAAATAACTGGTTAAAAATAGAGAATGTAGATACCAATAACCTTAAAAACATAACAGCCTCTTTCCCTATAGGTTTAATGACAACAATAACCGGAATATCCGGTTCCGGTAAAAGTTCATTAATAATGGACTCATTAATACCTGCCATGCAGGAAAAAAATAGGACCGGATACAAAATAATCGGTAAAGATCAGATAGAAAAGACCATCTCCATAGATCAGTCACCAATAGGACAAACCCCCAGATCAAATCCAGCAACTTACATAGAACTTTATGCTCAGATAAGAACACTCTTCTCTATGTTACCTGAATCCAAAGCCAGAGGTTATACGGCCAGTCGGTTCTCTTTTAATGTATCTGGTGGTCGTTGTGACGCCTGCGAAGGTCAGGGCTTGATAAAAATAGAGATGAAGTTCATGCCTGATGTTTTTGTAATGTGTGAGACCTGTGAAGGTAAAAAATTCAACAGGGATACTTTAGAAATAAAATACAAAGGCAAAAGCATTTCTCAGGTCTTGGATATGACCGTAGAAGAAGCGATGACCTTTTTTAAGAACATAAAATTTATACATCATAAATTAAAAACGCTTCATGATGTGGGACTTGGCTATATAAAGCTTGGACAATCTTCCGTAACACTTTCGGGAGGAGAAGCCCAAAGGATAAAACTGTCAAAAGAACTTGTAAAACGTACTGCAGGTAAAAATCTTTATATCCTGGACGAGCCAACTACAGGCTTGCACTTTGATGACGTAAAAAAGCTAATAAATGTGCTCCATAGATTGCGTGATCAGGGGAACACCATAATAGTAATAGAACATAATCTTGAAGTAATAAAAACTTCTGACTATATAATAGATCTTGGTCCTGAAGGCGGAGAACAAGGCGGAAAAATAATTGCAGTGGGTACGCCAGAAGAAATTGCAAAGAACGAGGAGTCAATCACAGGCCATTACTTAAGGACAAAACTTGGAGGCAATTTATGCACGATGTAGTAAGAGCCATAATTCTTGGAATAGTTCAAGGATTGACAGAATTCATTCCAGTCTCTTCAACTGGGCATCTTATAATCGTAGGAGAACTTTTGGAGTTTAGTGGTAATTTTGCAAAAACTTTTGATATAGCGATACAACTTGGTTCAATAATGGCAGTCATAATCGTATATAAAAACAATTTCAGGGAATAGATAAAGCTAAAACCAAATATGAAAATTTATCCTAATATTTTTCATATTGTTGCTACCATAATCCCTGTAGCCATTGCAGGATATTTATTCCATGATTTTATGAAACAATATCTATTTACTCCGTTCACAGTCGCCGTTGGTCTGATATTAGGAAGCTTTTTGATGATCTTTGCTGACTACTACTACAAACGAACTCAAAGGAATGAACAAATAGGTTACAAGCGAGCATTTTTAGTGGGAGCCTTCCAATGTCTTGCTCTGTGGCCAGGAATGAGCAGGTCAGGCTCAACCATTTCTGGTGGTATTATCTCAGGAATGGATCACAAAAATGCAGCTTCCTACTCTTTTATATGTGCTGTTCCTGTTATGTTCATGGCTACAGCTTTTGAGTTATTAAAAACAGGGGCCTCAATAAATTCCAGAGAACTAATTCTACTCATCACAGGGTTTATCGTGGCCTTCGTCGTTGGCTGGGCGTCAATCGTATTTCTTCTAAAGCTGCTGTCAAAAATAAAATTATTTCCCTTTGCTATTTATAGGATAATCCTAGCAATAATTATTTTGGCCTCGGCTATAGGTGGAAAAACAGCTTAAATACTAAGCGTTATAAGCTGAGCTTTTATACCTTTAACAAGATTAAGTTTTCTGGTCATTTCTTCAAGTTTTTGTTTTTCTCCAACTATATCTAAAACAACAAGCCCATAGTTAGAGCAATGGTCCAAAACTCCATCATGTATCCCAAGCCTTGTTTTAACCATGCAACCCCAATCAGTTAAGATCTTTTGAAAGGTAACTGCGGTTTCTTTTCTATCGCTTAACAATACTAAAAGAACTGTCTTTTCCATATAGCCTCCTAGTTTATAACTAAAATTTGCCCGGTATTTTAGAACCGCAAGAAGAGCATTTACCCTTTAAGGAATCCATATCCCCTTCAAACGGCTTAACACTAAAGCCAACTCTTTCTATGACTGGCTTTTTGCAAGAAGCGCATATCGTAGTAGAAAATTTTTCATCTACAATATTGCCTATATAAACATTGTTTAAACCTGCTTTAACCCCTATGCCATATGCCATGGTCAAGGTCTCTAGATTTGTATCCGTACTATTGTTCTTCATCTTATGATGAGGATAGTATTTGCTTACATGCCATGGAATATCCTTATCGAGGTTGGAGATAAAATTGGCGATATCCTCCAATTCCTCTTTAGAATCATTTAACGATGGTATCACCAGTGTGGTTACTTCCAGCCATGAATTGCTTTTTGAGATTGTTTCAAGATTTTCCAGTACAGTATCAAGTCTTCCACCTATGACATTCTCATAAGTTGGGTGCCTGAAGCTTTTGAGGTCTACGTTGAATGCATCAATGAACTTCAAAATCTCTTTTAATGGTTTTTCACTCATGAATCCATTGGTGACCATCACATTCTTCATACCTTCGCTTTTTGCAAGCATGGCAAGCTCCAACATATATTCATAAAAAATGGTAGGTTCAGTATAGGTATAAGAGATAATATCCACGTTCTTTGCTTTTGCTATCTTGATTATATCTTCAGGGAGAAGTTCTTCTCCGGTTATGTCATTTGGACTATTTATCTGCGAAATACTGCAATTCTGGCAAAACTGACATTTAAAATTACAACCCTGCATAGCTAAAGACAGCGTCTTAGAACCTGGATAAAAATGATATAAGGGCTTTTTCTCTATAGGATCTATCATCAAAGAAATTATCTTACCGTAATTAAGAGAATATAATTTACCGTCTATATTCCTTCTTACCTTGCAAATGCCAACACCGGAATCAGGGATTACACAGTTGTGGGGACATAACTCACACTTAACTCTTTTTTCGCTAAGTTCTATGTAGTACATGGCTTCTCTTCTTTTCATAAAACCCCCAAACTTTTGTTTATCATTCTTTAAGCATTATGTAAAAATATTCCTGATTACCGGAAGGTCCCTTTATCTGAGAGGCTGTAATACCCAAAAGCCTAAGACTATTTTTACTAAAGAACACCTTCATTTCATCCACTATCTTTTCAACAACACTTGGGTCTGTTACAACACCACGAGCACCTATTTCGTTTCTTTCTGCCTCAAACTGAGGTTTCACCATAGGAATAACATAGCCCCCTTTTTTTACGTAAGGTAACACAACAGGAACGACCATTCTTAAAGAAATAAAACTAAGATCAAAAACGGCAAGGTCTAAACTTTCTTTGGGTATTTCCTTATTAATGGACTCATATTTATCAAAGAGCCTTGCATTGATCTCTTCCATAACAACGACTCTAGTATCTGTCCTGAGCTTATAGTCAAGGATCCCTTTTGCAACATCTACGGCATATACCAAAGAGGCTCCTCTCTCCAAAAGAAGCTGAGTAAAACCACCAGTGGAAGCACCAATATCCGCACACTTGAAACCACTGACCTCAAGATCATGCTCCTTAAAAACAGTTTCTAGTTTGATGGCACCCCTGCTTACATATGGTTTTGTATATCTAACCCTTAATTTCCCGTTCGCAAGATCCTCCTTCTCTATAAAAGAACTTGTAGTTAATTTTTTGTCACCACAAAAAACAAGCCCACAAGATAACATAGACCTTGCTTGTTCAGCATCTTTGGCAAGGCCATTCTCCGTGAGCGCTACCAGTGCTTTGATCTTATTTAAAGGGGCTTTGCTCAATTTGCAACACCAAGAAGATCACAAATGGAATCATGGACGGCTTTTACATCTATCATAGTTTCTGATCTAAGCTCTGCCTGAGTACCATGCTCAATAAAAATATCTTTTATACCTATCCTGCGAAACTCACATGGGACAGTGCCAAGTTCATCTACAACAGCCTCTAGAATAGCAGAGCCAAAGCCTCCACAAAGAGCATTTTCCTCTACAGTAACTATGGAACTTTTGTTTTTAATCTCTGCTAGTACAGCTTTTTTGTCTAACGGTTTAATGAATCTGGAATCATAAACTATCACATTCGCAGTCCTGTTGTTTAAAACAATACTCTCTACAGCTAGTTTTGCCACATATGCGGAAATCCCTGACGCAAATATGGCAATTCTTTTCCCAACACCTCTATTTTCAAAAATGACCCTGCTTTCTCCATACTTTATTTTTATGTTGTCAGTTTCTACTTCCCATGGTGGAACACAGCCTCTAGGATATCTTAAAAAAATCGGACCAGCACAGTCATTAAGAGCAAACTCCAGCATTCCACTAAGCTCCGCTGCGGATGAGGGAGCCATTATGGTCACGTTAGGAATGCTCCTTAAATAGGAAAGGTCAAAAACACCATGATGTGTTGCTCCATCCTCGCCAACAAGACCAGCTCTATCCATACAACAAACAACATGCAGATTATTTAAAGCGAGGTCATGAATAATTTGATCATATGCTCTTTGCATAAATGTTGAGTATACAGCGACTACTGGTTTTAACCCAGCCCTTGCTAACCCAGCTGCAAAAGTAACAGCATGTTGTTCTGCAATACCAACATCATAAAAACGATCAGGAAACTCCTCTGCGAACTTATTAAGTCCTGTACCTTCCTTCATTGCTGCTGTTATTGCACATATCTTTTCATCTTTTCTTGCAAGTTCACTGACTATGTTTCCAAAGATGGACGTAAATGCAGGGCTCTTAGTTGTTCCATTTTTATCACCGGTCTTAACATCAAAAGCACATATTCCATGGAACGCAGAAGGATCCTCTTCCGCATAACTATAGCCTTTCCCTTTTTTGGTTATTATATGGAACAAAAGTGGTGGTGAATCCTTTTCTTCCAAAGGAATATTGGTAAAAGCTTTTATTAGAACTTCCAGATCATTACCGTCGAAAGGACCAACATATCTAAAACCAAAAGTTTCAAAAAAAGAATCAGGAGAAATAAAATTAACAGCAGAAGACCTTATCTTCTTTATTATACCAACAAGATCCACGTTAAATTTTTTCTGTAAAGGTATAGATGAAATAAAATTCTTTATATCACCCCTTAATTTTTGATAATGAGCGCTATTAATAATGTTATTGCTTAAATATGAAGCTACTCCGCCAACATTTTCGGAAATGCTCATGTCGTTATCATTAAGGACGACAATAAGGTTTTTTAGGTTCAGATGTCCTGCATGGTTCATAGCCTCGTAGGCCACACCAGAGGTCATGGAACCGTCTCCAATAATGGCGATACAAAAATTGTGGGGCCTTGCGACGGCAAGGCCGGCAGCTTCCGAAATGGAAACACCCGCATGCCCTGCGACAAAAGGGTCATGATCACTTTCTGAAGGTTTTGGGAACCCACTCACCCCATCGATCTTTCTAAGCTTCTCTAGCGACCGGCCTGTGAGTAACTTGTGCGGGTAGGCCTGATGCCCAACATCCCATATAAATGAATCAATAGGACTGTCAAAAACATAATGGAGCGCAACAGAAAGTTCAACAGATCCCAACGAAGAAGCAAGATGCCCCCCGTTCTTTGAAACAGAACTTATTATCTCTTGCCTTATCTCCTCACAAAGGAGTTTCAGCTCTTCTATGTTCATGGACTTTAGTTGTTTAAGGTCGTGATAATTCTTCATAACTAGCCCTTTTTACTACAAATAGGTAGGCATAGAAATCAATTTTTTCTGAGTTCTAACACCGGTGAGAACTTAGACATCATATTAAGTGGAAAATAAGCTCCTGCCAGACTGATAAGCACCGCAAACAACACCGCTGTAACGTTGAACCATAAATTTATATGTACGGGTAAATGTGTATCATAATATATAGCTGGAAGCGTTATAAACTTGTACTTTTGGAGTAAAAAGCAGAAGAGTGTCCCTAATAGTCCCCCAGAAATAGCCCCAATTGCGCTTTTTATAAAAGCTATTTCAAGTATCACTCTTTTTAATTCTTTTCTGTTCAAACCCATTGATATTAAAATAACAAAATCTTTTCTTTTTGACTCAACCATAAGGACCAAGGAAGTAACAATAGAAAAACTTGCCACCAAAACAATAAATAGCAAGGTTGCAAGCATGGCAAAGCGTTCCAATTTTAGAGCATAAAAGATCTTCTTATTTCTGTCTTCCCACGTATCTATCTTAAGCGAACCTGCATTTGGAAGCATCTTCTTTAGCTTTGTGGCTACCATTGCTGCATCATTAGCATTTGAACACAATAGTGCTATCCCCGTCGGAAAGCCACTATTAGGTGTAAAATATTTTAAACCATCCTCTATGTTCACGTACATATATTTCAGGTCTCTTGCATAAGTACCAGTCCTTGCAAAATCCAATATTTTAAATCTTCTTATTTTAGGAATAGCGGAAGAGGAATAGGCTACATCCCAAGCAGAAAGGATTTCTAAGGTATCCCTTTTGATCATCCTATTGGAAAGACCAAGTTGTTCTCCAACGATTACCTCTCTGTGAGAAGGGGGGGTAGTGGCAAGGCCGTTGAACATCTGGTCAGACACGGAAAAAACTATCCCGCCAATGGTAACATTATTAAAATAAATTACAGTTTCACCCTCAACAAAAGGGGATGTTACCAGAACATTTTTTTTAAGCTCAGGATCGCTTGATATCCTCTCAAGGACTTCTTTCCAGTTCTCCAATAGCATCGGATTTTTTGTGTCAGTTATATAGATATGAGGCTGTGTCCCAATAAGTCTCTTGACCATGTCCTCTTCAAAACCCTGCATTACAGAGATGATAACTATTATTGCGAAAACACCCAAAAAGACCCCTGCAACACCAAAAATAGATATTAAAGGGAAGCGCTCCCCTTTGTCTTTGATAAACCTTGATATCAATAAGCTTTTTACAGTCACGTCATTACTCTCTGTCCCCAAGATATCACTAAAGTCGCTGCAACGCCAAGATATAAAAGCCTGTAAAAAGACCTGAATTATGCTAATAATTGGTTAATGACAACAGCAGACCTACATATACACACTATCTTTAGTCCAGACAGTGTGATCACTCCTGCGGCGTTACTAAAACGCACTCAAAAACTCGGTATAGATGTTGTTTGCATAACGGACCACAACACTTTTGAAGATAATATTGAACTGGAGACCTTAAAAACCCTGAGCAAAAAACCGCTAATAATAAGAGGAGTGGAATTAGCAACTGATAATGGGGAACTTTTGATCTTTGGGTTAAAAAATGATTTCTGGAGAAAACTTCTAAAAGGCATGGAAGTGCTTCCCTCAACGGTCAGAGTAATAGAAGCTGTAAAGGAATTCAATGGGGTTGCCATTTGGGCGCACCCGTTCAGGACATATAATGTTATCCATTACAATACGAACTACTCTGTTTTTAAAGGGATCAACATTCTGGAGGCCCTGAATGGAAGGAATAGTTCGGTGGAAAACAACGACGCACTGGATTATGCCAAACAAAATGGATATAAAATAGTAGGTGGTTCGGATGCACACAAGCCCTCTGACATCGGTAGAACACTAACTCTTTTCAAGGAGGATATAAGAACCGAAGAAGAATTCATTATCGCCTTAAAACACTCAAACTATATACCAATAACTTTAGAGGATTTTTTAGGAAAAGATTTGGTGAAGGTAATAAAAAGCGCCGGACTTTAATAGTAAAGAACGGCGCTATCTATAAAGAATCGTTTTTACATCTTTGCAAATACAACAACTAGTGCATAAATTACAAGAGACTCAATAAGAGCCAACGCAACGATCATTGGAACAAATATTTTGTTCTGTGCACTTGGATTTCTACCTATAGCTTCAAGAGCAGTGGATGCTGTTCTACCCTGAGCTATAGCTCCCGCCGCCGCCGCTAGTGCAATTGTAAGTCCGGCAGCAAGCATCTTAAGCCATGTTTTATCGGAAACATCAGCTACGGCAGCTTGTGCAGGCTCACTAGCAAAAACGCTAGATGATACTAAAAACATGAACGCCAAAAATCTCTTCATAAATATCCTCCTTAAATTTAATGCTCTTCATGTGACAAGGCCAAAGTTAAATATATCATGGACAGGATCACAAAAATAAAAGCCTGAAAAAAACTAACAAAAAGTCCCAGAGCCATAAAGGGTATTGGAACTCCTATCGGAACAAGTTTGCTGAAGATCCCAAGCACCAAATGGTCCCCTGTTATATTACCAAAAAGACGAAGCCCTAGGGATAAAGGTCTAACAGCATTACTTATAAGTTCTATGGGTAACATCAGTGGAGAAAGCCAGAGAACTGGTCCAAGAAAGTGCTTTATGTAAGAGATACCGTGTTCCTTAAAACCAGTTACATTATAATAGACGAACATAAAAACTCCACAGGCAAGTGTGGTATTTATATTCTCTGTTGGGGGTACAAAACCAGGGATCAAACCTATTACGTTATTCAAAAATATAAACAAAAAAACAGAGGCTAACACTGGAAAAAATTTCTTTGCGTTTTTGTCTCCCATTATTTCTGTTCCTAAACTAAGCAATAATCCTGCTATAAGTTCGACGAAATTCCGTGAATTGAATTTTTCGTCTGGTACCTCTGGGTTCTTGATTTTTTTAAGTTTTGAAGACATGTAAAAGGAAAAAACGACACATAGAATTGTAATGAAGGTGGCGGTAACAACATGCAAATATTCTTCTGTTGCATAGTTTTTGACAAAAGGAATAAAATTGAACCAGGTAAAGGTACTCACTTTCCTACTGACCGCTCCTTTTTAGTTTCCCATAAAGTACAAATATTGCGCCCGCTAAAGAGCCCACAAGACCTGACAGAAAATACACCACATTGAGTTTAAATACAACTACAACAAGATACAACATTGCAAACAAAACCAGCGTCTTTAGTATGAACAAATTGGCAATGCCAAACTTTCGCCAGAACCCTTTAAAAGAGGTCGTTTTAGCAAAAACCCTCTTATAAAGCTGGTATAATACCAGCCAATCAAGCCCACCTAAACCAAGCCCACAAACAAAAGCAAGACTATTCAAAGATCCTCCTAAGCAGTTCGTCCTTTTTAAGTACCCAAAGCGGAGCAACCAACCTATCTACAGTAACCTCTCCGGTAACTCGGTGAACGACCATCTCCTGTGGAGTAAGTCTTAACGCTTCCCGAACCAGATCTATATATTCTTCCATGGTAAGTAAGTCAAAAGGAGTTAGCTCATGCATGCGGGCAAGCTCTGTCCCCTTTATTATATGAAGAGCGTGGATTTTGTAACCTTTGATGCCTGTTGAGAGGAATTCCTTAAAGGATTCCAATATCTCTTGTTTTGTTTCTGTTGGCAGACCAAAGATCACATGCCCTACTACTTCTATGTCTTTTTGTACCAACCTTTTTACAGCATCTTTAAATACGGTAGAGTTGTGTCCTCTTTTCATCCATTCTAAACTTTTATCATTCATAGATTGAGCCCCTAGCTCAACCCAAAGCTTTGTTCTCTTATTTAGAGTTCCTAATAGTTCAACAACCTCTTCACCAACGTAGTCTGGCCTAGTAGAGACCGCAACACCAACCACACCGTCATAGCTTAAAACTTCTTCATACATGTTTTTTAGAGACTGTATTGGTGCCGCAGTGGAGGTATAAGCCTGAAAATAGACTATATATTTTTTAGCTTTATACCTTCTTTGGGCAATGCCTTCACCCTTATTGAACTGCTCTTTTATGCTCATTCCTTTGTATAACCAGGTGGAAGCAGATCCAGTATCATCACAAAAGATACATCCAGAGCCATTCTTACGATTTGGGCAAGTTAGCCCTGCATCTATTGGTATACGCTGTACTCTTTCTCCAAATAAGTTCCTAAGGTGCTCATTAAGTGTTAAATGTTTCATTTTAAAGTATTATACTGTAAAACAAATTAGACATATAATCATAAAATCCGGAGGGAACTTGTGGCAAGTAAAACAATAAAAGCAGGTATATGCGCTCCTTCATCGCATTTTAAGGCAGAGGCATTGCTCCCTTCCTTGCTCTTTCTGAAAAAAATAAAAGTAGAACCAATACTGAATCAAACAATATATAAGAAAGACCTTTTTACTGCTGGCACCCCAAAAAACCGTGCCACTGACCTGATCAAAATTTTAAAACAAAAAGATATAGACGTTGTAGTTTTTGCCAGAGGCGGATATGGCTCTGCACAAATTCTTTCTGTTTTAGAAAAAACAGACCTAAAAAAGGACCTAAAACAAAAGCAGTTAATGGGTTTTAGCGACCTTACAGCCTTGTTATCTTATTTATATTTCAAATATGGTAAGACCTATTTTTATGGTCCCAATATGGTAAGCTCCCATTTTAGAAGTACACAACTTTTAGACGATGTTATCCACAATAGACCGTTAAAGATCAAAATACAGGTTTTGAACAAAACTAAAACTACCTTTATAAAAGCACCTATCTTTGGCGGCTGTTTATCTGTGCTCGCCAGCCTTGCTGGAACCCCGTACATAAAAAATATTGATGGATACATTTTATTCATAGAGGATACTAACGAAGCTCCTTATAAAATAGACAGAATGCTAACTCAGCTTTATCAGGCCGGCATTATCAAGAAAATAAAGGCTCTTGCAGTTGGGAATATGGAAAAATGTGAGACCCCTCCAATAACATGGAAAGATGCCGTGTTAAAATTTGCAAAAGAGCTTGATGTCCCGGTTATATATGGCATAAAAGCTGGGCATGGCGGTTTTGAATACGCACTGCCGTTAGGTTGTCCTGCAGAAATAGATCTTAACAAAAAGGAGCTAATAGTAAGACCTTGAAGGAACTAACCAGCATAATAACAGACGCTATAAAAGAAAAAATATTTTCCGGCATTGCAATAGAAGTAATGCAGAACGGAAAACCTGTAATATCCGAATACTTTGGAACAACAAGTTTTGAAGCGGAAGTGGAAAAAAATGAGGACGTAACAGCACTCCATCTTTTTGACCTTGCCTCACTTACAAAACCCTTATGCACAACACTGCTGTGTAATACCTTACTAGAAAGTAACCTTGTTTCTGTTGATTCAAAGATTGCAGAAATATTTGACCAATACGCCCTGAACTTCAATAAAGCACTAGCACCTATAACAATAAAAAATCTTTTAAACCATTCCTCTGGACTGGAGGCTTGGGCACCAATATATAAATTCATAAAAAACAGGAGCGACGGGTATATGTTCGTCCGCTCAAGGAACCTAGAATATCCAACTGGCACAAAACATATTTATTCAGACCTTGGATATATAATGCTTGGAGAAATAATAGAAATACTGATGGAGAAAAGACTGGACCATTTATTTGAACTCTATATTTCGGAGATCCTAGACCTGCACAATTTGAAATTCATACCAAGTAACATTGACACGGATGATGATAAATTCGTCTGCAGTGGATATAGCGACTTAAGAAATAAATTATTGTTTGGCGAAGTTAACGATCAAAATTGTTTTGCCTTTGGCGGAGTAGCCGGACACGCCGGGTTGTTTGGTTCTGCTAAAGATGTTTGTACACTTGCAGACCACCTCAGGGAATGTCTTGTTGGAACACCGGTTACACCACTTATAAGCAAAACTTTCGCTGCAACAATGCTGGAAAAAAGTAAGGTAGACCCCGAATGGGCCAATGGCTGGCATTATCCAACTAAAGGAAAAAGCACTGCAGGGAATTTTATCTCAGACAACTCTATAGGTATGACAGGTACAACAGGGACCTCCGTCTGGATCGACCTTGAAAAAAATATTACAGTAACTATCTTATCCAATAGGACAATTTCACCAGACGCTGTAAAATTTGGTTGGGAAAAAGACAAGTTCAGTTCACTTAGGCCAAAACTACATGATGCAATACTAGGAGTGATCCGTTAATGAAAAAAATCTACATGGTCGGTATTTGCGGTACCGGAATGGGCAACCTTGCGTTAATGCTAAAAAGAAAAGGCTACGAGGTCACAGGATCGGATTCCAATGTATATCCTCCAATGAGCACGGTACTTGAGAATGCAGGCATCAAGATATTGAATGGATATAAAGAAGAAAATATAACTCAATTACCTGACATAGCTATAATAGGTAATGTAGTTCGAAGGGATAATGTTGAAGCGCAAAAACTCATAACTTCCGACGTAACATATTACTCAATGCCAGAGGCCCTAAGGATCTTTTTCTTTGACGACAAGGAAACTATCGTCATTACCGGCACGCACGGAAAAACAACAACCTCCTTTATGACCGCTTGGATGTTAGAGAATGCAGGGCTGAAGCCAGGTTTTTTTATAGGTGGTGTTCCAAAAGATTTTGAAACAATGGGAAGAGCTGCAGAAGGCAAACATTTTGTAATAGAAGGGGATGAATACGACACTGCGTTCTTCGACAAGGAATCAAAGTTCTTTCACTACAAAGCAAAATACCTGGTAATTAATTGTATAGAATTCGACCATGCAGATATTTTTCCTAACCTTGATAGTATAAAGAACGCCTTCAAAAAGCTTATTGGAATGATCCCTCAGGATGGCGTTATCGTCTATAATGCAGAGGACAAGAACATCAAAGACATCATTGGTGTTGCAAAGTGCAAAACAGTTTCTTTTTCCGCTTCAGATGTAGCAGCAGATTTTTCTGCAAAGAATATAAAAGTAATTCACGGTGATATAGAAACAAATACCCAACCAAAGCTGGTGTTTGAAGCACACAATAATAATTCTGTTTTTACTTTTGAGTTAAGAGTTCCTGGACACCATAACGTACTGAATGCCATAGCAGTAATTGCACTGGCAAAACAGTTAGGCATAAGTAACGAAAAGGTCAGCCATGCGTTAAGTTCCTTCAATGGTGTAAAAAGACGACAGGACGTTTATGGGATCTCTGGTGGAAGGATAATCATTGACGATTTTGCACATCACCCTACAGCTATGGCCTATTCGATAAAGGCAATAAGGGACTGGTACTACCCAAGGAAAGTTTGGTGTTTGTACGAACCAAGAAGTGCAACAAGCAGGACCAATATTTTACAGAACGAGATCATAGACGCTTTCGGCAAGGCAGAGAACGTCCTGTTAGCCCCTGTTAACCAGCCAGAAAGAGTAGCCCCAGAGAAAAGATTCGATCCTGATCTTGTATGCAAAACTTTAAGAGAGAAAGGCATTAATGCCACCGCACATAACAGTGTTGACGACATGGTAGGCTATCTTGCAGACAACACTGCCTACGGCGACGTAATACTTATAATGTCCAATGGCGGTTTTGGTGGTATATACAGCAAGTTAATGGAAACATTTAGAGGTTAATATGGATTATTTATTAATTGAAGGCGCCAAACCTTTACATGGTAACGTAGAAATAAGTGGATCAAAAAATGCTGCACTGCCTATGCTGATGGCCTCCATATTATCAGAGAATGTAACTCATTTTAAAAACCTTCCAAGACTTAGCGACGTTGATTTCGCCCTAAAGATCTTAATAGAACTGGGCGGTAACGTCAGAATGATCAGAGAGAACAATCTAATCTCTGCCTATATTGAATTCGATAAGCATGCGAACTGTATAGCCCCATATGAATTGGTCAGAAAAATGAGGGCCTCTATTTCTGTCTTAGGACCTATCCTAGCAAGATATGGAGTTGCAAAAGTTTCTTTGCCTGGAGGCTGTGCAATTGGTGCAAGACCAGTGGATCTTCATATTATGGTAATGGAAAAACTTGGTGCAGAAATAACTATTGAAGAAGGTTATATAATAGCTAAAGCTGATAAATTAAAAGGTGCAGAAATAGTTTTCCCTTTTGTGAGCGTTGGAGCGACCCAAGCGGCAATGATGGCTGCCTCTGTGGCTGATGGAATATCCTTTATAAGAAATGTTTCCATGGAGCCAGAAACAGTTGAACTTGGATTAATGTTGAACAAAATGGGAGCAAAAATAGAAGGGTTAGGAACAGATACCTTAACTATACGTGGAACCAACAGTAAATGTCTCCCCGGCGCTCTTGGTCCTATAAGTATTTTACCAGATAGAATAGAAGCAGGTACCTATGCAATAGCAGCTGCTGCAACCAAAGGAAAAGTGACCATGTATAACGTGGTACCAAAACACCTTAAACTATTATTAAATAACTTAAAGGAATCTGGGGCTAACATAGAAGAAGCTGATGATCATGTAATAATAGATGCTAGCGAGATGAAGACCATCAGGCCTGTCAATATAGTAACTGCTCCATATCCTGGATTTCCTACGGACCTGCAAGCACAGTGGATGGCGTACATGTCTATGGCTGATGGAACTTCCACAGTTACGGAAAAAATATTCGAAAATAGATTCATACATATTGGAGAGCTATTCAGACTTGGCGCAAGAATAAAGCACTCTGGCAATGTGGCAACCGTTAATGGCGTAAAAAAACTTACTGGCGCACCTGTAATGGCGACTGATCTAAGAGCCTCTGCCTCTTTGGTAATAGCTGCACTAATGGCCGAAGGTACCACAGAAATACATCGTGTTTATCATATCGATAGAGGATACGAACGCATTGATGAAAAATTAAAAGGTCTTGGTGCAAGGGTTACTAGATATAGAGAGGGATGATCAAATGAACGATTGCATCTTCTGTAAAATAATAAAGAAACAAATACCATCCGCCGCCGTATACGAGGACGAAAATCTTTACGCCTTTAGGGATATCCATCCTCAGGCAAAACACCACATACTTATAGTATCCAAAGCTCACATAGCTTCTGTGATGGAAATGGACACGAATTCTGAAATACTTAAGAATATATTTGAAGCCATCAAAAAAATAGCAAAACAGGAAAAAATACTAAATGGTTTTAGGGTTACCGTAAATAATGGGGCCGACGCTGGACAAACGGTTTTTCATCTTCATTTTCATTTGATCGGGGGAGAAAGACTATCAGACAAAATGGCTTAAAATTTATTGCTCTTGGGATAGAACTCGCCGTAGTAGTGGGTATTTGTGCTTATGGTGGTGCTAAAATAGATGTCTATTATAGAACAAAAATATTCACCCCTGCATTACCAATATTAGGCTTTATCTTAAGCATGCTTAGAATATATTTTGCTGTCAAAAATAATGATTAAAGTCCCTGTGCTACCATCTGTTGTGCAACAGCTCTTAACGCCTCTGAGCGAGGAATAGCTTGCTGCAAAGAATCTGAGACATCATAGGCCTCGCTAACAGGTTTTTCCGCTACCTTAATGGAAGAGATCGTTCTTTCCATTGCACCGTCAACTGTTTCTTGCTCCTGCTTGAACGTTGCGTATTGCTCTGCAGAATAAGCATTTTTTCTCTTAGTGTGATAAGACATCGCACTATTAATAATGCTTAAATTCTTCATTGATGCTTTTTTCATTGCTTGCATGTTTATAAGTTCATCCCTTATTTCGCCTGGTTGAGGTAGTTTTTGTAGAGAAACCGTAGGCAACTTTTGAGCTAACAACACTTTTATTTTAGCTTTAGCATCGTTCATCTCTCTTTTAGCCTCTGCGGCCTTTTGTGACATTTCTTCTATGTATTTTTTAAAATCATTCTGCCACCCTTTTTTAAGAGTAAGAGGAGTTTTTAGGTCTTTAAGCTTTAAGGCTTTGGGCATATTCTCGTTGGTGTTAGAAGCATACATATAGTCTGTTCTGAACACACCCTCAGTTAAGTTACCATAATTATATCTACTATATTCACCTAAACCCAAGGAAGCCATCAGCAAGCCTAATCTTGTTTCTGCATATGTACCTTGAGACTGGAGAGTCTTTAAATATATCGTATCTGTGGCAACTTCTTGTAGTGCTTCTCCACTTGCAGTTTGACTGCCGTAAAGTGCCATAAATTGTGCTAACCCAAGTTTTTTTTGTGTTACATCAAGTTGAGAGATTATTGATTGTATCTGTGCCTGCTGTTGAGAAAATTCCAATCTCAATGCGTCTAGTTGCTGTTCGTATGTGGTGGTACTGTGTGCTTGCAAAGTTGAGACCGCCCAATTTTTTTCTTTTACAGGCAAAGAAGCTACTTTTGGATTGGAGCTTACCATGGCAGTTGTAAGCGCTTCACTATAGTTTGAAATTGAGGCACTTATTGGTTTAATAGAGCTAACAAATGATTTTGCACCAGACGCCATCTCTTTATATGTGGTGGCTGATGGATTATAAAAATTAGAGACTGCCTGACTTGCATTTAACCTTTTTATCCCATCACCATAATTACTGATAGCGCTCACAGCCCCAGTTCCTGTTGAAGTTGTGGTAGTAGTTTTACTTGCATCAGTAGCTGTAGTTTTGCTAAAAACATTAGTAGGCGTAGTACTCTCTGTAGCTAACGACGAGCTAGCACCTGTCCCTTTGGTCAATAGGGCAAGGTTGATAGCACTAACATTTTTTAAACGAGCTATATAGGGATTAAGTAAAATATTATTTTTAGCGCTCCCGAAAGTATTATAGGTACTTAAACAGGCCAACGAGCCTGAATTTGGAGTTCCATTTGCAGTTATCATACCGTGCCTTTTTACCTGGCTGTCACACAACAACTCTCCAAAGTTAAACAGAGAACCTACACTACTAGCAACCTTGTCCATGACACACGACTTGCTGGTTTTATAATAAACAGTCCCATAAGAGGGCTGCTCTCCTTTATCTATTACATCCTTTAAGAACGTTGCTGCCTGTTTTTCGCAATCAGTTGTCTTCTTATTGTCGCATACTTTTTGCGGAGTAATATCAGCTTCTTTAACCTTAGGTTTGGTAACTGCCAGTGCAGCATCCATTTTCTCCAGGGAAGTAAGAAAAGACTTTTGGTCCTTAACAGAATCTAAAGATGTAACAAAAGTGCTTTTTGCGGTAGCAATAGCTTTTTTTGCTATTTCGAGCTCTGGGACCTCTCCTCCCAATAAACTAGCTCGATATGCTTGATTTTGAAGTCCTAAAAATTTTGTAATAGCTTTTTTGTATGCCAAGTAATTTTGTAGAACAGCATCCGTTGTTTTATCTACAGAATAGTCCGTAGTAAAACTTTTCTCCACAGTACTTATATTCTCGTTAGCATCATCCACCATCTTTCCCATACTCACAAGTTTTTGGGTATATAGAAGATGTGAGATACCGGCACTAAGTTGTGCTTTATCATCGGTAGAACCGGTTTGTTCTGTTGAATATACTTCAAATATTGAGGCAAGGTTATCACTGTTTGTTTCAACGGTCTTAGTTTCTGCATCTGTTGGTATAAAGGTGTTGTAGTCAGTTTCAAAAGGTGAGTCGGAGGCCTCCCCTGTTACTCCAATAGCGGTAAAAACACTTTTATTAAAAGTAGGATCTGATGCAGCTGTTAAGTTGGACGAGAACAAAAAAACAGTTCCAACAAAAGCAGCAGAAAACACTTTCTTCATAAATAACCCCTCTGTTTTATATACGTCACTATATGATAGAACAGAATTGACGGTTTTTGAATGAAAAAAAAGGACGTCTTGTAAAAGACGTCCTTTTTGTTTATCTTACTGTAATCTTGATTCATTTTTTAGGCGGCTGCCTTATGTATCAAAACTTTAGTCTTTGCCTTTTTGCTGGAAGCAGTAGATGCTTGTTTTTTGGTGCTTTTCTTTGCAGAGGCCGATGACTTTTTTGATCTCGCTTTTGTTTTTTTGGTCGTCTTTACGTGTTTTTTGCAACCCTTAAGAAGTAAGGTTCCTTTCTTTGTTGTGGGTACTATTTTCTTTGTATCATCAATCTTTGTGGTTGGTTTGGTTCCAAGTAAAGCGCTCTGAGTTGTCAGTCCATGTTCATACAAAAGGACTGCTGTTCCTATAGCAATAAGTTCCTTAGAATAAACAATTCCTGGATCTGTTGCATTTAATACTACAACTGATGCAAACGCTGTAAGCCTGTCTTTTACTGCTTTTGATATGTCAGATTCACAGGCCGCATTAATAGCAGCAGCAATATCTTTGTCAAGTGTATCTTCGCTGGTTATAGTTGCTGCAAAAGCTGCATCTATAGCTTTATCAAGAAAAGCGTCGTTACTTGCAGTCCAGAAGGTTTGAGCTTTAGTCACTGGATCAAGATCGGCTTTCTTTATGTCAGCTTTTAATTCTTCTTTTATAGCCGTTTTAAACTTATCCATACTCACATCTTTTGTAATAAGAGCATCTAACGCAGCTAGATTAGCCGTAGAATCAGCCGCAGTAGCAGAAGCTAGAAAAGTGCCTATTGCAGTCTTAAGAGTAGCAGGGACGTCTGTATTAGGAGGAGTAACTGGCGTGCTGGTAATTGTTGGTTGTGTTTTAGTTATAGGAGCTGGAATAGTAACCGCTGGTGTAATACTGCTGGTAACGTCATCAGAATTTATATCTGGACAGATATTTACAAAATCCTGTTTGAACAGTTTTATAAAATCCTGTTCTGCATTAGCATCCTTGTTAATGACCGCTTTTATAGCTTTAACTACAGTTGCTTTGTCGTAGCTAGTTGTTGTGCCATATTTAGTTGCTAGTTCGTCAACTACGTCGCCTATGACTGCATCTTTATCCAACGTAGAAAGAGCTCTAACTAGCTCACTGGCATCTGCCTCGGTTCCAATATAAGAGTTTTGTGCATCCAATACTTTCTGGAAGTCGGCAGTAGACTTATATGTAACGGTTGGTAGTGTTGTCATTTTATAGATCTCGTTCTTTATAACTTCGAAATCTACGTTCTTAAGATCAATAGTTTCAGCATTATCTTCTATAGAACTTAATAGCACCTCTGGGAAATTAGGATCATTATTCTTTATGAAGCCCATAATGTTTGAAATAGATGTTGGTTTGTCCTTGTTAAAGCCAAACTGCTTTACAATAGCAGCCGCAACATCTTTAATTTTATTATCATCAGCTATCTCTGTCGTATTGTTTTTGAACGCCGTTAAAACCCAGTAAAGAACACAAGCTGCTTGGTTCGTCTTTAGAGTTGGGTTTGCAACTTTTTCAAACAGCCCGTTATTATTGATTATTTTTGCCGCTTCTACGGAAGTAAGCGTCTGTACTTTATCTAGCGTTTGCCCATACGAAGTATCCAATTTAGTTTTTTTGCTAGAAGCTCCGCTTACATTATCTGAACTAATAGTTGCGTTAAAACAAGGAGTCGCAAATTGATCTTTAATAGTAGTATAGTAACCTTGAACCTTTCCTTCGGATTCTATAACCGCAGCCTTTTGTTCTTTAATTTTATTAATCTCCACCTGTGACATATCTTTATTTCCATTAGCAGCAGTAATTTGATGGTCCATTTCTGCTATAGTGGTATCTAATGTTTTAAATCCACCTTCTATGGTAACAAGGTCAGTAAGTGCTTTTTCTACAGCCGTATTTTTTTGGTCTTCATCTTTGATCTTAACTGCATCACTCCACTTTTTAGGCCAGCCACTAATTAAAGTTGTTACATCCGTTGTACCACATGCGCTTAACAACGTTGTAGAAGCGGCAGTGATCTTTGTGACTAAAGCTGTATCTGCAGTAATAACTGACGTAAACGTGCTTGCCTTAGCAGCCAAAGTACAACATGCGGTTGAAGTTGAATTGGCATTATTGCAAACATTCAATTTGCTTAAATATACCTTCCCTTCACTTACAGGACTTTCTATCACACTAGCCACTGCTTGATTGTTCAATCCAACAGATTGGACCGCTATACCATTGTATGCATCTAATCTCGTCAATATTTGTAAGGCTGTACTATTGTTCTTAGTGTTAGGAATGTGATATATTTTCCAAGCTATCTTGAAAACTTCAACAGGATCTTTTTCAGTCGTTGGAGGTTGAACTTCCTCATAACTTAAATCAAGGTCAGAAAGATTTACACAATACGTTTTACCCACGTAATTGTATGCAGGAGCATTACTCGTTGTAAACGACAACTGCGACGTATCATCGCAAGTAGTAGCATACACCGTCGATATTGTCGCAAAAAACAAGAACATCGATATTAAAAGTTTGTTCATGAAAGGGCCTCCAATTGCATATCCGTATGCAAAAATGTATAAAATCTCTACTTTTAATATGCAACAACTGTGCCTATTCGTATCTTGTTGAAATTATTGGCTTTGACTTATTTAAAAGCTGTCTAATGTTTTAACAGCTGCTAGATTTCTGTATACAAACCGCACTAATGCTATGGTATAGCTCTAAACACAATGAAGCACACTTTCATAACATTAGAGGGCATAGAAGGGGCAGGGAAATCAACCCAAGCAAATCTTCTCGCAGAGACATTAAAACAAAAAGGCTTTCAAACTGTTCTTACCAGAGAGCCTGGCGGGATAGAAACAGCAGAGGCAATACGAGCCATCTTGCTTCATAAGGATATAGAACCCGTATCTGAACTACTACTATATGAAGCGGCACGGGCAGAACATTTCTGTAAAGTAATAAAACCTGCGCTTGATTCCGGAAAAACAGTTGTTTGTGATAGGTTTGCAGATGCGTCCATTGCGTATCAAGGTTACGGCCGTGGGCTTGATGTTAAAATGATAGAAGAATTGAACCACATTGCTACATTTGGAACAATGCCAGACCTTACCATTATAGTAGACATTACTGCGCAGAGGGCATTTGAAAGATTAAAACAACGTGGCAATGCACCAGACAGGTTCGAAAGACTTGATGTCAAATTCTTTGAACGAGTTAGAAAAGGATATTTAGACCTAGCGATCAATCAGCCTAAAAGAGTTGTTGTAGTAGACGGTGCAAAAAGTGTAGAAGAAGTCCATAAGGCAATATTGGAAAAAATACTGTGAAAGAAAAAATCATAGAAAGAATAAACAAGATGAGCTCGTCGTTTATTTTCCACGGCCCAAAAGGCTGCGGAAAAAAGCATCTTGCCTTTGAGATAGCAAAAACTTTTCTTTGCTCTTCTGATAAAAAGCCCTGTGGGACTTGTGATGAGTGTAGAAAAGTAGATGAGCTGAACCATGTTAACATTATTTTTGTTTATCCTCATATAGATCCAGAGGATAAAAAGAGTAAGGGAATGACCATCGCTGTTGATGATGTAAGGAAACAAATAATAGATAAGCTTGTGTTCACCCCTGGAGAGAACGGTAAAAGATTTATAATCATAGACCAAGCGCACAGACTTAATAAAGAATCGGCAAATGCACTATTAAAATCGTTAGAGGAACCTCCTGCGAATACGATTTTCTTTTTACTTACCCATAACCTGCACAACTTCTTACCTACCATAATCTCAAGATGCCAAATAATAGGAGTGCCTCCTCTAAAAAGAAGCGAGTTGGCAGAAATAGTAAAGATCCCTTCCAATCATTTCCTTATAGACTACGCTGGAGGGAGCGCCACAGCATTGGAGTTCTATTTAAAGAACGAAGACACCATAAAAGAATTAATTGAGTTCGTTGCCACCCCAAAAAGACCTTATAACGAGATCAAAGCCCTAGTAGAACAACTAACGGATATGTCCACAGGGGATGAAGAAGAGCAGATGGCAAAAGCAGAGGAATTCGAGAACCTTGAATACCTTATGTCACTGATACAAACAGCTCTTTTAAAATCAGAGAACTTTCCTTTAATAAATACAAAAGCAATGGAGCTGAATTCAATTTTTAAAAAAATATATAACAATACAAAATCTTCTACAGTATTTGAAAATGTGCTATTAGAACTTTCTAGAATTAACGTCGGAGGACAAAATGTCTGAATTCATAACGGTTGTCGGTGTAAAGTTTAGGGAAGCCGGCAGGATATATTACTATAACGTAGGAGATCACGACTTAAAAGTAGGTGAAAAGGTAATTGTTAATACCCCAATTGGGTTAGGACTTGGAACAATAATACTTGCACCAACTCTGGTACCAAAAGAAAAAGCATACTCATATAATGTAGTGGACCAAAAAACCGACCCAGATTATTTTTTGGCAAACCTTTCGCCAGCTACTTTAGATGGTAGCATAGATAGTGAACCAAAAATACCAGAGCAGTTGGACATAGTTATAAGGAAAGCCACAAAGGAAGATTTCAAACAAAAAGAAGAGAACGAAAAAGAGGCTGCAAAGGCACACAAATTCTGTTTTAAATTGGTAAAAGAAAAAAATCTACCAATGAAGTTAATAAAAACAGAGATCTCCCAGAACGGCAAAAAAGCGGTTTTCTATTTTACCTCTAACGGACGTGTTGATTTTAGAGAACTTGTTAAATCACTTTTAGGTGAATTAAAAATACGAATTGAGCTACGACAAATAGATCTCAGGGATGAAACAAAACTCATAGGTGGTATAGGCCCTTGTGGAAAGCAGCTTTGTTGTAATTCTTTTTTAAGACAGTTCAGACCAGTAACTATAAAAATGGCAAAAGAACAAAACCTTGCTCTTAATCCTACAAAGGTCAGCGGTGTTTGTGGAAGATTATTCTGTTGCTTGTCTTATGAAATAGACACTTATAATGAAATAAAAAAATCCCTACCTAAGATAGGTAACCGTGTAAAAACGGCTCTTGGGATTGGAAAAATATTGAGAGTAGATATTTTTACAAGTAAGCTTGATGTATTGCTAGACTCAGGGGATCTACAAAGGCTTGACGCTGTAGACGTAAAAGAAATAGACGACAGCGGAAAGCAACAACATCATGATGTAAGTCATGCTATCAAGGATGGCTCACCAGAAGTGTCAGAAGCAGAATTAAAGGCATTGGAAGATCCAGATAAAGTTGTAGATATAAAAGATACCTTTATGAAGCCTGCGTCAGGAGGACCTAGCCACGACAATAGAGGCAGGGGCCCTGCTCCACACGGACAACGTCCTCCATATAATAAGAATAGGAACAGGCCTCCTAGATAATGTTCTTTGTAGACACACATGCTCATTTAGACTTTGAGTACGAAGAGAACATCACTCCTGAAACAATAGTTAAAGAAGCAGCAGAAGCTCTTGTAACAAAAATAATAACCATCTCAAGCGATGTTCCATCTATTAAAAAGTCTTTTGACATAGCCTCTAAATTCCAGAATGTTTATCATGCTATGGGTGTACATCCACACGAGGCTAAGGATTTCACTTTAGAAGTAGAAAATGACATCAGAAGACTTAAAAACCCAAAATGTGTAGCTATTGGAGAAATAGGGCTCGATTTTTTTTATGATCATTCACCAAAAGATGTACAAAAAAATGTTTTTGTAAAACAAATAGGATTAGCTCATGAACTAAACTTGCCCATCGTTATCCACGTCCGCGACGCAGACAAAGAAGCATACGATATATTAAAAACTGAACTTAAAGATATCAAAGCAGTACTACATTGTTATTCTGGCACAAAGGATGAGTTAAAAAAATATTTAGACCTAGGAATGTTCATCTCTTTTACTGGCATCATAACCTTTCCAAAATCAACAATAATGCAAACCGCTGTAACATATGCTCCAACAGATAGGATAATGCTAGAAACAGACTCGCCTTTTTTGACCCCAGTCCCATTCAGAGGCAAAAAGAACCAACCAAAATATATTCCCCTAATAGCACAAAAGTTAGCGGAGCTAAAAAACCACACCATAGAAAATGTTGCTAACTACACTTCTCAAAATGCAAACACAATGTTCGGGATCTAAAGTTTTAAGAAATTAATAACAGACAAAGCATAGAACACCGCCGTCTCTGTCCTTAGTATGTTATCAGAAACTGAATACAGATCAGCACCCCAAGCTTTAACGCCGAGAAGTTCTTTATCGCTAAAGCCACCTTCTGGACCGATAATAAAGATAGTACTCTTTGTTGTATCTATGTTGGCTTTGTTAAGTTTTGATCCAGTTGGGTCAAAACCTATCTTATTATGATATTCACCGGTGATGAGCTTAAGTGAATTAAGATCGCAAATGGGTTCTATAACGCACCTGAAATCACGCCTGCATTGAGACAAAGCCTGATCGGCGATCCTTTGCCATCTATCTTTTAATTTATCAAAAGATTCATTTGAATATGGTTTTGATCTCTCTGATCTGAAAGGAATAATTTTATCTACACCAAGCTCTACTGCTTTTTCTACCATAAGATCAAAACGTTCCCTTCTTATTATAGAAACAGCAGCACAAAGTTGAGCAGAATTATCTCGTTTAACCCTATCAATTTTATTAACAACAAAATTGCAGTCTTTTCTTAGGAATTCCGCTTGAACTATAAGGCCATTACCGTCTATAAACTCAAAAACGCTCCCCTCTTCTGCCCTTAGGACATCTTTTATTCTATGCAGGACTTTTGTGTCAGGAGTTAATAAACCTGTCTCTTATACACACCTGACGCTGCCGACGATCTACTCTGTGTAGATCTCGGTGGTAGCCGTATCATTA
>Ga0118677_10002567_pt1 | contig 36186 bp, 42 predicted proteins | sample AliMusrvi5mmetaG_FD_86154 | JGI IMG/M metagenome (GOLD analysis project Ga0118677, IMG submission 86154)
AGCCAGACCCTGCATCTCGCGTGGTAGCCGGAATAGATCCTCGAATGGCCAGAAGCTACGGATCGCCGTCACTGGCGTAACGATCGAAGCCGCCGCAATACCGCAGCCGGTGGCCAGCGGCGGAATGACTTTGCGAAGATCCACATCGGCGAAAACATCCCATTCGAGGAACAGCACCGAGTCCGTCTGCACCTCTGCCCGGTTGGCTCGCCACCACTCACGGATGTTGCGATCGCAGTTCCTCCACAGATGCCGGCGTTCATCACCCACGCCCTGAACGGATTCCCGCACATGCGTAACCAGCCCCTCATTCGCCTCTTGCAGGCGGGCTGCATGCGGCGTGCCGGTCGCCTGCGTCGTCATCCAAACGGTCTCGAAAAAATAGGGCTTCATCGTCATCGTCATAGGTAAATGATATTATCCTTGGGCTCGCTTCTCACCCTCGACACCAATGTCCCAAAGTCCACACGGGCCGGAGCTCCGAGGTCGATGGTTGTCCTTCCTCGGAAAAGGTCATGGCTGGCCCCCTTGGCCAGAGCTCCCATAGTTGCGCATGCTGTCAGGGCGTTGGCTAGATTGTATTGGTAGGGCAGTGGGTTGTTGCCGTTGCACTCATCTGCCACCAGCGTGATTGGGCCTTCCCACGGCGTCCATGATTGCGCGTCCACCAGGGCGGCAGCCAGACCAGCGGGCGGTACCGCGAAGGTGTATTCCCATGGCTTATAGACGGCAGTCGGGCTGAGGTACGCGATATCGATCAGCACGCCGGTTATGCTAAAGCTGTGCGCTGATACGTAGAGCATGGCGGAGCCCGTCGGGTTCACCCAGCCAGCCATAAAACCCAGCCCGCCCTTTTGCAATTCCAGCTCGGCAGCCGTGTAGGTGCCGGTCGTGTTATATGCCAGCCAGGTGCCGCTGATCTTCACCGTTATCGCACCCCACATCGTCATGGCCCATGCCGGTGGATTATCGGTGAGGATGAGCTTCTTTCCGGCTAGTCCAGCCACGTCAAGCCCGGCATCTGTCAGCACCGTGAGAGGTTGAAAGTTCCGTGTTTCCAGACGTCTTCCAGTGCCCCCGGCAGAGCCAAAGTCCGTCACGTAGTAGCTGATCGAGCTAGTGATGGCACCGGGCAAGCCCAACGTCTTAGCGATATTCAGCAAGAAGGAATCCCGAGCCGCCACAAGTGAGTTAGAATAGTAACCAGCTGCTGTCTGCACCGTGTACTTCTCGAAGTCATCCTTCGGTAAAAAGTCAACAATCTCCGGTCCTGATATAGTTACAATCTGGCGCTTGCCGCCCACCGCATCTGCGCCGCTCGTTTGGGCCGCCCACGTCGGCTTACCGGTCGTGGCGTCACGGACCACGTAGTGGATCTCCCCGAGCGACACTTCCAGATCCATGCGCGGGTTGATCTCGCCGATCTCCACAGAGTCGGTGGCAATCGTGTACGTCGTGCTGCTCATTCCAGAGCGCCGGGAGACATTCAGCACCGGCACCGAAGCCCCCGAGTAGTCGAACCACGCCACGCTGTCCGGGCACCATGCCATCAGCAGGGCCAGCGCATTGGCGATCGATTGTTCCGTGAGGGTCATCTGGGGCACCGTGAACATAGTAGCCACGCTGCCAGCGCTCATCGGGCATCCGTTGGAGATGCCCACCCCGATCAGGGAGGCCATAGATGTCGCCAAGCTTTGGCTCGGAAAAACATAGGTGTTTCGTACTGCCGCCAATCCACCTGCTGCACCCACGTAGGGCAGCACCGAGCTTGTCAAATTCACGCGTTCCATCCACCACCACGGGCCGTCCACGGTGATCTGGATTTTTTTCATCCCCACTCTTACACCCGTCACATGCCCGCGAAACTTGCGTGCCGAGTCCCACCACAGTTCCACGATCTGTCCCATGGCCGGGATGATCGTTCCGGCTCCGGTGGCATCGCTCGCCTCCGCCGTCCAGGTGAGCGTATCACTCGCCAAAGATTGGAACTTGACCACGCATCCAGAAATGTTCAAATCTGAAAACGAGCGGGATGTGGCATCCAGTGTTTTGCCCGTTTCGCCTTTGATGATCCAGCTCATATCAGCGAGTACTCATTTGTTGGTTGAGCCGATCAATGTCAGCTTTTGCCTTTTGCAGATCTGCGTTTTGCGCAGTCAGCCAGCGCGTGGTAGCCGCCAATGTTTCGGTAGTCGTCACAGATCCGGATCGAATCTCAGCGCTTAGATCCACCAGTGCCGCAAGCACGCCTGGCACCTCATTGAGGGTGATCAGGTGGTCGGCGGTGAATCCCTTGATGGTTTCGAGCGTCTTTTTTCCAGCCTCTGTCACAGGTGTCAGATGGGCGAGATGCTCATCGATACCCGTGGCGAGTGCGGTAACTTCTTCCTTCACCGCCTCGCTCGAAGCTAGCAAATCTTTGGATTCCTTCCCCTCTCCGATCCGCTGGATATTCTCCTCTACGGCCGCCAGAGTATCTACCTTTTTTCCTTCGGAAATTTTCAGGTCATCGGCCAACTTTTCGATAGACTTATCATCTTCTTTTTTTGCCGTCACCAACATCTCTACTGTCTTTTCCAAGGACGAGAGTTCTGTTTTGAAGTCGGGGTTATCCAACTTCTTTTGTGCCGCATTCGCTTCGGGCGTGTGAACCCACGGGATAGATCCGTTCTTCCCATCGGGAAGCAGAGCATCTAGAAATCCCACTCGCTTATTCGCGATGAGTTCCAGCTCATGGCGCGTATCTTGCAGCACAGCGAGCCTGGCATTATCCTTCACCAAGTTCGCAGCTAAAGTGACGTTCAGATGCTCTCGCTGGGATAGCTCAAACTCGGCGTCGCTCGCAGCCCGCGTCGCAAGCATCGCTTTTTGCTGCTCAGCATCTATGGCTTGGGCCGCTTCCAGCGCCCGCATCTTCGCCTCTCCCTCGGCCTTTTGGGCGATCTCATCGATCGTATCCCGCTGGTTTCCCAATGCCTCAGATAGATTCTCCCATGCCTTTCGCACTGATTCCGCGTTAGTCAGTTGGGCCTTTGCCATCGCGTCATCAGCTGCGCGGGTCAGGTCGAAGTCATTGCGAAGAGCCTTCAGTGCGGCGATCTCTTTGTCCAGGTCTTCTACCTGGTCCGTGAACCGTATCTTAGCCAGTTCCTCCGCGTGCTTGGCTGTGGCCGCGATGATTTCCGGAGCGATCTTCACCACCCCATTCAATGCGGAAAAATGCTCGAATAACGCCTTGCCGCCGAACGCCACAATTGGGATCACAGCCGCCACACCCATCATGGCCATGCCAAGTGTGCCGCTGAGTACGTTGGCCATCTTGAGCCCGTCGATGAGTTGCGGGGCCTGCTGCGCGAAGGCCGTAACAGCGCTTTGCCCAGCCCCCACCTGCACCGTGAAGTCCTGCATCTGGTACGACAATGCGGTAGCCGCCATGCCCATATTCTTGGCTCCCTTTGTGGCCTTTTCGTGGCCCTCGCTCAGATGGGTCAGCGGGCCGCGAGCTACCTCCTCTGAGGTCGTTCCGGTTTTTGCCAGTTGAGCGTCCAGGTCGTAGTGAGCCCACTGGTTGATCTTTACCTTGTCGGTCTGGTTTTGGATGTCCTCCACTGAGGATACCTTCTTGAGAGCCGCCACGGCTTTCTCCGCTCCGGACGTATCTGCAGTGGTCGAGATGTTGATCGAAATGTTGTTGTCCGCGTCAGCCATGGGATCAAGGTCCGGTTTGGATCAGGCCGGTGCAGATGAAGTCGAACGTCTGCACCCATCGCGCCTGGGGTGTGTTGAGGTAGCGCCGAACCTTTGAGGACTTCACCGTCGCATTCGCAAACGTCCAATAGCGGTCAGAGTATCCAAGCACCTCTATTTTCAGCGGCTTCTTGGTCGCCGTTTGGGCAAGGATCAGCGCGGCCAGCACAGCAGCTCGGGCCTCCTTATCGCTAGCCGCGTCCAGCGCCCGACCCAACGAGACATTAACCACCGCGTTTTTGGACACTCGTACGAATGGGGCCGCTGAATCCACCAGCTGCACAACCTCCACACTCTTTTCCAGCGGAAACTCCAACTCAGCTTCTATCTTGTCCCCATAATTCAGCAGCACCACAGGAGTACCTGCCGGATCATAGGTCAGTTTGTAGCAGGAGGAGATCATAAGAGAGAGACAGCAGAGGGGACTAGGACGCGTTGTGAGTGTTTATGGGGTGATCACTGGCGGGGTGGCTGGTGTGAGCGTTGGCGGGGTGAATGCCTGGGGAGGGGCAGCAGCAGATGCAGATGCCGAAAAAACGGCTCCCACATTGCCGGGGGATTTGGTTTGGCCGGAGAAGCCAACTATCGGAAACGATGGTACCGCTGATCCGGTGCCACCGCTCAGATTCGTTTGCGCCAAGGCACTGATGCTTCCCGTGACATCTCCGGAAGGGCTGGCATGGATGACCAAGGACGCCGAGGACGCACAGACGGCATTTATTACTTGGTCCTTTGAACTGGCGATTGCATAGACCACTGCTGTGCCGGTGCCTTGACCAATCAATCCGTAAGTCAGACCTACAGGACTCGTGGCCACGGAGACACAGTGGCTTTGGTACAGCGTAACATCACCATTGAGCGTTACGTACCAACTGCTACTTAACCATGCGAGGCTCCATCCGAAGTACGGAATCACATCATCCAGGGATTCTCCGGTTTCCGTCCAGTGGGGATAGCCGTTATACATTCCAGCGTAGAGCAGCACCACGTCAGTCAATGGTCCGCCATCCTTGTCATGCAGGGCCGCGCCATTGATGTGCATTTGGGCTAGAGTTCCGGGATAGACAGTGATGGCTCCATTGGCTACAGATACGCTGGTGGATGCGGTGACAGCCGCCGTTGCGATGGTCACAGACAGTTGGTTTCCTGCCTCCCCTGCCTGCTCCGCAGTCCACAAGATATTTTGATTGGTGAGACTTGCAGCTTTTTCGAGGGAAGGAAGCATCACTGATCCGGAGTCTGCTGGGGTCTTTGTGGGGGCCGAAGGGGGCGCTGGAGGAGCCGCTGCAGATGTGGATGGAGCGAACACCGCACCCACGTTTCCAGGGGTTTTCGTAGGAGGAGATGGTGGAACCGGCGGGGCTGTTGCGGATATCGTTGCCACAAACACCGCACCTACGTTTCCAGGAGTGGCTGTGGGGACTGCATAAACCACGGGAGGGGCGGTGGGCATCTGATGAAAGGATGAAGGGTGAAGGGTGAAGGGTGAAGGATGACGGAAAGACCGATCCGCCGGATGGGTGAGATCCGGCGGATCGTAGGGGGCAGGTTAGGCCACGACCATGTAGCTGTTGTAAACCGAGTTGAGCTGCTCCACGGAAAACTCCATTTTAGCGGTGGTCGGTCCCACGTCGCCGGGGGCGGTCAGGCGCAGGCGAGCCCACACTTGCGTCCTCTCCACGACCAACCCAGCCTTGTTCTGGATTTCGAGCAGGAAAACGCCGTCGAGGCAGTTGTCTTTCTTCACGCCGGGCGCTTGGGCGGTACCCACCACTGGGATGGAAGCGAGGCCGTTTTGCAGCTGCTTGAGCAACGCATTGGTGCTGTGAGTGGTGGCCTTCCACATCCGCTGCGTGACCATTTCCTCATCCTCATCGCGGTAGCCACCGGCTTGGTCTGGGATGGTGAAGGTTTCCTTTTTCACCGTGGTGCTTTCCTTTACATCCTCGATATTGATGAACTCAAAATCGGTATAGTTGGTAGTTGGTGAGTTGTCGGGAAACACCGAAGCCACATCGACAGTGAGGCTGGAAGAACCATTACCCAGCGGCAGCACGGTGCCGGATGGGACGAAATACATGCGGGCGTTTTTAAGCTCGCGGCGGACTAATGTTAGGGCACTCATATGTTGGAGTCAGTTGGTGGTTGGTGGAGAGACAGAAGACTAGAGTTTAGATGTAACATCGACGGAAAGCTCGAAGATGAGGTAATACTTATCCGGCCGGTAGTCGCCGCCGGTCACGTTGCATTCAGCGATGAAGGTAGTGGCCTCATCTGGCACCCAGTTGTGTAGGGCTATCGCGGCAATCTCCATCACATCTGCAGCCAGCATGCCAGTGGTACCGGCCAGCACCGGCTTGCCAAACACAGATACCGTGTAGGAACGGATCACACTGGGGTTTCCGCTTAGCGCTGCATCTGGGTTTTTGAAGCCATCGTACAAAACCACCACGCAGCAAGCGGAGATCTTCGCCACTGATTTTGCCACCTCGGTGGCGATGTCCTTTTGGCGGTCCACCATGCAGGTTACGCCAGCCAGGCTGGCTTGTGACGTGAGTCGAGCAGCGATGGCATCGGCGATGACAAACGCCTTAGAACTCATGCCACACCTCCGTTGCTCATGATGCCTTGCAGGTACTTTCGGGTGGTATCCCGAGCATCGGGGCCGATGTTATCGAAGGGCAGCAGGTTTCGATCCTCTTTGATTTTCGTTTGTTTGGTGAGCCAGTACATAACTTGCAATCCCTCGCCGGTTTTCACCTTGCGGGACAGCGTGGGCGTCATCCGTGGGCCGAGCCGTACAAACACCAGATCCGCAAACTCCTTGGCACGTTTCCCGTAGGCCTCCGCGCAGGCCGGTATGGTGAGATAGGTTTTACCCGATCCCGGCTTGACGATGTAATCGCCGAAGGCGGCACGCAGGCGCGAGGCGCGAGGGATGAGCAGCACGGCGATAGTCTCGTCGCTCTTGGATGATATATCCCGGTACGCTTTTTCCAGATGGCGGGTGGGCGTAGCTCCCAGCCGGTAGGCTGTGGCATGTTGGTCTCCCGTGGTTCCTCTGCCATACTTGCGGACCATCTTTTCCACACTTCCGGCGATTCTAGCGTGCAGTTGCGAGCGTTCTGCAAGCCCCCCGCGCAGGCGTTGCAGGCCCTCAGATACATCGCCAGTGAGCGTGATATTGATGTCCACCTTCATGCCTGGGCGGCCCTCCGTGCCAATTCCGCATTGCGGGCGTCTATGGATGCTTGCAGGCGGTCTGCCTGGCCGGATGTGATAGCGGCTATAGATCCGGGTCCGTCATCCTCCGAAATCCCCTGCTGGTGCATGTGGATAAGCAATGCTGGATCCAGGTTGCGGCTACTGGCCTTGGGCTTGGGCAGCGTGTGGGTGATGACGATCGGGCGCGACGAAAACCATTCCTCGGGACTTTCCCCGATGGGGCCGGTGATGCCAAGTGAAATGCATTCCTCCTCATCCACCTCATCCCAGCCCATGCTGGAATTGAAGGCGAACGGAGGGTGATCCACGTCGATCGCATCGGAGAAATTCCCGTGACTTCCGAGTTCCCCCCAAACCGGGTCGCCCTTTAGAGCGATCATGCGGCCATCGGCTCGGGTCTTACCTCCGGCAATGATCCATCGCGGGCGGGGGTCGTGATGGCGGCCCTTGGGTGGCGTGTAGGATTCCCGGCCATTCCAGTTGCGCGGCATGCGTGCCGTGAGCATCCGCACCAATTCCCACGCTGGGAAGGCTTTGAGGCGATCCGGAGTGTGGCCGCGCATTTGTTGGCCTGCCCCCTGCATCAGGCCGCGCTGCGTGTCCACGATCAGGTTAAGGCGGATGGAAGATGATAGATCTTGCAGGGTACCGGCCAGCGCAGGTGCAACCGCCCCTGCCCGAACCGATGGGAATCCTCCCTCGGGCGTATAGCCGATGGCTCGCAGGGTTTCCAGCAGCGTCACTCGGGCTGTGGCATCGTCCATGTTGCCACTGGCTATCGAATTGACCACCTCCTTGATTTTCGTCAAGAAATCGGCATCTGCCACCGTCGCGGAGAAGACTGAGTTAGCTCGAATGGAAGCCGCTAAGTCGCGGATGCCAGCCGTATCCAACGTCGTCGGCAGCAGGCCGCGATCTTGCGCGGCAAGCAGGCTGTCGAAGATGCGCAGGGCGGGATCCATGAGGAGGGATAGGAAAATGCTAGAGTCCCTTCATGCTGTCGCGATTGGCGATGCGATCTCGGCTATTGAGCGTTTGGGTGAAGGGCACGCTGTTGACCTCGATGGTATCGACGATTGTGGGTTGCTCGATGCAAACCTTTCCCTCGCTTGCCCGCTCGAAAAAACGGATAGCCGCATCCTTGGCGCTTGCGCGGTCTTTGGAGACTTCCATGTCCAAGCGAGTGAGTAACTCCACTCGGATGATATGCATGGCGCTTAGAATGACTCTCTCAGGAAGCGTCAATCCAGGTGCCAGATTATTGGCTGGATGATCCGCCAGATAGCCACGGCACATTCCCACCACAGCCTCTGTGGCATCTGCCAACGGGTCTTGTCCGGACCCCGTGGCTGCGGCCTGGTAAGCAGCAGCCTCCAAGGAGTTAAGAACTCCAAGCATGTCCGTAGCAGATATTGTTTTCCAGGCCATAAAAGACAGAAGAGGGGGAAGGCAGAAGACAGAAGAGCGGATGAGCGGATAAGCGCGGCGGGGGATCGAACCCCGCCGAACTCATCCTAATCAGATCACGTGTAAGTGACGGCGAGTTTGCGAATACCCAGGGCGCTGGTCAGCGCGATACGGCTGTACTGCTCCACCGTCACCTTCGTGCGCTTGAGCAGTGGCTGGATATAGACGCGGATCATGCCGCCACCGGGAACGCTCGTCACGAAGCGCTTGACGTTGGAAGGATCTCCCACGCTCGCACCCCGCTTTGCGTAATAAACGTACACCGCATCTGCCACGATCTTGGTCTTGGTGGCCACCGCCGATTGATAGCGGAAGTTGGATTTTAGAACGCTTTCCAATCCCATCAGATCTGCCACCTGTTGCGGCATGAGCGAGCGGCTCGCGAACTTGCCGCTATTGGCATCCACGCCGAGACCGAGGAAGCGCTTCGTCCATGCCCCACCGCCATAGAGCACGATGTTCGGGTTGATGCCGCGATCATCCCCCGAGATGTCAATCTGGCTGGCCAGGTTGCCGTCCGGATCACTACCGGCTGTTTTCCAGTTGTAGCTGGTGGATGTCATGTTCGCTTCGAGCAGGGCCACCCCACGGATAAGGTCGGAGCGCAACAGGCGATTGCGCAGGTTGAGAACGGCGGCCTGCTGGACGGCAGCGTCCTCACCCCCCTGGTCATTGTCCAGGATGATGGTCAGACCCTTATTATCGGTTCGGGCCTCGTTCATGGTACCGGTGAGCTTGATCTCAGCGAAGTCTCCACCGATCACCCGGATATCCTCGTTATTGAGGGCCGCTTGGAAGGCTTCCACGCTATCATGGGAGACGTACGAGAAATGCCGGCCAACGGGCACCGAAGGAAACGCGCCTTCCAGAAGCACGTCCAGTCCATCGGCATCCGGGGTATCGATCACCATTTCAGTGAGCGGCTCGGAAAGGTGGGCAGAATCGAAGTTGGCATCATTGGCGGCCATGATTAGCCCCGTCCGTGCGGAGTCATCGCTAGCAGGGAAGAATTTGGAATTATCATTCAGGAGAGCCATGTTGGCGGCCAGTGAGAGCAGAGTTAAGTTCTTTTTCATATTTTGAGAGATAGATGATTTGAGAGAGTGGAAGGCACCGGGCGGGCCAGACGGGTCCAACCCGCCCGATGCCGTATGTGGGTTAAGCGATGAGCGGCTTGGTGGTGATGTATGAGAAACCGACCATTATCCAGCCATTGGTGGTCCATTCGAGATCACATGCCTGCTTGTTTTCCAGCAGGGCGATCGTGGTGAACCCGTTGCCGTGGGCAGGAGTGACCGTGACGGTGCCGGAAGCTGCCACCATGGTGAGATGCAGGCGCTGTCCGAGGAAGGTGCCATCTGCGATGGTTCCGATGTAGGCACCGGTGCTGCTCACACCCACATGGCGGTTGGTGATGGGGATAGCCACAGAGCCGGTGGCCCCGGTAACGGCTGCATCTGCTGCTGCCGCGGTTGCAAATCCATAGCAGGTATCGTCAAGTACTTCGAGAATCTGAGTATCGGCTGTGACCGATGTCTGGGCAATGCCAATGCACAGCACGCCGATGGCAGAAACCTTTCCAGCTGCATCTTGATACACTCTTTGCCCTGCCGTGATAGCCCCGGAGGCCACCATCTTCTTGGTAGATCCTTGCCCGAGCAAGTTAATCGTCTGCTGTAAGCCAGTACCCGTCTCGACGTTGTCGATGGTACCGATGGCGGGGAGAACGGCGGTGGCGAGCTTCACGCCAAAGTCTGTCGATCCCTGAGTCCACAACAGATGGCGGGTGGTGACGGCTACGTCGTTGGTGCGTTGGATGGTTTCGCGGTGAGTGCGGACGGCAGCGTCGTAGTTATTGGCTGCCAGGGATTGGCGGCAAAAACCATGGTACGCAACCACGATGGTCAGGATGATCTGCATCAGCAGGTGTTTGAGATATTTCATAGCATTGTTAGTCAATTTCGTGTTGTTGGTTGGATTGCGTGTTTGGATGCTACCGGAACGTCACGCGGTCGCGCCGGGAGATTTGTTTGAGAAGAGTTCGGGATTTTTTGCAGCGGCCCGAGTGAAGGCGATGCGCCTGCGCTGGGCATCCGGCATGCTGGGATGCGTGGCGGCGAACTCACCATCCACGGCCACCTTGCGGGCGTCGCGTGCCACCTTGCCGGCATCATTGGCGGCGATGACCAATTGCGTCTTTGCAGACCCGAGATCCCCTGTGACGGATTCGGTCTTAATCTTCTGTGGCATGGCATCCAGAGCTGCCAATGCGGATGCCAGGTCATTGGAGGCTAGCAACTCAGCGGTCTTGGACTCGACCTCAGACGGTGCCAGACGGCCGCTGGAAACGGCCCGTTGAATGGCAGCGGAAGCGAACACCGTTAGGCGTCCCGTAGCAGCATCCACGTCGTTGGCTGCCTTGGTACCTCCGCCACAAGTGGCGGTGTTACCGGCTTCATTTTCGGTGGCTTCCACGGCGGGGGGCTCGGGGGATTCCTCTTCGGCGGCATCCTTCTGGAGGGCGTGGATAGCGGCGAGGGCTTCCTCGGCTGTGGCGGTGGCTGCTAGGCCGAGAGCGGCTAGAATTTCAGGATTCATTTCAGTGGGGGTGGTGGATTCGTTTGTTAGAGATAGATCGTTCCCGCTCGACTCAGCATTGGCTGCATCATTGGCCAAAGCGGGAACCGGGATATTGGGTTGATTGGTGAGCCCCATGGATTGGAAAACGGCTGGTGTCTGCTTCCTTGAGTCGCCACGCAGCCACCATGTGGGGGAGTAAAACTTATAGGCGGCGTTATCCACCAGGGCTCTTCCCTCGGGGGACCATTTCACGCCAAGCCGAAGTCCCTCGTTTTCGGCGACCATGGTTTCGATCCACCCGTAAGCCTTCTTGTCCAAGTCCTTCGATCCCGGAATATCCGGGTGGCCCACATAGACCGGGTAGGACACACCGGTCAACCAGCGGGTGAGTTTCGAGAGAGCCGAGTTATGGGCAGCAACCATTTGATTGGCCGCCGCCTGGTCAAAGACCTGCAAGCCTAACTTGTGGCGATATGATCCGTAGGGGACAAAGAAGCTATCGGGTTGAAGGAGTGAGAATGTGGCCTCGCCCTGGGCAGCGTTTCCTGCAAGTTGATCAGTGGGGGTCGTTTTCATGGCTTTACAGGAGTGTTTGTGAGGGCAGATGTGAATTGTTGGCCAAGCAATTTGGTGAGAGCGGCTGACTGAAGGAAATCGGGCATGCGGGCTGAAATCTTTTTGAGTGAATCACGCATCGCTGTGTAATCATTCATTTTCACCGCTTGGAATAGCGCATCCCCGAGTGGCTGCATGTCCTCTGCGAGGGCGCTGCGGATGGCGTGCAGCTCCGGATCATTGGCGGGTTCCGGAGATGGGCTTGAACTTGGTGATGATGGCATGAATTTCCCACCGTGCTTCCAACCCGCTGGGGATCGCATCCGTTCGTTGGTCGCTGGTGCCGGTGGGATGGTAAGGTCTGGTGCCGAAACCTCTCGCCCGTATCGTTCGGCTAGATCAGACGGATCTTGATGCACGCCCAACGTCATGAGTCCGGTGTCGATCGCCAAATCCTTGGTCAGATCGTTATCACTTGGCGGATTGATCACCACATAGGCCGCCGGTATCTCATCGCCATGCACCATGCGGATCACAGCTCGATCCAGATTGATTTGGAGAGTTTCGCTCATTAAGGCGCAATCATCCTCTAGGAGAGTAGCCGTCTCGTTGGCCTGCATGCTGGCTCCCTGGCTATTGTGTTGGGAGAGGGTTCCGAGGTCGCTACCCCGCACAAGGGCAGCGATCATCTTATCCATGTAAGCGGCGAGTTCCTGCTGCGGAAGTGATCCGCCAGAGGTCGTTTGTACCACTTTGATCGGATCTTTGATGGTGCCGTCATCCGAGTACACTACCCCGGCCCATTCGGAGGCGTAGGCCAGCACGCTGTCTCGCATGGCATTCCCCTCTGGGGATCCCGACTTAGCGGACGTTCGCCCTAAGATTCCTGGAATGCTGAATTTCTCGGAGAAAGCAAGCCAGTCCTGAACGGCCAGCCGCTTATACATATAGCAGATGCTTAACGCCTCACCCAGACCATCGGCCACCGTGATCATCCATCCGTTATCATCCAGATCCATGCCGTCTGATCGGCTTTCAGGTCCAATGAAGCGAAGTTTTCCACTTCGGTTCTCGAAAAAATAGATCGGTACCCGGCGCAGCTCGGCGGTGAGACCGTCCGGAGATGGCTTCCAAATGATTTCATGCACGGCATATTTTTGGATGATGCAATCCATCATTTGCCTGAGCAGCCCGCTCATGCCAGATCTGACGTTTAGGTCGGTGGCATCGGTGCAGGTGATATTGTGATAGAAATATTCCAGTGTGGCCTTGTGGGATTCGGCGAGTGGATTGGATGCGTCTGGAATGACGACCTGCCAATCTCTTCGAGCGACAGCAGACCGGCGCTTGGTCATCACACTTCGAACGATCGCCTCTCTTTGCTCGATCACTTCGAAGATCAGCGCGGCCTGCCTCAACCATCCGGCGGCGGCGGAGTCCAGAGCCTCGGCGAGCCTCTCGGGCGTGAGGCTGCGAAGCGGATTGAACCGAATTTGCCGCCAGCGAAGGCCAATGTTTTGAAGGTCTGGAGTCATAATGATGGATTAGCTATCCCCAAAAGTTCAGGATTTGGCCAGTACCCGGTTTGCACGCCTTGCACGGGCCGCGCAGCATCCCGGTGGACCAATGATGCCAAAACCGGAACCAAAGCCGCCAAAACCGATTTTTGAGGGGTGGATTTCATAGGGCTGATGATCGGCCCCGGCCGGATGATGGAGAGATTTCTCGGGCAAGGGTATCGAAGGCGATTGATTCGTGTGCAACGGCATGGCCACCCACCAATTCAGCGAGGCCGGAATAGGTGTTGCCGAGCATGAGATGGTTCTCGCACTTATCGACATAGTCCTTGGCCTCCCCATCACTTCCAGAGTCCCGCTTGGATCCGGTGATGAGGTGGGTGTCGAGCGTCTCGATAATGGGAGGGCACCCCGGCTCACGACGGGGAAGGCGCATAACGGGATCATCCAAACAGATGCCGTTGATCACCTTGATGACGTTCTCCTTGGGCGTGAGGAATTCGTTGACCACCCGGTTGATGGATTCGAACCGGTTGCATTGGATAACTGGATAGAACCGGTTGAATCCTCCCTGGGGATCGATGCCTAACTTATGCACGATGCCGCCACCTGGGCGGATAGCGAACTCGACGACGAAGCAGCGCAAGCCTTCCCAGCGCTTATTGGCTCCGTCCCATGTGAGACCTCCAGGGAATTGCAGGCGGGCCTCGGCTGGCCGATTGTTGTAGGTGCTCCAGTTGATGGCCTCGAGGCCGTTGAGTTTGTAGCAAAGCGTGCGGGCCTCATCCACGGCGGGGTTGGCATCGATCGCCAAGCATGAGAGACCCAGCTTGTGGAAGAGTGCCTCGGCACGGGCGACCATTTGAGAGAGTGGAACTTGTTCAGCCCAACCGATGTGCTTGCGAGAGTCTGAGAATACCTCACGGGCCACGAACCAGCAGCGGTTGCCTGTATCCATACCGCCGAAGCGAGGAGCGGTGGCCGGTGCCATAGATAGATCGAAGGGTGCGCCTGAGGTGCGGGCTCGTAGCAATACTTCCGGGCTGATGGCTTGCTCGGTGTTGGATGGAAGAGCCATCACATCGCAGCGGAAGACCACCATCATATCTGGGTCCTTGATGGCATCCTGCCAGCGGCTCACAAATTGATTGATGGGAAGTGCTGCTATCGCGAACTGAGAGATTCGGAAGCTCCACTTGCGCAGCTTCACCCGCTCTGGCTTCAGGTGCTGCAATATAGGACGTAACCGGTCGAGAACGAATCCGGTATCGGGATCGGCAAAATAGTAGTTGGCTCCTGGCTCATAGGGCCATGCATTTCCCTCCTCATCTCGGAACTCGCCGGATAGGGAAAGCTTGGGATCGGAAGGTTGCGGGAAGCCATCCACAGCCAAGCGGCAAACTTGCGGCCAGTGTTCTTCGAGGTTGATGGTTTTTTCATTGCCGGCGGAAAAAACAAAGATCCCCTGGCTGCCATCTTCCCAACACTTCTGCTGGCCGGTGGCATGCATGCGCTGGGTGCCGATGGATGATCTAAGGCGCAGGTTGGAGGCCGTCATTCGGCCGGTAAGGTACTTGGAGCGCTTGGCGGGTATATCGTCTTTCTCATCCTCCATGGCCACGTCCATCGAAAACGATGTGGGGATTTTTCCCATGCCCCGGATCATGCCCTGGGCTTTTCGGTTTCCATCGGATACTTGGAAGGCCCCCTTGCGGTTGACGGATCGGCCTCGCTTGTCTTCCATCTTGCCAACCTGCATCAGTGGCCCAAGCCAATCGATCTGCTCGATGACGTCCGGACGAAGCTTGGTATCGACAATGCCTTCAACAAGGTCATCGTCCGGCAAATAATATCCCCAGTTGTAGAACTGGCATGCCGTGAGATAGATGCCGAAGTTGAGTGCCAATATCGTCTTGCCAAATTGAGCCCCGCCGCAAATATCGATGGTTGAGTCTGGCAGAGGGATTCCTGTGTGGGATCCAAGAACCAAGTCGAAGGTTTCGATGATGGGAACGAGTGCCTCGCGTCCTTCCAGACTGTAATGGATGTACTCACCACCCGGAGTCTTGACCATGGCATGCTTTTCCAAAAACTCCCGGAAGGACTTTACCTTGGGCGCATTGCCCTTGGTGGGCTCGCCAAGGCGTTTCCCGAGTTGTTGGATCAGGTGGCTCATGACTTTGCCACCACCTCCTGAAGTTGCTGGAAGAGAAGCTCGGCTTTTCGGTTGCCCTTGATCTCGGCGAACAGCGCATCCATTCCGCCGTCGATTTTCGTTTTAGATGCCTGGGTGAGCTTGTCGCGGGCAATGTCTTGGTCCCGGCCCTTGAGTTGCACTTTCAGGAACTTCTCGACGGTGTCGGGATCGAAGTCGGGAGATGAAAGCATTTTGAACGTCATCTGCCGCACCAGCTCCAAGCTGGCCGCATCCCAATCGACGGAACCGGAACCGGCCACAATGGCCTCGGCACGCATGGCGGCGAACGTCTGGCGTTCCTGCAACAGCGGAGCCACCCGGCGCTTGAAGAAATTGGACAAGGCCGGAAGCGAGGTTTTCACACCGCACTCCGATTTGAGCCAATCCATCACATCCCGATACCCCGTGCCATCTGCCAGCATGCGTACCAATTCATCCCGCTGCCCCGTTTTCAAAGGGGCGTCGAAACTGTCAGGTCTTTGCTTGCTGGATTTCATGGGTGGATCAACCTTGGCGGGCCATGTAAATCCGGGCGGTTCCTTGGTCAGTGAGAGCCCATCGATTCCCAAGGTCCTGATTGGGAATGCAAACGACGTCGCCGCCGACTTCCAAGTTCCTGAGTCGGGTTTTCAGTTCGGCCAAGGATACTTGGTTGCCGAGTTCGTACTCCACCTGGTTGCGCAGTTGGACCTCACCCGCCAGAGTCGGTGCCCGGCGGGATAGGCATTCAAGGATAGCCGTTTCGATTTTCATGGCAGCTTACGGGTGCGTCTTGATGGTGGGGAAAGATTTTCCATTGATCTGACCATGGAGGATTGCATGGTGTCATCGATCCTCCGTTGGATCTCTCGGGCGATTCCTTCGAGCTTTCCACTTAGGCGATATTCTCTTGAGGCACCGGCTTCGAGCAGCTCTTTGTATTGAGCCGCCAGATCTCGGCGCATCTCCAATTGGGATTGCTCGATGACGCTTACCCGGCGCTCGAGTCCGGCGTGCTGGTCCCATGTGGGCGGCGTGCTGACCCTCTTCATGGGCATCTCCTGCATAGGCTCAGCAAACCGTACCCTTTGGATGGTTGCAGACCTTTTGCCGAGTAACCCGGCACCAATGAGCGCTACGATCAGCGCGGCGATGATTCCGCCGACCGTCTCCGGCGACATGCCGGTGGACGTATCGGCTATCCAACAACCAATATTTATCGCATTTGGAATCATGGCATCGATCCTTCCCCCATGGCACCGGCGCAATCGTTGGTGCCGGTTTGGGTGTTGCGGAGCGCCATCCATCGGCGGCCAGCTTCCGTCTCGGCGATGCGGAGGATGAGCGCCGGGATTCCGCTGACTGAGAGTTTCAGATAGGTCATGAGCCCTGCGAGATTAGCGTCGGTGAGTTGGGCGACGAACTTCTGGGTGTCAACGGCCATGCAGGCGCTTTGGTAGATAGCTCCGTTCATGGAAGCATGCCTTTCGGTTGGATGGTTTGCTTTCCATAGACGAAGCGCTTGGTGGCTTCCAGGATGGCGAGGGAGACGATCATTTCCCCGTCTGAGGTTTCGGCGTAGGTTCGGCGGCCTTTCTGAGCGTAGGCCAGCAGTGAGCGCAGCGAGCCGTTGCCGAGCTTTTGGATGGCGAGCACCCGACCACGCGGGCAGTCCTCCAATTCCTCGAAGATTTTCCGGCCACTCTTCACGCTACCGATCCTCCCTTGCAATACTTGGCTGCGCCTCTGATCCGGTAACTGCACTGCAGCTCGAAGTTGGTAGCGCTGGCATTTGGGTTGAATTTTCTGGCAGCAGCAAGGGTAAGGTCGATAGCATTGCCGGTGCGCTTTGCGGGGCCTACGTCCACCAGGATGGCGGTGATGGTTTTGCCGGTGGCACCTTCCGTGACCTCTACCGGCGTGCGCCACGGGAGCCGTGGTATCGGGCTGCCACCCAAGGCGGCCAGCAGGCTCTTGGCGGCCCCGGTATAGATAAGTGGAAGTGCACAGCCAATGAGCGAGGGGTTGCCCTTGGTGCTGATGCCTGAGGCGGTGGAGCCGTCGTCCTGAGGATCGGCATCGCCACCGAAGCAGGTGGCCCGAGCGGAGACGACCACGATGTCATCGCCATCGATCCAGGCGGACCATGGCCAAGTTCCGTCGCCACGTAGGATGGTCATGGATGATGTATCAATGGGCAGCATGATTACGGGCGTGGGGTAAAGTCGGTTAGGGCGTCGGCGATGACTTGGGCAAGCCGGTCCTGATGGGTGGAGTAGAGCGCCCACTCGACGGCGTTGGAGCCAAAGAACGGCTCGCAGATGACGGCGGGGCATGGCGTGGATCGACAAAAGTCGCCGCCCCTGTCCTGCATCGTCACCGGGATCAGCCCACGGGCTTTTGCCGTGGGGAAGGCGGATTGCATGCGGCGACTCAATGCCGTGGCGAGGCCCTTGCTGCGATCACTGGCATGCCAGTACAGCCATTGGTGACCGTTGGCAGCAGCATTGTCTGAATCGTTGAAGTGCAGCTCGACACAGCACGTCGCCTTCAGATCGGCCATGCGACCGGCCAACCATAACATGGCCGCCCCGTAACTCGCGCCCTGGTAGGCGGAGATGACGGTGCATGGCTGGCCCATGGCGGTGAGTCGGCTGGCAACAATGGCAGCCAGGCGAGAGTTGAACGTATGCTCGTCAACTCCGCCGGTGGAGACGGAGCCGCCGTCACCGGGGCGAGAATGGCCGACGCAGATGGCGATCACGAGGAGAAAGGATGAAGGATGAAGGATGAAGGATGAAGGATGAAGGATGAAGGGCGGAGAATTACTTGCCCGAGGTGGCATCCACGTTGATGGAGATTCCGGTGGCGGAGTCGTACCCGATGCTGCCCTTGTTGAACCCGGCGGTTGCATGGATGGGGATGGACTCGGCAGCGGAGATCTGCGCTGGCGAGCACGACGGCAGGGCCATCCCTAGCCCTGCCGCCGTGATACCCAGCACAAGGGGGGCGAACCATGCGAGCGCCCCACCAGAGGGATTGGCGGGGGCATCCTGCCCATCCGCGAATAATGTGACTTTGCCCTGGGAGACGAAGCGCACCAGGATGTTGACGGCTGATAACACCGCCACGGACGCCACGGGGTTAGTGACAAGAAATGCTTGGACGGGCGGAATGAAGGCAGCGAAAAGAGTGATGACTTGCAGCCAGGCGGTACGGCTTTGATAGATCGGTTTGGGAGGCATGGGGATGGGCGGTAGGTAGTTGGATAGGGACCGTTGAAGAGCGCTTCAACTCGGCCTGCAACGACCCTGCCACCATCCCGCAATCCCGCCGCACACTGGGATTCACTTGCCTGCATTTTCCCTTACTCGGGGCAGAGAGTCAGCCCCGAAACCCGTTTGCCTAACCGTAGCAAGTCCGCTTACGCTCTACGCGCTAGCTGGTTCTGCTTAAACTCCCAAACACTTACTAAGTCAACCCGCAAATGCGAGTTCGGCCGGTGAGGCCGCAGTTTGTAAGCCCGGATCGATCCTACCTTCACGAGGCAATAGATCGCCTTCACATCGCAATCGTCGAGCATCTCACAGGCTTTTTTCACGCTGCCATAGCGGCGTAACTTTCCACCCTTGGCGGTGGCCACGGTGGCGTCTTCCGTCCAACTCAGGCCGGGCAATTCGGGCAGGCTGCTCGCGCTCATGCGCCGATGCTAGCACGGGTTTTTCATCCCGCCGGAAATATTTAATGGCTTATCGTCAAGGATTTCTCAAACCCAGAGGCATTGTCCTTACCTCGCTTTTCAGCACTCCGCAGGTCTTCTTCACTCATTCCTGTGGCAGCGGCGGCTTTTCTGGCTGACTCTAGATGATCCATGGATCGCCTGTAATCTTCCGCTTGTTCCAGGGTTTGGAATCTTTCCAGCATCACCCGATTCATAACGACCGAATGCGAGGCCACCACGAGATCTGATTCGGCACGGGTTTTCTCACGTTCGATTTTATCAACATGGGCATTCACCATGACGGCAACTCCGATGGCTACGATAATTCCCAGAAACGTCCAACCGACCACCTTTGGGAGATAGGTCATCCACGCTATGTAATCCTCTTCTGTTTGTTTCATGGCATGTTGGGATGGGTTGGTATTCTTCATTTGATCTTACACTCCGTCAAGAGTTCGATCCTGTATAGATCGCTCTGCATCCGTTTGATGGGAATCCAGCAGGCGTAGCATCATTCGTTCCAACCGAGCGACCTGCTCCCTGAGCCCGGCGACAGTATCTCGCAGGTCATTCACCTCTTTTGCGGTGGCCATAACTCCCTGTGGCACCGGTAAATTTTTTTCGATGGGTGGATGAAATTCTTTAACATCTCCTGATCGAAATACATCTCCTGGCTTTTTCTCCCCAATTCCGGCAGTTCTTTTCGCTTCATCCAACTTCCTCCAAACCTTGTCCGTAATTGGACGTTTCCCGTCCTTGATTTGGTAATAAAGCGAACGTGACAAACCTATTTTTGCACAGGTTTGCACAGTAGAAAAGTCATGTAGGACAGCCAACGTATCAACGCTGTCCAAAAAAATTCTCAAACTGTCCGATTTTTCTTGCACGTTGTCCAAAAATGTCCAAATTTTCTGTGTCGCCAGCAACGCAGGCGAGGACAACCGAAAATCAAGCCGAAATGACTCCTCCCGCCAAGCTAAAAATCCCGACTCAGTCCCGTGCCAGGACCACGATGTTTCCGGGATCGAGCCTGGCCGCTAGGGAGTTAGGCGTGCACCGGTCTCACCTTCACCGGGTGCTGATCGGCGACCGGCAGAGTGCCAGCCTGATGGCTGGCTGGAAGTCCTGGCTAAAGCGCAACCCACAATTCCGCCAGTTGCAGAAATCCTGAATCCATCCCAACTAACCAAAATAATACCATGCATATAACAGATATCGCAACCCGAAAACACTCGATGCCACTGGCAACCCGAGTTTGGTTGATCGGATATATGGCAAGCCTGCCATATATCAATCCCCGGCGTATCCGCGCCGGGCTGCTCCTGCGAAACGAGATGTGGATAGAGGGATACACGTCCAACACCATCCCCGGCTACGATAGCCCGCCAGAGAATGGCCCAAGCGGTGCCCCGATCGGCTGGAGCATGCGGACGTTCCGCGAGCTGGCTGCAGAGGCCATCTGCCAAGAGACAAAATCCGGACTCCGCAAATCATAAGTCACGATGCAACCCTCGCCCGCCGCCACCGCCGAAGAAATCGAAGACCTCCTAGCAGAGGATCTTGCCCAACGGGTGAATGCTCTGCACCCCACGGCCTCCAGCCGGTTCCGGCGCGGGCTGGTGAAGTTGTGGCTGCACCAGGCGGCAGGAGTGGCCAGCGCACCGGGCCGCATCAGCGACCGGGAACTGGCGAGCTACCTCGGTGAGAGCCCGCAACGCATCAGCGAGACGCGGGCGGCCGGACTGGCCAGAGCGTGGAGAACCATCCACGAACAATATCCAGACCTCCTCTAATAATCCCCCAACACAACGATACCATGCCACTGCAACACGTCCCAACAAAAGAACTCGAAGCGGAGCTCGACCGCCGAATCGCCCAAGCCGCGCAAGCGGAAGCTGAAGCGGAATCCTTCTCCATCCTCCCTGTGAGCGATCTCATGCATCTGGCGGCCAAGCTGGTTCGCCGAGCTGCCAGATTCTACGGCCTCGACCCGGCCCTGGTGGTCGGCAAGGGGCAACTCCCCAGCTACGCCCGGTGCCGCTGGGCGGTGTGGGAGGCGCTTCGCCTAAGAGGATATCACTCGCCAGTGATTCTGGCCAAGGCGTTCGGCCGAGACCACGGAACCGTGGTTAAGGCATGGCAAAAATCCGGATCTCTCAAAGTGAATGATCCCAAATTCTCCGCCTGCCTCGACCTGCTCTCCGCCTGAACAATTCTTCCAATCCTCAATCAGCAATCCACAATCTGAAATCCGCAATCCGAAATCCGCAATATCCCATGAGCCCAAACCTGCATGATTCCGAACTCCGCCGCCGCCTGTTTCTTGGCCTGATCTCCGCGCCGGTCAACCGCAACCGCCGCCGCCGCTTGCTGGCCCGCATCCGCCATAGCGAGGCCTGCGATAGGCTGAGATGCCACCTTCAGCTTCACGAGTTCGAGTGCCTCGTCTTCCTCGCCGGTCTTCTCACCTTGGGGATCCTGGCAGCTGGATCGTTCATCTCCACTCTCTGAATCTTCAACCTGCAACTTTTACCCATGAACGACACACGCCGATGCAAAGGAAGCAAGGAAGTTACCCCAATGTTGGCATTGCCCGAATCCGAAGCATTACCATCCGGCAAAGATAAAAGGACGGAGAACATACAGACAGCCGAAGTAACTGAGGAGACTCCAAAGGACCCGAAGTGGGACCAAGTTCGGCTGGTATCCGACCAACTTCGGTCTGTGGGAAGACTGTTCCTTCGTGGCCAGGTGAGGCTTGGAATGCTGCTCACTGCCCTGAAAAAAGAGCACGGAATTCATGCCGGACAACCCAAAAAGAATCTGGCAGAGTCTGCCAAATACTTTTCCTGGCCCGAAATTTTGAAGCGTGAAACCGGCTATAGCCGGAAGTCCTGTGATGAGTTCATCCGGCTGTATGAGGCGGCGAAATTGAAGCTGAAAAAGAGCAAGAAGCTGAACCTTCCTTCCACGGCCAAAAAGAATGCCATGGTGCTTTTCCAATCGGAAAATGCGCTGGCGCTCACGGATGAGCAATGGGTGGAGGTGGATACGCTCATCGGCACGCTGACCACCGGGGAAACCCAGATCAGCTTGATGCAGGAACTGGGGGTGCTGCCCCGAGCCAAGCCAATGCCCAAGGGCGGTGCCACCGGCGATTCCGACGACTCGATCACTGCCGGCCAACTGGCGTTTCACTTCTTTGAGGCGATGACGGCCCCGATGATCAATGCCAGATCCAATCCCGACTACAAGAAGCTGCTCTATGCGCTGCCCACGCACTCGACGGAAGAGAACCCGCTCTCCCTGGCGACGCTGGAAAGCGAGTGCAGGGCCATGCTGGCCGACATCGCCGAGGTGCATGAGTCCACCGCTAAACCGGCCAAGGGCCGCGTGGTGAACGTTTGATCCATCCTTTTACCAACCCAACCATGAACGCTATCTCAATCGCCCCGGCTACCGTGCTTGACCTGATCGTGCGGGAGGGCGGACTCGCTGAACTGAACGCTCTGAACCCCAAGCAGAAGTCGAACTTGTTTGCGAAGCTGGGTGCTGTGCAGATGGTGTTGAATGCGGTGTATGGAACGAAGCAACAGGTTGTGAAAATTCAAGCGGCGTTGTTGCGAGTGTCTGAGCAGGCCGTCAACCTTTGGATCAAGCTCTACAGAGAGTTTGGCTGGCGTGCCCTGGTGGACGGCCGCAAGGCATCTGCCCGAAGCCGAGTGGGGTTGCCAGAGGTGACTCGGCAATGGATCAAGGATGAGATCATGCGCTGCCAACGGCGGGATGCCGTGGCAGAGGTTCACCGGATGGTGATCGCTCAGTGGAACTGCTGGCGTCGAACCGGAGACCCGCAATGGTCCATTCCCGGATTCATCAGCCCGCCGCCGGACGCGGGAAAGGGCGAGCCCGCCGGGTTTTCCGTTGAGACGTTCCGGCGCTGCCAGCCGAGCCACTACCAGAAGACTCAGGCTGCCCAGGGGACGATCGCCAGCTACCGCGTGCTTCCCTCAATCCTGAGCACATGTGTGGGCACCCAGTATCTGGAGTATATCTTCACGGATGACGAAAAGCCGGATGTGAATGTGCGCGTGCTGGGGTTCGACCGGCCAATGGTGCCTCTATGTTTCCATGCGCTGGACCGCCTGACACGCTATCCGTTCCGCCCGCATGTTCGCCTTCGCTGGTATGATGTGGATTCGAACACCCACAAGTCACTGACTCAAAAAGAGTATGTGTTTTACTTGATCTATCTGCTGTGCACGGAAGGCTACCGGACCGATGCCGCCGGAACCACGATCATCCAAGAGCACGGCACGGCTGCCGCCTGGAACAACCAGAAACTCACCACGCCGGATGGTTACCATTCGTTCGAGGATGCGCTAAAAGCTCTCACAGGTGTGCGGATGGATTCCAGCGGGCTATTTAACAAGCCTGCGATGGCGGAATTGCGCTACGGCCCGCAGTCCAGCGGCAATCCACGTTTCAAGGCACCGATCGAGAGTTCGTTCCATCTGTGGCGTATTTATAGCCAGCATCTGATCGGACAGACGGGGTTGAATGCAGAAATGAGCCCGGAGGAAAACTATAGTCTCACCAAGTATGAGAAAAACATCCTGAAGATAGCCGCCGATATGCCCGCTTCAATTCGGGAGGGCTTGCAGAGCAATTACCTCACTGGAATGGAGTTTGCGAGCGTGGCAGAGAAGATCCGTGAGGCTCTGGCAAATCGGGATGATCATCGGTTCGAAGGTTGGGCGGAATGCGGGTTCGTGGAACCTGTGTGGCGCTGGGAAGAGGAGGCCGCCGGTATCTGGCATTCCCGCAGTGAGCTTGCAAACCTGCCGCAACATCTCCGCGAACATGCGCTGAACCAGCAGAAGCACAACCCGCGGCTATCGACGATCCTTCCTTGGTCCGCCGCACTGGCCCGCGCGTCTCGCATGCATGATCCGGCGATTCGCAAACTGGATTTATCGGCCTCCATCCACATGGTGCCGACGACATGGCTTAAAGCGGTGACCGTGCGGGACCGCTATGAAATCCATATCACCGAGGATTTGCTGCCGGGGGAGGAGTTGATCTATCTGCCGGAACTCACGACACCGAGAGGCCGCACCGAGTACCTGCAACCAGGGGATAATCTCATGGTGCTACTCAACCCGCTGATACCTGAAAGTATACTTGTCTATGATCCATCGTATCAGTTCATCGGCACCTGCACTCGCAGCATCCGGACGGGCCGAAATATGGACCAGGTGGAGGAGATGTTCAAGCAACGGTCCCGCCTGAAAGCGGCTATGGACGCCCCCTTCCGCCGAGCCATGCAGCCGGTGGCAGACCGCCGCGATGCGGTGCACCAGATCAATGCCGACCTGATTGCCCAAGCCCGCAACGTGACCCCTGCGGAGGCCACCGCCGCCATGGTGCCGGAAAAACGCCAGCGCGGTGCCCAGATCGACCCTCTCTCCGCACCGCTGGTACATGCCTTGCGAGAGGAAGCAGAAGCGGACCCTTTCCTTTGATTTTACCGATTCTCCAACACAACACACACCATGCCTAAACACGATACGAACCCCGACCTTCGCGCAGCCCTATCCAAGCTGCGCGGCGAACGCAAATTGACGAACCCAGCTCTGGCCAAACTCTTCGGAGTTTCCGTGACGTTCATCAGCAAGTATATCAACGATAACCTCGACCACGACCCGAAGGATTTTGAGGCGATCGCCGCCGATACGATCCGAGCGATTGAGAACCGACTCGACCAGGCATCGCAACTTTTCGAGACGTCCGTTTCACGCGCCATGGCGGGCCGGATCGATATCGCCCGCCGCACCGGCCACTCTTGCCTTTTCGGTTCGCCAGCAGGCGAGGGAAAGACGAGCGGAGGGATGCTGTATCAGATCGCTCACCCGTCCAGCATCTACTTCAAACTGGCTGGGACGGACCGCGATAGCCGTGCGATTAACACGCATTTGTGGTCGGCGCTGCGCAAAGCGGATTGGGCAGGTAACCAGAAGCATTGGCCGATGATGGTGGATGCCGTGAAAGGCTCTCAACGGGCAGTGATCGTGGATAACGCGCACCGGCTCGACACCAGCGGACGAAACGCGCTTTTCGATTTCTCTGAGGATACGGGATGCCCGGTGATCTTCCTGGCGAACCCGGAGATTTTGGAACTGATCAAACGCAACGATCAGCAGCATAGCAGGATCGGAGTCTATACGGACTTGCGACTGACTGATGCGGAATTGCCGGATGTGTCTCGCCGAGTGGCGGAGCAACTCAGTAGCGTTGAAACGGCTGAGGAAATATCCGACCTGGTGGCATTCGTGGCAACGAAACCGGGCCGCCTGAGGGCGGTGAAAATGCATGTGATCCTCATGCAGGAACTTCGCAGCAAACATGCCAAGATGGATGCCCGGACGGCCTTCCGCTCAGCGCACCGCAACCTCGTGAGTGATTATGCCTTACCCTCCGATTGACATGTGTGACCAAACGACTTTCGAATTTACTGCGCCCCCGGCCCTACCATCCGGCGAGGTGGAACGCTTGGTCAACTATCTCTATGAGCGCGGCATGCAGTGGACGACCTCCAGCCAGATCCTGGCAGACCTAGGCATCAACGACCGGAAATTGAGGGTGCTGAAAGGCCAGTCTTCCAACCGAATCATTAGCGGCCCCGGCTGCCCTGGATACCGGCACCTGAAGTTCTGCACGCTGGAAGACCTCTACGAAGCTGCCGCCCGCCGCCACTCACAAGCCAAGGCGATGATCGCCGATTACATCTCGCTGAAAAAACTCGCCCACTCTCTCATCCGCTAGAACCAACACCCCATCCCCATGAATAAGCATACCCCCAGCATCGCCAAAGCCGAACAACGCGTCAATAAAGCCGAGATCAAGACACTCAAATCCGCCCGCCGAAAGGTGATCCAGGATTGCAATAAGGAGATTTCCCGGATCAACCGGGAACTGCGCAAACTCACCCTTAACCATGGCGCCGTCACCCGCTCAACTACCCGAGAAATCGAGGCGATCGAACGGCGGATTTCCATCCTCCAAGGCCGCCTCTAATTTCTCATTTCAACCATCAGACGTTTCCCGAAAATGACACCTCAGCAAATCAGCCAAGACGTCGAGCGCGGCCTCGAACTCAGATCCACAATCAAGGCCAACCAGGCCGAGCTTAAAGCCATCGAGAAACGTCTCGAACAGGCGGGCCTCAAAGGCGTGCAAATCCCACTGCAAGAGGCCGACCGGGAGGGCCGCCAATTCCTCGCCCGATCCCCGAAACTCGGGCTAGTGGTTCCGGTAGTTTTCGAGAGCGACCAGATCATAGCGAGCGTGCAATCTGGAACTGAACTGCACCGCACGATGATCTATGTGGTGGGTGATAATTTGCCTCAGTTTTTCGCGGCGTCCACCAAGCTGGATCGCGTGCAGAAAGACGGGCAGATGTTCCGCCAGGCGGCACGGGCCGTTCTCGCTTCGGAAGCCCCGAAATTCGTCAGTCTGTGCCTCCAACGCGACAAAGCCGGTATCCCAAAAAGCCGCACGGTCATTGGCTGGGAAAACGCCAAACCAATGGACCACGTGATCGCCTGATTCTCGGCCCGAGGGGCTGGCGCGGTTTAGCCTCCGCACTCGTAATCATCGCCAGCCCCCACCCTCTCCAATCATCCCCATCCAAACCCCATCCCAACCACCATGCCACGCTTCTCCCTCAGTGATTTTTATTTCATCGCAGGCTCCTTGAAAACGATACCTTTGAACGTCCTCCGGTGCTGCGTCGATAGCGCTGTTTCAGAAATGAAATGCGAGTTCGAAGATCGCAAAAAATCTATCGATGAGTGGGCCGCCAGGGAAGGCGATGTCCGCCGGAAAATGATGAATGTTTACGGCAATCTCCGTCATGCTTCGGAATGGCAAGTGAGAATGATTTCGGCATTCGACAAGCTTATCAATGCGCTACAAGATAGAGATCGAGACGCGCTTAAATCCGCTATGTCCAGGAGATGCTGTGACGTGCTGGAAATCGCCTGATTTTTCAATCTCCAAGGCCATGATCAAACGCCCATTGAACGCTCGATTTTCACACGCCGTCCGAATAGGTTGGAAGACAACCACTATCCGCGATTCGTTCTGGCCGTGTGACGTGCCAATCATGCTGTACAACTGGTTTGGAAAACCCTACCGATCCAAGCAGATCGACGTGGCTCCGGTCATGGTTCACTGGGTTCGCCCGTTGCAAATCCACCAGTGTCCAGACGGTGAAATGTTCTATTCATGCATCGAATTTCCAGGATGCAGGAGGCTGTATGAAACAGAAGGATTCGAGTCTGAATGGGAAATGGATGAATGGTTCCGGAAGGTCGTAAAACCCGGCGATTTCTCGACGAAGTTTTTGATGAGTTTCGAATTAATATAACCCTGAACCCGCTATGTCTGAATCCCAAGCTAAACTCCAAGCCCAAATTACCAGCCTGCGAAAATCATTGGCCGATGCCGAGGCGAAGGCTGGTAACCTGCGAGCCAAACTAGCGGTCGTAGAAGCAAAATCCACCGGCGCACCGGCACCCGTAACCGGCCTCGATGTGCTTTGGGCTGCCGCCGTTCCAAAGTCCCGTGAGAGATCGTCAAAAATGCAGTGTAGAACTGAGTGGGCTCGAATCCCAAAGGCCGATCGGCCCACCATTGAACTTGCCGTCTCGGCGTTGAAAAAATGGAACCGATCGGAAGAGTGGAAAACCGAAGGATACCGATTCGCTCCGGGCCTTCATCGGTTCATTCAACGGCGCATGTGGGAGGCTCTGCCAGAAGGCGGGAACGATCCACGCGCCCGCTATAACATAGCCCCCACACCGCCACCTGGCGTCCGCACAGCCGAAGACACGGCTGCGCTGCTTGATTTCCTCAGAAGCCCCATAAAATTATGACAACAGCAACCAAAAAACCTTCCCCACGCACTCCCCGCAAGCCCTCTGCGAAGCCCCCGCAACAGGCGCGTGGAAACTTGACCAAACCAGAAATCACCAAGCTATTGATGCAGGCCACTGAGGCTTTTCGATTCCAATCCAAACTGGGAATGATCGATGAATCCATGAACTTCGATTCGTGGCGGCGCGATCAAGTGATGGGGTCGGTTGGGTTGCCCGGAATTTCCAAGATTTTCAGAGTACATTTCCGCGAAGTATTCGCGCATTTCCTCACCTTGAGCGGGCGGGATTCTGAGGCTTATAAAGCCCTCACGACCACCGGCCCAAAACGCGTCGACGGGGATCCATCCGACACCTACGAATCCTCTGAAGCCCTGGTCGCCAAAATGCGGGAATCATTGGCACTCCATGCCGTCGCAACGCTGGCCCCAGGAGCTACCCCTATCCACTCCGGTTGGCTGCTTTCCGCTGCCCGCCAGCGCACTGGCAAACCCACTCTTACCCTCGACACCATGGCTGATCGGCTGGAACCGTTCGTCCTGGTCGGCCTGCTCTCTCACCTCCGCAATCACATCGCCCGACGTGAGGGTCGAGAAACGGACCGCCGGAAGGTTAGAAAATATCCACGAAAGGCGAATGCAGGACCCATGCATGAGGATGGCATCGATTCCGGCGACCCATTTTAATCTCTGGGTAGTTTTCTAATCTGTCCGGCTATCTGGCACTTTCATGCCTCGGTTTTCTAAAACCGGGGCCTGCTCATTTCCCCCCCCTCCCATGCCTTGGAATCCCCCAGATTACGGGCTTTTTCGGCATTTTTCGGGCTATTTTGGGTTTTCTAAGATCAGATGACTGCATTCCAGACGGTGCCAACGATCAGCACATGGCCGAGCGCCACCAGCATCACCTACGGCGAGAATCTTGCGAGCTCGACGATCCACAGTGATGGCAGCGCATCGGTGCCAGGCACCTTCACGTTCACGACGCTGTCCACCACGCCAACCGGGGCCGGCAGCTACGCAGCCTCCGGCACGTTCACCCCTAGCAACCCGGCGCTTTACAGCACCGTGGTGGTGCCCGGTGCCGTCATCTTGACCGTCAACCAAAAGGAACTGACGCTCAGCTCGGCGGCAGTCGCGCCCAAAGCCTACAACGGCAACAGCGCCGCCACCATCACCGGCACACTCAACGGCGTGCTACCGAGCGATGCGGGCCTGGTCACCTTGGTGGGCAGCGGATCGTTTGACAACGGCGGGGCCATCAGCAGTGGCATCTCCGTGACGCCTAGCTGCACGCTTGGCGGCACGAAGGCGGCTGATTATTACCTGACGCTTCCGGGCGGCCTCTCGGGTGACGTCACCCAGGCGATCCTCACGGTGAAGGCAAATAGCGTCGGTCGTCCGGCTGGTGTTGAAAACCCCGCGTTCACATACACGGTGAGCGGATACCAAAATGGCGACAATGCGAGCACGGTGGGCCTAAGCGGCGTGCCGGACTTGTACACCACAGCGGACGCATCATCGCCGGAGGGGTCCTATCCGATCACCTGCACGCCAGGCAGCATGACCATTTCCAGCTCAAACTACGCGCTGGCGTTTGTCGATGGCGTCTTGCAAGTGCTCAGTGCCAGGACTTGGGCCAAAGGCAATGGGATCTGGGACGTTCAAACGAGTGTCAACTGGACCTCGGCAAGCGGCCCGGCTACCTACGTGGATGGCGGCGAGGTGCTCTTTCCGGACCCCACGGGCTTTGGCTTTGGCCCCTTCACGGTGACGCTCAATACGAATGTCAATCCGTACAGCGTGACGGTCAACAATCCGACCAAGGATTACACGCTTTCGGGCACTGGAGCTATCAGCGGCACGGCCGGCGTGACCAAGAGTGGTGCCGGCGTCCTCACGCTGGCGGCCGCCAACACCTACAGCGGCGGCACGCTCGTCAATTCCGGCTCCCTGTCGGTGGCTAACCAAAACGCCTTGGGCAGCGGTGCGCTGACCTTGGCCGCTGGTGCCACCCTCCAGCAGACGGTTTTTGAAGGCAACTCGGCCGGTGGTGCCCTGCCCAATGCAGTGGTTCTCAGCGGTGGCAATGCGACGATGAACATCAACTTCGGTGCGGCCAAGGACCTCTGGTTCACCCAGTCGGTCTCGGGCCCCGGTGGCATGATCGTCCAGTCGGGTGACGGCATCCGTGCCGTGACGCTGACCGGTGCCAAGACATTTGAAGGCGGTGTGACCCTCAAGGACGGCAACCGCTTGCAAATCAACAACGTCGGCTCACTGGGCAGCGGCACCTTCAGCCTCGGCAATGCCACAGGCGGTACGTTGGTTCTGTTGGCCAATCTGGCAGGCAGCCCGCTGCCCAACACGGTTGATCTGGCGTCTGGTGGCACCTTGAAAGTGGATACCACGTCCGGTGGCCTGAACTTCGCCGGCACCATTGAGAATACGGGAAGCCTGACCAAAACCGGCAGCAACCCGCTGATACTCTCCGGCACCAACACCTACAGCGGCAGCACCAAGATCGTCAGTGGCACCATTCAAATCAGTGCCGACGCCAATCTGGGAGCCAGTACCCTCGTCGGCGGCGGTGGCTTCATCGATGCCGGTGCCAATTCCTTGAGCCTCAATCAAAAAATGACCGGCTCCAACGTGATATCGGTGAACGCTCCCGGCGATGTGTCGGTGACCGGGGACCTGACCGAGGCCGGCCTAGCCAAAGCCGGCTCCGGCACGCTCACGCTCGGCAGTGGTGTGACCGCACACCTCGCCGATTTCCTCGATGCCACCGGCACACTCAACCTGAGCAACCCGTTGGCCATCAGCCATGCCCTGTATCTCGGCAACGTCCGCCTCGCCCTCAGCGGCGGCTCGTCGTTCTCGCTGAGCGGTGCCAATGTGCTCGCTCCGGCCGCCGGCAGCTTGAATGTCATCACCGCCTCCAGCGGCACCGTGACCCTCACGCCACCAGCAGCAGCGGCCACCGGCGGCACCATCGGCACCGGAACCTTGACCAACGCCTCCTTCGATCCAGGCACCGGCGTGGCCAGCGTGACAGCCACGGCCGGCGGTAACCCCCAAACCGACGATCACGTCTGGCAATACATCACCCTGCCCACCGGCGACTTCGATCTGAAAGTACGCGTCGTCACGGGTGCCTCCGGATGGCAACGGGCCGGCCTGATGATCCGCGATAGCCTCGCCAAGGCAGCCAATTACTCAGCCGTGTGGTCCACCGGCGGTGCCACTTGTGCCGCCACCGGCATCACCGGCACCACTGGCAACACCACCTATCGCGAGGACCTCGCCCACGCCGCTTGGATGAGAATCAAGAAGGTGGGCCTGACGGTCACCAGTTTGTACAGCTCCGACGGGTGGCTTTACAACGAGGCGTACACCAGGACCTACGCGGCTTGGGGTGCCACCACCTACATCGGCTTAGACGTCAATTACGGGTCGTTCACAGCCACCTTCGACAACATCAGCTTCCTCGGAAGCGGCACCATGCCGGACTGGAGCACAACCAATCTGGCAATCAACACCGGAGCCGTGATGAACCTCAATTACCCGGGTAGCACAAACATCGCCGAACTGTCATTCGATGGCGCGGTCCAGGCACTCGGTACTTGGGGCTCTAGCAGCTCCGGCGCGACCCATCAAGATGACTCCCGCTTCGTCGGCCCAGGCACCGTCACCGTCACCACCGCCCTGTCCGACTTCGACGTATGGGCGGCCGGCTACAACCTCAGCGGCGGCCGCACGGGCGACGACGACGGCGACGGCTTGAGCAACTTCGCCGAGTACGCCTTCGGCCTCAACCCCGAATCCGCCGCCTCCGTCAACCCGATCACCCAACCGATCGACAAGAGCAGCGGTCTGTTCAAATACACCCGCCGGGCCACCCCGGCGACCACCGGCCTAACCTACAGCTACGAGTGGACGACCACACTCAATGGCGACTGGCAGGCATTCACCCCGGCGGTGGACTCAACCTCCAACAATGCGACTCCGGTCGAGGAGGTCACCGTGCAAGTGCCAGCCGCCTTGCTAGCCAATCCCAGGTTGTTCCTGCGCGTCAAAGCTCAGTAAGGGCCGCCTGAAACAAAAATAGCCAAAGGCCGGGGGTACCAACTCCCGGCCTTTTCTTCCATTGTCCCAGTGGCAGAAGGTGTTGCGGGGGATGCCCACGCCATGGCGGACCTTGAAAATGCCTTGAGTGCGGTAATGCGGCCGGTGGTGGCAGTATTTGGCTTCCATCACATGGGCCACCAGGCGGTAGGTGGCACCCGGCCCGAGGGACGGAGGGGCGGGCGGCTTGATAGGCACCGCGTCGAGTTGGTCGATGGCGACATGCACAACGCGCACGGTGCGATCAATGAAAATGATGGAGGTTGATGAACACGAAGACAGCGCCGCCGCGTGGATCGTCGCCGAGGCGGGTGACCACTTCGGCGTGAAGTCCGTCGAATGATTGGCGCATGTCGCAGGGTTCCAGCGCGAGGAACGCGCAGGCTGCCGGAGAGTGTCAGCATGGGCGGCGCAGGGTGGATAGAACTTGGGGATTTCGGGTGGGCGGGGACGCCCACACTCCTTGAAGGGACCATGAAACCTATCTTCCTTTGCGGCTTTGCGCCTTTGCGCGAGGTAATCTTTACACCACGGTGCCTCGGACAGCCGTTACCTCACTGCCAATCCATTCACTCTGGTTATACATGGGCGGCCCATACGCCGCCATTGCATGGAGTGCGGCGGGAAGGGGGCGGTGCCCGCCACGCCGCTTTGGCTCAACCGGCAGGGCATCGGCGGTTATAGACATGCCGTTTCAAGGCGACAGCTGTTCCAGCGCGAACCCGAGCTTGACTGAGGGGGCGGGATCCGCCTCAATGCGACCGTTAGCCGAGCGATTTCCAGCAAGCAGATGATAGAACAAAGTTGCAACCTAGGGGCCCGCCTCTGGATCCATGTCCTTGGACTGTTGCTGTGGGCCGCTGGGGCATGCGGCGCGGCAACTCCGCCAAGCATGCATCTGTTCGACGCGCGGCCAATGAAGAATTGGGACCTGAGCCAGCCGCAAAAAGCCGCTGAGGTGTGGGACACGATGCACGTGCTGACGGCTCTGCAAGGCATCGTCAACCGCGATGCTCCGCAGTTGTATCTTCTTTATTGCGCCGAATTCGGTGTGGAGACCGACCAATTCTGGCTCGATTGGTTGCGTGGTGAAGACGGCTGGTTGCGCCAAACCCAAATCGTCCCGATCGCATCCCTCGAGCAGGCCGTGGGGATTTTCCGCCATCAAATCAAAGGTCTGGTGGTTTACGACCCCGCCGTGGCAGCCACCGCATGCCTGGCATCCACCGCCGCGGGTTGCGAGGACTTGCTGCCCGTGCGCTTCAACGCGAATAACGGCTCGATATATGAGTTGCTCACCAAGCGTCTGGGTTTGCCTGTCCGCTTATGGCTGGTCAATCCCGATGGGACTGCAAAGTTCACGGGCCGAGGCAACCTCCCTGATTCCATCGAGCCCAGTTCGGGCAGCGCCAAAGTGGACGCCTACCGCTGGGGCCTGCACCGCTTCATGGACACCGGCAACTGCGATGCCCGCTTCGCCGCATATTACCTCGATTCCTTCTGGCTGCAGCGCCCCCGCAATGGTCCACCGGATTTGCACACGCTCACCAACCATGATTATTTCATCGCCAAGCGTGCCTTCTTTTTTGACCTGTCGCCGTGGGCTGACGAAGCGCCGGTGGACGACCCCCAACAAGCCCTTGGCTTGGACCGCCAAACGCTGCTGCAGATATTGCAAGCGCTGCAACGTCGCATACCTAACAACATCATCAAGATCGGCGGATTCCCGCCCTGGCCGTACAAATACACCACCCACGGCGGAGCCGGCAAACACGAGGGCGTGCCCACCGAGTGGGAGTTTACCCGCCTCATCTCGCAGTTCAATGCCTATCACGAAGCCGACGCCGCCAGCCCAGGCGCCATGGCCAATGCCTCGGTCTTTTGCCACTACCCGCTGCAGGCCCGCTACCCGCAACCCAACCCGAAACCCACCCGCCAAGCATGGCAAGCCGCCGCTCTCGTCAACCCCGCCGGCAAGCTCGCAGCTAGATTGTTCGTCGGCCACTACGTCGGCGATTACGATTCACCCTCATGGCTGTACAAGGCCATCCCGGCGTTTTTCAACGAGCCCCGGCGCGGACGCGTGCCTCTGGGCTGGGCATTCAATCCCAATCTGGCCGATCGTGCGCCGCAAGTGCTCGCCTACGCCTACCGCCATGCCACACCTAACGACTTTTTCATCGCCGGGGATTCGGGAGCCGGCTATCTCAATCCGCGCGGCCTCTCGCAGCGTCCTGACTCGCAGGTACCCTCTGGACTGGAGTGTTGGGCGGCCCATTGCGCCGCCTCATTCCGCCGCTGGGACATGACCATCACCGGATTCGTGCTCGACGGCGCGAGCGGGGCATCCACCGATCGGGAATTCGCCGCCTACCGCAGCTTTAGTCCCGATGGCTGCGGCACGAGTTTCGAACCGGCACCACGCATCATCCGCGGCGTGCCAACCTGTCCCGAGCGCGACCTGCCGGATTCGCCGGAGGCCGCAGCAGCAGTCATTGCCGACCTCGCCAGCGGCGTCACCACCGAGGCACGTTTCCTGTGGGCACGCAGCATTCTCAAGCCGCCGTCATGGTATGAACAGGTCTCACAGATCTTGCGCGACAAGCATCCGCAGGCAGCGGTAGCCGTCGTCGATCCCTACACGTTTTTCGGCTTGATCCAGCTCCAATACGACGCTGTGCCGCCCAGGCCGTGAGCCATACACGTTGAAAATATCTGATATTCCTACCCGTCGTTGCCCGATTCCTTTTACTCTCGGATGACCCAGTCATGACGAATCTGCCGCCGGTCATCGGTGGATTTGGACGGGCAGAGAATCAGACACCCCCGAACAAACCAAAATTCAGAAGATATACCACTTGCCAAAATGAGTTTGCAAATGTGCGAATGATCCAAATGAAAATGACAAATTCACGATTAGATAGCTTCATCGACAAAGTAAGAATAAACGTCTATAGTTTTGTTTGTGTTTCAGTCGTAGTCTGCCTTGTGTTGGCAAATCATGAAGGCTTTGCACAACTCGGTATTGTGGTTGTGGTACTAGGGTCAGCATGCAATGTCTTTAATCAAAACACAAGATACCACCGCCTCAAAAATGCCATAGAGGAAAGAGGTTTTGATGAGAAATTATGTGCCGAATTTATGAGAAAGCCATGTGGAAGAAATGTCGTAAAAACCGTATTGAAAAGAACTGGGCATTTTGATAGGTATCCTCATCTTCAAAAAAAATTCCCGCTGAAATCCTTCATATAGTTCGAAAGAAAACTTGTCACCTGAACATTGAACCAGTCCTCGCATTCAAAGCCGTCGTCATTTCGGCTCACGCCGCACCGGGGTGAACGTCGTTCCCGCTGGGCTCTTGAATGAGCGAACGCAGGTGGCGTTGCGATGCTATTAGATCGGGATCAGCGGCAATGACGGCATCTGCCAAGGCACGGGCTTCGCGCAGCAGCGCCGTGTCAGCCAGGAACTCGCTGAAGCGCAGGTCCGCCAAGCCGCTCTGGGCGGTTCCTAACACGTCGCCTGGGCCGCGCAAGCGCAGGTCGGCCTCGGCGATTTCGAAGCCATCGGTGGTGTGCTCGAGGATTTTGAGTTTTTCGAGGCCGTCGGGGTTTTTGCCATCGGTTAGAAGGATGCACCAACCCTTGTGAGCGCCACGGCCGATGCGGCCGCGGAGTTGATGGATTTGAGCCAGGCCAAAGCGCTCGGCATGATGCAAAATCATAACGCTGGCATTGGCTACATCCACGCCCACCTCGATGACGGTGGTTGCGACGAGCGCGGAGATTTCGCCGGAGCGGAAGCGGTTCATCACGGCTTCTTTGTCCTCGGGCTTGAGCTTGCCGTGAACCAGTCCGACCTGGCAACCCAGGAGTCGCTTCTGCCATTTGGCATAAGCCTCGATGGCCGATTCCGCATTGAGCGATTCACTTTCCTCGACGAGTGGATAGACGAGATATACCTGGCGGCCCTCCGCAATCTGTTGCTTGATGAACTTTGTGACATCCGTCTGCTTGGGGGCTATGCGCACAGCGGTGACAATTTTGCCCCGGCCGGGTGGTTTCTCGTCTAACACCGATACGTCGAGATCGCCGTACGCGGTCATGGTCAAGGTGCGCGGAATGGGTGTGGC
>Ga0118677_10002569_pt1 | contig 36154 bp, 24 predicted proteins | sample AliMusrvi5mmetaG_FD_86154 | JGI IMG/M metagenome (GOLD analysis project Ga0118677, IMG submission 86154)
TGTGGGGGGAGCGGGCGCTGGGGATGAAGTAGAGGCGGTCAAGACCGAGCGCCTCCACGGCTTCGCGCGCGAGGATCAAATGTCCGTTGTGAATGGGGTCAAAGGTGCCGCCGTAGAATCCGAGCTTCATTGTAAGGGAATCGCAGCAATCTACCCGCTCCGGACTCGGCACGCCAGCAATTACCGTTTCCAGCCTCAGGTCGCCTTCATCAGCGATTCCTTAGCGCGGCTTGTCGAGGCCGACCGTGTCGCGGTTTTGGTAGAGCCATTTGATCCACAGCCAGTCGGGTGAAAAGCCCATCGGACCATTTACACGATTCAACACAATGTTCCGGTAGGACCGGGGAATCTTGAAGACGGTGAGTTTGGCATAATTCGGATTGGTATTCGGACCGCCTCCCCCGGGAACAGAGTCGCCCAGCTCGATCCGATAAGGATTAAACATTCCACCAAGTCCACCGAACTGGGAATTGCCAATGCAGTAAAAACTACCATTGGCAATGCGCTCCATGCGCTCGTCGGTGAGCCCATAGGCGTTGCGGCGCATCGACCATATCCAACTAAAGCCGAGCAGATCGGCCCCGATGTGACCGGAATCTTCGCCGCCCAGGATGATTTTCATCCCCTTGTAGAGGCCATCTTTCCAGCCCGGGCCGGTGCCTTGGAAACCAGGTCCTCCGGGGGGGATGACGTTGTACGTCCACCAGACGTATTTCTTGCCGTCGATCTCCCCGCAGGAACTGTCCCGGAAGAAAAAGTCCATATACCAGGTCAGCCCCTTGGATGCGGCGTCATAGACTTTGTCCCAGTCGGTCTTGCCGGTCGCGAGTTTGCGGAACCGGATGGCTTCCAGAAAGGGGGCTTGCGCCTGCCATATTCCGGAATCGGAGTTCCAGGTGAATTTGCCACGGTTGATGGCAAAAAGCGGCACGCCGGTTGCTGGATCCACCTTGCCATCAGGGCATATCCATTTTTTCAGACCGACCTTGGGATTGGCCGGATCGTTCTGATTCCAGGCGAAGTCGAGATACGCATCCGCTTTGGCTAACAGCTTTTTATCCACTGAACCTGGATGCTCATATTCCTTTTTCCATATCTGCATGGCGGAGAGCGTCAGGCTCATGTAGCTGGCGCAGGTGGCGGCTTCCGCAGGACAGGCTTCCCCGCCCTGCTGTTCGTATATTGAGCCTGTGGCCAGAGGATCCATCGTGATCAATTGCTGGAAGTAGTCCGCCACGATCATCATCTTCGCGAGCACCTCGGGATCATCTCCAAGAATCTTGTAGGCGGTATACAGAGCGAATACCGTCTTGGGAAGAGCACCCCACATGTAGTCCGCGTGGGAGAATTTCTCGCCCGTAACCTTATGGTAGGTGGTTTTTGTTTCCAGCGCGGTACGGAATGGAGCCACCCATTTTTCCGTGTGATCCCTGAGCTGCTTGAGCGTCTGCGGATTGAAGGCTGTTTCGGGAACATATATCTGGTCACTGTCAAACTCCTCCTCGGCATCCACTCCGACACCCGGATTGCTGATCCTGAGAGCGGCTCCCTTGGTGTTCAGGAGATATGATGTGAGATTCACCTTGCGGCTCGTGTTGCACTCCGGCACCTGCGTGAAGCCTGCCGTGTTGTCCTCGGTCCAGTTGCCGCGTTCGACAAAGATGCCCCCGATGCTGGTTCCGATCTGGAAGGTATTGGCGTTATTCTTGAGGTCCAGCTTGACCTGCGGATTGGCAGGCAGGCGGAGGGCGCCGCGTGGCGCATTGAATCCCTTCGCGGAACTGATGATCCCTGACTTTGGCCCGAACTCGATGAATCCTTCATTGAGCAGGCCTTTGCTCCAGACCATGTCCAGGTTGCCGGCAAATTCATTGACCACCACGTCGTAGCCGATGCCTGTCGGTCCCACTTTGTCCATCTCTCCATCAATGGTGAGCTTCACCGAGCCGGGCTTGGTGCGGCGTATAGCCAGCACCGACTGCTTGTTACGGGAACCAACGACAGATCCCTTCACGGTCAGGTCGCCGCCGTTCAAAAGCAGGGTGCCGCTGTATTCATCCTTCAAATAGGAGTCGTCGAATACCACCAGATCACCGTCAACCGTCCTGGGCTGCGGGGTTTCCTGGCTTAACGTGCCCTCATGAAAGAACAGATTTCGACCTCCTAGATTCAGGTTGCCGCCATCCAACGAGAGCACTCCGCCTTTGCCAATCGCCAGCTCGCGGGCTTCCCACTTTTCGGCACCCGGGCCCAGGAGATGTCCCGCGGCAATCTCATACTGCGCAGCCGTAAGCAGGTTCGGATTCAATCCGCCCCAACTGCCGGGGCTGGTGATGCTGCCCGTTTTTGCCGTGGAGTGGACGCGCTTGAAATCCACCACGGCCAGCGTCGCCGACTCGCTATTCATCAGGAATCGGCTCAAATCCACGGTTCCCATGCGGAGGATCTTGCCTTTGCTTTTACTGGCACTCTCCAGCCAGGTGACGGGAACCGCCTTGAATCCGTTGGTGTTGGCTGCGGTATAAACCCCGGGGCAAATTTCCTTTTCACCGACCCGGCATCCGGCACCGACGGTAACAGTGCCCTTCTTCATATCAAGCTGCGCCTTGTCGCCATCCAGGATGAAGGTTCCCAAGGTTTGCAGGGGAGCTCCGCCGCCCGTGACAATGACCGGAACCTTGCTGTTCAGCAGCAGCGTGCCAGCTCCCCAGCCTCCGCTACCAAAGACCAATTCCGTTGCCCCCTGCAACTCCTCCGTGGTGATCTTGCCGTCGTAGCCTTGCATCGCAAAATCCTTCTCGAAGGCAATCCTGCCGCCCTTGCCGCTGAGACTAACATTACCAGACCCTGTTAGACGTCCCTTGGCAAAACGCAGCGCGGATTGAAGATTGGTTTTGGGAACATCAACGTCCAAGACCGAGTGATTAAGAACCTGGATGGAACCGGTGATGGTGCGCGGACCGGAGCTTTGTAAAGTCCCCCCGTTCAGGCAGAGTTCGGAGCCCTTGGCTGAAAAATCCATCGCTGCATCCTTGAAGACGAGCGTGTTTCCGGGATCGACACGATTGGCGGACTTCTGCCCCGCTGGCGGAAGAATAATGATGCTGGATCCTTCGATGGAAGATGGCTCAAGGATCCCCTGGAGATTATAACTCCTGCCCTTGAGGGTCGGGACTTGAGTATAGTTGGACGTTGCCGCCGGGGAGTATACCCCGGACGGTATCTGGTCACCTTTAATGATGCCCGGGAATGTTGAACCGTCCCCGAATGTGCAGGAGGTATTGCCCAAATTTAAATTGGCCCACCCGCCAATAGAGATGGGTCCCGCCATGTTGATGCCATCGGGCATTTTAAGGGTGCAGGAACACCGCGCGTGCGGGTTGAGCTCAATCGGGACCGTGCCCATGTTCCGGCTTTTTCCGGAAATGGTGAGTGCGGCGGGACCTTCCAACCTCTTCCCCACCAGGATTTTTCCCTCGTATCGGGTAAAATCAACATCTTTCAAATCAATACCCGTCCATTTTTTTCCTCCCCCCCGCACAAATTCCATGACGCCCTTGCCAATCACCTTGCCTCCATTAATGCCGGCACCCCCCATGCGCACGGTAGAGTCCGAACGGATGTCCAGTGTCAGTTGCTTTAGCCCGCCTCCTCCCATTTCCAGTTCCCCGCCGTCGAGCACCAGTTCCTTGCCATTGCATTCGAAAATAGAGGCTACGGAAAGCACCGCCCCCTTGCTGAGCACCACCGTCTTGACCGGCCAGGCCGACTCTCTTCCAATCGGCTTGAGCGTAAACTTATGCCCGGCAGAAATGACGAAGGTTTCCGTTGGCTTGGATTTTGGATCCACTCCCCCCCAATTGGAAGCAGCCATGAAGTCGCCGTCTTTATCCGCAGTCGAGACAACGGCGGAGAAGGCTGGCAGCGCGAGCGTGAAACTCAGGGCGAGTGTTGCAAGCTGGCGCCTGAATAGGAAGGTTGCTTTGAGTGACGCTCTGCGAACCGGAAGGGAATGGGTGGTTTTCATCAGTAATGTTTTGATTCTTAAAATGATTCCGCAGCGGATTTATTTTTCCGTTTCTTTGTTTTTCTTTGTCGGCGCGATGACATTGCGATAACTCACAAAGGCGATCTGCGTGCTATCGGGAGACCACGAAGGGACGTTCAGGGTGCCCTGGCCTCCGAAAAGCGTGGCGATGACTTTTGGTTTGCCGCCTCCCATGGGCATGAGGCGCAACACGACATTCTGGTTGGCGGGATGCCCTTTTACGCTCTTGTCGTAGGACAGAAAGACGATCCATTTTCCATCCGGGGATGGATGAGCAAACCAATCCGCATACTCCTCATCCGAGGTGATCTGCTGCTGCTCGGAGCCGTCTGGATTCATGCGCCATATCTTCGGCGCGCCGGCGCGGTCCGAATGAAAGTAAATCTTGCTGCCGTCGGCCGTGTACTCAGGGCCGTCGTTGTGCCCTGCGTTTTGCGTGAGGGATTTCTCCGCGCCGCCTTCCGTCGGGATAAGGTAGATGTCTCCTTTTCCGGTGCGCACTCCGCAATACACAAGCGTCTTGCCATCCGGGGACCAACCATGCCAGTAGGAGGCTCCATTCGGCGTCACCTGACGTGCTTCACCGCCCGCCGCAGGCACGACAAAAATCTTTGAGCCCCCCGGCTCTTTCGTCGAGGAACTGATGGCAAGCCATTTACCGTCGAACGAAAGCCCGTGGTCGTTGTTGTTCTTGACCACCGCCCCGGTATCAAGCCGCTTGGGTTCGCCGCCTTCCACGGGCAATGTCCAGAGGAAGCCTCCGCGATTGATGTAAAAAAGTTTTCCGTCCCGCGACCAGTTCGGCGCCTCGAATTCGGAGCAGTCGCGATAAACCAGCTTCCTCTCGCCTGTCGCGACGACGAGCGTTTCCAGGCTGGTTTCCCTCACCCGTTTTTCATTCTGCAGCGCAACACGGCTCTCCAACTTCACATTTGAGATGAGCGCCGTTTCGAGATTCTGCGCGTTATGGGAACAGACGGCGAGGCCGACATACACGGGGTCCGGCATCGTCAGGGAAAACGCGCCGATGGTCTGGAAAGGCCCGCCGTCCTTGGATACAAAAGCCGTAAACACATCGCCGTCCCGTTCCAGTTTCACCGTCGCGGGAGCTTTGACGGGAGTGGAGACACCGATGGAGAGGCCGCCCTTTTGCGGGCGGTACTGCAATTGGATCAATCCATCCCCATGCACGGCCACATCGACATAGGGCGAATCGACATCAAGGCTCTGGCGCACCATTGCGCAGGCTTTGCGATGCGCATGCTTTCCTGCGTCCTCCCAGCCCACATCCATGCTGAAAACCAGATCCCCCGAAGTCTTTTTCCACAGGAAATGGAATGCGTCCGTGGTCTTCCAAAGGTTTGCCCCACCGCCACCGACGCGATACTGGGCTTTGTCGACGAGATGCTCTGAAGACCCCTTCAAGGGGTTTTCGCCCACCTCGGTCGCCTGCTCGAAAATGCCGAGGCCCGCCGCCCGTGCCGACCAGTTGGCGGCGAGACAGAAGAAAAGGACGCCTAGACCAAGGGCCAGCCCCTGAGAGCGAACCCGCACTGACGGAGAATCGAGGGATAATCGCATAATGAATGTCTTTCTAGTGTCCTGTCAGGTAAGTTTGCAAAATAAGTCCGAGCTCATTTTTCGTATTTTTCAAGACGCGACCGAGAGGCAATATCTGAAGATATTGCCCGAGGAAGCAACGCCGAAAAATCGGAAAAGGGGCCGGAATGATGTAGCTCATTTGCCTGACAGGACACTAGAGAAGACTTGGAGATTTAGCGATCTCCCTTGACGAGATCATCCAAGGTCTTGGCCACGGCGGCGTTGACCATATCCCCCACGGCCTGCTTGCGCTTGGCTGCGATGGCTTCCAAACCCTTGTACTGACGGAGGGAAACCGAAATCGCCCCCAAGTCCATCGCTTTGGGAATGTCCATCCATTTTTCCTTGGTGGCCTGAACCTGTGCCTCCGTGAGACCGAACGCGGTGAGGATCCCCGCGGCCATCATTTGATTGCCCATGGCATTCATGTGGACGCCGTCCCCGGTAAGTTTTTTACCTGGAACAGAAGCGCCCCCATCGGGCAGCTTCACCGAGGCCTGCATCTGGGCGTTGAGATCGGCCAGCAGGCACTTCTTTTCCTTGGCCAAAGTGCGAAGGAACTCGTTATAGACGATCAACTTCTGATTGTTGGCGTTGGCCTGCTCCTCCCCGATCATGGTGGCCGTCAGCAGCATTACCTTGATGCCCGCCGCCTGACATTGATCAACAATGGAAGTCATGTTGACTTTGTAGGGCTCGAGCTCCACGCCGGTTTTTCCATGCCAGACATCGTTGACTCCGCAACTGATGGTGACCCAGTCGGGCTTCTTTGAAATCACATCGCGCTCCAGCCGGGCGAGCATATCCTTGGATGTATTGCCGCTGATGCCGGCCGGAAGGGGAGTGACATGGAGTCCGTTGACATCGAACCCATTGATGACCAGATTCACATAGCCGACGGGATTTTTGTATCCAAATTGCGTAATGGAATCGCCGAGGAATGCCAGTTTCGAGCCATCCTTGATGGCGGTGCCGGCTGGCGCAGCCATTGAGGAATTTGCCAGGGCAAAAGCGAGCAGGGCACCGGAGAGGAAGGGGGTGTTTTTCATATGGAGCATTTTGGTCGGTTTTGAATTATTGAGCTTTTTTAGCTGGAATCACATTGGTTTGCATGGGGTTTTTCGCTGCGGAAGCTGGTTGGGCTGCTTCCTGACGTGTCACAATCGGGACATAACCCGCTTCCAGCCCCTTCGGGGGCTGCACGAGCAGGGCGGGATCAAGTCCGGCCAGCGTTCCCCGGCTTGGCGCGGGCATGTATTCTTTGTTCAGGTTCCATGCGCGGTGGATTTTTTCGACAACGGCTTGCAGACGCATTTTTTCCAGGCCGCTCAGGTCGGCGTTTTGCAGCGTTGGCTGATCCACAAAGCGATACCAGTAATAGGTGACCTCGCTCCCGTCATTGAGCAGCACCTTGAAGGGCCCCGCCTTGGGACCGGGCGTTTTCCAACAACTCCCGGGTTCTTCAGGCGCGATGTAGGGGGCGGGCTTCGGGCGGTCGCCGTAGGGGAAGGCCACGGTTTTCAACCCGGTTTCATCGGGAACTTCCTCCGGGGCGACCGCCTTCCAGGTGTTGTTTTCGCTCCGGTAATACTCCGGGAAAGTGCCGCGCCGCAGCCCGCCGGTCCACTTTTGCAGGGCGGCATCATTCCACTGGAACCCCCAAGTGGTCGGGTCCAGGTTGGCGCCTTCAACAGAACGCTTCAATCCTTTGACGGGTATCCTGATCTCCTTGTTCTGATCGGACCATTGTTGCAGACCCACGTTGAAACCCTGGTTGGCGGCCACCAGGACGCCTTGTTCGTCGAATTTTCCAGGCGCCGCTTCCTTCCCCGCAAACCAAGCCTCACAGGGGTTCCAAAGCGCCTGCTTGGAGTAGCGGGTGACGTTGTGGACCAGGACTGTTTGCCCCTTTTCATCCACGGGAAATTGCATCACGGGGATGCGGGAATAAAAGACGCCCGCCTTGTCTGCGGAAAGAAACCGGGGCGTAGAGCCCACCTCCATGGCGACCTGGCCGCCGTTGGATCCGGGTCGTGAATCAAGCCCTTGCGCGGCCATCTCCGGATTTTCCAACGAGATGCGGCTCCAAAAATAGGGAATGAAAAAGGCGACAGGCCCCTTGAAGTTTTCGGTGTTGAAAAAGAGCGTCCAGCAGTGGTTGCCGGTGGGGACCGGCTGGCCGGCAGTGGTCGCCTTGGGCTCGGTGAGCGGCAAGGCCATGTAGCCGTAACCAAACAACTCGCCGTTGGTGCTCTGTTTGAGCGTGACCCCATCGGGAGGGAAAAGCAGCCACGGGCTCAGTTGTGCAATGCCCATCCTCTTCGGCGGCAGCGGCTGGGTGGAACCGGGCCAGCCCGGGGAGTTGGCTGCACGGTTAAAAGCGCCGGGGACTCCGCCCATGCTGAACTTGGGGGCACGGGTCAAAAACTGCGTGTTCTGCCACCAGCCGAGGCCCCCTTCCATGGAGTTGTAAACATTGGCGGGGTTAGGCTTTTTATAAAGTGGGTAGATCCATGTGCCCACCAGTCCGCTTTGATAGCGGGGCATCGGATGTTCCAACAGCGGCCAGGCTGCAGAGTAAAGCGTGAAGCCAAACCGGTATTCCTCAGGTTCCGCTGCCAGTCCGACGCCCATGTGCCCCCAACTTCCCGTGCCGAACCCGGTCATTTTGGGTCCCCCTGAAAACGGGTTGGGCGGAGTGCTCACTGCCGGAGTGGCAACCGGGGCAGGGATGCCCTGCAAAACTTGCAACATGGCTTTTCCAAAGGCGCGGCCAATGAGCAGATAGGTCTCGCCGTTCTTAAACTCATGGTAGGTCTCGCCCGCGGGAGATTCCTCCTTGGTCCGCACGAAGTCGTGGGTCTCCACAAACCTCACCCTCCCGGCAAACTCGGGTTTGGCGGCGGCGTTTTGTTGCGCACGGCGGATCGCCACGGCCTTGGCTTCTTTGCACTCGGCACCCCAGGGGCCAGTGAATTCACCGATCACCACGGGCAACTGGGGCGCCCGCAAATCCCGGCGGACGTCCTGGATCAGATTTACCAGATTGCTTTCATACTCGGGAACCGCTGTCGGCGGGCCGCAAAAGTCGTTCCAGCCATGCCACCATACAAAACCGGCAAGTCGATAACCGCTGCCATCATACCCCGGGAACAGCCCTTTCAAGTTTCCCATCACATTGTTGACGGTTGTGATCATCTCCGTGTAGTTGGGGCCGGTGACGCCGCCTGAACTCGGTGGACGGAACTCCTTGTAGAGGCTCTTGCCGCCCCACGCGGTCTTGATGATGAGCACGGGGTTGTTTAGTTGCTGGGCCATCACGTGCCCAAATTCGAGCTCCGGGCCGAACCATTGCCTCGAACCCAGAGCCCAGCCATAGCCAAACTCCAGGACTCCGTGGCGCTTTCCGAACTCGCTGACGTCATATACCCACACATCATCGCGTTTTTCGGACCAATTCCCCTGGGCATCCACCAAATGCCGGATGAGCGGTGCCTTGGCGGGGTCCTTCAGCATCGCAGCCAGGGTCCCCGGCTTCTCTTGCCCATCCTTGTCCCTGCCACTCACCATCCCCTGCCCTTGCATGTTGGATTGCCCGGCGAGGATGAAAACTTGGAGTGGACCTTTTTTAGGCTGTGGCGGAACTGCGGCGCTTTGCCGCGCGCACGACATTCCACACAGCAAAACCAGCGCGAATCTGAGAGTTTGTTTCATATTTTACATCAATTGTTTTTCAATGCTCCATTTCCTTTGATGAATTTGGGCGTGTTCCTCACACTATACGTGCCGACGGGCTGAAGCTTTCCGCCGAGATAAAGTTTGCCGATGCGCATTTCACCTTGGAAGTTCAACTCCAGCGTTGCGCCTTCAGAAATGTAGACTTCAGTCTTTTCATCCAGACTGCATGCATTTGCAAGCAACAGCGTGCCTTTGACGACCTTGGTCGGGCCGGTGTAGCGGTTGGTGCCGGAGAGCGCCCAAGTGCCAGCGCCGGACTTGATGACAGAGGTGGTTGCTTTGCCGAAACGGTCATGGGGATTGACAATGGCTCCGGCGATTTCCCCCTTGCCAGCGGTGTCCCCCTTGAGGGCAATGATTTTGTCGGCACCGTAGCCGGAAATCACGAATGGGCTGGTGAGTTTCAGTAGGCCGGGGCCGGATTGATCGAAGGTCACGGTCGCATTCTTTCCGGCAAGATTCATGACGCGGTCGGAGGTTTCGCCCGTGCCGGTATAAACCAAGGCGCACTCGCCATCGCCACAGCCAATGACGATTTCGCCGGCCTCCACGTTGGTCGGCGCGCCCAGGCTGCTGCTGACCCGGCCTTTGGCGGAGCTGTTGAGCGAAGCCACGCTCAGCGTGCCGCCTTCCAGAATCGTCTGCCCGGTGTAGGTGTTATTACCAGAAAGCTGCAAGGTGCCGGTGCCGGATTTTTTAAGGACGAACGCGCCGCCACCGGGGCCCTTGGAGTCTGTAATGTCAGCCGATACCGTGACAGGCTTGATGGCATTGGCGGTATCCACGCAGAAAATCGAACGGCCCATCAACCCGTTGTCATTGACCAACGCGGCGAGATTGCCAAGCAGCGTCCCCACCTGCGCTCCAGTGAACTCGCCCGGGCCACCAGCGCTGATCACCAGCGTGGCCGCCGGGTGAACGCTGATTTTCGCGGGGATCCATTGCGCCTTGTCCGCGTTGTAAAGCGATGCGGCCTTTTTTACGAATAGCGTGCCCTGGCGGACGGTGGTGGGGCCGGTGTAGGTGTTGACGCCCCAGAGATAGACTTCGCCAGCATTCACCCTCCCAAATGCACCCCAAGTGCCAACCTGCATAAAGCCGCCGGGCCCCCCCATTGCACCGCTCACTTTATTAAAATTCAAATGATTTCCGGCGATCTTTACAATCCCGTTCAGCGTGATGGGAGCATTCCAATTGACACTGCCGGCATCGATCGTTCCTCCGTTCAAAATCAAAGGGTTGGCGGCATTGTCCGGACCGGTCACGAGACCGGCTCCATCATTCAAAGTCACCGGCCCCGTTCCCAGCCCCTGATTTGACACGAGGCGAAGTGTGCCCCCATTGAGGATGGTTCCACCACTGTAGGAGTTGTTCGGATTGTCGATAGACAGGTTGCTATAGTTCTGATCGGGCCCCCCATTGATGTCGCCGCTGGCATTGCCGTTGGCACCGTTGAAGATCAGGCCGCCGGTGCCGGAGATCAGGCCTCTGATTGTCAATTGGCCGGCAGGAACGAGATTTACAGCGACATCCGAGACGAGGCGAAGGGGCGTGGCAATCAGGGGTTTCCCCAGCACATGGACCGTCGGCAGGGTGCCGGTGAACTCGTTGGTGGTGAGCGCAATGCCGTTGCCGGACAACGTCAACCCATTCCCCGGGCTCAGGTCGAGATGGTTGAGCAGGAACCCCTCCTTTAGGTCGTTGGCGACCGCACATTTGCCGACCGGGTTGAAATGAAGGATATAGTCCGACTGGCCTGCGGCGTTCGGGGCGGAGCCCGTGCCGGGATGGTTGGCCCACTTCGAGACGTCGCTCCAGCCGCCTCCCTCACTCCCGAGCCAGGTGAATGTGTGGGGCTTGTCGCTCTTAAGAACCGTCACGGTGCAGACCTGCTGGGTGCCATCCTGGGCGGTGATCGTGTAGGTCTGTGGTTTGGCAAAATTCCGTGGCGTGCCGGAAGCAGGAACCGCCTTGGCAAAGGGAGGCAGCGTGAAGGTGGGCGCCAGCGCCGTCACGTCCATATTCGGCGGTACATACACACCAATGCGAGGCCCGGAAATGGTGGTCGAAAGCGACCCCGGCAGCACGAAGGTGAGCATGCCCTTAGCCTTGCTGACAGCGGCACGGTTCACCGTCACGCTATATGCTTTCGTGGAACCGTCCTTGCCGGTGACGGTGTAGGACTGCGGTTTGGTAAAGTCTCTGCTGCTTCCAGACGCCGGTGCGACGGTGGCATCGGGGGACACCGTTATGCCAGGCGCGAGCGCAGTCACATCCGTGGCATAGGGGACCGTCACGGAGATGCTGGTCTTGGAAACCCGAACCGGCGGCAAACCGGGGAAAGCAAAGTTTTGAATGTCCTTGGCGGCAACGGCGACGTAGGGTTTGTCGTCCTTCACAGTGGGGCCGGGGCCGCCCGGCTTGAGATTACTTGCTGTCGGCGGCAGCTTCGCTGCCTTGGCCGGATCGATATACCGGGCCATGTCGCGCATGGCGATGCACTGGTAATGATTATCCTTCAAATACTGCATCATCCCCCTGAAGGTCTCCGGCTCCAGACTGACCCCCCTGTGCTCCATGTCCGGCACGCCATGGAAGGTGAGCACGACCACTTGGCCCTGGCAGGCCTGTTGCACCTGTTTGATGAAGTTCTTGATCGGAAGTCCATCCTTGATCGTGAACGACGGCACATCGAACGGATTGTCCACCGTCGGCCGATAGGGGCGCTCATGGCCGCCCCGGCCAAAGAGATACCCTTGCGCGGCCAGCTCGGGACAAATCCCTGAAACGACCTGATAGAGAGGCCAGCAGACGGTCGTCGGCTTGGGACAGTTATTCGCCAGTAATTCATCCTCCATTCTCAGATAATTCCCCAAACCTCCCCCGTGGCCCACGGTGTGGTTGCCAATCTCAAAGCCGTCATCCGCCAGCGCGCGCATCTGCCTCCACGTCATGTACCAGTCCTTGCGCGTTTTGAAGGAATCAAAGTCGCAGACATAATAGGTGCCGTTGAATCCCAATGACTTCAAGATCGGGGCCGCCACCGTATAACCACTGGCACAGGCATCGTCGAAGGTGAGGACCACCAGCTTATCGGGGATGGGCGTGCGGAGAACACCGTTGGCATCTGGATCCGCGGCTGCCCCTCTCTGCGAGAGCACGCAGAGGGCCAGGAGGAGGAGGTATCTTTTGATGTTCACGGGGAACGATTAGCGTATGGCGCAGGATTATTTTTGGGGTTGCCTGGTCCCGTTCCCGGCGGGTGCGCGCAACTGCCAAGGCTGAACCGGCGCGGTCGCCACGCCCACGAACGTGTCGGCGCAGCCGTAGTAGAGGAACCATTGGTTCTTAAAGAGAACCAACCCCTCGATGAAGGTGGTTCCGGCACTGTAGTTGCCGGTCTTTTCCCAAGGCAGCTCGGGCTTGATGAACGGCACTTCGAGGCGGTCCAACAGCTTGCTCGGATCCGTGGCGGAAAAGAGCGCCTGGGTTCCGCAATAGGCGCGATCTCCCACCCCCATGTCCGCAAACTCCCCCTTCGTTTTGGCATTGAAGAGCAGCACAATGCCCTTGTCGGTGAGGAGCGCCGGCGGTCCGCACTCTTGAAAGGCCCCGTCAAACTTTCCCTCGCGGTCGGGGATCACTCGCTTTGCCGATGACTCCCAATTGTTAAGGTCTTCCGATGAGAGCAGTCCGATGCTGCCCTCCCCGACGTACATCCAATAGCGACCATTGATCTTGGTGGCGATCAACCGGCCTCCGGTGACTTTGCACACCAGTGAAGCGGATTTCCTCGGGGCAACTTTTACCCCTTCTTTGAGGTAGATTACCGGTCCAAGCTTGTTCCAGTGGAGTAAATCTTTTGACGTAGCCATGCCAAGCCTGGCCGTACCGTGGCCGCGGGGGACCTGGGTATATAAGAGCACGTAGGTGCCATCCTCGGTTTCGACAAGGCGGGGATCTTCGCAGCCACCCTCCCACTCGAAATACGTCTGGTCATCCTCCGCTGGGAAGAACACCGGCTCGGCCATTTTCGTGAAGTGGATTCCATCCTCACTCACCGCAAGACCGAGACGGGCTGTCTGTTTGGATTTGGCACCTGTATTATCCTCCGCGCGGTAGAGCAGGCAGACCTTCCCATCCTTGACCACCGCCGCAGGGTTGAAGGTGTGGGTGTATTCCCAATGCACGGGAGCTTTCCGCAGGGGGCAGTTGAAGACGGAATTGGTGTCGGGGCTGATGATCGGTTGGGCGTTGGCCGGGCGGGTAAACGGCCCCATGCACCATTCGGGCACGCCCGTTGGAGCCGCTGCATCGGCGGTTCCTTCGGCGGTTGACACGCGCTGCGAGAGCGCGCAGAGGGCCAGGAGGAGGAGGGATGATCCGATGTTTCTTTTCATTGGTTTTCTCTATTCGTTTTCCGGAATTTTCCCTCTGTTTCCGGGCGGCAACCTTATTCCGTCGCCGGCACGATTTCGATGCCGTTGATCTTGGGCAGATCGGCCGGGCCTTTGCGGAAATTGATGACGATGTTGCCGTCTTTATCGGGCGTGATGCCCGGGAATTCTTTCATCACCGCCTTGTTTCTCCTTCCGGCAGTCGCCACGATGTCGAAATCCTTTAGCACGGGCTGGCCATTGATATCCACATTGAAGACGCGCTTGCCTTTGGCGTCGGCTCCCGCAACGTTAGGCGCCGCCGGGGCTTCCACCTTCCCGGCAGCCTTGGGATCGGGCTTGCTGCCCTTCTTGGCATCGGGCTTGGAGCCCTTTTCTGTTGGATTTGGATCAAAACCCCTCTCGGCAAAATAAAGCCGGACCTTGTAGCCCTTCGCCGATGGCTTCATGAAGAACGTGTAGGTAAACTCCCCGAGGCGATAGAGGTTGAACATCTCTGGCGGCGCGGATGGTGTGGCGCTGGTATCCACGATGCTCCGGTCCGTATCTTTGCCGCCGAGTGGATAACCTGTGTCATATCCGGCATCGGCCAGGAAACCCTTGGCTTCCCTGCCCTTTCCGCCCAGGGCACCACAGCTAATCTTGACGGAAGAAACCGGCTCGTCAAACCACCGCGTCGGCAGTCCTGTCTCCGGCCAGCTTGCGACCTGCGCGTTCTTGTTCAGCGCGACATCGCATTCACTGGATTCGACCGGGGCCACATCGATGTTCCAGCCGTCGAACACGACGAGCGGCTTGTCGCCTTTGATATCCGTGCTGGCGGCTTCGATGGCAATCACCTTTGACTCCTTGGGCACGAGTGATATGTAGTTGTCCGAGTAGTAAACCGGCAGCACCCTCTCGCCGCTCCCCTTGCGGCGCAACTGGAGGTGCGCCATCAGGGCAACCTTGTCGGAGGGATTGCGAACCGTCACATCGAGCAGGCACTTGCCATCGGCATCCCGGCGCTTGACGCTCGCTTCGAGCTTCACCACGGGAAGATTCTGCAACTCGAGATACGACTTCCCGTTCCAGTAGAAGTTTTCCGAGAGCAATTTCCCGGCGGCATCGCGGAGTTGCAGCTTGATGAAATACACGGTGGAAAGTTTGGCTGACATCGACACACCGCCGAGGTCGGTTGCGGCGGTCGCCGGGGCCTCCACTTTTAGCTCCTGTTTGTTGGCTTGGGTGCCGTCCATGTTGTAAACCTCCACCAGGACGGTGGCTCCGGTGAGCGGCGTCGCCGTGTTGTTGATGACTTGCACATGACCGGCCACTCCTTTGCCGCCTTGATTGAACATGATGTGGACTGGCTCGCAGGCTTTCTTCACTCCAAAGAGCGATGAAAACGGCTCCAGATCCCAACTGTAAATCTGCCAGACAAAGCTCGGCTGGGCCGGGTTGCTCATCCAGATGATGATGCCCGTGGTGGGGTTGAAGAGCTGGTAGAAGCGCCCCTCGTAGATGGCCCGGAAGGTTTCGTAATTGGCCAACTGCGCCTTGCGCACAAAATCCGCCAGGTTCAGCACCTTGCCATAGCGCGCACTGAGCGCATCCCGGTATCCATCACCCCTCTGGGCACCTCTTCCGAGATCATGCGAGACCCAGTCATCGTTGAAGCTTTCCCAGTCCTTTTGCGGCATCATCGACTGCACCGATTCCAGCGTGGGAATCGAAACACTGCCGATCTCCGACTTGAAGGCGGTATCCGCGCCATAATAAGCCCCGGGGGATGACTTCCAATAATAGCCTCCGCTTCCTCCCGTGCTGACGCCGCCCCCCTCGGCGGAACTCGCCTGGTAACGCCGGGTCGGGTCCTCCTCGGCGATCATTTTCTTAAGCACATCGTTGATTTCGGGAGGCGGCACGCCTTCGTTGCGCCCGCACCAGAGGAGAATCGAGGCGTGATTGCGGAAGCGCACAAACTTGTCCCGGCAGTTGGCCAGGTAGGGTTCCAGATCCTTCACATTGGCGCCATCCCCCGGGTTGGGCTGGAAGAATTCGTCCCAGAGCATGATGCCGTATTTGTCGCACATCTCGTAAAGGTCCTCGCTGGTGCTCTGGCCCACCCAGTTGCGGATGATCGTGTAGTTGGCTTCCTTGTGCATGCGCACCTGTGCCTCCAGCCGTTCGCGCGGAATGCGCTTCAGGGCTTCGTCCATGCCCCAGTTGCCCCCCTTGCAAATGACGCGCACGCCATTGACGGAGACCGTCAGGTTTTCGTTCTCGGGCACATGGTAGGTGAACTTGCGGACACCGATGTTAAAGTCTTTGGCATCGGAAACCGCGCTGCCCGCCTCGAAGGCAAGGTGAACGGGATAGAGATTCTGCGGCCCGTAGCCGTTGGGCCACCAGAGCTTCGGGTTCTTGAGCTTCAACGCGGGAACCGTGGCGGGGTCCAGCGTCACGACTTTCGTGCCGTTCGCAGGAATCTCAACGGCTTGCTGGAAGGCAACATCGCCGAACGTCCCCTTGAAGACGCCTTTCTGGGGCTGGTCGCTCACGTTTTTGAGTTTGGCCTGTACCTTGATGTCGGCGGAATCCACTTTAGGCAACGGCAAATCCGTGGCAATCAACGGATCCTGGATCAACACCGGACCGGAGGCCGATAAAAACACCTTTTGCCAGATGCCGGTGTTGCGATCACGAATTCCCGGAATCCAATCCCATCCGATCGTGCAGAGAAACGTGGGGCCATCAATGGCGGTGATGCCACCGTTCTTGCCGAGCCCGTTGGCAATCGTGTGCTCAATGGGATTTCCCGGGTTGGGCTGCGGGTTCACCTTGACCGCCAGCGCCGCCACCGCGCCGGGTTTGACGACGCTCGAAATATCAAAAACCCCGCGGATGAACGCGCCCCGGATCGTTCCCACGCTTTTCCCGTTCACCCAGACTTCGGCGCTGTAGTTGATGCCGTCAAAGTTCAGCCAGACCTTGCGCCCGGCATAACCGGCAGGCACCGTGAACGTCGTGCGATACCAGTAGGAGGTGCGGCACAGGCTCTCGGGGATTTTGTCCGGGCGGTTGTTCTCCCCGTAGAGCGGCTCCGGATAGACCTTGTTGTTGACCAGGGTCGTCAACACCGTTCCCGGCACCGTGGCGGGATACCATCCGCCGACCTTCAATCCCTGCTGCGAAAGTTCGTCGGCCGCTTGCGTCACTTTTGCGGCGTCCTGCATCTGCCAATCGGAAGAAAGAACCAGCGGGCTCGGCAGAAGCTCGGCCCGGAGAGCGGGTGAAAAAAGGAGCGCCACCAAGGCGGCTGATAGGGAGAGGGGTAGTTTCATGGGGATTATTTCGTGATTGTTTCTTTCGGTCTGTTTTAATGTGTTCCCTTAACGAGATCATTCAGTGCCTTTTCCAAGGTGCCATTAACCATCTCGCTGACAGACTGGTTGCGCTTCGCGGCTTCAGCAGCGAGCGCTTTGTACTGACGCATGGTGATGACGGTTCCCTTGCCCACTTCGATTTTATAGGGCACATACTTGCCAAAATCCATGGCATCGGGCATGGCATCCCATTTTTCCCTGGCGACCTTGATCTGGGAATCCGTGAGTCCGAATGCACTCAGGATGACCGAGGCCATCATCTCATTACCGAGGGGGCTCATGTGGAGGCCATCCACAGTGAGACGATTGGGTGCCTTCGCAGCACCTGAAACAGCCCCCTGAGCCGCTTGGAGCGACTCGAGCGTCTCCTGCATCCGGACATTCATATCTGCCAGCGGGCACTTCTTCTCCTTGGCCAGCGTGCGGATAAACTCGTTGTAGGCAATCAGCTTCTGATTGTTTTGCTGATCTTTGGGATTCGTCGGATCCTCCCCGAAAACCGTGGCCGTCAGCAGCATCACCTTGATCCCGGCGGCCTGACATTGATCGACCATGGCGGTCATGTTGGCCTTGAAGGGCTCCAGCGCACAGGAATTTTGCGGATAGGAAACATCATTGATTCCGCAACTGATGGTAACCCAGTCGGGTTTCTTGGAGATCACATCCTTGTCGATCCGGGAGAGCAAGTTCTTTGAATTATTGCCACTGCCCCCGGCCGGGATCGGGGTGATCTTCAGCCCGCAGGTATTGAGTCCGCTGATGACCAGATTGACATAGCCGGCGGGATTGGTGAACCCGCAGGAGGTGATCGAATCGCCGAGGAAGGCGACTTTCTGACCATCCTTGATGGCGATGCCGCCAGCCGGGGAGTTTGATTGGGCAATGGCTGGACTTGCCAAGCTGAGGCTGATCAGTGTGGCGAATAAAAGGAGTTTTTTCATGGAGCTTATTGGTTTGCAGTGTCTGGATTCGAGTGACTATTTTGCAGCGGCATCTTTTGGATACTCAGAATGATTGCCTGCTTGCAGGATTTCGATCCCGTTGACCGTCGGTTCACCGGCCGATCCCTTGCGGAAATGGATGGCGATGTTCCCGTCTTTATCCGGCAGGATGCCTGCAAACTCCTTCATCACCGCTTTGACTCTCCCGCCGGCCGCGGCATAGATGTCAAAATTCGTGAGGACGGGGTTTCCATTGATCTCCACATTGAAAACCCGCTTGCCGGTGGCATCCGGCAACGATTGCGCGGGCGCATTGGGTTCGGGCTTGGCTCCTTTGGGGAGGGGCTTCGGTCCGAAATCCGATTCGGAAAAATACAACCGCACCCGGTAGCCCTTCGGGGAAGGCTTCATGGGCAGTGTATAGGTGAACTCACCCACTCTCGCGGACTTGTAAATCTCCGGAGGGACCGACGGGGTGGCGCTTCCATCCGTATTCTCGCTAATCCTGATATTCGCATTGCCCCGATCAAACCCGGCATCCGTGATGAACTCTTTGATCGCTCCTCCACCGCAGTTCACCCGGATTTGCCCGAGGGGGTCAAATTTTTGGACCGAAAGATTCGTGACGGGCCAGCTCGCCACCTGCGCATTTTTGTTGAGCGCCACCTCGCAATCGCCGGAGGCGACCGGGGTCACATCGATGTTCCAGCCATCCAGAACGACCAGCGGCTTCTCCCCCTTGAGAGCGGCCGCTGCCGCCTCGATGGTGACGCTCCTGGACTCCTGGGGCAACAGGGAGAGGTAATTGTCCGAATAGTAAACCGGCAACACCCGCTCGCCGCTCCCCTTGCGGCGCAATTGCAGATGCGTCATCAGCGCGACCTTGTCGGAAGGATTGCGCAGCGTCACCTCCAGCAGGCACTTGCCCTCGGCATCCCGGCGCTTGACCAGCGCCTCGAGCTTCACCACTGGCAGGGTTTGCAAGTCTTGCAAATCCCCTCCATTACCGGCAGTCCCGCGCCAGTAAAAGTTGTCCGAGAGCAATTGCCCTGTGGCATCATGCAGCTGGAGTTTGATGAAATGGACCTTGGAAAGGGTGGCGGGCCACTCCACAGCGCCCAGATCGGTGGCCGCACTCGCCGCAGCCTCCACCTTCACCTCGTTCTTGTGGGCAACGGCGCCGTCCATGTTATACACCGCAACGGAGGCCGTGGCCCCGGAAAGCGGCGTCCCCTTGTTATTGATGATTTGAATATGCCCGTTGGTTTCGTTGAGCATGATGTGAACTGGCTCACAGGCCTTCTTGGTAGCAAAGAGCGAGGAATTCGGCTCCAAGTCCCAGCTATATAGCTGCCAGACAAAGCTCGGTTGCGACGGATTGCTCATCCAGGTGATAACACCCGTGGTAGGATTGAATATCTTGGCAAAGCGCCCCTCATACATCGCACGGAAGGCTTCGTAATTGGCCAACTGTGCCTTGCGCACAAAATCCGCCAGGTTCACGACCTTGCCGTAACGCACGCCTAGTCCGCCCGGGTAACGGCCGCCGTTTTGGGCGCCTCCTCCGAGATCGTGCGTGGCCCAGTCATCATTGATGCATTCCCAGTCCTTTTGCGGCATCATCGCCTGCACCGCTTCGAGCGTGGGAACCGACACGCTGCCGATCTCTGTCTTAAAAGGCGCATCCACACTGTAATATTCCTGGGGCGTTCTCCACCGGTAGGGGCCACCGGAATGCACCCCGCGCCCATCGGTGGAACTTGGCTGGTAGTGACGCGTCGGCTCCAGTTCGTCCATCAGCTTCTGCAGCCCGTCGTTGATGTTTTGGGGCGGACGTCCCTCGTTGCGCCCGCACCAGAGGGCGATCGAGGGATGGTTGCGGAAACGGACAATCTTTTCCCTGCAATTGGCAAGGTATGTCTCAAGGTCCGTCGGGTTGGGGCCGTCGCTCGGGTTGGGCTGGAAGAATTCGTCCCAAAGCATGATGCCGTATTTGTCGCAGAGATCATATAAGTCCTCGCTGGTGCTCTGGCCCACCCAGTTGCGAATGATCGTGTAGTTGGCTTCCTTGTGCATGCGCACCTGTGCCTCCAGCCGCTCGCGGGGGCAGCGCTTCAGGGCTTCGTCCATGCCCCAGTTGCCTCCCTTGCACATGACGCGCACTCCATTAACCGATAGCGTCAGGTTCTCGCTCTCGGGCACGCTGTAGGTGATCTTGCGGACACCGATGTTAAAGTCTTTGGCATCGGAAACCGCGCTGCCCGCCTCGAAGGCAAGGTGAACGGGATAGAGATTCTGCGGCCCGTAGCCGTTGGGCCACCAGAGCTTCGGGTTCTTGAGCTTCAACGCGGGAACCGTGGCGGGGTCCAGCGTCACGACTTTCGTGCCGTTCGCAGGAATCTCAACGGCTTGCTGGAAGGCAACATCGCCGAACGTCCCCTTGAAGACGCCTTTCTGGGGCTGGTCGCTCACGTTTTTGAGTTTGGCCTGTACCTTGATGTCGGCGGAATCCACTTTAGGCAACGGCAAATCCGTGGCAATCAACGGATCCTGGATCAACACCGGACCGGAGGCCGATAAAAACACCTTTTGCCAGATGCCGGTGTTGCGATCACGAATTCCCGGAATCCAATCCCATCCGATCGTGCAGAGAAACGTGGGGCCATCAATGGCGGTGATGCCACCGTTCTTGCCGAGCCCGTTGGCAATCGTGTGCTCAATGGGATTTCCCGGGTTGGGCTGCGGGTTCACCTTGACCGCCAGCGCCGCCACCGCGCCGGGTTTGACGACGCTCGAAATATCAAAAACCCCGCGGATGAACGCGCCCCGGATCGTTCCCACGCTTTTCCCGTTCACCCAGACTTCGGCGCTGTAGTTGATGCCGTCAAAGTTCAGCCAGACCTTGCGCCCGGCATAACCGGCAGGCACCGTGAACGTCGTGCGATACCAGTAGGAGGTGCGGCACAGGCTCTCGGGGATTTTGTCCGGGCGGTTGTTCTCCCCGTAGAGCGGCTCCGGATAGACCTTGTTGTTGACCAGGGTCGTCAACACCGTTCCCGGCACCGTGGCGGGATACCATCCGCCGACCTTCAATCCCTGCTGCGAAAGTTCGTCGGCCGCTTGCGTCACTTTTGCGGCGTCCTGCATCTGCCAATCGGAAGAAAGAACGACCGGTTCCGGAATCGCACCCTGCTTTTCGGCAAAGGAACGAACCGGCAAGACGGAAAGACCCAGGATAACCAAGCAGGGAACAAGGGAGGGGATACGCACTGTAAGGAAGGAAATTAAGTTTTTGTGAACGAATGGGAGTCCCCGTCTTCGGCCCAAAAACCGTTAAAGACAAGCAATGGCAGAGGGGAAAATCGGGAAAATCAAAATTAGAGGAAGCGGGTTGTTTTTGGCAACCTTAAAAGATGGGGCTTTCCCTTCGACGGGCGTGCTTGGAAGTGAGTGAGGTAGAGCGGAGGAGAACTGAAGAAAAGGCTGGTACCATCAAAGGTTCTACTGCATCAAGCTTGGGATGCAAAAGAAACAGGCGATAAACGAACCTGATAAGCGGTTGATGGAACGTCTCAACGCGCACCCGCAGCTCAACCGCCGCGATCAGCTCGATTACCCCCGCGCTTTGCGTCTGGATTTGCCCATAGGCTCCGGCCTGATCGAATCCGGTCATCGTCACGTCCTTCAGGCCCGCCTCAAACGCCCCGGAACTGCTTGGCTCACCGATAACGCTGACGCCCTCGCTCAACTCCGCGTCCTACGCGCCAACACGAGAGCAGCATCAATTACAAGACCTACCTGGGCGACCTCTACAGCGCGTCGGTAAACGAGAACCGCTACACGCTCCCATGCTCGGATTACATCAAAAATGACCACCGCCTGGTGGTGAAGAACGGCGGCAAATACGAATGCACGCCAGACGATGACGGGCGGCACGGGGATACGTTCGACTCCGGAAAGCTCGCGCATTTCGCGCTCCAACCGCGCGGAATTACCACCGCCCCGATCTCCTTTTCGCGCGGCGGCGGAAGAATGGCCGATAAACGCGTCCGGGAGGTGCTCGTATGAAATGCCCTAGAAACCCCGATCTCTCCCCGTCCGCTATGCTGACCCTCTTTTCGGGGAAAAACCCAATCGCGCAAAAGCGCGGAAGGTTTCAGCCCCTTCTCCGCGCCCATTCGGCCTCGCATTCCGCCGCCCGTTTGTCCTGTCCACCCCATTTGCCCCATTTCTAATGGCTTCCCCGCAAAAATCCTCCCGCAAAAACCCAAGCCCGTTTGAGGCTCCCGCTGATTCCCTGGTCAAGCCGCCCGTGCCGGACATCATGCTTGCCGGGGCGACTTCCACCGGCAACCGCGCCCGGCAATGGAACCGCTGGCGGGAACGCTACAACCCGCTTCGCGGCCTCAACATCGCCCGCGCCGTCACGCTCTTCGAACAATACCAGCGCGGGGAAATGGCCGACCCGCAATGGGTCTATTACTTCATTGAAGGTGCCGATGCCGATCTCTTTGCCATCTTGGAACGGCGCGAAGCGGCGTTGCTCCAGCTCGATTGGAACATCAAACTAGTGAGCGGCAAGCTCTCGCGGGACGACGACCGGCTGAAGAATTTCGACAAATCACTGGCCGCCGAGCAAGCCGCCGCGTTGCGCGAGGCGTATGAGCGCATCGACAACCTACCCGAGGCGACCTCGCATTTGCAGCTCGCGACGTTCCGCGGATTTGCCATGACGGAGAAATTCCGCAACGCCGCCGGGGATACCTATCACCTTGAACTTGTGGACCAGTGGAACATGGTGCGCGACCTCCTGCGCGGTCGTTGGAAGTACAACCCGGACGCGATTGCCACCACCTTTTACGCGCTGCCGGAGGAGAACCTCGTCGATCCTGACGACTTCCTGATCCGGGAACGGGATCGGCACGTGAATCGGATCGGCCTGGTGAAATTCATCCGGGCGAACCTGAGCGAGAAAGATTGGGACGCCTTCATTGAAATTTACGGGATTCCCTCGGGCGTCATCATCGGGCCGCAGGGCGTGCTTCCGGAGAAGGAAGAGGAATACAAGGGAGCCGCGCGGGACATCTCCGAGGGTGGCAGCGGCTACCTTCCCAATGGAAGCACTTACACGCCGAACAATATGCCCGATGGCGACGCCCCTTTCCGCCCGCGCCTGGATTATCTGAGTGAAAAGCTCGTGCTGGCCGGAACCGGCGGCCTGCTCACCATGCTGGCGCAGAGCGGGAGCGGCACGTTGGCCGGGAGCGCCCACCAGGAGAGCTTCGACATGATCGCGCGGGCCGAGGCGAAGAAGATCAGCTCTATTTTCCAGCGCAGCTTTGATTCGGAGATTCTGGACGAGGCGTTCCCCGGAAAGCCCCGGCTCGCCTATTTCGAGATCGCTGCCAACGACGAGCTGGACCCGGACAAGATTTCCTCCCAGGCGCTCAACTTCCGCAAGGCAGGCTTCAAGATTGACGTGGAGGAGCTCAGCGAGAAGAGCGGCTACCAGTTGACCGAGGTGGCTGTCGGCACCGATGCGCCAGAAGAGGACCCGGAAGAGGACTCACACGAAGCCGCAAAGACCGCAAAGCGGGAAGACGGGAAGAAGATTGGCGTCGGGGAAGAAGAGATCACCAACCGGCTTACCAAGATTGCGGTGTTGCCGGAGGAAGAGATGCCAGGGGCAATGGCGGCGTTTGTCGCGCGGGATTTGCCCATACTCTGCAATCAGGCGCGGCCAGGGGACAGTCACGAGGCGCAACGGCTTTGCAACCGGATTGCGGGCGAGCTGATGCTGGGTGCGGTCCACAACGGCAACTCCAACCATGACCGGCGCGGCCGTTTCACCTTCGCGGCGGATGACGGGGCGAATATACAGGGAGGTGCGTCTCCCTATGGATCGGGATTTAACCCAAACCCACTCACTGAAGCGGAAAAAGCGGAATTAAAGAAAACCGGGGATCGAGCCATTGATGCGGTGATAAACACCGGCAGCGATGCGATTGGCGCAATGAAGCGCCCGGACAACGGCTCTATTTCATTTTTCTATGGAGCGACAGGTTCGGGCGCCCCCAAACACAAAGGCGCAAAAGGAGTGGCCGGGATAATCGCCAAACACGGGGAAAAGGCCGCGCGAAAAATGCCTGGAGTCATCGCTTATGGCGATGTAGGCCCGCTGTATGAACAGGGCCGAAAACAAAACATTCGGCATGGGATTTGGACGGCGGTGCTTGCGCTCGTGAAGGATGGCAACAGCCATACCTGGTTGCTGAATGGCTTTAGGCCAAAAGAGGAGGAAGAGAAATGAAGCCGACGATCTCAGCGGAAATTCTTGATTCCATCCGAGTCTACGCACTTAGCGCCTACACTGGACGCGGCGTTAAGTGGGTGCGGCTTCACATTTAATCTACCATGAACACACCCATTCTCAACCGAAATTTTCAGCACCCAACGGACGGGTGGTACCACATCGAACCGTCGGGCGAGCATCCCAACACCCGCTCCGGCGTTGTCCAGGTGATTGACCAGGCGGCGTGCGAGAGCATCGTCAACCGCTTCAACGCCGCCGCACAGGAGGGCAAGCTCTCCCACGGCCACGAGATGTTGGTCGATCACGAACATTTCCGCCACGACGAGGACAAGGAGACGCGCGCCTATGGCTGGCTGAGCGAGCTGCAAAACCGCGCCGACGGCCTCTACGGAAAAATCCGCTGGACGGCCACCGGCAAGCCCGCCGTGGATGGCGGCGACTACCGCTTCTTTTCCACGGAATACAGCCCGGATGATTTGCAGGTCGTGAACCGCGAGACCAACCGCGTGCGCCCGCTGGCGCTCTCCGGCCTCACGCTCACCAACGATCCGAACAACAAGGGCGGCAAGCCCATCACCAACCGTGAACCAATGTCGCCGGAATCCCCGGCATCCCTACCCGCCGGGAAATCACAAAAGGCGGACACCCAAAAAAAAGACAGCATGAAAAAAATCGCAGCAAAACTTGGTCTGTCCGCCGAGGCGTCGGAAGATGCAATCCTGGACGAGATCGAGACTCTCATTGGCAAAGCCAAAAAGAACAACAAAACCGAGGAGGACGAGGAAAAGAAGGAACTCAAGAACCGTCTCTCCACCCTGCTCGACGAACAGATCGGCAGCGAACTGGAAACCGCCGGGATCACCGACGCGGAACAGATCACGGAACTCAAGCCTTACCTGACCGGACTCAAGAACCGGGAGGCGCGGCAGAGGTTCCTCAAGACGCTCAAGCCAGCGAGCCAGGAAACCGCCGCCGCCCAGAACAAGACGCCGCTGACCAACCGCGCCACGGCCAAGACGCCAGGCACGGCTGCCGTCGCAGGCAAGGATGCGCAGGCAGACCAGAAGAAAGCCATCGCCATCAGAAACCGCGCGCAGGCGCTCCAGAAAGACAACAATAAGCTCACCGACATGCAGGCGTTCCTCGCCGCACAAAAGGAGATCGAGCAGGAAGGCTAAACCCCACAACCAAATCCAATCGTTAAATCATACTCATGAACATCCAACTCAATCCAACCCAGGCCGACACCAAGCGCGGCGACATCAACGGCGTTGCTTCCGGCGACCTCACCGGCAAGGAAGGCTACATGGCGAAACTCACGTCCACCGGATTCGCCCTGCCCACGGCCACCAGCGACGTCGTCCCCTACGTGCTTGCCTCCGGTAACACGAACGGCGGCGAAGTGGCGGCGGAAGCCCCCGGCATGGACGACCAGTTCCGCGCCAAGCTCAAGGGCGCATGTTCCCAGGGCGACGTGCTCGTCCTGGCGGACCCCGGCACGCCTGCCGACGCAGGCAAGCTCATGGCGCAGCCCGCCACGGCCGGCACCTATTACTCCATCGCCATCGCAGAAGAGAAAGGCGTGGACGGCCAGTTCATCAAGGCGCGCCGCATCGCGGAGCGCAAAACCACCATCACGGCCTAACCCCTCACCCAACCCACCAAAGGAGTCTAACACAATATGCCAGAATCACGCATCGCGCAGTTGGCCACCAGCCCGCTGCTTACCCAGTTCGCCATCACGGCCTCGCAGAAGGCCATTCGCCCGGTCGGCAATTTCCTCGCACCCTTGTGCGAGGTGCCCGACATCAACTTCCGCTATAAGGTTTACGACGACAAAAACCGCTTCCGCATCCCGAGTACGCGCCGCAATCCAGGCTCACCCGTCACCCGTCTCGGCTTCAGCGCCGATGACGCCTCGGGCACGCTGACGCCCAACGCGCTCGACTTCCCGATCCCCAACGTGGAAGGTCTCAGCGACGAGGCGCTCAGCTACTCCATCATGGAGGCGCAGGGCATCCTTTCCGACGTGAGCGCGCTCGCCCTGGAGAACGAGCAGCTCGCCACGGCGGTGAACGCGCTGACGGCCACGAAGATTTCCTTCGACCCCAGCGACGACTCGCTTGATCCGATTGGCGATCCCACCTACGGCCTCGACGCGCAGTGCCTTGCCATCGTCAAGGCCGCGAAGAACGGTGCGCCGGTGAAAATCCTCTTCGGCACCAACGCCTTCCGCAAGGCCCGCAATAACAAAAACGTGCGGAGCCGCTTCATCGTGAGCAATCGCGGCGGCGGCGGAAGCGTCGGCGCGGTTTCCCCGACGATCTCGGACATCGGCTTGCTGCTCATGACCAACCCGGAAGTGCAAATTTCCATGATGGTCATCGACACCAGCGCGCCTGGCACGAGCGAAGCCATCCAGTTCCTCCTGGATGATTCGATCATCATCTTCGCTGCAAACTCCGCGCCGAATCGCATGGACCCGTCCTTCATGAAGACGTTCGCCCCGATGGGCGGCTTCTTCAAGCCGGGTACCGGACTACCTCAGTTGCAGCCATCAGAGCAAAGAGTTTCTCCATGTGGAGGATATTTTTGCGGATTAGATAAACCTACCCAAACGCCCACCGGGTCCGATCCCCGGCGCGGCTGAATCTCACACTCTGCCAATAATATGAGCCGATTTACCGACATTCAAACCGCGCTGGCCGACGCGCTCCGGGCGCACCCGGAGTTTCCGGCGAAACTCACGATCCTGGCGCGACGCGAGAAAGAGGTTGCCAGCGACGTGGAGGCGGCGCTGGGCAAGCAGGGCATCTGCCTGTACGTCATGCCGCCGATGCCCAAGGGGGCGGTGCGCACGGATTGCGCCATCGTGTTCTTCGACTCCTGCGAGCTGCGCCTGCGGGTGATCGAGCAGCCCCAGCTTAACCTGACCGAGCTCGACGCCTGGGACATCCTGGAGGCGATCATTCTGGCGCTCCAGGGGACGAACCCCGGCGGCATCTTCGCCGCGCCGCTCAACCTCATGCCGCGCCCCATCGAGAGCGTGGAGGATAAGACCACCCGCGTCTTTGACGTGCTCTTCGACGGGGCATTTCAGCTCAACGGATGAGACCAATGGAACGGATGAGACCAATTTAGCAACCAACCAATAAAATAACTCCACCAATATGAACAGATACGGACAAGCAATCACGTGGGGACCGGTTTCGGCTCCCCGTCTTTTTACGGGCGTCACGCGCTCATACAGCTACCGCGAGGCGCTCACCAAGCAGCTCATCGCGGACATGGCGGCGGACAACATGGCGATGGTTTTGCACAGCCGGAAGGGGGAGATCAATTTTGAAGCGATGGTGACGGAGGGAAGCGTTGATTTTCTCGACCTGGTTCTAACCATGCAGGGGTGGATCGACCTGGATGCGTCGCGCTCGCCGCTGCTGGAATACCGGCTACCGGAAGGCGACGAGGCCGTGGCGCAAATGTCGGCGGCGGTGGATGCTTTCGGGCTCGGGCCGCTGGAAGTGACCCCGGAGGAAATGGATGAGCTGGGATTTGCGATGATCGACGCGATTTCGACGGCGTTCGGGATGCGGGTAAGCCTGCGCGCGCCGTGGGAAGCGGCCCCGCAGGCACCGGGCGGATTCGGGAGCTGGCTCTCCATATTGGCGTGTCTCATCGCGCAGATTGGCATGTCCCGGATCGACGCGCTGGCGTGTCCCGTGGCGCAGGCGTTCGCGCTGATCGCCACGCACCGGTTTAACCAGGGGTGGCAGGTCGTTGGAGACACTTATGCGCAGCGGGATGCCCTGGTGGAAGTCTCGCGTGAAGAAGAACATTCCGGCAGGATGCCGGAATGGGCAGGCAAGATGCCTGCGGTCCCCACGACTGAAACCGAAGAGGAGGCAAACTGATGACTGCCGAGGAAGTCAAAATCGTCTTAAAGAGTGAGAGCGCCGGGGACGGATTCAAGCGCACCGAGGAGGGGTATGACAAGGTTGCCGCTGCCGGGAAGCGGGCGAGCGAGGCGACGGGGAAACCGTCAACGGCCCAGCCGCCACGCGGGCTGGCGACCTCGCCCAAGGGCTGGGACGCAAAGCCTGACGCGCCGGAAAAGAAAACGGCGGTGGCGCAGCGGAACCGCGCGGCCATCGCGGACGCAGAGCAAGACCTCGCCCAGGCGCGGGCCACGGTGGAAGCGACCGACGGTTCGCTCTTGATCCAGTTTGGGAGCGGTGCGGGCGATGTCACCCTGGAGCTGGTGGAGAGCGAGCTGGAGCCGCCGTGCATCGCCCTCACCAACGCCTGGATGGTGGCGGGCGCGTGGATGCAGGAGCTGCGGCTCACGCAAACGCCCGTGGCTTTTACGGACGGAAGCGAGCGGCGGTTGCCGTCGCCGCCGACGATCTCGCGCATCCAGGCGGGAGGAGGCGATGCCACTTACAGCTGGAATGAAATCCAGCAGCTTTCCATGCCGCCGGAGTTCCAGGGCAGCTACCAGTTTGTGCGCGATAGCGTGCGCACGGCGCTGCTTTCCCGCGCCGACGGGACCGACGCCATCCAGAGCGCGTTGGAAAAATTCGGAAACGGGTTCACCGTTACCAACCCGAGGGCGAACGTGGCGCGCATCGAGTTCGTGGGGAATTTTGCAGGGGTTGGTCAGCCGTTGCTTGTGGTGGCCGTGCCGGATGCGCCGGAGGGCGATCTCACGTTCACCCTCTCCCTGGACAAGGCTCCGCTGGCCGCGATGCTGCGGACGCAGTCGAGCGTTGATCTGCCACTGGAGGTGGAGCTGGGCATCAACGACGATGCCGTGGCGGGCGGGGTGCGCGTGGAGAAATTTCGGTTTGATGTGACGATCCAGCGCGGGGTGCTTTACGCGGCGCTGGCAAGCGCCCAGGGGATTAACTGGCTGCGCCCGGTGCCGAAGGATTATATCCCATTCGTGTTGGACCAGGTGATTACCGGGCAGCAGTTTTACGCCTGCCCGCTGGGCAACGGGGACGCGGTGCAATTTGTGGTGGATCACAACCTGGCGACGGACAATATCGCCGGGGTGCTTTTGCGCGAGAATGCCAGCGATGGAAGGGAGTTGGTGAACGGGACGGATTACCATGTCACCTACCAGGGAGCGAACTCGCTGACGGTGACCTTAACCGGCACGGCTCCGGCCTCCGGCGCGCTCGCGCTCGTCATCACCGCCGCTGGCCCAAAAGCGGCTTTTCAGGCGCACACGCACACGATGGATCAGATCATCGGGTTGAATACGCGGTTCGAGTCGCTGGAACAGCGGGTGACGACGCTGGAGACTTATATCCCGAGCACGAAGCCGGGGCTGACGACGAGCACGGGGACGATGGCCATCACCATCCCGCATCGCGCGGAGGTGCTTTTCACTTCGGCGACCGATTTGACGAAGCTCCCGGTGCGCGGGCCGATCCTGCTGCCCGCCGTGCACGAGGCCGCGACGACGGCGTTGCCGAGTCCGCTGCCAGCTCCGGTGGCCGACACGGTTTGGAGCACGGCCTCGCGGGTGCTGGTGCCGGGGACGGGGCGCATCCTTTCCAGCCACGCTCCGGCGCGCGGGTTTGTGGCGAGCGATGGGCGGATGCTTTACCCGGCGGTGCGCGCGGGAAGCACGTCCAGCTATTACCCGACGCCGTTTGAGCGGACGCTGTGCGAGTTTGCGATCAATGAAAAAATGCTGCGCGTGGGCCGCACGCTGGACCTGCAACTGGGCGTGAAACTCCAGCTCGTCAACGCCGATACCGAGGCACAATGGGTGCTGGTGATCGAACAGGGCGCGCCGGTGGCCCAGACGACGCCGGGAACGCCAGGGGTGAACCTGGAGGATATTGTGTGGGCGGCCACGCCGATCCTCTCCCAGCGGCTGCTGGTGACGGGTCTGGCGACGCTCCACAGCTTCGGCTGCCGCGTGGCGAACAAGAGCAGCGGGATCACAGTGGACCGGATGCTCTACGGGACGTGGGAAGCGGCAGGGACCGCGCCCGACGCCGCGAACTTCGCCCTGCGCGCGCGGCTCATCGAGTTTGATACCAAAAACAACGTCCCCGACGCCTCGGGCTGGCTCAGTTACAAGCTGGGCGATGTCACGGGCGAGGCTGATGCAACCGCAACCATTTCGTAAGCCATCCTTTTATGTCCACACCAATCGCCATCGCTATTACCAAAGGCCAGCAGATTACATACGCGCTGGATTACCCATTCGGCGCGACAGGTGCCAGTTGGAACTGGTCTGGAAGCCTCCCGAGCGGGATGTATCTCAGCTACAACGATTCGGCCCGCAATATCCAGTTCACAGGAACGGCAAATGCGCTGGCCGGGGAATATATCCTCTCGGTGCAAACTTGGGTCAGCGGCAGTCTGCACGACGATTGGGTTGTGACGATCACGATTGCTGATCCGACTTCCGCTGATGCGCCGGTGATTTCCTGCGCGGATGCGACGTCGGGGAGTCCGAACACGTTGGCTTTGACGGCGGGGACAGTGGGCATCCAGTTCGCGGCTACGAACGGCGGCACGAACTGGTCGGGAAGCCTGCCCTACGGCTTGAGCCTCACCACGGCGTCGGGGCTGGTAAGCGGCACTCTCGGGATCGGCACTTATTGGTTGACCGTGAGCGCGAGCAATTCCGCATATTCCGGCGGCCCGACGCAGACGGCGTCCTATGTGCTTCAGCTGGATGTCACGGCGGCGATTCCGGTGGTCTCGCTGGCGAGTGGCGCGAGTTTGAATGGGACCGTCGGCACTGCGCTCAATGTGCAATTTAACGCTCAGACTGACGCGGGGACGGTGGCCTGGAGCGCGACCGGGTTGCCCACCGGCTTGACGCTGAACCCTTCGACGGGGCTGCTGACCGGCACGCCTGCGGTCTCCGGCACGACGACGGCCACGATCACGGCCACCAACGCGGCAGGCGCGGGGAACTATTCTGCCGCCCTGGTGATCGCTGCCAGCGGCTCGACGCCGTCGTTTGGGTTTCTTGTGGACGATCCGACGCTGACCGGCCTGCAAATCGACATTCGCACGGGCGCGGCGACCCTTTCGCGGACGACGCCATTTAAGCAGGGGGAAGCGGTGCGCCTGGCGGCGGTGTTCCTCGATAGTGGCGCGCCGGTCACGCCGCCAACGGTCGCCGGGTTGAAGATGGGGGTGCGCCCGAATAACCAATGGGGCGCGGACGCCATTTTCCAACTGGCGACCTGGACGCTGGTCGAGGCAGCTGGTGCCAACCCGGCCTATGCGCTCGCGGAGTTCACGGCAGACAACGACGCCCTGGCGCGGGAGCTGGCGGCGTTGATCGACGCTTCCACTGCCTCGCTCGACCTAATGGCCGATATGTTGTGGCTGGGCGATGAGGGGCGGCGATTCAGCCAGACGTTCACGTTTTCGGTCGCGCCAGCGGTGACGTATTGACCGGCTGATTTGTACCGGTACTTCTTTGGTCATTTAGCCGGTTGCAAACCGGTTGCAAAGCCGGTGCATTTTGCCTGCCGGATTGCTGAAAGTTCTCAAACCTTTGCACATTTGTCTACTACCTGAGGATCTGATACACCAACGGCCATTGGTCCCACCTTTGGAACTTATTTTCACCTCACCCACTTCCAATCACGCCTCCCGGATGCGGCGATTTGGAGCCCCGGCGCGTTTCCTGCCCTCTTGCGAAGACAAAAACATGCGTTTTTTCAAAAAAAAGAAGGGCAATTCCTGAGAATTGGAGGAATGGTTCCGTAGCGTTATTACGAATACCCAATGGACACCCTGCTACCGATGAAAACCAAAACCCTTCTTGTCGCCATTCTCCTGGCTTTTGTCTTTGGCTCTGTAATGCCCCGGCAGGCAGAGGCGAGCGTCACGTTCTCGTATTTTTACGAAAATCTACAGCCTTACGGGGAATGGCTCGACGTTCAAGACTACGGCTATTGCTGGCAGCCCGTGGGCATGCCCAAGGGCTGGAGGCCTTACACGAACGGGTCTTGGGCCTACACCAATGCGGGCTGGACCTGGATTTCCAATGAGGAATTTGGCTCCATTACCTACCACTACGGACGCTGGATTAACCTGGAGGGGATAGGGTGGATCTGGCGCCCGGATTACACGTGGGGTCCGGCCTGGGTTTCCTGGCGGCAAAGCGACGACTACATCGGCTGGGCGCCGCTCCCCCCGGAGGCCGATTTCCGTCCCGAGGTGGGGCTCGGCATCTGGGTGGACCGGGACTACGACGTCGGCCCCGCCGCCTACACGTTCTGCGAGACCCGCTTCTTGGGCGAACCGCTCCTGCGCAATTACTTCGTGCCGCGCAACCGCAACAGCGCCCTCATCCACAGCTCCCTCAACATCACCAACATCACCCTCATCGAGAGCCCCGGCCAAGGAAGGATCGTCTTTAACGGCGGGTTGGATTACCGCCGCATCTCCGCGCGTTCGGAGCATCGCATCGAGATGCTCGAACTGGTGCGCAGGACGGAGCGTGACTGGGGGGACCATCACCGGCAGGAACTTTCACGCATCGCCGGAAACCAGCTCATCATCAACGCCCCGGTGGTCGAAGCGCCCCTAGTGCGGTTTGCCCCGCCAAAGGAACTGCGGGTCATCAGCGCCCCGAAGATTGACAAGGGCTGGCTGGGAGTGGCTGACGCAGCGGAACGGGAGCGGATCAAACAACGCTACCAGGAGCAAACCCGCGGGATGACTCGCACGACGGCGCCCGCCACCCCGGTGGACGTGCAGCAGATTCAAACGATGTTCAACGGAATCCGCGCCGTGCAGGCGCAGGGGCAACAAGTGCGCACGCAGGCGGAGGAGGCCCAGCGGCTCCAGCAAGCGCAAATCCACGCGGCGCAAACTCAGGCAGAACAAGCCAAGCACATGAAAGAGCAGGCCGCCGAGCAGCAGAAAAAAGCCTTGGAATTCCAGGCGCACGCCCAGCGCGACCAACAGGAACAAGCCCAGCGGCTCCAGCAGGCGCAAATCCAGGCGGCGCAGGCTCAGGCAGAACAAGCCAAACGCGTGCAAATGCAGGCCGCCGAGCAGCAGCAAAAAGTCTTGGAAGTCCAGGCCCACGCCCTGCGCGACCAACAGGAACAAGCCCAGCGGCTCCAGCAGGCGCAAATCCAGGCGGCGCAGGCTCAGGCAGAGCAAGCCAATCGCATGAAAGAGCAGGCCGCCGAGCAGCAGAAAAAAGCCTTGGAAGTCCAAGCCCACGCCCTGCGCGACCAGCAGGAACAAGCCCAGCGGCTCCAGCAGGCGCAAATCCAGGCGGCACAGGCGCAGGCAGAGCAGGCCAAACGCGTGCAAATGCAGGCCGCCGAGCAGCAACATAAAGCCATGGAAGCCCAGGCTCGTGCCCTGCGCGACCAGCAGGAACAAGCCCAGCGGCTCCAGCAAGCCCAAATCAAGGCGGCGCAGGCTCAGGCAGAGATGGCCCGGCGCGCCGGCCAGCCGACGCCCACTCCCGACAAGAAAAACCAGTAGAAGGGAAGTGCCCTAATCCCGGTGATAGGGCAGGCCCGCCTTGATGGCGTAAGCGCGGTAGATCTGCTCGTAGAGAACGACGAGGGCGAGCTCGTGTTGCAGGGTGAGCTTGCTCAAGGCCCAGGTCCATCCCGCGGAGCGCCGCAACGCCTCGGTGTGACCGTCCGCACCGCCGATCAGAATGGCGGCGGATTTCACGCTTTGCTGTTCCCAGGCGGAGATTTTCTCCGCCAGCGCCCGGCTGGTGAGCTCCTCCCCGCGCTCGTCCAGGACGATGCGCAACATCCCCTCGCTGCGTTGCAGCAACAAGGCGCTTTCCGCCTCGCGGGTGGACGCCTTCAAGGGCTCCAGCGTCACCGGGGCGAAGCCGCGCAGCCGCGCGGCGTATTCCTCCACGCCCGCACGGGCGAACGCGAGTTTCGGCTTTCCGATTGCGAAAATAAACCAGTTCACGCCGTCGAGATTACGTCAGGCCTTGCCAAAAAGCACCAAGCATCCTTCAGCCCGAAAACCGGGCGGCTGAAAAAACTTTGCATGCGCCTCTTTCACCCGCTTTTTCACAAGCGCTTACTTTGCCGTTGCCAGAGGGGATTTTCCCGTCTAGTCTCTCCCATTCCAAACGGCGCGTTCGTCTAGGGGTTAGGACACAGCCCTCTCAAGGCTGGTGCACGGGTTCGATTCCCGTACGCGCTGCCAATTCATAATGGGTCATTCGAGAAAAGGGCGTTTCTTTTCCGCTGGCCTCTCTTATCGGCACTGCAGAAACTCGTCAAGAGTCATGCCGATGTCTTTAATGATCTGCCGCAGAAGGACTGGGGACACATCTCTGCCAGGATGGTTTGGAACGGTGGTAGCCCTCCCGTCAGGGTGTCGGTATTGCATGTGCGATCCGCGCTGACGAACAAGCGTGAAACCGGCTGACTCCAAAATGCTGCAAATCTCGCGCGGCTTGAGAACAGGGGGCTTGGGCATACCCTAAGCGGCCACGGTGATGCTCTGGATGCCAACGAACTCGGCGTCGAGTTCCGGCTCGCCATCCTCAAGGAGCATCTCAATAACCTCACGCAAATTGCGCTGCAATTCGTCGAGGGTCTCCCCCTGCGAGTGTGCACCGGCAAAACCCGGCACGTAGCCCACGTAAAGGCCTGTCTCAGGGCATCGCTCTACGACTGCGGTATAGGCTCTCATTGGTTTCAAGATAAAATGGCGTCTGTCCGGCGTCAATGCCCGGTTTTCCGGCGAATGCTCAGGCGATCAAGGGGTCTGCGGGAATGGCGCTTTCACTGCAAATGGGCAACTCCCCCGCGATGATTTCCAAACATTCCCGCGAACGCGTGAAACCGAAGGATGCCGAGCGGTATTGGCAGATCAAACCGGGAGCCGTGAGCGAGAAGGTCGTTTCGTTTTCGGGGTAACGAAAAAAGTTGAGCCACCGCCGACTCGCGGCGTGAACCGCGATAGCGGAACTGACCGCACTAACGGCGGTTGGCTCCGGCGACTGGTTAGGCCGTATGGTGTTCATCAGTAGACCGGTTGGCAGTCCAAAGGCCAGATGAAAGCACCCTCGCATGAAAGGTGCATTCCGGCCCAATCGTCGTTGTCGGGCACCCAATAGATACACATAACCCAGCGTCCGGTGAAAAGCTTGGTATCGTCGAGGTACAATTCGATTCGAGCATGCGCTGCAAATGGATCGACTCCATGATCCTGTTCAAAGGAGGGCCACTCCCGATCGAGCTTCTTACGACAACGGCGAATAATCGAAGATACGTTTGCCAGAAGGAGCCTAGTAATAGTCGCTTCAGAGAAATTCATCGTATCCTCCTCGCGTGTGAAAATGCGCGCCTTGCGCTTAAAGTGAGCAAAGGTAACGGTCAGCATGTCAAGTGGCCTAACGCTTAAGGCCAGCAATTGCTCTCTGGAAGCGGTTGGTGAATGCTGGTTGATTGTTTAGTCATGGTGAGGTTTCTACAAGGACCCACGCGGAGAGCCAGGGCTTCCACCTTGCGTGATGCTTCCTCCTTGGACGCGCCGTAGCACAACGCACCGGGAAGCACGGGGATTTCTGCAATCCAACGGCCATCGGTTTCGCGGTCAAGCTCAACGGTGAACTGTGTCATAGGCTACCTTTAACCTAGTGTCCTGTCAGCCAAGTTGTTTACATAAATGCACGGTCTTTTCGAGAATGCGATCAGCCGTTGAAGTCCAAGTAAAAGGCTTCGGTTCTGCATTGTGGGAATCGAGATAAGCTCTGA
>Ga0118677_10002570_pt1 | contig 36141 bp, 37 predicted proteins | sample AliMusrvi5mmetaG_FD_86154 | JGI IMG/M metagenome (GOLD analysis project Ga0118677, IMG submission 86154)
GGTTCGATTCCACGGGGGCTCTCCAGTTCTGACGGCGTTAGACACCTTCAGATTGGCGGGCCCCCGTGTTCTCTCAGTGGACCCTTGGCTGAACTACCCCCCACTCATTTCCGAAGCGCCGGTTTTCCCAGTCACGTCGCAAGCCTATGAGGTAGGCGCACACACCTGAGAGAGGTTAACGAAATCCCTGCAATGCGCTCGTGTCGGATTCACCCCGATCCCCTTCGTATCGGAAAATCTCTTGGACTAGTTGGAAATCGAGGTGGAAGGCTGTCAAGCGCCATTGGCTTTCAACGCAGCTTCGATGGCGGTTCGGAGATCTTCGTAGCCCATTGATGGCCAAAGCTTGGCTAAGGAGCTGAGTCCGATGGACTTCTGATCGCCGAGCTCATCGATCTCCGAGGTAGGCGCGACATGGAACAGCCAGTAATTGGTATTTAGAACTGCGATGCGAAGCTCTTCGGGCGAGATGGGCCGGCATGTCGGCCCGACAAAGACGCAGAAGACGTAGCAGTCCGCCCAGCGCCCCTGCACTGATGGATAGCTCCCAGTTCTTGGGTCCCACTTCTCGTGACGGGCGATGTCAAAGCGCGGAGGTGATGGCTTGACATTTGCGGGGTGCGGCCACGCTTGAATGGCGCTCGTGGTCTTCACTTCGATCCCAGCGGACCTATAGCGCAGGTCGACCGAGTCCCAATCCACGCGAGGCTTGGTGGCAACGCCGAGCGCGTGGGCGATGAGGAACTCCCCAAAGACCGCTCGAATCGTGTTGACCAGTACATCGGAATACCCCCAGCTCCAGAAGTCTCCAAGTGTCGATTGCGACAAACCCTCGATCTCTATGGCTGGATCCAACTGTCGCACGAGCGATTTCTGATCGACGTGTTCCATAGCTGGAGACTACCGAGGGGAAGCGACATCCAATGTGTTTAGGTTCTGCCAACTTGGCGCTTGCGTTTGGCAAGCCGTCAAACTCGAGACGTCGGAAAGGTGAGAAGCAGCACCTAGTGGATGGCTCCTTCCCCGCAGAAGATGTCGGGACCGCCCCTGGCCGTCGCGGGTGAGACGCCCGAAGCTTTCTTGGGCACAGTTGAACCAAAGAACGATGGTTTCCATCATCGAACTTCTTCCCGCCGATCTGGAGAGTGGCATCACCCGTCCATCTCAAGAGTCCAAGGATCAATCATTTCGTAGGTGTCGGTTGTGGGGAGCACTCCATGGCTGAAGTACCTAGTGACATCGAGGTGAGGAGTCAGGACGAGAGCTGAGTTGGGGTGTTCTCGAAGGTGGTCGATAACGCCTTGTGAGACGGTGCAGTCATTGCCATCATCGGTTGTGCCAAGGGTAAAGACATAGCGCTCCTCGTCGTTTTTTCGAGCCACGAAGTCGTACACCTCGGCCGTTTGAGGGAAATCAATCGCCCATCCGTCTTCCTCAAAGCACATGACCGCCGAATCAATGGCGTAATAGCTAATGGCGAGGTCGATTTCTCGAGCCTCGTAGCTGTCAGTGCTGTGGGTTCCCAAGCCAGTGGCGGGAATAACGGCTGGCGGGACGTCGAGCTGTCGATCTTCGGGGTCCCATTTCTCTAGTGGGCCGGGGCCAGAGATTGAGTCGACAACGTCTCGGAGGGAGGGGAAGATGTCGAGGGCAGCGCGCGGGAACTTCGTTAGGTAAGCAAGCGTCGTTCTTAGTGCTCTCAATTCGGATCGGACCCACGGAAAGTGGACAGGGTCCCCCTTCTTGTCCGCTTGTACCAGTCGATCTCGGATAAGGAAGAGCTCGTCTTCAACCTCTCGGATCTCTTCGAGGGTGATTGGTGCTGCGAGTCCGTTGAACTCGCATAAGAGAATCTCCGCCCCGAAGCGGATCCCTGTGCGATCACCAGCGTAGTGACCCCCTCGCTCGTTGACACTCAGGCTGCGGTTTTGTGGTTGGTCAGGGCTTCGGCTCTCGCCTCGGCCGGGGTCAGGTCGTTGAGTGATGAATGAGGACGCTCCTCGTTGTAGTCGATGAGCCAGCGGATCAGCTCAGCTCGTGCCTCGTCGAAGCTCAAGAAGTCATGCGGCCAGACGGCCTCCTCCTTGTAGGTCTTGAACACTCGCTCGATGAAGGCGTTGCCGTCAGGGTGGCGATAGGCGGTTCGGCTGAGCGTGATGCCGAGGTCGTCTGCGACTTCTCGGAAGTGATGAGAGGTGAACTGGGTCCCGTTATCGTGCCGAAGCGTGACGGAGATCTCCTCGTCGGAGTCGACGCCGTGCGGGAAGGCGTTTCCCCAGGCCATGGCCATCGCCGGGGAGCAGTCCTTCGCCCGGCAGCGCAGCTCGAAGCTCCAGCCGAGGATGGACCGGTCGAAGCAGTCGATGACGGCGGTCAGATAGCCCCAGCCGTCCTCGCCGCACCACACGCTCGTCATGTCGGTCTGCCAGAGCACGTTCGGGGCGATGATGTTGAAGGGCTTGCCCTGGGCCTTTGGATGCGGCTTCTTCTGGGCTCTGGTGAAGCCCCAGGCCTTGAGCAGCCGGGCCACCTTCTTGCGGTTCACGACATAGCCCTTCTTCTTGAGCCTCGAGCGGATCATCCGATAGCCGGCGGCGACGTGACGCCTCGCCAGGATGTGGATCGCCGTCTCGAGATCGACGAGACCAGGGCCGATCGGGGTCGTCTCCCAGTCTTCAGGCAGCGGTGGTGCGACGAGGCGCAGCGGGACCCGAGCTCCGGTCTCGGTCCTCGGGACCTTCGGGGTCCGATAGATCGACTGGCGACTGACGGACAGCACCTTGGCGATGACCGCCGTCGGTGCTGCACCCTCGGCGTGGAACTTGCGGCCGAGGGCGACGCGTGCGCTCACGTCAGTCGCCGCGATGCTTTTCCCAACAGATCGTTCTCCATCGCCAGGCGACCAATGGTCTGCTCAGCCTCGGTGAGCTTCTTCTCGAGCAGGGCCTCCCGGCCGTCTCGTGTGGTCTTGTCGGCGAGGGCGAGCTCCATGCCCTCGACCGCTTGCTCCCGCCAGCGAGCGAGCGTCTGCTCTGAGATGCCGAGCTCTCGACAGGTCTCAGAGACCGTCTTGCGCTTGGTCAGCACTCCGAGCACCGCATCGCGCTTCTGCGCGGGGGTGAAGTGTGATCGTCGTCCCATGGCTGCATTCTCCTTCGGTCATGCAGCCTGAAGTCAACAGATGGAAGTGTCACCTTCCAAGAGGGGGTCGCACCGCTCCTGACCCTCCAGTCGAATGGCCACCTCCAGCTGACCACCTCGACGAGCACGTTGGCGTTGGCGCCCAAGGCCAAGGCCGGCGCCGCCACCTCGCTGGTGCTCCAGAACAACGGCGAGCTCGACCTGCTCACGAAGTCGGGTTCGATCCTGTGGGCGGGCACGGCCGCCAACTCAGGCGGCTGACCACCGATCCTGTCGCCCGCTCAATCGGGCGACAGGATCTGAGTGCGTGGCCACGTTGGAGAGCACTCCCAACGGGATTCGAACCCGTGTTACCGCCTTGAAAGGGCAGCGTCCTAGGCCGCTAGACGATGGGAGCCGGACCCCAAACGCTACCCCCTCGGCACGGGGCATAGGGTTGGAGCGACAAGGGGGATGATCATGGAAACCGTCACGTCAGTGCTCGAGATGGACCTTCCGGCTCTCGACTCGGCTGAGCTCGATCGGCTCGACGCCCTCGAGCTCGCCGCCACGATCGCCACCACGAACCGCCTGGCACGCACCGACGTCGGCGTCGCAGTGCTCCACCAGGCTGACGTGGCGGCTGTCCTGCGTGACCGACGCTTCGAGAGCGCCATCGGCCGGATGCTGTCGAGCTTCGGACCCAAGTCGATCGCGTACTTCTCGAACCGCCGCCAATCGATCCTGTCGATGGAGGGTGACGAGCACACCCGGCTGCGCCGACTGGTCTCGCCCGCCTTCACCCCTGCTGCAGCCGACCGACACCGACCTGCAATGCGGCGAGTCCTGGGCGACCTGGTCGACCCGCACCTCGACAAAGGCGAGATCGAGCTCGTCGGCTCGGTGTGCGAGCCCTATCCGATCCCGATCATCTGTGAGGTCTTGGGCGCGCCAGCCGAGGACTGGGAGCTCTTCGGTGAGTGGGCGACAGGGATCTTCAAGATCTTCAATGGTGACGTCGAGAACGACATCGACGACATCGCCGCAGCCCAGGAGGGCCTCTCGGCCTATGTCGCCGCGTTGATCGAGCGTCGCCGTCTCTCGCCAGCAGATGACCTGCTCAGCGACCTGATCGCAGCCGAGGAGGCTGGCGATCGGCTCGACACACCTGAGCTGTGCATGCTTGCCGAGGCGGTCCTGATGGCCGGGACCGACACCACGAGGAACCAGCTCGGCTGCTCGATGGCGCTCTTGGCCCAGCGACCGGCCAAGTGGGCGGAGCTGCGAGCCAATCGCTCGCTGATCCCTCGAGCAGTCGAGGAGACCATGCGCTACCTCGGGGCGGTTCGGGCCACCGTGCGCATCGCAGCCGACGACATCGTCATCGACGACCTGCTCTTCCCCGCCGGCACGGTGGTGACCGCACACCTGGCGGCAGCGAACCGGGATGCCAGCGTCTTCGCCGATCCAGAGGAGCTCGACTTCGAGCTGGTGCGCTCGAACGAGCAGATGACCTTCGGCTCAGGCATCCACCGTTGCCTCGGTGCGGCTCTCGCCAGAGCAGAGCTCCAGGAGGGGCTCGGTGTGCTCGTGGATCGGTTCGCCACCGTCGAGCTCGCTGGACCGGTGACCTGGAAGCCATCGGGCAACGGGATCTGGGGCCCTGCCTCGCTGCCGCTCAGATTCACCCGCGCCGAGGGCTAGCCCTCAGGCGCTGGTGGTCGCCAGGGCCTGCTTCTGCTCCACAAGGTCTGGATCCTTGTCGCGCGCGATCTGGCCGAGCTGGAAGCTCGTGACACCGATGGTCAAGGACACCGCACCGACCACGTGGAGCTCGACGAGCCACACCGGCAGGTGGGTGGCGTACTGGAGGAAGCCGACCGCTCCCTGGGCGACACCGACCGCGAGCAGCCGCCTCGAGCCACCACGGATGCGAGCTGGGGCACCGACCGCCTCTAGGACGAGGACGAGACCGAGCACGCAGCCGACGAAGGCGACTGCCAACGAGGAGTGGACCATCACGATGTCTCGCAGCGCCACCGGCAGGCGCTTGGCCACGAGCTGGCCCTGGCTCCCGCCGGCGTGTGGGCCGGCTGCCGTGGTGGCGGTGCCGGCCGCGATGACCAGGATAAAGAGCACGTCGAGCACTCGGGCGGCCCGCCGGGTGGCTGGGCTGGCGACGTCTGCCCTGGCGCCTCGTGCGTAGTCGTAGCGTGATCGGTGGTGGAGCACGACGCCGACCGCCAGCATGGCCAGCGAGAACCACATGTGGACCATGACGAGGTACGGGTTGAGCTTTGTGTAGACGACGATGCCACCGATGACGGCATCTCCGACCACCCCGCCCACCAGTGCCCAGCTCAACCAGATCAGGTCTCGCCGCCGCGGAGTCCGGCGATACGCCGCCACCACGGTGGCGGCGAAGACGATCACCAGGGCGATGGTCACCATCCGGTTGGAGAACTCGATGATCGGGTGGATCGACGCCGACGCGGTCAGCTTGTCGTGGTAGCACGACGGCCAGTCGGGGCAGCCGAGGCCTGAGCCGGTGAGCCTCACCGCGGCCCCTGAGATCACGATCAGGGCCAGGCCGATGAACGAGGCAAGGGCGAAGCGGGTGAAGCCGAGCGGGCTCACCGTCAGTCGCCTGGTCGAGGAGTTTGTGGCAGCCACGCCCCGACCCTATCTGCCCCTTCGCCACCCCTCGGGTGCTCTCTGAGGCGTGAGCGCTGCGAAGGCGTAGGCTTGGCGCCGTGGTCACGCAGGTAGAGCAGGTTGCCGCCTCCGACTGGCGTCGGACGCTCGGCGGCTACGTCGCGCTCACCAAGCCGCGGATCATCGAGCTGCTCCTCGTCACCACCGTGCCGACGATGGTCGTGGCCCAGCAGGGCTGGCCCTCGATCGGCCTCGTCGTGGCCACCCTGGTCGGCGGCACGCTTGCCGCAGGAGGAGCGAACGCGCTCAACATGGTGATCGACCGCGACATCGACAAGCTGATGGAGCGGACCAAGAACCGGCCGCTCGTGACCGGGGTGATGACGCCTCGGGCTGCCGCCATCTTCGCTATCGGCCTCGAGGTGGTGGCGTTCGCCGAGCTGTGGTGGCTGGTCAACCTGCTCTCCGCCGTGCTGGCGGTGTCGGCAACCTTGTTCTACGTCTTCGTCTACACGATCTGGCTCAAGCGACGCTCGTCGCAGAACATCGTGATCGGCGGCGCGGCCGGCGCCGTCCCGGTGCTCGTCGGGTGGAGCGCGGTGACCAACTCGCTCTCGTGGGCACCGATCCTGCTCTTCGCCGCCATCTTCATCTGGACCCCACCGCACTTCTGGGCCCTGGCGGTGCGCTACCGGGACGACTACGCGGCGGCTGACGTGCCGATGTTGCCTGTCGTCGCCTCGATGGAGCGGACGACGCTCGAGATGCTGATCTACACCCTGGTTCTGGCGGCGGTCACGATGCTGGTCGGCCCCGTCGCACACCTGGGCGCGATCTACGCCATCGTGGCGCTGCTGCTCAACATCGGCTTCATTGCGATGTGCGTGCAGCTCTACATGAAGGCCAGGCGGGGCGAGGCCGGTGGCAAGGAGGCCATGCGGGTCTTCCACTACTCGATCTCGTATCTGACGGTGCTCTTCGTCGTGATGGCCGCTGACGTCCTGATCAGGAACCTTGTCAACGGCTGAGGCCCCCAAGCCTGAGGATCCGACCACACCGGCCGAGGCCATCGAGGGCTCGGGCCCCAAGGGTTCGTCGCTCCGGGCGCTGACCATCGGCGCGCTGATCGCGCTCGGCGTGGCGCTGCTCGGCGTGGCCTCCCTGGTCTTCGGCTCGCACCACTCCTCGACAGACTCGTCCGGATCATCAGGCAACCTGGTCACCGTCGGGAGCCACGTCCCGACCTTCAGCCTCCCGGCGCTCGGTGGGACCGGCACGGTTGGCGTGCCGGCTGATGGCGGCGGCAACGGCCGGGGCGCGGTGCTCGTGTTCTTCGCCAGCTGGTGCGGGCCATGCCAGCGCGAGATGCCGGCGCTGGCTGCCGCGGTCAAGGACGGCGTGGCGGGAAAGGCCGCGGTCCTCGGCATCGACGGACAGGACACCACCGCAGCGGCGCAGGCCTTCGTGGCCAAGACCGGCGTCACGTTCCCGGTGGGCAAGGACGACATCTTCGCTGTCACCAGCGGCAAGTTCGGTTTCCCTGGCCTGCCCTACACGGTGTTCGTCAATCCCAAAGGCATCGTGACCGCGGTGCACCCGGGTGCGGCGACTCCGGCGCTCGTCAAGGCCGAAGCGTCGAAGATCCAGTAGCGCTCAGTCGCCAGAGAAGCGGAAGACGCCGGCGGCGATGATCGGCGTCGCCACAGCCCAGGCGACGAGCACGTACCAGCATCCGGCGTAGCCGCCGGGAGCGCCCACCGCCTCGTGGATGGCCCCGGACAGGGCTGCGGCAGGCAGGACCTCGGCGATGGCGCGCAGTGGTCCCGGCAGGACGCTCAAGGGGACCACCATCCCGCCGAGCAAGAGGAGCACGAGGTAGAGCCCGTTGGCAGCCGCCAGGTTGACCTCGGCCTTGAGCCGACCAGCCATGGTGAGCCCGATGCCGCCGAAGGCCAGCGAGCCGAGCAGACAGGCGCCGATGACCTGAAGCAGAGCGGTCGACCCGCCGCCCGGGTTCCAGCCGAGGGCGAGGGCCACGAGGCAGATGGCGATGACCTGGAGCGCCTCGACCACGAGCACTCCGGCGATCTTGGCCGCCAACAGCCGGCCTCGACCGAGCGGCGTCGCGCCGAGGCGCTTGAGCACCCCGTAGCCGCGCTCGAAGCCGGTGGCGATACCGAGGGAGACCATCGACGTGGACATGATCGCCAGCGCGATGATCCCCGGGGTCACCGTGTCGATGGGGTGCGCCCCCTGGGAGGCGACAATCTTCACCTCCGAGAAGAAGACGAGGAGCAGGAGCGGGATGCCGAGCGTCAAGAGCAGCGTCTCGCCGCGCCGCAGCGTCATGGTGACCTCGGCGGTGGTCTGGGCCCGGAGCGCCTTCATCGCCGGCGACCTCGGCGTCGAGGGGCAGGCGCGCTCTCGCTCGGCACCTGAGCCAGCTCGCCCACGATGGCCACGTAGGTGTCTTCCAAGGTGGCGCCGCTGCGCAGCTGGTCCAAGGTCGCACCTCGCTCGGCCAGCCAGCCGCCGAGGGCTGCCACCAGCGTCGGGCTGGCGTCGGCGTCGATGACGTAGTGGCCCGGGGTTGCCTCGACGACGCTCGTGCCGAGTGCCTGGCCCAGGCTCGTCGTGTCGAGGTCCGCTGGCGCGCTGAAGCGGACGCCACCGCCGACAAGCTCGGCCAGCGACCCCTCGATGGCGAGCCGGCCTCGGTGGATGATGGCCACCCGATCGGCCACCGCCTCTGCCTCGGCGAGCTCATGGGTGGTCAGGACGATGGCGACGCCGCTGGCCGCCTGCTCTTGGATGACCTCTCGGATCGCCGCTCGGCCGTGCAGGTCGACGCCCGCAGTCGGCTCGTCCAAAAAGAGCACCGAGGGCCGGCCGATCAGCGCCAGCGAGAGCGAGAGCCGCTGCTGCTCACCTCCAGAGAGCCGACGCCACGGCGTCGAGGCGACGTGGTCGAGGCCGAGGCGCTCGAGGAGCGAGTCGGGTGGCACCGGATCCGGGTAGTAGCCAGCGAAGAGGCGCAGGGCCTGGCGCGGGGTCATCACCGGGTACACGCCGCCCTGCTGGAGCATGACGCCCATCTGCCGGACGAGCTTGGCGTGGTCGGCAATCGGATCGAGGCCGAGGACCCGCACCTGACCGGCATCAGGGGAGCGGTAGCCCTCCATGGTCTCGACCGCAGAGGTCTTGCCGGCGCCGTTCGGGCCCAAGAGGGCGAGCACCTCGCCCTCGGCGACATGGAGCGAGAGCTGGTCGACGGCGACGACGTCGCCGTAGCGGACGACCAACTGGTCGGAGGCGATGGCGACAGGCACGGCTCCCACGTTACGGCCCGTTGAGGTGGGACAGGTACCCTCTTTGCATGCTGGACCTCCACCTGATCCGCTCGGAGAGCGACGCCGTCAAGGAGTCGCTTCGTCGTCGCGGCCTCGACGGCTCTGAGATCGACCGGGTGCTCGAGCTCGACATCGAGCACCGGCGGCTCCTCCAGCGCCAGGAGTCACTCCGCTCCGAGGTCAAGAGCCTGTCGAAGGAAGTCGGTGCCGCCAAGCGCGCTGGTGACGAGGAGGCCGCCGCTGCGGTCCAGGCCCGAAGCCGGGCGCTCGGCGACGAGGAGCGCGAGGCCGCGCACGCCGCAGAAGCCATCGGCGCCGAGGTGCGTGCCCAGCTGCTGGTGATCCCGAACCTGCCGTCGCCCGACGCCCCCGACGGGGCTGGCGAGGAGGACAACGTCGAGCTGCGTCGCTGGTGGCCTGGGATCGAAGAGGGTGCGCCGGAGCCGACCTACGAGGACCACCAGCGCGTCCCCCACTGGGAGGTCGGCGAGGAGCTCTCGATCCTCGACATGGAGCGTGGGGCAAAGATCGCCGGCTCGATGTTCCCCTTGTTCCGTGGCGCCGGCTCTCGGCTGCTTCGCGCCCTCGGCTCGTTCGCCCTCGACTCGCACCTCGACGCCTATGAGGAGGTGCGACCGCCCACCTTCGCCCTGACCGAGACGCTCACTGCGACCGGGCACCTGCCGAAGTTCCACGAGGAGGCCTACCTCATGGAGCGAGACGACCTCTGGGCCATCCCGACCGCGGAGGTGCCGCTGACCTCCTTCCACCGAGGCGAGATCTTGGCCGAGGAGGACCTGCCGGTCCGACTGACCGCGCTCACCCCTTGCTTCCGTCGAGAGGCCGGAGCTGCGGGACGAGACACGAGGGGGCTGCTTCGAGTCCACGAGTTCGACAAGGTGGAGCTCTTCGCCTACACCACGCCCGATCAGGCCGAGGCGGCGCACCTCGACATCCTGGAGCGGGCTGAACAGCTCCTGCGCTCGCTCGGCCTCCACTACCGGGTCCTCGACCTGTGCACCGGCGACATCGGGGGGAGCGCGGCGCGCACCTTCGACTTGGAGGTCTACTCACCAGGTGTCGATCGGTGGCTCGAGGTCTCCTCGGTCAGCTGGTTCAGCGACTACCAGGCTCGTCGGGCTCAGGTCCGCTACCGGCCTGCCGGGGGTGGCGGTCCCCAGCTCGTGCACACCGTCAACGGCTCGGCGCTGGCGTGGGCTCGGATCTGGGCAGCACTGGTCGAGGTGGGTCGCCAAGCCGACGGCTCGGTCAAGCTGCCCGAGGTCCTGAGCCCGTATCTCGGCGGTCGACTCGAGATCAGCCGGCCCTAGGGGGAGCGATCAGGCGCCGTCGAAGCGGTAGCCAACCCCGCGGATGGTCGTGATCAGGACCGGGGTCTTCGGGACCTGCTCGACCTGGGCCCGGAGTCGCTTGATGTGGACGTCCAGGGTCTTGGTGTCACCGACATAGTCGCTGCCCCAGACCCGGTCGATGAGGACGTCACGGGTGAGGACCCGTCCAGGGTTCTCCATGAGCAGGCGGAGCAGCTCGAACTCCTTGCGGCGCAGGTGGACCTCGTCGCCGCGAACGAAGGCGCGCCGGGTGTCGGGCTCGAGTCTGATCCCGCCGAGCTCGGCGGTCTCGCCGAGCGAGTCCTCAGGCGTCGAGGCAGGGGTGCGGCGCATCACGGCGCGCATCCGGGCGACAAGCTCCCTGAGCCGGTAGGGCTTGACGACATAGTCATCGGCACCGACCTCGAGGGCGACCACCGCATCGATCTCCTCGCCCTTGGCGGTGACCATGATGATCGGCACGTTCGATCGGGCCCGCACGTGGCGGCACACGTCGAGGCCTGAGAGCTTTGGCAGCATCAGGTCGAGAAGGATGAGGTCCGGGTCAGCGCCCTCGAAGACCTCGATCGCCTCGGCGCCGTCACGCGCCACGGTGACCTCGAAGCCCTCGTGGGCCAAGCCGACCGAGAGTGCCTCGACGAAGGAGTCCTCGTCCTCGACGAGCAGGACGCGAACCGGTCGCTCTGAAGGGACCGCCTCGCGCTTGTTCTTCTTCGGATCCTTGGCCATCAGACGCTCTCTGGCAGCGGCAGGATCAGGGTGAAGGTCGAGCCCTCGCCCTCGCGAGACTCCACCTCGACAGCACCGGCGTGGTTGGTTGCCACGTGTCGAACGATAGCGAGGCCGAGGCCGGTCCCGCCGGTTTCACGGCTTCGTCCCCGATCGACTCGGTAGAAGCGCTCGAAGATCCGGTCGAGATCGACCGTGGGGATCCCCATGCCGGTGTCGCGTACCGAGATCCTCACGATGGGGGAGCCCGGGGCGATCTCCTCGCCTGAGGTCGCCGACGGCTTGGCGTCGCTCTCAGGGGCATCGGGCTGCGTGGTGACGACCGAGCTCACGGTGACCACCGAGCCCTCGGTCGAGTAGGTGATGGCATTCTCGAGCAAGGCATGGACGGCGGAGACCAGCTGGCGACGATCGGCCATCAAGCTGATCGGCTCGGCCAGCGGTGAGGCGTCGAGGATGATGTTGCGCTGCTCAGCGCTCGAGCGCACCCGATCGACTGCCTCGACCACCACGAGGTCGATCGGCACCGGCTCGGTGGTCAGCTCGAGCTCAGACTCGAGGCGGGAGAGGTCGAGCAGGTCGTCGATGATGCGGCTGACCCGGAAGGCCTCCATGTGGATCCGATCGGCGAGGCGCTTGGCCACGTCGCGGTCCTTCTCGTCCATCAGTGTCTCGGCGAGCAGGCCGAGGGCGCCCATCGGGGTCTTGAGCTCGTGGCTGACGTTGGCGATGAAGTCGCGGCGCACGTCGTCCAAGCGCTTGCGCTCAGAGATGTCGTCGATGACGGCGATCACCCCGAGAGGGCGACGACCGTCATCGATCAGCGTCGCGTTCACCCCCAGGCTCCGTCGTGGCGGCCCCCACAGATCGAGGGTCTGCTCTGCCTGCCCCTTGTCCCACGCCTCAGAGAGCCGCTCGGTGACTGCCTGTGCTGCGAGCGCGTCGCCACCTCGGCTCTCCATGAGCGTGGTGGCAGAGGCGTTGCGGTAGATGATCGAGCCGCTCTCGTCGCAGAGCACCAGGCCGAGGGGCAAGGTGTCGAGCGAGCGGCGGAGGCGGATGGCGTCCGCGCTCGACTCGGTGACCGCCGCTGTGGCGGCACCGGTGACTTGCTCCAAGTAGCTCAGCGCGCCCTCGAGGCTTCCTTCATCCTCGGGTGGGCCGGCGCCGAGCCGGCTTCCCAAGGCGATCAGGCGTTGTGCGATGGCTCTCGAGCCTCGTCGGCGACCCACGAGCACGCCCACGGCAATCCCGATGACGAGCGCCCCTGCGGCGATAGCGATCCAGACTGCCATCGGCAGGCTCGAGGTCGTGGCGAGGGCGGTTCCGTGCACGACCCAAGCATGGCAGACATGGTGGCGCGGACGCGCCGGGGGAAGAGGACCGACCGTTGCGCTGGCGGCCGAGGTCCGGCCGGGGAAGTGGGGTCGAAGATGAACGTGGTCCTTGGTGCTCGCAGCGCTCTCGAGCTAGCTGATGTGAGGCTGAACCCGAAGCCGAGCGCCTTGCCGGGCTCAGGAACGCTCCAGCAGATGGCCAACGGCATCGCCGGCTGGGGGCTGGTGCTGGCACTCGTGGCGGTGGTCATCGGAGCTGTGACCTGGGCGCTCGGCTCGCACTCGCAGAACATCCATGGTGCGCTCGCCGGGCGGCGCACGGTCCTGATCGGCGGTGCCGCTGCTCTGGTGATCGGTGCTGCTCCGATCCTGATCAACTTCTTCTTCCACGCCGGCACCGGGCTCCACTGAGGTGCCCGCCGCTGGGTGCGTCGCCGCGGTGACGCCGATCTGCACCGGGGTCGGGGGCCTCGGCAGCTCGCTCTTCGGTGCGGGAGCCACCGCTGCGCTGGACTCGTTGAGCACCTGGGTGGCGAAGGGCTCGGTCTGGTTCCTCGGCCAGATCGGCTCGGCGATGAGCACCACCACCACCGTCGATCTTCGCTCCCCGTGGTTCCTCGCTCGCGCATCGGTCATCGAGGAGCTGCTCGGCGTCGTGGCGCTCCCGTTCCTGCTCCTCACCACGGTCTCCGCAGTGCTGCGGCAGGACCTCGGGATGCTGCTCAGGGCGGTGGTGGTCCAGCTCCCGCTCGGCATGGTGCTGGCCGGTGGCGCCGCGGAGCTGACATCACTCGCACTGGCAGCCACCGACCAGCTCTGCCGGGCTGTCACGGTTGGGACCGGGGGAGCGGTGGCCTCGATGGCCAAAGCCATGAGCACGGCGCTGACCGCCACCGCCGGTGGTGCTGCGGTGCCGGCGTTCGTCCTGCTGCTGGTTGCAGCCGTGGTGGCGGGCGCAGGTGTGCTGCTGTGGATCGAGCTCGTGCTGCGCGCCGGGGCGATCTATGCCGCAGTGGCGTTCCTCCCGCTGGTGCTCGTGGCTGGCGTCTGGCCAGCGGTCGCCAGCTGGTCACGACGCCTCGTCGAGACTCTGGCTGCGCTCGTGGTGTCCAAGCTCGTGGTGGTCCTGGTCCTCGCGCTCGGCGCGGGAGCGCTCGGGACGGCCAAGGGGCGAGGCCTGCCGGCACTCATGACCGGGACCGGCATGCTGCTCCTCGCCGGCTTCGCCCCGTTCACGCTGCTCAAGCTGCTGCCCATGTTCGAGGCCAGCGCCGCCGGGCACCTCGAGGGCCTGCGCCAGCGGGGGACTCGGGCTGTGACCTCGGGCCCTCCTCGCCAGCTCGTCGAGATGGCGCTGGCAGGCGCTGCTGGTCCGGTGTCGGTCCCGATGGCAGCGGCCGCTGGCACAGCCGCCGCCACAGTCGGCACGGTGCTCGCTGAGGACCCGCTCGCCACTGCCAAGCGCTTCAGGGGAGATGGACCACCCGGCGCCCCACCGACGAAGGAGGGAGGCTCACCGACGCCGGGTGGCGGCGGGAGCGGACCTCGGACCCCGGCGCCAAGCGAACCCGCCCGTTGGCCGCGCGGCGTGGATGACGCCGACGCACCACCGCCAAGTTCGGTGCCGAGTGAGCCTTCTCGGGGTCCGGCGGTGAGGCCGCGCACGTTGCGCATCGAGCACGACGACATCGGACCTCGCATCGTCCCTGTGGAGCCTCGAGATGGCTGAGACTGAAGCTCGGTTCACGCTTGGACCCTTAGAGCGGCGCGGCCTCGTGGCTGGATGGCGGCCTGGGCAGGTGCTCGTCGTGGCCACGTCGGCGGGCTGCGCAGGTCTCGTGATCGCGTTGACCAGATCCCCGGCTGGAGTGGTTGCCGCCATCACGCTGCTCGTGTCGGGGGGCGTCGCAGCCTCGGTGCCGGTCGGCGGACGGACCATCGAGGAGTGGGTACCGAGCCTGGTGGGCTTCGTTGCGCACCGTCGTCGGCGAGAGGTGCTTCGCGTTCACGTGGGAGTTGATGAGGCCACCGGTGCCGGGGTGCTCGAGGTGCCGGGAACCGGCTCGGTGGTGATCTTGGCTGTCGAGTCGACCGGTATCTCGCTGCTCGACTCTCAGCAACGAGCTCGGCGGGTCGATGGCCTCATGGCAGCCGTCGGCGCGCTGGCGAGCGACGGTGGCGGGCTCGATCGGATCAGTTGGACAGCGTCGGCCAGGCACGCCGACGGCGCTCGACTCGCTGCTGATCTGCGGCGCCGAGGAGCCCGGGGCGATCGAACCGCGTCCGCTGCCTATCGTTCGCTGCTCGGCGCTGTCGACGGTCTCATCACAGAGCGGCGGGTGGACGTGGCACTTCGTGCGAGCTCGACGAAGAAGCTCGTCGAGCAGGCCACCGTGGTTGCCACCGCACTCGAGGAGTCAGGCCATCGCCGGACGTGGCTGCTCGGCCCCGAGGAGGTCGACGAGCGTCTCAAGGATCGCCTCGGCGAGGCGGCGGTCTCGTCGGGGGCGGAGCGCCGCTTCGCTGGGCGGCCGCGCTTCGATCGGCTCGAAGGGCCCTTCGGCTGTGCCGCGGCGTGGTGGATCTCTCGATGGCCGAGCACGCCGGTCTCGGCCGAGCTGCTCGGTGCACTGCTGCTCGGGGATGAGCACCGAGCGGTGACCGTCGTGGTCGAGCCGGTCGCACCCGCGACAGCGCGTCGTCGGGCCGCCGCCACGAGGACCTCGGCGGTCGCCGACGCGGAGCTGCGGCGTCGAGGGGGCTTCCTGACCGATCGCGAGGGGGAGCGACGGCGGGCGCACACCAGCGCCCGAGAGGACGACCTCGTCGACGGCTACTCCTCGCTCCGCTTCGCCGGCTACGTCTCGGTCACCACCACCAACCCCGAGGAGCTCGCCTCGCTCGTCACCAGCACCGAGCTGGCAGCCGCCCAGAGCCAGCTCGAGCTGCGCCGGCTCGACGGCGATCACCTCCGGGGCGTGGTGGCCACGCTCCCCTTGGCCTTGGGGCTGCCGTGAGGTGGCGTGAGCGAGGTGCGCCCGCCACGGTGGCCGGCCACGAGACCACCACCCGGCACGCAGGCGCGCTGTACCCCTTTCTCCACGAGTCGGGCACCGGTATCCCCGGAGTCCTCATCGGTCTCGATCTGCTCGGCGGCGCTTTCGCCTATGACCCCTTCACCCTCTACGGGGCCGGGTTGCTCACCAACCCCAACGGCATCGTCTTCGGCCAGATCGGGCGCGGGAAGAGCTCGCTGATCAAGACCTACCTGCTTCGACAGCTGGCGTTCGGCCGCCGGGCCTTCGTCGTCGACCCCAAGGGCGAGTACAGCACGCTCGCCGAGATGGTGGGCGTCGAGCCGGTCGCTCTCTCGCCTGATGGCGGTGTTCGGCTCAACCCGCTCGACCTCGGCGGGAGCGACGTCGGTGATCTCCGGGCGCGCCGCCTCGGGCTCTTGGCGGCGATCGTGACCTCGTCGATGGGACGTGAGCTTGCACCCCGAGAGCGGGCGGCGCTCGAGGCAGCACTCGATCAGGCGGTCGGATCGACAGCGATCCCCACCCTTCCTACGGTGGCTGCGGCCCTGCTCGATCCGAGTCCCGCCGCTGCGAGCAATCTCGCCACCACGCCTGCCCAGCTCCTCGAGGACGGGCGCGACGTCGGCCTCGAGCTTCGGCGGCTGGTGGCCGGCGACTTGCGAGGGATGTTCGACGGCGCCACCTCGCCCTCCATCGCCTCCGATAGCCCGCTGATCGTGCTCGACCTCTCGGCGCTCTATGGAACCGCAGCGCTCGGCATTTTGATGGTCTGTGCCACCGCGTGGCTCCAGGGGCTGGTCCGCACTGCCGGGGCGAGAGGCGAGCAGATCATCGTCGTGGTGGATGAGGCGTGGGCGGTGCTCAAGGACCTGGCGGTCGCTCGGTGGCTCCAGTCGGCGTGGAAGCTAGCCCGTGCGTGGGGGATCTCGTGCATCGCAGTGCTCCACCGCGTCTCAGACCTCTCCGCCATCGGCGGCGATGGCTCTGAGGCCCGGCAGCTGGCAGAGGGGTTGCTGCTCGACTCCGAGACCAAGGTGATCTATGCCCAAGCACCGGGCGAGATCGACGCGGCCGCTCGCTTTCTCGATCTGACCGACGCTGAGCGCGAGGTCGTCGGCCGATTGGGCCGGGGCATCGCTCTGTGGAAGGTGGGGAGCCACTCCTCGTTGGTTCGTCACCTCGTCGCCCCGGCCGAGCTCGACATGGTCAACACCGACGCCGCGCTCCTCCAGCGATGAGGTTGCTGATCCTCCTCGCTGGTGGGGCGGTGCTGGCGGTGATCGCACTCTCCTCGTCTGCTCGCCGCCGCCGACCTGACGCCCGCTTCGCCTCAAGGGGAGACCTCAGAGCGCTCCGATCTCGAGCGAGCGAGCCAGGCCGTGTCCCGCTCGGACGGGTGACGAGCTCCCTCGGCGTGCTCGGGGCTCGCCGCCTGGCCGCGCCGGCTCGAGACTCGGTCCTCGTGCTCGGACCGACCGGTGGCGGGAAGACTTCATCGATCCTCATCCCGGCGATCCTGGCCTGGGAGGGTCCAGTGCTCGCTGTCAGCGTCAAGGACGATCTGGTGACCACGACTTCGGCCTGGCGCCGCACGCAGGGACCCCTGGCGGTCATCGATCCCTCAGGGCGCCATGACGGCATGGCCGCTCGGTTCGATCCGGTCACCGGAGCGGTCGATCCTTCTGCGGCCCGACGAGTGGCGGCGAGCCTGTGCCTCGGAGTGGCGGTGAGCGGTCATGAGGCAGAGGCGAGGTTCTGGTCGCAGCTGGCAGCCAAGTTGCTCGCACCATTGCTCTTGGCCGCACACGTGGGCGGCGTCGGCATCGACCAGGTCGCGGGCTGGATCGATCGTCGTGACGAGATGGTGCCGATCGACCTGCTCCACGCAGCCGGCGAGCAGCGCGCCGTCGATGCGTTGCTCGCCTCGACCCAGCGTGACGAGCGACAGCTCAGCTCGGTCTACGCCACGCTCGAGGCCCTCCTTGAACCGATGCTCGAGCAGTCGCCCAACCCGCTGGCTGCGCCTCTTGCTGCCCGACGGTTCCTCGAAGAGGACGGCACCTTGTACCTATGCGCGCCGGTGAGAGAACAGCGTCGCTTCGCCCCGCTGTTCTGTGCGGTCATCGATGAGGTGCTCGACCACGCGGTGCAACGAGCTCGACGCGACGGGGGCGTGCTCGATCGACGGCTACTCGTCGTCTTGGACGAGGCGGCCGCGATCGCCCCGATCGCAGACTTGGACGTGCTGGCGGCCACCTGCGGCGGGCAGGGGATCTCGCTCGTGACCTGCTTCCAGGATCTCGCCCAGGTCCGGGCGCGGTGGGGAGAGCGGACCGGCACGGTGCTCAACAACCACCGAACCCGGGTGCTGGTGGCGGGGCTCGCGGATCCGGAGTTGGCGGGTGTCCTGGGCGGGATGGCCGGCACCGCCGTCGATCGCCGTGGCCGAGAGGCCGGTGGCGCCCGACGTCAGATCGTCGAGCCAGCAGAGATCCGAGAGCTGCCCTCCCACTCGGCGCTGGTCGTGAGCGGCTCGACGCCGGTGGCGAAGCTGCGCCTCGTGCCGTGGTGGTCCCAGCCGGCGGTCGCCGACCGGGGACCTCGCCCGGTGGCCTCGGCACGGGGATCGCTGTCGGTGATCGGTAGGCTCACGGCGTGGCGAGCACGCTCGGGATCGACGTCGGCGGCACCTCGCTCAAGCTGGCTCGCCTGTCGGGCGACGGGACGGGCCTCGAACAGCGCGCCAATCGACGGACCCCCCCAGGCCTGAGTCCGACGGACCTGGTCGACCACCTGGTCGAGCTCGCCGAACGACTCCGGCCCTTCGACCAGATCGGCGTCGGGTTCCCAGGGCCGGTGTCGGCAGGTCGCGTCCTCGACGGGGCCAACCTGACCCTGCGAGCGGGCCCGGGCAGCGACGTGGACGCCACCCTGGCCGCGCAGTGGCGGGACTTCGATCTGGCCGGTGCGATCCGACGGCGTCTTGCGGCGCCGGTCGTGGTGTGCAACGACGCTGACGTCGCGGCGCTGGCCTGCGCCGCGGGCAACGGTCGAGAGCTGACGGTAACGCTCGGAACAGGGGTGGGGACAGGCCTCGTGATCGGTGGACGGCTCGCCCCCCACGTCGAGCACTCTGACACACCGCTGCTCGGTGCCAACAGCCTCGATGAGCTCGTCGGCGAGGGCACCCGCAAGGTCATCGACGCAGAGCTCTGGCAGGAGCGGGTGCGCAAGGTCCTCGAGTACCTCGACGAGGAGGTGGCCTTCGACCGCTGCTACGTGGCGGGAGGGAACGCCCGCCGGGTGTGGCGCGATGGACTCGGCGATCTGCGGTCAAGGATCTGGGTCACGTCTGAGCCCGTGGGGCTGCTCGGCTGTGCGCGCCTGTTCAGCGACTGATGGCCCCCCTCGTCGCTGTGAAGCCGACCATCAGCGCCATGCCGGTGACGTGGAGGCGGCGCTGACATTCAGAGGGCGAGATGAAGCCGCAGCGCCTCGTCCAACAGCGCCACAAGATCCGAGGGAAGCTCCCCAAGCTTGCTCCCGATCCGTTCCACTGCCACGGCTCGGACCTGCTCTGCCTGCGCCTTCGAATCCCGCGCAAGGCCAGTTCTCGAGGCAAGCAGGAGCACTTGGAAGGGGTAGACATGTTCGGTGTTCGACGTCACTGGAACAACGGTGAGAACACCGCGCCCGAGACGCTCGGCCGTGCTGTTGGCTCCATCGTTGCTCACGATGACGGCAGGTCGACGATTGTTCGCCTCGCTCCCGCGCACAGGATCAAGGTCGACGAGACGGACCTCGCCTCGATGCATCAGATGATCCCGTCGTCGATCGACGTCTCCCAAGCGTTGTCCTCATGGCTCCGTGACCACTCGTCCCAAGCGCCCTCGTAGGCACTCCCCAGCCCCGAGGCTCGAAGGAGGCGAACCGCCTTGTGGAGCGCCGCCGAACGCGACGCCAAGCCCTGGGTCGTTGCATAGGCGTCGAGAAAGTCGACATCGTCTTCAGGCAGGCTCACGCTCACTTTCATACTTCTATCCTACCAAAGGTGGGATCAGTGGCGTCGCTCTCGAGCTTGATCCGGGCGGGACGCGCCGTCGAGTGATGGTCGTCGTCGGGAATCCACATGGCTTCGTGGGACTCCCGACGGGCTGGTTGCCATTAGTCGTGGGCGATGTCGCTGGTCCACGGACGCCACGTCGAAGCCCAGTATTGACAGCCAATCTGACAGCCCGACGAGTACGCCCGGCAGAACGTCACGGGACGCTCCGTCCCCTAGGACCAGGAGAGATGGACGTCGATGGACACAGCTGGAAAGTCCTGACCGAGTCCCGAGGTGCCGTGACGCGGCGACGACCGCGAATTGTCACTCTGACCGGGTGGTCGAAGGTGAAACGGTCGCGCTGAGGGACTGCGCCATGCTCAGGCGGGACGTTCACCAACGATGCTGGCTCGCTCCATGACCCGTCGCTCCGGCCAGTAGTCGCTCAGCGCGAAGTGCTGGACCGCGCGGTTGTCCCAGAACGCCACTGAGTCAGCCTCCCAGGCGAAGCGGCACTGGTACTCGGGCACGTCGCTCTCTGCACACAGCCGATCGATGAGCGCCGTGCTCTCCTCTGGGTCGAGGCCCACGATCGACTCGGTGAAAGCGCGGTTCACGTAGAGCAGCCGTCGTCCGGTCTCCCCGTGGGTGCGGACCACCGGGTGGATCGCTGGCGGGTACTGCTCGTGCATGGCTGCCTTGGCGTCGTCGTCCAGGGTGTGGCCGAAGGCCTTGGTGAAGTCGTTGACGGCTTCGAGCCTGTCGATTCGCTCCTTCATCTCGTCGCTCAGCCCCTCGTAGGCCGCATACATGTCGCAGAACGCCGTGTCGCCGCCGATGGCGGGCACCTCGATGGCGTGGAGGACCGCCGCGGCAGAGGGGATGGCTCGCCAGGCGACGTCGGAGTGCCAGACGTTCTCGAACCCGCCCACCGTCGCCTCTTTCTCGAAGCGCACCAGCGACGGCTCGTCGGTGTTGGCGGGGATGAAGGGGTGGATCTCCAAGTCGCCGAACCGTCGGGCGAAGGCCACGTGCTCGGCGGCAGTAAGTGGCTGGTCGCGGAAGAAGAGCACCTTGAAGTCGAGCAGGCATCGGCGCAGCTCGGCGACGGTCTCGTCGCTCATGTCCTTTGTCAGGTCGACGCCGCTGACGACGCCACCGATGGTGGCACCAAGCTGGCGGACGCTGAAACCCTCGTAGGAGAGCTCGGCGAGCCGGCGCCGCTCTTCGGCGAGGTGGGTCACCGGCCCGACCATGGTGTCGTAGGGAGCCAGGCGCATCCGTGCGGGTGGAACCAGTGAGGCGTGGTCGACAAGCTGGCGCATAGGGGGGTCTCCTTGTCCGGATGTGGTCGTGTCGATGTGGCTGTGTCAGGCCCTGGGCGTGGCGAGCGAGATGGCCGATGAGGCGAGGACCGTGGCCGCGATCGGCATGCAGGCCTCGTCGATGGCGAAGCTGGAGTTGTGGTGCATCCCGCTCGAGCCGTCGGCCAGTCCGGCGCCGACGAAGAAGTATGCGCCAGGGATGCGCTCCAAGAACTCGCTGACGTCATCAGACGGCGACGTAGGTGGCATGGCGAACACCCCGCGCTCGCCGAGCAGTTCGGCAGCGGTCTGTCGGACGACCTCAGCGGCGGCGGCATCGTTGACCACTGCTGGCGCGTGCTCGCCGTAGGTGACCCGGAGCGTGCAGCCGCTCTCCTCGGCAACCTCGACGAGCAGATCGTCGATCCGGCTCTGGACAATGTCGAGGTGGCTTGGGGTGAAGACCCGAAGCGTCCCTTCTAAGTGTGCGTGGTTCGGGATCACGTTCGGCGCCGTCCCTGCCGCCAGGATGCCCGCCGAGCAGGCACAGTGCGAGCCCTCGAGCTCGAGTCCCTCGACGACGCCGCCGAGGCGGGTCGCCACCAGGGCGATGGCGACGATGGGGTCAGCGCCACCGGTGTAGAGCGCACCATGGCCGCCGACCCCGCTGGCCTCGATGGTGATCTTGCGAGAGTCGCTCATGGCGATGCCGGGCTTGATGCCGATGAGGCCGACCGGGGCGATCGAGGCCACGTGGCAGCCGACCACCGCCTCGGCGCCGAGGCTGTCGAGGACGCCGCCGTCGATCATGGCGATCGCACCGCCGAGCGCTTCCTCGGCGGGCTGGAACAAGAAGACGTAACGACCGGGCAGGTCCTCAGCACGGGCGGCGAGCGCTGCGGCGGTGCCGAGCAGCTGCGCGGCGTGGGCATCGTGACCACAGGCGTGCATGACCCCCTCGACCTCTGAGGCGAAATCGATGGCGGCGGTCTCGACGATCGGGAGCGCATCGATGTCAGCTCTGATCAGCACGGTCCGGCCGGGCTGCCCGCCGTCGAGCGTCCACACCGCCCCGGTGTCGGTCGGGCAGAAGCCCTTGGTCAGGCCGATGGCGGCCGCATGCTCGTCGATGAGCGAAGTCGTGGCGTTCTCGACGAAGCTCAGCTCAGGTCGGCGATGGAGCGTGCGCCGGACGTCGACCATGCGATCCTGCTCGGTCTCGACGAGGGCTGCGATCTCAGCGGTGGTGGGGGTGGCCATGGCCTGAGCCTATGGCTCGCTCGTGCCCACCGTCGGATCGGCCGGGGCCTCGGCACTCGGGCGAGGCGGGCGTCGCTTCGGTCGAGCGGCGGCTGCCTGTCGAGCGGCGTGGGCGGCTCGGAGGCGTGGCACGCCGAAGCGGACATAGGTCGCGCTGAGCACTGCCAGGACGGCGATGACCCCGATGGGGGCAAGAGAGAAGTGGCGAGAGTTGGCCGGATCGGCGAAGCCGGTGGCGAGGGCGAAGATGGTGAAGAGGACAGCACCGATCACTGCCAGGGGCTTACCGAAGATGAGGCGGAACGGGCGGTCTCGCTCCTCTCGCTTGCGCAGGATGAGCAACGAGACCGAGGCGAGGGCGTAGATGCCGGCCTCCAAGGTGGCGCCCACCGACACCAACAGCAGCCACTGGCCGGTGGCGAAGATCACGGCGGCCAAGACTGCCGAGGTCACGGCCAGCGTGGTGACCGCCATCCACGGCACCGCGCTCAGGTTGAGTTTGGAGAAGACTCGCGGCAGGTTGCCCTCTCGTCCGGCGGCGTAGATGAAACGTGAGGCGACCAGGAAGCCGCCATTGAAGGTGTTGAGCGCGGTCAGGATCGTGATCGCCAGCATCCACAGCTCACCGACCGTCCCGAGCGCCGCCTTGCCGAGGAGGAGCTGGGGATACGCGCTGTGGTGGAGGGCGCTGAAGGGCACGAGGTGTGAGAGGGCGAGGAGGAACAGTGTCGAGCAGATCCAGATGAGCAAGGGGGCCAAGAAGAGCGCCCTCGTGATGACGTTGGGTCGCCGGGCTTCCTCGGCCGTCGTGGTGACCCACTCGAAGGCAGCGAAGAGGAAGAGGGCGAAGGCGATGGCCTGGATGCCTGAGAACGCGCCACCGCCGAAGAGGTGGAGTGGTGTGCGGAAGGTGCCGCCGACGTGGAAGATGGCGATGATCGAGAGCACCGAGGTCGAGGCCAAGACGACGTAGGTCACCACCGTCTGGACCCAGCCGGCGAGCACCACGCCACGGAGGTTGGCAGCGGTGGCGATGCCGAGCAGGACCACGATCCACAGGTAGGCCAGCGGCGCCGGCTCGCCGAGCACGTGGCGGATGGCGGCGCCGATCAAGAAGGCATCAGCGGCGATGACCAGCACCACGGTGGTCATGTAGGTGAACGTGACCGTGAGAGCGGTCCGTTGACCGAGTGCTCGACCCAGGTAGAGCCGGATGCCTGCCGCGGTGGGGTAGAGGCCGTTGAGCTCCGAGAAGACTCCGGCGACGAGCAGGACGAGCAGGAAGCCCACGAGGATGGCCAACCAGCCGCTGGCGCCAGGCGCGTAGGCGAGGATCGAGACGACGCCGAGGTAATCGATGGCAGCGAAGGCCAGGCCGGCCGAGGTCGCGGTGGCGGTCGCGGTCCCGACGCTTCGACGAAGGTGGATCTCGCCGGTCGACCCGGCTGGCGTCTCGCTCACACGTCAGGCCAGATGACGTAGCTGATGGCGTCCAATCGCATCACGTCCTCTTGGGAGCCCTTCACCTGGATCTCACCGCGCAGGTACTTGGCCACGGGGTTGAGATCACCCCAGAACATGTCGCAGAAGACCTCTGAGTCGGTGGTCACCACGATGTCGGGCACCCCGTCGTGGCCCTGGCAGGTCCGGGTGATCTCGCCGGCGACGACGTCCATGGTGAAGGTGTCTTCAGAGTCCGAGCAGATGAAGTGGAGGACCCGAGACCAGTCGCGCTGCATCTTGCGCAGTCGCTCGTTCGTGTTGCACGAGTTGGTGTAGTCGGCGAGCGCCTCGTCGAGCTCTTCCCAGGTGGCCATGGTGGTGGTGCTCCTTTGGTTCTCTTGGCTTCGTCGTCAGGCCCGCTGTGGACGACGCCGGGCCCGGGTCGGCGCCTCGTCAGCGGGCAGGCCCCGGCCCGAGAGCAGGTCGTCCAAGGCAGCGTCGAGACCGTTGAGCAGGTGGTCGATGTCGGCGTCGGTCACCACGAGCGACGGCATGAGCCGCATCACTGCCGGCTGGTTGCCGGAGTAGACAGCCAAGATCCCGTGGTTGGCCAGGTGGTAGCTCATTCGAGGTCCCATCGAGTCCTCGGCGTACTCGATGCCGGCCATCAGGCCGAGGCCCCGGACGTCCTTAACCTGCTCTGGTCGAGCTGCAGCGATCTGGGCCAGACCGGCGTGCAGCTTGGCGCCCATGGCCGCCGAGTTCTCGACCAGGCCCTCCTCCTCGACCACCTTGAGCGTCTCGAGCGCGACCATGCAGGCCACGTCTGAGCCGCCGAAGGTGGAGAGGTGGATGAAGGGGTTCGGGATCAGGAACTCGCGCAGGTCCTCGGTGAAGAGGGTCGCCGAGATCGCCACCAGCGAGCCGCCGAGCGACTTGGCGGTGGTCATGATGTCGGGCACGACGTCGAAGTGCTCTGACGCCCACCACCGGCCCGTGCGGCCGATGCCGGTCTGGATCTCGTCCAGGATCAGTGTGGCGCCGACCGCGTCGCAGGCCTCGCGAGCCGCTGCCAGGTAGCCGTCTGGGGCCACGACGATGCCACCCTCGCCTTGGATCGGCTCGATGAGCACGCCGGCGGTCTGGTCATCGACCGCGGAGCGCAGCGCCCCTGCGTCACCGAAGGGGACCAGCTCGAACTGGGGCATCAGTGGCTCGAACGGGGTGCGGAAGGCGGCACGCCCTCCGGCAGACAGCGCGAAGCCGGTGTGGCCGTGGTAGCCGTTGGTGGTCGAGACGATCTTGGCTCGCCCTGTCGCACCCCGGGCGAGCTTGAGTGCGAAGTCGATCGCCTCGCCGCCGCCGGAGCCGAACTGGGTGCAGGAGATGTCGCCTGGGGCCAGCGCAGCCAGTCGCTCGGCCAGCTCGGCCTTCTGGGCCGAGCACAAGAGGAAGTTGCCGTGGTCGAGCGAGTCGACGGCTCGGTGGGCCGCCTCGACGACTCGTGGGTGGCGCCGGCCGACGTTGAAGGAGCCCGCAGAGGTGAAGCAGTCGAGGAAGCGGCGGCCGTCGAGGTCGGTCACCCAGGCACCAGAGCGCTCGGTCTCGATGATGTCGAGGCCCGCGGCCTTCATGACCCGGACCTTCTGCGGGTTGAGAAACCGGGCGAACCTGTCGAGGATGGCCTTCTTGGTGCCGGTCGTCGCTGCGTCGTCGCCCATGGGTCGAATGGTAGCCACGAACCACGTGGCCGCCCGAGCGCAGGCAGGGTCGAGGTGCTAGACACGCGCCAGTGCCCACGGGCCACCGAGGACGGGGGGATTCGGTGCAAGGACCACTTTCGAGACGGTCGTTCCTGGCCGGCTCTGCGGGAGCGATGGCGGTGCTCGGCGCCGCGCTCAACGATGATCTGCCGGCCGGCGCCATGGTGACCAATGGTCGGGGCCGCGACGGGATCTCATTTCGTCGCCCTCGCCGTGGTGGCTCGCTGATCATCGGGACCAATGCCGAGGAGGCGAGCCTGAGCGTGCTCTCGGGCCGCTTCGACACAGCGGGGACCATCATCGCTCGGGCCCTCTACGACCCGTTGATGGCGGTGACCGCCACCGGCGCCATCGTGCCGTATCTCGCTAAGTCACTGGTGCCGAGCGACGGCTTCACCAAGTGGACCGTGACGCTCAGAGATGGGCTCCGGTTCCACGACGGCAGCCCGTGCGACGGCGCGGCGCTGCTCGCCAACTTCGACGCCGCCATGGCCAGCGCCATCTCGGTGGCGCTCAAACCGCTCGTGAAGGGGGCGACGCAATCCGGGCCGAACTCGATGACCATCGAGATGCAGCACCCGTGGGTGAGCTTCCCGGCCACCTACGCCGCCCAGCAGGTGACCTTCGTCGGCGCACCCTCGATGAGCCAGGAGCCCAACGACGGAGGCGCGGCGCCGATCGGGACCGGGCCGTTCGTCTTCCACGAGTGGGTAGTCAACTCGCACCTCACCTTGCGGGCGAACCGCCACTACTGGCGTCCGGGGCTGCCGTACTTGGATGAGGTGACCTTCGTGCCGATCGCCGACGACCAGGCTCGCCAGGAGGCCCTGGCCTCGGGCACGGTCGACATGATCATCTCGACCTCGCCGGCGACCATCAAGTCGCTCCACGCCAACCGCTCGGTGGCCTATGTCGACAACCGGGGCCCGATGGTCGGCGCACCTGATCTCGGGTGTCTCATGCTCAACACCAGGAAGGCCCCGTTCGACGACCCGCTGGCCCGTCGGATCCTGGCGACGGCGATCTCGACGAAGGCCTACGCGCAGATCATCAACCAGGGGGTGATTCCGCCGGCCAGCGGTCTGTTCCAGCCCGGCTCGCCGTACTACTCGCGCACGAGCTACCCCTCGTACAACCCGAGCGAGGCGAAGCGCCTGGTGGCTCAGTACCGAGTCAAGCACGGCCACACGCTGTCGTTCACGAGCATCGGCACGGCCACGCCGCAGGCCACCCAGCAGGGTGAGTACATGCAACAGGTCCTCAAGAACGTCGGGGTGAACCTCTCCCTCGTCCAGATGAACCAGAACCAGGTGATCGCCGCCGCGCTGGGCGGCCAGTACCAGGCGATGGGCTGGCTCGACTTTGGGGGTATCAGCCCTGATCTGAACTACGTGTGGTTCTCGCCGACCACGATCTCGTCGACGGGGATCTCGCTCAACACGACCGGCAACAACGACCCGAAAATCCAATCCGCGCTGCTGGCCGGGATGGCGGCGACGACCCAGGCGGCCCGGGTCCGGGCGTACCGCACGCTCGATCAGCGCTTGGCGATCGACCTGCCCTACATCTGGATCGACCGTTCCGTCTGGGCGATCGCATCGAAGCTCTCGGTGCAGAACTGGGCCAACCCACGGGGACCCGGAGGCCAGCGACTGATCGGCAACAACCAGGGGCTCTTCTGGCTGCCCCAGATCTGGCGCTCCTGAGCCCTGCTCAGCCGAGGGTGCGCTGTCGCCCTCTCGTTCCCGTCACGGCGATCACGAGCGGTCCGTCGAGAGGCCGCCCAGGAGACACGAGACCAGACAGGTCGAGCGTGGTGCCTGTCGTGCTCGAGGTTGTCGGCACCGGTGTCCCGTCGAGGCGCTGCGCCCGACCCTCGGGGGTGAGCTCCAGCATGGTCAGCGTGATCGTGGAGGCGGGATCGAAGACGTGGAGGAACACCGTGTCGTCCTTGGCGGTGTAGCGGACCTCCCCGCCTCCCTCGAGCTCCTCGGCGGGGACCACCCAGGGCCGGGTCCCGACGAGCGATTCCTCGAAGGCGGGTCGGTGGCCGGCGAGCCAGCCGAGCCGCTCGTCCTGAAGTGCGGGGATGGCGGCGTCGACGCCACGGGGCCCCACGTTGAGCAGCAGGTTGCCGCCCTTGGCTGCGATGTCGGTGAGGGTGAGGAGCGCTCGTCGTGGGAGATGAAGTCCTCCGGCGTCGACTGGGCGTTGTAGCCGAAGCTGTGGTCCATGCCTCGCACGCACTCCCAGGGCGTCGACTCGACGTCGTCGAAGACGGTGTACTCAGGGGTCCGGACGTCGAAGTGAGGGGGCTTCGGCGGGACGAGCCCGCCGTCCTTGGCCGCGGTCTTCGCGATCCTCGTGTCGATCAGCCGCCGACCGGTCTGAGTCCGGGCCAGCAGTGCGAGCGGGCTCCAGGGCATCCACCGGTCGTTGACCACGCCGTCGGGGACGGCCTCGTAGTAGCGCTCGAAGAGCGAGAACAGCGCTGCTCTGGGCTCTGGCCAGGCGATGTCGTTCCAGAGCACGTCGGGGGAGTAGCGCTCGATCAGCTCGAGCACCTGGGCACGGGCATAGGCCGGGTAGTCCCCACGTGGGATGGCGGCGATGACACCACCCATCGAGCCCATCGGTGAATCGCAGAAGGTCCAGTCCAGGCCACCGCTGTAGTAGACGCCGAACTTGAGGCCCTGCGCCCGCACCGCCTCGGCCAGCTCGCCGACGATGTCGCGCGCCGAGTGCCATCCGGGCAGGCGTGGGTTGGTGACCTTGGTCGGCCAGAGGCACCAGCCGTCGTGGTGCTTGGCGACGAGGACCACGTAGCGAGCGCCGGTGGCGGCGAAGCGCGCCGCCCAGGCCGCAGGGTCCCACGACGCGAGCCCGGCCTCGAAGTCGTGGGCGAAGGAGCGGTAGGACCGGTTCGGATAGGTGGCGCGGTGAAAAGCCGCGGCGGGGGAGTCGTCGAAGCGGAGCGAGTTCTCGTACCACTCGACGTACGGCGAGACCTTGAAGGCATCGGGGGCGCCGGAGGCCAAGAGGTCCCCATAGACCCCGACCGGCGGAGCGAAGGCGGGGATCGACGCGATGGTCCAGTGGATGAAGATGCCCAGCTTGGCGTCTCGCCACCACGACGGGACCCCGGTCGCGCTGCGCTCGCTCACGGCCGGAGGCTTGCTCGCCATGACCGCAGGCTAGGGCGAGCAGCCGAGCGCCGCTTTGAGTAGCGACCTAGCCTGTGGAGGCGGGTGGCGACACCGGCGGTGACTCCTGGGGGAGCGATGGACGGGCACGAGCTGGATCGAAAGCGCTTCGAGCGCGAGGCCGTCGAGGGCAGTGGCTTCGACACCGTCGTCGAGGACGTCGCCGCAGTGCGAGCAGGTGACGTGCCAGCGGCGGCGCGGGTGGCAGCGACGGCGATCCACGTCGCCGCCGTGGCGCCGGAGCGGCTCTGTGAGGACTGGGATCGCATGTGCCTCGGCTGGCGAGGACATCTCCCGCGAGCGGAGGCCATCGTGGTCGAGGACGTGGCCCCTGGGTCGGTCCCCGACGACTTCTTCCCGGCGCTCTGGGCGCTCGTCGACGACCCAGACGCCGGCACAGAGGCCGGCGACATCACCGTGCGCACCGCCGCGCTCGCCGGACTGCTCGAGCCGCCCTTCTGGGAGCGGGTGGCGTCGATGACCCATCGCTATCCGGGCGTGGACGACGCCGCGGCCCACGGGCTGCCCGATCGATTCCGCTTCGACGACATCGCCGCATGCCCGCCCGGCTCGCTCGGGGGCCGGCTCCACAGCCTCGTCGTCGACGAAGGCTTCGACTTGGAGGTCCTCGACCGAGATGATCTCGGACTCAGCGACCTGCAGCCCCCGCTCGACTACGTGAACACCCGCATGCTCCAGTGCCACGACGTCTGGCACGAGGTCGCCGGCTACGAGACGACCGGCCTCCACGAGATCGCCATCAGTGCCTTCCAGATGGCGCAGTTCGGCCACCAGTACTCATCGATGTTCCTCTCCATGGTCATGACCAAGGCGGCGTTCACCCAGCCCATCGAAGGCACGGTACTGCTCTTGGACACGGTGCTCGCCGCCTGGCAGCACGGCCGAGAGACCCCACCACTCCTCGGGGTTGAGTGGGAGGAGATCTGGGACAAGCCGATGGACGAGCTCAGAGAGATCGTGGGGATCGCGCCCTATGACTCGCCCTATGACCCGAGCCTGCTCGAGATCCTCCGCAACGGAGTGGCGTGACCGTCAACGTGTGGATGGATCCCCACCGTGACCTTCTTCGAGGGCTGCGACGTCGGCGAGGTCCTTGGGACGGCCAGCAGCGAGCTTGTTGGTGATCAGATCGTCCCTTGAGATGAATGGCAGTTCGTCCTCGTCGATCCTGACGCTGATTCGACGTTCCCACGCCTCGTCGAACTCGATGCCATCGATCCCTGTCAGCAGGTCGATGCGGTGCGGAGGATAACCAAGTTGGATCACGAGGTCGGGTGCCACAAGGTCGTCGACCGAGAGAGGGAGTGATCCGAATCCGAAGTCTTCGAGTGCTGCGAGCAACCGCTCAGCGTTCGCTCCGTCGATCCAGATCCAGGTGGCGAGATCACCAGTGAAACGAGGCGCTCCGTGGACCGCCACGGCATAGCCACCGACGATCAGAAACCTGACGTCATGCTCGAGTAGTAATCGCCCAAACTCTTTGAAGTCTTGATCCATCTCCATGTGACTCTCCGATCAATTGCTGCCGGAGGACCTCGACGGCGGCGACTCGCTCTGACGGGCTCTTCGAGAGCCAGAACGCCAGATCTGAACCCTGGTCGCTCAATCTCAGTATGTTGACGAGGGGCTCGACCACACCCGGATTCTACCGGCGACAGGTCCGTGTGGAGGCGACCGGCCGAGCTTTGATCAAGCTGTCGGCTCTCGGACGCCGAGGCCGGCAGCGACGTAGATCGCGTCGATGATCTCCATGGTCCGGATGGCGTCCTCGGGCGTGGTCGGGAATGGGGCACCCTCCACCACGGCGTCTCGGAAGGCTTCCATCTGAAACGTGTAGGTCGTTGTCTTGGAGAAGGTCTCCTTCCGTGTGCCCCTTGGGCTCTCGACCTTGAGCGAGTGGGCCACGTGGGGGCCGAGGGGGTTGAAGAGCTTGAGCTCCCCATCGCTGCCCACGACCCGGGCCCGCAGGCTGAGCAGGCGCGCCGATAGGAGTGCACAGCGCATGGTCCCCGTCATACCGTCGGGTCCCGTGAGCTCGGCGAACATGGCCCGGTCGATCCCTGGCCGAAGCGTCTTGGCGCTCGCCGACACGACCGTCGGCTCGATGCCCGACAGGCTCCGCCAGAGGTGGATGGCGTAGCAGCCGATGTCCATCGTTGCGCCACCGGCCAGGCTGAGGTTGTAGCGGATGTCGTTGAGCATCGGGAGCGGGATGCACATCGAGGTCTCGACGCGCTGGAGCTGGCCGATCTCGCCGGAGGCCAGGGTGTCGAGCGCCGCACCCATGAGCGGGTGGTAGCGGTAGTGGAACGCCTCGAAGACGACGAGGTCGCTGGCCGCGGCAGCTGCGGCGACGACTCGAGCCTCCTCGGCATTGGCGGTGAAGGGCTTCTCGCAGAGCACGTGCTTGCCCGCCTCGAGGGCTGCCAGGGTCCAACGGCCGTGGAGACCGTTCGGCAGCGGGTTGTAGACGGCGTCGACCTTGTCGTCGGCGAGCAGATCGTCGTAGGAGGCGTGGACGGTGGGGATCGAGTGCTTCGCCGCAAACGCCTGAGCTTTGGCCTGATCACGAGCGGCGACGGCGACGACCTCGACGCCGTCAGTCCTCCGTGCTGGCTTGATGCACGCCGCTGGTGCGATCCTTGCGGCTCCCAAGATGCCGAGACGAAGCGTCATGGACGAAGGCTAGCGACAAGCTTCGAGCGAGGCCGCCGCTGCGGCTCACGTCCAGGGTGAACCCATCGCCGCTCACTCGAACTTGGTGTCGGCCTCGTCGAAGGCATTGCCGAGCATCTCGACGGCGGCGGCGCTCGTCTCGTCGAGCACCTTGGCGTAGACAGCGGTGACCCGGACGTCGCCGTGACCGAGAACCTTTGCTACCGCCTCGATCGAGGCACCGCGGTTGAGCATGAGCGTGGCGGCGGAGTGGCGCAATCGATGGGGTGACACGTCGACGCCGATCGAACGCCCGATGCGGACAAGCCACCTGGTGAAGGCATCAGGGTCGACGGGTCGACCACCACGAATCGAGATGAGCAGCGGTCGATCAGGCAGCGACGCTGCGTGGCGGCGGAGCCGTGTGGCCAGCTCATCGGTCAGACGCAGCTCGCGCCTCGAGGTCATCGTCTTGAGCTCTCGGCGCTGCAGGGTCGTGGAACCAGGCGTGGCAGGGTCTGGCACCCGGCTGATCTGCGAACGGATGTGCACGATGCGGCGATCGAGATCGACGTCATCCCAGACGAGGCCGAGCGCTTCATTGCGGCGGAGGCCGAGGCGAGCCATCAGCTCGACGGCGAGCGCCCGGGGATCGCCGCTCTCCTCCACCGCACGAAGGAGACGACGAACATCGTCGAGCGCCATGTACTTCGGCCGCGCCGGTGGCACCCTGGGCTTTGGCACGCGGGCCATGGGGCTCTGGTCGAGAAGCTCGTGGTCCACCGCGTCTCTGAGCGCAGCCGAGAGCAGCGCGTGGCAATGCCGGACGGTGTGTGGTTGCCCACGTCCGGGCTGCTGCTCATCGCATCGGTGCTCGACCATGGCCAGCCAATCCTTGATGAGGCCGGGGGAGAGCTGCGACAAGAGGATGTCCTCAAGCTCGACGAAGTAGAGGCGATAGAGGCTCAGGTTCGAGCCGAGGGTGCTCGGCGCCACCTTGTAGCGCCGGGTGGCGAACCAGGCGCTGAACCACTCGCCGACGCTGATCTGGTCGGCGGTGTCAGCGAGCTGTGCGCCTCGTGCCATGAGCACCCAACGGTCGAAGGGGACGTGTTCTCGTCGAACGTGATCGAGGTGAGGTGAAGCTGTCGGGGTCGAGACGACAGTTTGAGGGTGCTTCAGGAATCTCACGTATTTATCAGATCTGATAAAGTAGTGGCATGGAAAGCGCTCGCCTCCTCCACACAGCACGCAAGCGGTCTGGCCTCACCCTGGTCGAGCTCGCACGCCGGGCCGGGACGTCCGCAGCGACCTTGAGCCGCTACGAGACCAGCAAGGTCGACCCTTCGGGAGCGGTGGTGGCTCGCATCCTCGCTGCAGCCGGCTACGTGGCCGAGGTCAGGCTCGAGCCGCGGATGACCGGACCCCGGGGAGGTTCGCGATCCGACGAGGTCGCAGCCGTCCTCGAGCTGGCCGAAGAGTTCCCCGCCCGGCACACGGCGACACTCGAGGCACCGGTCTTCGGGCGGTCGTCGTGAGCATCGTCGCCAAGATGATCGCCCTCGACCACGCGCTCGAGGAGGCCAGGATGCCCCATGCGTTCGGCGGTGCGCTCGCTCTGGCGTTCTGCACACAGCGCGCCCGGGGCACCATCGACATCGATCTGAACGTCTTCATCGAAACATCCAGGACCGATGAGCTCCTCGAGGTGCTCCCGGAAGGTGTCGAGGTCACGGAGACCTCGACCGAGCAGCTTCGTCGTGACGGACAGACCCGAGCGTGGTGGGGTGAGACGCCAGTCGACCTCTTCCTCTCGACCACTTCGTTCCATGACGACGCAGCGATTCGGGCCCGTCGCCACGACCTGGGTGGCGCGTCGATGCCGTTCCTCGACTGCAGCGATCTTGCTGTCTTCAAGGCGTTCTTCGATCGACCGAAGGATTGGGTCGATCTGGCTGAGATGTACGAGACCGGAACGCTTGAGGCGGATCGCATCGTGGGAATATTGGCTCGATATTTAGGCCCCGAGGACCTCAGGATCAGCAGACTTCTGGAGTTGACGTCGCCGTCGAGCTGACACTTCATGCGCGGGGGATGTCATGAGCACGATGGGCGTGAGGCCGATCCTCAAGGTGAACGACGGCACGATCGCCGCAACGATGACGACTCAAGGGCACCGACGCGAGATGTCCATCACTTCGGTCCCCTCCACGCGATCATGACGTGACAGCCGCAGGCCATACTTCTTGACATGACTGCACGCATGGGCCCGAAGGGTCACGTCGTCATCCCCAAGTTGTTCCGGGAGCAGCTGGGCATCGCCCCGGGCGACGAGGTCGAGTTCTCGCTCGAAGACGGCGTGCTTCGCGTCGAAGTTGTCCGACCTCTTTCAGCGTTGCGTGGGGCGTTCAAGGGTGTGGGGCTGACTGGCCTTCTCGGGACGGAACGCCGATCTGAGCGAGACAAGTAACCGGCCACCTCGGTTCGTCGACGGGTGTGTGCTGGTGCGCCGGTCCAGTGCGATCGGCATGCCGGGCTGACCCTGGGTGAATGTTCGGTCATGCACTGGATCAACGTTGGCGGGGCGTCGGGCATCGAGGGGGTCGTTGGAATCGATCCCTCCCGGGAGTCATCCGCACGTTTTCGTACGATGACGGGCCCTGGACATGCCCGCGCACGTCGAGTTCATGCCGTTGCTCATCTGACGTCGTCCCCTGGCTGCCTTTCCCCGACGCGATCACGCTGAAGGAAGCGTTGGCGGACCGTGCGAAGTCAAGAGAGCGCACACTGGGCAGCTCCTGACGTGGTGTGGGGTCACGGACCGATCAGTGCGGCAGGGATCACGGCGATCCCGTCAGTGCGCCGGTACGCGTGCTGTCCCGTCGTGATAACTGCCGCGTCTGCAAGATCATCGCCAATCTGATCGCGGAGCCATCTGAGGTGGCGCACGTCATGGTCGTTCACCGTTGAAGCGAGTTTGACTTCCAACGCCAGTACCCGACCCCCAGCCCCCTCGACGATCAGGTCGATCTCACGCTCGCCGCGGTGAGTCCGGAGGTGGCTCACTCGCGCCTCGGCCCCTTGGGCTAACACTCGGATACTGAGCGTCACCAGGGATTCGAACATGGCTCCGAGGAACGTCCCATCTCGGGGGTCCTCGTGCGGCGAGGGATTGAGCCCGAGAAGAGCGGGCTTGTCGAGGCCGAGGAGCGTGACGGCGAGCGCGGGGTCAGCGAGCTGGTGCTTCGATGCATGGCCGAGTTGTTGGAGGTGGTTCTTCGTCGGAAGCCATGCGGGGACGGGATCTAGGATCCACATGGACTCGAGGATGCTTCGATAGGCCGATGCGGTCACCTTGGCCGGCTTGTCGCCTTCTCCAGACGTGGCTGCATCTCGGATCCGCTCGAACGCAGCGCTTGTTGATGACGCCGCCGCGTAGGCCGTCAGCCAACGGCGGAGCGCTCCCGCATTGCGCACGACATAGCCCGACTCCTCGAAATCTCGATCGATGATGCGATCGACGTAGCCGCGCAGTTGGGCTCGCAGCGCGCGATCCGTCAACGTTCGGATACCGGGGAAGCCAGAGCAGAAGATCTCATCGACATAGCCGTCGAGGTCGACCGAGCTGCGTCCCTCGATCTCAGGGCAATCGCCTGTGAGCAGGGCCGCGAAGCTGACGGTGGGTTCTTCGAGCTGGCGCTCGAAGAGGGACATCGGCCGCATCCGAAGGCGAATGATGCGTCCTGCACCCGAGTGGGTCGGTGCGCTCGTTGGGCCCGTGGATCCGGTCAGCACGTATTGACCAGGGGACCCTTCATCATCGACCGCACGACGGATGAAGTCCCATGAGGGCGGGTACTGCTGCCATTCATCAAAGAGGATCGGACGAGGAGCTCGGAGGAGTTGTCCGAAGTCGGCCTCCGCCACTTCTTTGACTGCCGGTCGATCGAACGCAAAGGTCGAGACAACCCGACGGATAGCCGTCTTCGTCTTCCCTACCGCCTTTGGCCCTTCGATGCAGACTGCAGGGAGACCGGCGAGGAGGGCATCGAGTTCGCTATCGACGACTCTCGGCTGGTAGGCGCTTGATGCAGGCGATTTCGGATCCACGAGCTAACTTTACCATTTCGTCAGATCAAAGTGATCCATTTCGTCAATATAAACCAGTCCATTTCGTCGCACGTCACCGGTCGGTTTCGACGAAGAACTGGGAGGAGACCGCCATCGTGGCAACCATGACGGCGGTCTCATCGCACCGGAGCATGGGATGGCTGGAGAGACCGAGAGACCGCGCACGAGAGATCAACGGCTCGACGTGTTCGGTCGACATCGCCGTTGTCCGCGCCCTCGCCTCATTCGTGGCGTGACGCCGTCGTGCGCGAAAGTCGGGACATGGCAGAGATCATCGAACAGCATGCGCTTCGAGATCAGCTCCCCGCGCTTCTTGCGAGCGAGGCGGCGGAAGAGAGGTTTCTCATCGCTCGTGATGACCAGGTGATCGCTGAGGTACGTCCGATCACCAGGCCGCGTCCGCGGCTCGTCGCTCGAGATGAGATCCGCTCCGCCTTTCTCGGCGTGGGCCCTCGACTTGATAGAGAGCTGGCGCGAGCTGATCTCGACGCTGTCCTCGATCAGTTGATCTGACGTCGTCGAATCGCGTCGAAGCGGAGCCTCGTCCGCTCGTGAGGATCGGCTGGTCTAAGCGACATTGGTGCGCCTTGTTCTCCGTCGCCGTTGGTCGGTCAGGAAGGTTGGGCTAGGGTGGTGATCCACCTCTTTGGAGGTTGATGCGCTCGTAGCTCAACGGACTAGAGCATCTGACTACGGATCAGAAGGTTGTGGGTTCGAATCCCGCCGAGCGCACCA
>Ga0118677_10002574_pt1 | contig 36120 bp, 35 predicted proteins | sample AliMusrvi5mmetaG_FD_86154 | JGI IMG/M metagenome (GOLD analysis project Ga0118677, IMG submission 86154)
GAGCCTTGGCATTCAAGCTCATGTAATGATGACTGGTCCAGCTGTCACAGTTTTTGATGGTGAAATTAACCTATAACACCGTATGTATTTCGGTATACAGCAACATCATCTAAATATTTTTTTAACTCCGTATTTGCGCTTGTTTGTAAATAGTTAAAAAGATCATTAAGGGTTGCTATCGCAACCACTGGAATTCCAAATTCTTGCGAAACATCTTGAACTGCTGAGTATTTTCCTATTTCTATATCCGTTCCAGATTTTTCCATCCTGTCTAATGCTATAAGAACAGCACAAGGATTAGCTCCTGCATCTTTAATGATATTGACAGACTCTCTTACGGATGTTCCTGCAGAAATCACGTCGTCAATAATGACCACATTTCCTGCTAACTTGGCACCAACCAAATTGCCGCCTTCACCATGATCTTTTGCTTCTTTACGGTTATACGAAAAAGGAATATTAACGCCATCCTGAGCTAAAGCAATGGCACAGGATGCTGCAAGAGTGATACCTTTATACGCTGGGCCAAAAAGCATATCAAAGCTTATCCCGGAATTGATTAAGGCCTGAGAATAGTATTTACCAAGTTCCCCTAAACAAAAGCCATCATTAAATTCTCCGGCATTAAAAAAATAGGGCGATAATCTTCCTGCTTTAGTCTTAAACTTACCAAATGATAAAACTTTTGCCTCTAGAGCAAACTCGATAAATTTTTCTGGATTGGATGTTATGTTAAGAGTCATAAGTGTTAATTTAAACGGTATTCGTGCCGCTGCCAAGAAAGGATTATTTTTATGCATGAACATCTTGAAATTGCACGGCTTCGCTTTGCCCATGACAACTACGCCCGGCATTTGGGCATAGAGCTTGACGACCTGACGCATGACACCATCCGGATGCGCATGCACTTGCGCGATGATATGCTCAACTGGTTCAGCCGGATACATGGCGGAGCCATCTATTCCCTTGCCGATGCCGCTTTTTCGGTATTGGGCAACAACAGCAATAATCTTGCCGTTGCTCTTGACTGCTCCATCACCTACCACGCGAGCCCTGAACCGGAAGCGCTTCTTGTTGTCGAGGGAGAAAAGCTGGCCGTGTCACGGCGGACAGCCGCCTATATATTCAAGGTTTATATGGAGCAGCACGGAAAGCGCACACTTGTCGCCACCATGAAAAGCGTATCCTACCGGACCGGCAAGCCCATAGACCAGACTGTCGAGCAGTAAGACTGCTGCACATGAATTGATAGGAGCCCGCTTGAGCCTGGGCCGTAATAACTTATGCGATTTGCATTTATCTAATCTCTTCATTATAAATAATGTAGATGCATAAATTTTATTCAAAGGAGAAAAGATGCACAAAATAAAAGCCGTTGTTTTAGCTCTGTTAATGATTATGCCTTTTTTTACCGCAGGCGCGGATGTTTTTGCCTTCAACGTTCCCCCGGGGCTTGAAACAAATACCGCAACGGACGGCTCGATCTGGGAGCGGGTCAACGAGCCCGGTTTTGGAAATTCCAATAATATGTCTGTAGTCGCCATGGCGGAATATAACGGGAGACTGTACGCCCTTACCAGGAATCAGGCCCAGGGCTGTGAAGTATGGCGCACGACCGGCAGAGGCTGGGAGCAGGTGCTTTTTCCCGGCGGGATTACTAACGGTGTGTATGGAAACAAGTGGCTCAACAATGTCTGGGCGCGCATGATCGTTTTTAACCGGAAACTGTACTTTGGTTTTTCAGCGGGCCTGCAGGGAAGTTATCTGGGCTCCACGGGCTGTGAGATATGGCGCTATGACGGCCTCACCTGGGAGCCGGTTATTTCCGACCAAAAAGACGTTGACGCATCGGGATCAATAACCGGTATTGACAGCTGCGCCGCTGGCGACAACAGCACAACCGCAACCATTACTGACAGTTCGCAGTCGTGGACAGCAAACCAGTGGGCCGGCGGTTTTCTGCAGATAACCTCGGGGGACGGCAAATACAGGAAGTTCCGGATCACCGGCAATACAGCCAACACCCTCACCATACAGCAAAACGAAGCAGCCGGAACCTATAACAGTACCGGGGTGGATACGGAGTACACGGTCTGCGCCAGCCAGGATTACGAAAATCCATTCCCCCAATATTCCTACACGCTTGGCGCGGTTGTTGCCGGCAATACCTATGAAATAGGCATGGGAACCGATGAAAGCGGTTTTGGCGACCCCTGGAACAAGACAATCACGGCAATGGTTATTTTTAACAACAAACTATATGTGAGCACGGGCCTCAACTATGAGCATGGCGGCCAGGTATGGTATACGGCGGACGGCGACACCTGGGATGTTACCTATTCCAAAATTAATGTACCGGCGCCGTACACGTATAACAGTTTCGGCAATTATCATTCAGATACGGCGTATCCCGGAGGATATAAACCCGTTTCCAGCAGTGTAACGGACCTTGTCGTTTCTTCTGTTTCCGGAACACCCGTTCTGTATGCGGGCGGCACCGGAACATCGGGAAATCGGGGCGGCTGCTCCCGCATGGCAAAGCTCACGGATGAAGGCTGGGAGCTCATCGTTGACAATACTGTTGATGAAAACACCACCGGTTCCAATGAGAACGGCTTCGGCAGCCCGGCAAGCTGCTCAACAAACAAGTTTAACTTCATGCCCTGGAGCCTTGCCGATTTCAATAAAATGCTGCTGGTGGGCATCTCGGGAGAGGGCGCGCGCGTGCTGTACAGCACTACGGGGTCTTTCGCTGACGAGAACTGGAATTATAGTGTCGGCACAGGGAACGTAAAGGCGGGGTATACAGATCCCATGAGCCCTTCCGCATATCCTAATGGCTTTGATGGGTACAAATATTCTGACGGAAGCTGGCAGAATCTGGCGGTGAACCTGGCGCCAATCGGTACTACGCTCTGGGCAGGAATGATCATTCAGTATGTTCCTGAATACAGCGTGCCCCCTTCTTTGAGCGAGGTACAGGGCTCGCAGATCTGGAAAAGCGCCGATGGCCTAACCTGGACGCAGGTGACCAATAATGGGTTTGGCGACACCAGCACGATAATTTTTGAGGCTTTTACTGAATTTAACGGCCAAGTGTATGTCTCCGGCAGCAAGGGTTCAAGCGCAACCCCTTCCGGGCTTGGCGGCGCTAAAATCTACAGGGCTAGAGCTCGTACCGGTTTATGCCCGGCAATGAAAGTGCTGGGCGCCGATAACCCGCAGCTGGAAAACCTGCGTGCGTTGCGCGACACGAAGCTTGCCAACAGCGCTGTAGGCCGAAAGGTAATAGAGATTTATTACAGTAACGCCGACAGCATAAATGCCGCCTTTGAGCGCAGCCCGGCCCTGCAGGCAATTACCAGGAAAGTTTTGGAAATCGGAGCGCCGATGGTGAAAAAGAATTAAACTGAAGAATGATAAGCACCATATCGGCCCTCGCCGATACGGACGCTTTTGTTTAGCTTGCGACTTTTACGGGAGGATCACGTATAGTATTAAAAAATATCGGTTGATGCCACTGCTGCCGGGTATCCCCGCCTGACGGGGATATGCGCAGCCGCATAACGATTCCGGTCCGGCCGGAATGACCTTTTCAGGAGAAATACATGCTTACGGAAAAACAGTTAAAAAATTACGCCGACGTTCTTATCTGGGGTTTGACAACCGCACGCACACAGAAATACAAAAACAACGATATCGTGCTGGTGCGCTATAATCTTCCGGCCCTGCGGCTTGCGGAAATTCTGCAGGAGCGGCTGCTCGGACTTGGCCTGCACCCGATTTTGCGCCTGCTTGCCACGGCCTCCATGGAGCGCACCTTCTATAAAATGGCAAATGACCGGCAGCTGGTTTTTGAAGCGCCTGGCGAGCGGGAGCTGTATGCCAATCTGAACGGCAGCATTTTTCTCTATGCCCCCGAATCGCTCACCCATCTGCAGGACATCGATTCCGGCCGGATTGCAAAAACCATGATCAGCCGCAAGCCCCTGAAAGACATCATGTTCAAGCGCGAGGAGCAGGGGAAACTGGGCTGGACCCTGTGCACGCTGCCGACCCCGCAGATTGCAAAGCATGCGGGCCTGACCCTGCGGCAGTATACCGATCAGGTCATAAAAGCCTGCTATCTCAATGCGAAAAATCCGGTGGCGGACTGGAAGGAGATTTTTAAAAATGCGCAGGACATAAAAAACTGGCTCTCCAGCATGAAGATCAAAAGCTACCGGATCGAATCAAAAAACATCGACTTGACCATTGCCCATGGCGAGCGGCGCCGCTGGATCGGCATCTCCGGCCACAATATTCCGAGTTTTGAGCTTTTTATCTCCCCGGACTGGCGGGGCACCGAGGGCGTGTATTATGCCAATCAGCCGTCGTTTCGCAGCGGCAATCTCGTTAAGGGTGTGCGCCTGGAGTTTAAAAAAGGCGCGGCCGTCAAGATAGAGGCGCGCATGAATGCCGCATTTGTGAAGAAGCAGCTCGGGATGGACAAGGGCGCAAATAAAATCGGTGAGTTTTCGCTCACTGATATCCGGTTTTCAAAAATTGACCGGTTCATGGCCGATACGCTGTATGACGAAAATTACGGCGGCGCCTACGGCAACTGCCATATCGCTGTCGGGTCGTCCTATTCCGACACCTATGCCGGCAATACCGCGGAGCTGACGGGCAAGAAAAAAGCCAGCCTCGGGTTCAATGACTCGGCCCTGCACTGGGACTTGGTGAATACGGAAGACAAGGTGGTAACGGCGACTTTGGTAAACGGCAAAAAGACCGTGATTTATGAAAAGGGGAAGTTTTCTGTTTGAAATATGATGCAGTCGAAAAAAGTCGAAAATTCATCAAAATCGTCATACCGGCGGAAGCCGGTATCTAGGATTTTCATGTAGGGGCACGATGCATCGTGCCCCTACTCTGGACACCGGTTTTCACCGGTGTGACGACTTTTGCGGGAACATCAAATGTGATAAAATTTCACAAAACTGTCTTCCCATAACACGGGCGCACACACAGGTGCGCCCCTACTATAGGCACACCATTCCATGATGAACCGCTTTTGCCGTTTGCTGACCTCTTGTACAGAAATAAAATTTGTACAGCAGGCGCTGGCAGCCGATATTGACCTTAGCTGCATAAACCGGCGGCCCACGCCGAAGGAGAAGTTCGGCGTTTTTCTTGTTCTCCTCTCCTATGTCATCGGCTGGCCGGCGGTGGCGGGCTGCGGTTTTCTGGCGATGTTTCTGAGGGAGCCGCTGGTGCTGGTTATCGGCGGGCCGACAATATACGTCATTTCTCATCTGGTGTTTATCGCCGGTGTTTATATTGCCGGCAGGGACTATGCCCGGGTACTTCTGCAATGGTCTCTCAAAAAGTTTTTTGAAAAGATGCTTGCCGGCCCGGCGGACAAAGCGAAAACAGGCTAACAGCACAGGGGACGTATAACATGGAAAAATTGATAGCTGAGCTGAAGCTGAAAATAATCGACACGCTCAATCTGATAAGCGTGGCCCCCGAGGCCATTGATGAATACGCCCGGCTGGTGGGCGGGGACCTGGGGCTTGATTCCATCGATGTGCTTGAGCTTGTCATGATGATTGAAAAGGATTACGGCATCAGGATCGACAACAAGGAGCTCGGGGTCAAGGTTTTTGCCTCCCTTGCTGCGCTTGCCGAGTATATCCACCAGAACCGGCCGGAGATGCCCGCTTGAGGTGCCCGCGGATTTTTATCACCTCCCTTGGCAGCATAAGCCCAATCGGCGCCACTGTACCTGAAACCCTCGCCTCGCTTGTCACCTCTGCCTGCGGCCTTGGGCCGCTGTCGGTATTTACATCCACGCTTTCTGCCCTGCTGGCAGGTGAAATAAAACTTCCACTGCCCGGTGGTGTGCCTCGCACGCACGGCCTTGCCCTTATTGCCGGCCGCGAAGCCATGGTGCGCGCAGCAGGCCCGCCGGATGCCATCGTCATCGGCGTGACCACGGGCGGCATGCCGGCAACCGAAGTTCTATTAAAAGATACCTGCACGGATCCCGAGAAATACCGCCTCCATGGCAGCGGCACCGTGGCCCGGTATGTGGCCGAGGCCTTAAGCTGCAGCGGCCCCATAATGACTGTGTCGACGGCCTGCTCTTCAAGCCTTGCGGCTTTAAAAATCGCGCTTGAGCTTTTGCACAGCGGTAAAGCCCGTCGCGTGCTTGCAGGCGGGGCAGACGGCCTGTGCCGCCTGACCTGGTACGGGTTCAACTCGCTGCAGCTTATTGATCCGGCCGGCGCCCGGCCCTTTGACTGCTGTCGGCGCGGCATGACCGTGGGCGAGGGAGCTTCGATGCTGGTCCTTGAGGCTGCAGCCGAGCCGCCGCCGGGCGCGCTGGCGGAGTTGCTCAGCGTGGGGCTGTCCTGTGATGCCTGGCATCCTGCCGCGCCGCACCCTGAGGGCACGGGAGCCTTGCGCGCCATGCAGCAGGCCCTGGCCGATGCGGGCCTCCAGCCTGTTGCTATTGACTATATTAATCTGCACGGCACGGGAACTATTGACAATGATCTTGCCGAGGCAAAAGCCCTGCACGCCCTGTTTAGCGCCGCAGCGCTTCCCCCGCTGTCCTCGATAAAAGGCGCTGCGGGCCACACGCTGGGCGCAGCCGGTGCTCTCAATGCGGTGGTAACGGTGTTAAGCATTGTCCATGGCCTTGTGCCCGCCAGTAACGGCTTCAGCCTGCCCGATACGGCGCTGCGGCTCGCACCGGTGCGAGCTCCCGTGCGCAAGCCCGTTTCCGTCGTGCTCACCAATGCCTTCGGCTTTGGCGGCAATAATGCCGCGGCCGTTTTCGGGGCCCCCGTGCACGGCCGGATGCCCCGAAAAGAAAAAATCGGAACAGCAATGTTTACCGTGCTTGGCAGCGCCTGCCTGAGCGGCGCAGGCGACAGCCTGCAGGCCATGGCAAGCCTTGCTGCGGGGAAAGCCGTTTGCGGTATTGTGCCGCAGGAGGCAGTGATGGCGGGGCTGGACGCAAATGCGGTGCGGCGGCTTAAGCGCCTGTCGCGCATGGTGCTGTCGCTTGCTGCACGGGCCTGCGGGGGTGCCACGCCGGGGGGGATTTTTTTCGGTACCGGCTGGGGCGGGCTCTCGGAAACCAGTGATTTCCTTACGCGGCTTTTTTCAACAGATGAGCGCTTCGCCAGCCCGACGGATTTTATCGGCTCCGTGCACAATGCCCCGGCAGGACTGGCAGCCATTCTGCTCAAGGCAACAGGGACGAACCTGACATGTACCGACGGTGATTATTCATTCGAGCAGGCGCTGTTCTGCGCGGGCCTGCTGGCCAAAGATTCAGACGGCCCGGTCCTGGTCATGGGCGCAGATGAATATCACAAAAAACTGACCCCGCTGTTTGACTCTTCCGCAGCAGGTGCTGCAGCCTCTGATGGCGGCTGCGGCCTGCTCCTTGATCCGTCGGAAAAAGCCGGGAGCATAAAAATAAGGGCTCTGTTTTTAGCGCCAGCCGGCCAGGCTGAAAGCGCAGTGCAGAGTCTTATGTGCGCGCTGGGCGGAGCAGAGGCAATCAGCAAAAAGCATGGGGCGATTTTTGCGGGCATACCGGCTGCCTGCCGCCCCGAGGGTGACGCGCAGCTGCGGCTGTTTCTGGATGCCGCCGGATGCTCCTGCCCGGTTGTGGATTACCGGAAAACAACCGGAGAATTTGCCTCGGCCTCGGCCGTAGCCGCAGCCCTGGCCCTGCAGTGCGTCACCACTGGCCTGCTGCCCGTGGCCCTGCACCCCGCGGAGCCGTCGCTTGGCGGCAAGGGCATTTTACTGCTCGGGCTGGGGCGGAGCATAACCGCGGTGGAGGTGCTGCCCTGATGGAAGAAAAAAATTCCGCAACTCCTGCCATACTGCCGGTCGTGAAAGCCGCACTGCTGGCCGCCTTTGCGGCACTGCCTCTGGCGCTTGTCGACGAGCGGCTGGCTGCGCTGCCCCTCGCGGTATTCGTCACAGCCTGCCTCGCCGCACCATTTTTTCCGCAATGGGGATTTTTTCTGCCCATCATCAGCCGGGGGCCCACGGCTGGCACCATGATTGCCCTCACTTTTGATGACGGCCCTGATCCCGCAACAACCCCGCGGCTGCTGAAGCTTCTGGCTGAGCATAAAGTTACAGCGGTTTTTTTTGTCATCGGTGAAAAGGCCGAACGATACCCAGAGCTTATGCGCGGGATAATCGCCGCCGGGCATGCTGTCGGTAACCATTCCTCGCGCCATGATGTGCTCCTGATGCTGCGCTCGTCACAAAGGCTTTATAAGGAAGTCGCGGATGCTCAGCAAACTTTAGCGCATTTCGGCATGTTGCCCTGGGCTTTCCGGCCTCCCGCCGGCATCACCAACCCCCGGCTTGGCAGGGTGCTGCGAAAGCTTGACCTGCGTTGCGTTACTTTCAGCTGCAGGGCCTTTGACGGGGGCAATCGCCATATCGCAGGGCTTGCAAAAAAAATACTCGGAAAAGCACAAGGCGGGGATATTATCCTGCTGCATGATGTGAAGCCGCCCCGGCATTTTACCGTCGAAGACTGGCTGCGGGAAGTTGAAGAAATTATAATCGGTCTGCAAGCCCGGCATTTGAGCATTGCGCCGCTGGCTGAACTGGTGGAGGCTGGTGCGTATAAAAAATGCGCATAAGCGGCCGGCAGGGAATCAATCAGGGTTGGTGCAGTAAGTTTTTTATTTTATTATACAGGGCATTTAAGGTATAAAGTACAACTAATAAGCATCGGAAAAGGGTAGCAAACAATGCCGCGTATTTTGACCAGCATGCTTTGTATTGCCGGCACGCTCATGTGTTTTGGCTGCGGGCATTTCAATAAAAAGATATATGAAGATTCATTTATCACTCTGCAGCAAAGCGCAGCTGCGTACACCGAGCAGGGCAGATATGAAGAAGTGGTATACATTACCCGGGCCCTGCTTGATGCCGAGCCTGACAATTATGAAGTTAAAAGATTGCAGGATATTGCCGTAGCCGCTCAGCCGGGCACGGCAGCCATGGTCAATAAGCCGCAGCTCGGGGCAAATTTAAGCGACCGGGTCACGGATGAAGACTTTTCGCTGCTGGGAAAAATTTTTCTCTATATTCCCAATCGTATTTTTGATTTGCTGGATCTTTTTACGGTGGAGGCCGGGGGCTGCCTCGGCATCGGCGCAAAAGTGCAGGTAACGGACGGCTTCAGCGTTGGCCTGCAGGCAGCTGCTGGGGAGGCCATGTTCGGGCTGGACCGGCGCAATATATCAGTGCGCGCAACGCAGGAGGAATTTGCCCATCTGCTGCCGGCCGGCAGCGTGTATCTGTCGGAGGCGAGGGCCTCTACTTCCGGGTCATACGGGATGATGTCAAGCCAGAGCGGCCTGAAACTGCCCTCGGACCAGATGTATCAGCGGGCTCGTGATTACTGGGCCATCGGGGCGCAGGCCGAGGCCCTGGGTATCGCGGCCAACGTGAAGTTTCATCCGCTTGAGCTTTTTGATTTTCTCGCGGGCTTTTTTTTGTTTGATCCGCTCAAGGATGACATCGGCTCGACACGCCCGATTCATGTATCCCTTACGGATAATGAAACCGCGGCTTTGGATACTCTGGCATATCAAACAAGATATCGGTAAAGGCCATGCCGCAAGCCTGGCAAACACTTGAAATCACAAGTATACAGGAAGACAGACTGGAAGCCCGGGCGATAGCCCCTGCCGGCTCTGCCTGGTTTGAGGGCCATTTCCCCAGCCAGCCGATTTTGCCCGGCATTGCCATGATCGCCATGGCATTTGACGCGGCGCGGCAGCAGGAAGCCCTCGCCGGCAGGAACATACGGCTGAAGTCGGTCACGCGAATACGGTTTAAAAAGCCGGTGCTGCCCGGCGAGCAGTTTAAAATACTGCTGACACGCGAGCAGCGGCCGGACGATACCGCCTACCGCTTCACGATACTGGTGGCTGGCGAGGCGGGCTGCACCGGCATACTGCATACAGAGCCGCTGGCTGTATAAGATTGGATTTTGCCTACAGTTTGAATACAGGCTGTTTTACCACTGCTGGATAATGAAGGAGGAATAATGCCCGCTACAATGGATGAAAAGGCGCTGCTGCTCAGGGTAGCCCATATTATAATCGCTGAGCTGAAGCTGCAGGATATCACGGCCGAGACCTTTGAGCCTGATCTTGATCTTGTGGATGAAATCGGCATCGACAGCATGGACCTTGCCACCATCGTGCTGGTGCTGCAGGATGAGTACGCCGTAAAAATCGATGAGGATGATTATCCCAAACTGCGCACCGTGCGCCTGATCGCCGGCTATATTCAGGAGCGGCTCCAGACACAAGCCTGATTCACGATGGCCTTATGACCGAAGCACAGAAACCCGGATTGCCGAAATATAAATTTGCCGACCTGCTTGCCGCGAGCGCTGTGCGCGAGCGCTGGGAGCGGGTGCGCAAATATTTTTTTCTGCGCGAGTCGACCTATGACATTACCAGCCGCTGCAATATCCGCTGCGACGGCTGCTACTACTTTGCCGGCGACAAGCAGTTCGCAGCCGACAATGGCGATCCCGAAGCCTGGCGTGAACTGATGCGGCAGGAAAAGGCCCGGGGCATAACCTTCGTGGTTCTTGCCGGCGCCGAGCCCGCCCTGGCACCCGAGCTTCTTAAAGTCTGCTATGCTGAAATACCCCTTGGCTGCATAGCCACCAATGGCTTGAAGCGCATCGACGAAACCGTCGGGTACCGGATTCATGTGTCGGTCTGGGGAAATGACAAGACAAGCCGCCACGTGCGCAAGCAGAAAAAAATGCTGAAGCGCCAGATGGATAATTACCGGGGCGACCCCCGTGCCGTGTTTGTGTACACGTTCACGAGCGGGAATATTGCCGAGGCAGGCCATGTGATTGCCGAGCTTGCCGCAAACGGCTGTAAGGTGACTTTCAACATGTTTTCGGCGCCCGAGGACTATGACGGCACGCTACGGCACACGCCGGACACCCTTACCCGCACGCGGGACACCATGCTGGAGCTTCTCGCCCGCCATTCTAGGCAGGTCCTTTTTTCGCCCTACAGCGCCGTAGCCCATACGCACTGGCTCGGGCTGCATGCGCTCTATGCCTGCCCGTACCCGCGCATGAACCCCTCGACCGATATCGGCCTGGGCCGGTCCTTTCGGCAGTACCGCTCAGACCTCACCTGGGCCCGCGACGCCTCATGCTGCGTGCCCGATACGGACTGCGTAGACTGCCGGCACTATGCCGCAGGCAGCGCAGTGGTGACCTCGAAGCTCTACCGCCACGCCACCGACCCCGACACGTTCAAGGCATGGCTTGATTATGTTGACACCTACCTTTCGGTCTGGGTCACGGGCTATGAAAAGGGCGAAAACCTCTGCAGCGGGCCTGTTGATCCGCCGATGGCGTGAATTGATGTGCGGAAATTATTCTTCTGATACTGTAGGGTGGGCTGTGCCCACCTCTTTATTTATTAAAATAGTTGTAGGGTGCGCATCGCGCACCGAATTTACGGTTAAAGAAAATCATGCAACTCATAAGCTCAATGCTCGATAAAGATTGGTATGCGCGCTACAAGCGTATTTCAAGCCTCAATATCCGAAGCTCCATCTATGACGTGACCAACCGCTGCAACCTGCGGTGTAAGGGCTGCTTCTTCTTTTCATCCGATGAAGATCAGGCTGCACCCGAGGAGATGGCCACTTCCGCCTGGGAGGCCTTTGTCGACCGTGAAATGAAGCGCGGCGTCAATCTGGCCATTTTGATCGGCGGCGAGCCCACGCTCTGCCTTGACCGGGTGGAGGCTTTTTACAAGCGCCTTCCCACCTTCTGCGCCAGCAATGGCCAAATAAAGCTGCCCCGCGACCGGTTCCCCGACCTGATGGTTGGCATATCGCTGTGGGGCGATGAAGAGGACGAAAAGGTGCTGCGCGGCAAGGACACCTTTGCCGTTTCAAGCCGCAATTACAGCGGCGACCCCTACACCTACTATCTCTATACGATAACTCCTAAGCAGCTGGGCCGCATCGAGCGCATGGTGAAAAAGATACAGGATGTAGGGCTGAAAGTGCATTTGCAGCTTCTGTCAAACGACGAGGAGGTCGACGGGTTTTCGTGGAATGAGCAGCAGCTTAAGGATGTGCGCGCCGAAATGGACGGCCTGCTTGATGCCTACCCCAAAACCGTTATTTCCAGCAAATATTATCACCAGGTCATCACCACGGGCATGATGATGGGCAGGCGCTTCGGCTGGCCAGAATGCCCGTCGGTGACCGAGCCCCTGGACAACCGCAGCCCCCAGCCCAAGCGGCTCATCCGCTTTATCCGCTGGGCAGCCGATCTTCAGACCATGCACCGCTGCTGCACCTCGGCCACGCGCGACTGCTCGACCTGCAAGGACGGCGCAGCCCACATGAGCTGGGTCATGGTGAATAAAAAAGAACATCTCAAAACAGCCGATGATCTCAAAAACTGGATCGAGGTGTACGAGATGTTTGCCAAGCTCTACCGCTTTATTCCCTGGTAAAACAGATGATATCCGCCCGAGGCGACAGCCTTCCGGTCATTCTCGGCTACGATGCCGTATCAGCGCTCGGGACCGATCTTGCCGCTCAGTGGCGGCGGGCCTGCGCGGGCGATAGCGGCATTGGACCGCTCACGCGCTTTCCCCTTCGCGAAAACTTTCCTGTTCGCATCGCTGGTCAGGTGGCTGACCTTGATCTTACGCCGTACCCCTATCTCACCTCGCGCGACATGGCGCTTTTTACCTCGCCCGTTTTCAAATACGGCCTGCTCACCGTGCACCGCGCCCTTGAGAAAAGCGGAATTATAATTTCACCTGAACTTGCGCCCCGCGTGGGCATTACGTTCAGCTCTGCCGTGGGGGGGCTCGACGCGGTTTTGAATGCCGACAGGCTGTTGCAGGAAAAAAACAAACTGCCCCATCCCTTTACCAACCCCAACTCCTGCATCAATATGGTGGGCGGCAAAGTGTCAATCATGACCAGGGCCACCGGCCCCATCATGGCAACCATAACCGCCTGCGCCACGGGCGCAACCTCCATGATCGCAGGGGCCATGATGCTGCAACAAAATATGGCAGATGTGGTCATCTGCGGCGCTGTTGACTTTGCCCTTGTCGAGCCCATTGTCGCCGGGTTTGCCACCATGAATGGATCTTATCATCCCAAGGAAGGGCAGGAAAATGAGCCGCCGGAACAAGCAAGTCGCCCGTTTTCACTGAATCGCCGGGGATTTGTGGTGGCCGAAGGCGCGGGCTGTGTCATCATCGCATCAAAGGCTTTTGCCCGCGCTCACGGCTTGGAGCCAAAAATAGAGATGGCAGGCTGGGCCATGACCTCCGATGCGCATCATTTTGTAGCGCCTAATTTTGAGACTGTGAAGCGCTGCATTGCCCAAAGCATTGAGCACGCAGGCCTTGCCCCTTCCGACATTGCCGCGGTTAATGCCCACGGCACATCGACAAAGGTAGGCGACAAGGTCGAAGCCGATGCATTAAAGGAAATATTTGGCGGCCACGTGCCGCCGGTGAGCGCCAACAAATCGCAGACCGGCCATGCCATGGGCGCTTCAAGCGCCATTGAGACCATATTTGCCATGGAGGGCATGCTGCAAGACACGCTCCTGCCCACCATCAATTACATGCCCGATCCGGAAATCGAAATTGATTGCGTAGCCGAAGGCAGCCGGAAACTCGCGCAGAAGCATGTGCTGAAAAACGCCTTCGGCTTCGGGGGATGTAATTCCTGTATTGTCCTGCGGCGGGTGGCATAGTATGATGTACATATATTTAAAATTGGTGAATGCATTAAAGCAAAATGGAGCAGATGCTTACCTCAAGAAATGCGTGACTGCTTAGTGCGACCTTGACTACTCAGTCCAACACATCAGTTATAAATTAATAATTTGGAGGGGCTTTATGGGCGGAAAAACAAAAATAAAAGATATGGACAAAAATAAAAACATAAACATAAGGATTGAACTAAGTGAAAGATTTTTCAAAAAGCTTAATATTGATCCAAATACAAGCTATTTAATGGATGTCAAAAAAGCCATATTTGCTTTTTACCGCCTCAGTTCGCCTGATCTTTCAATAAAAACGCCAAAAAAAACTTTGGCTGAACAGAGACCAAATAATGCTTATGGTATTCCCATAAACGACCATGAACTTCGTATTTTTATGGATTTGTTTCATCTTACTGGAGACGATTGGTTTCAGGAAAGTATAGGCGGACGAATAACTGAAGAGATACTGACTGCTGACTATATTAAAAATAAGCTATAATACGCTTGCATCAAACATAATGGAAAACCCCACCATCACAAAAAATATTGTTTCACAAGTCCCCCTTTGGGAAGCCTATTTCCCAAACCTTGCAGACGCAACAAAAGCACAAAAAAATTTTTACCTTTACTGGAAAAACGAGTTAGAGAAAGGAAAATTTATCAATCTCGAAGAAAACATTTCATATATTTTTGTATATTTGTATGATGTTTTAGAGCGATTCCTAGAGTCAAAAGACATTAAATGTTTAAATGAAAAATTTGGCAAAGTTATAGAGGGGTATTGCTGTTATGAAAAAGTTGTTTCTTATATATATCATTGGTCTGGAGATGCTTATTTATATTTGTCCGATTTTGACAATTGGTGGGAAAAGACCAAAAAAAATTCGTCTGTTGTCAGACCAGATATGATTTTAACTTTCAGGGCTAAATGTTCTGACACTTCGATAACAGGTGATAATTTAATTGGCATTTTAGGTAGCAATTCTGGAATAACGAAATTTGTAAAGCAACACCTAGATCAAATAAAACAACTAGCCACAATATTTCTGACGGATTTCCAAAAACAACAAAAAAAGAATATAGTAGAATTTTTTTGTCGAAAATTTGATTTTGCTAATCTTAATGAAGAAAGCTTTGAGGAGCTCAAAAAAATTATCCCTTATGAAAAAGATTTTATGTTTTGGAAGGATATGTATTTAGAAGAAAAAAACAAATGCCCTCATAAATATCCTCATTTCTACAACCACTTTTTGTTTGGTGGCGCCCCCATATGGGATAAACCTTTTCTCAAATGTGAATCCATACCTTCTATAATTCAAATCGCACTTGAAAATGAATTAAAAAAAATTTTACGAGAAGCTGAGAACACGATAAGAAACGAGATAGGTTTACCAAAAGTTGGCGAGGGGTGGATTAGTGAAACAGAATTATTTTATAAAATATTAGATGCGTTTCCAAATGAAGAGATTGTTCATCACGGTAGGCCTTCTTGGCTAACACCACAGCATTTGGATATATATTTTCCCAAAAAAAATATTGCAATAGAGTATCAAGGGAAGCAACATTTAAAGGCGATTGATTTTTTTGGTGGAGAGAAGGCTTTTAAAAAGCTTGAAACGCTTGATCGAAAAAAGGAATTGTTGTGTCAAAAAAATACATGCAAACTGCTTTATGTTTATGAGGGTTATGATTTTGATTTGCTAAAAATTGACTTAAAAAAATTACTTGATAATCCGTCGGTAAATGTAATCCACCATTAATACTGGCTGGGCAAAGTTGGTAGCCGGTTGGGCAAAGTCCGTAGGGTGCGCACCTATGATTAAAAATTGAGTGACAAATGATTGCAAAATCAAAAGACAAGATTATTGCCGTTTCCAAAACCGGGCTTAAAGAAAATGCTAAACCTACACTGCAATCGGTTGCTGTGGCGTCGGTTAACAGCATACAACAGCAGTCCAAGCGCGCCGGACGCGACAAGCTGCCGCTTCAAGAGATCAATGCTGCCATTGCATGCGTGCGGAGTAAACAAAAAGTATGCAGATTGGCTTAAACAGAGCGTGCCTGGCTATAAAAAGGAAATAAAACAAAAGGAAGAGGAAATGAAAGAGAAGGATGCTTTGGTGCCCGCTGAAAGAATTGAGCAGGCAATTCTCCTTATTCGAGGGCAAAAGGTACTGATTGATCGTGATCTTGCACAGCTTTATCAGGTTTCAACAAAAGTGCTCAATCAAGCGGTTAAAAGAAACCTGAAAAGATTTCCCCTGGACTTTATGTTTCAGCTAAACAGCGAAGAAAATCGCGAACTGGTCACAAATTGTGACCGGTTCGGAAAATTGAAGCATTCATCGACATTGCCCTTTGCATTCACTGAGCAGGGTGTCGCCATGCTCTCAAGCGTACTCAATAGCGACCGCGCCGTAGAAGTGAATATTCAAATCATGCGTGCTTTTGTGCGGCTGAGGCAGATGCTTTCAACGCATATCAAACTTGCCAAAAAAATTGAGAATCTCGAAAGGAAATACGACAGCCAGTTCAGTGTCGTATTTGAAGCAATACGCGCTCTTATGAAAGAACCCGAACCACCCAAACGCAAAATTGGCTTTACCGCCAAAGAGAAGCGCGCACAGTATAAAGTCTAGCGCGTGAACAAAGAATGGAATTTGTTGTGTTATTTGCATTAAACCGGCAGATTGGGCAAAGCATGCCCTGAGGGAAGCCGAAGGGTGAAGCGTTCCGAAGATCAACTAAAAGGAGGGAGTACAAGATGAAAAGCATTGTGAGCTGCTGTGTTGTGAGTGCCCTGCTGTGCATTTTTTCTGTGCCTGCTCAAGCGCATATGCCCAGCATTGAACGCCGGGACTATACGGAGCAAAGGCCTTTTCAGGTCAGGGGGACTATTGAAAAGGGGCAGGCTATTTACGCCTGGCTTGAGTCGGGCAGCGATATTGACGTGTACCGGTTTACCGTCACCAAAAAGGAGCTCGACGAAAAAGGGGGCGTGCGCCTGCGCGTCAGGGCTAACATGCCTGCCTGCAAGGGCGCTCCGGAATTTTTACCCTGGCTGGCAGTTGTTGGCCCGGGGCTGCCGCCTCCCACGGAAGCGATTCCCTTTACCGTGCCGGAAGGCTATGGCGCTGTTGTGGTAAAAAATACGAAGCCGGGCGCGGAAAAGACCTTTTTCTATGAGCAGTACAGCAAAAAGTCCTATTACATTATGGATAATTATGAATATACGATAACCGAGCCGGGAACCTGGTATTTGTATTACTGGGACCCCTATGGCCAGGGTGGCGATTATGTGGCTGTCTGGGGCGTGTATGACGGCTTCGGGCCGGGCGACGGGCTTAGGATGCTCTTTAATCTGCCTCCAATCGTGAACGACCGCATTATGCATACTGACTGTGAATGGATCATCCCGGAACAAACAAGCAGCGCAAAAGATGGCAGCTGTCTTGACTAGATTTCATGCCGGGCGCGCGGAGTTTATCCCGCACAGCGGGGCTTTGCCCAGCATGACTACATCTGGATACCGGCGTTTGCCAGACGGTAAAGCGGCATTTGGGATTTTTTTTAGGTCCAGCAAGGAATAATTAAGGTTTCATGAAAGCACCAAAAAACAGACGCGTATTTGTGATCGGCTACGGAGCCGCGACGGCCCTGGGGGGTACCTTTGCCCAGACCTGGCAGCGCGCGGTGAGCGGTGAGGCCGGGTTTAGAACCGTTACCCGCTGCGCGGTGGAGTCGGCATCAAACGTGGTCGGCGAGATACCCGACTGGGACCCCGAGGGGTATGATTTTTCCAGCAAGAAAGAAGCCTATAACTGGAATGCCGCTTTTGTGATACTCACCATGGCCGTGTGCAAGGAGGCGCTTGAAAATTCAGGGCTTCAGATAAACGCTGAAACCGGGCCAGCCACGGCCTGCCTTATCGGCTCTGCCATCAATGGCGGCGATGCATTCCGCATAGCCTCAGATAATCTGCGGGAGCGCGGGCATCTGCGCGTGAGCCCCTATTTGCTCCCGAATCTCTGCGGCAATGTGCCGTCGGGCAAGGCGGGGATGCTCCTCGGGTTTACGGGCCCCATATTTTCGCCCCAGGGCGCCTGCGCCTCCGGGAACCATGCCATCGGCATCGGGGCGCGCATGCTGCGCGACGGCGACTGCGATTTCGTGCTTGCGGGCGGGGCTGATATGCCCCTGGTGCCGGAGATCATCCACGGCTTTGCCAATATGAATGCCACCTTTAAAATGAACCCGAAAGACCGCGCCTGCAATGATCCCGGGCAGGCATCGCGGCCCTTCAGCATCGACAGCAAGGGATTTGTTTTGTCCGAAGGAGCTGCCGTAATTGTGCTGGCATCGGACGACGCTGTTGCGGCCCATGGCCTCAAACCCAAAGCCGAAGTGCTGGGCGTGGGCTGGACATCGGATGCCAATCATTTCACGCGGCCCAACAATACGACCGTGATACGGGCTATTAGCGATGCAATCGACGATGCGGGGCTGCAGCCCCCGGACATCAACTATATCAATGCCCATGGCACGTCAACGCGCACGGGCGACAGCGCGGAAATCGAGTGCCTGCGCACCATATTCGGGGATGGGCTTGGAAAAATTCCCATATCATCGAATAAATCGCAGCTCGGCCACAGCCTCGGCGCGACGGCTGCCATTGAAGCGGCCTTGACCATCGAGGCCATGCAGCAGGGACTGCTGCTGCCGACAATAAATTATCTGCATGATCCGCAGTATGACGGCCTTGACTTCGTGCCCAATGCCGCACGGCGGCAGGCCCATGAAATCGCGCTGTCAAACGCCTTCGGCTTTGGCGGCACGAACTGCTGTATTGTTTTTAAGGGTGTGTAATAAAAGTTTTCCAAAACAAAAGATTGCCGCGCTTTGCCCGCAATGACAAAGCAGTTGAAATTTTGCCGCTTGTGTCATCGCGAGGCCGAAGGCCGTGGCGATCTCATGTGTCTTTGCAGGGACGAGATTGCTTCGTCAGTCGCTCCGCTCCATCCTCGCAATGACAACAAACTCATGGCGAAGAGCCTTTGCGACGAAGCAATCTCAGCCATGAAACATAGCCCGGTAAAATTATTTTATTTGGACAGGACTGGTTAGAGAGATGAAGCCAAAACCATTTAAACCCGAGCCGCTTTCGGACTCCACCAGCTATGTGCGCGATGCCGAGACCGGTCTTGTCTGGCATTGCTGCACCATGCGCGTGCTGTATGCTGACACGGACCGGTCAAATGTGGTATATCACGCCAACTATCTGCGGTATTTCGAGTTCGGCCGCACGTCGCTCATGCGCGAGGCCGAGTATCCGTACAAGGAGATTGAAGCCAAGGGGTTTGTGTACCCCATAGTTGACCTTGGCATAAAATTTTATGAGCCCCTGCGCTATGATGACCCCCTGTGGGTGTACACCAGGCCCGCCGATATTGAGCGGGTGAAAGTGCGCTTTGATTATATTATCACCCATGGCGAAACCGGCAGCATGATCTGCACGGGCTATACGCAGCACTGCGCGCTGAGCGCCGATGGCCAGGTGGTGGCGGTGGATGAGGGCACGGTGCGGCTCTGGGAAATGTTTCCGAAATAGCCATTGAGATTCCTGGATACCGGCTTTCGCCGGTATGACGGGAAAAAGTTCGTCACTCCGGCGGAAGCCGGAGTCCAGTTGGTTGGGTGCAACCCACCATTGATGGTGAACCAACCGGTGGGTTTCACTACATGGAATACATTCAGCTCGGGCTGTGAAATAAGGATATGGTGTTATGACACGAGAAGAAATACAGGCTGAAATCATTGCAATCTGCTGCCGGGAATTCGAGATGGAGAACCCCGACCCGGATGATGACCTGCGGGAAAAGTACGGGTTTGACAGCATCGACGGCATCGAGCTTTTAATTCAGATAGAAAAGATGCTGCAAACTTCGCTCACGCAGGAAGAAAAGAAGCAGTCGCTCAATATCCGCACTATCAATCAGGTGGTTGATTATATTGAGCATATAATGCAAGAACGGGAACATCAGACGCCGCCCGCCGCGGCGAAAAATACAGTGCAGGATAACGGAGGGATTCCGGACAAGCCGGAATGACTATTTGCAGGCACCCTCCCCTTAATCCTTTCTCATCAAGGGAGGGGAAAACAAGTAGCGCACCCTCTCCCCTTGCGGGAGAGGGCCGGGGTGAGAGGGATTTCCGTATAACCAATAATCGAGTTTGCACATTATGCCACGTCGCGTTGTCATAACCGCCTGTTCGGCAATCACGCCCATCGGCCGCACCAAAAGCGAGCTGATGCACAGCCTCACCAGCGGCATCTCGGGAGTGAAGCCCCTGCGCGATGACGGCCTGCTCACCAAATATATTCATTCAAGGGTGTACGGCACGGTAGATTACCCGGTTGAGTACGGGTTCTCCCGCCAGTTCCGCAAAACCATGGGGCCCGTGGCCTATTATGCCTGCCAGGTCGCAAAAGAGGTGCTTGAGGCCTCGGGCCTTGCGAAGGAATTTATCACCGCGGGCAGGCTCGGCGTTGCCTTCGGCTCTACGCATGGCAGCCCCACGGTGCAGCGTGATATTTACCGGATATTCTTCAGCAGGGAATCGGACAAGTTCGCCAATATCGGCGCTGTGGATTATCTGCGGAGCATGGTGCACACCACGGCGGTCAATATCACCAAAATGTTCGGCATTACGGGCCGCGTTATTTCATCCTCGACAGCCTGCACCACGAGCAGCCAGTCCATCGGCTACGGCTATGAGTCGATCAAGTTCGGCATGCAGGACGCCATGATCTGCGGCGGCGCCGATGAATACGACACCACCACGGTTGCCGTGTTCGACAATCTGCTTGCCTGCTCCACGGCCTTCAACGACTCGCCAAGCCGCACGCCCCGGCCTTTTGACGCAGAGCGCGACGGCCTTGTGGTGGGCGAGGGCGCTGGCGCCGTGCTGCTTGAGGAGTATGAGCATGCAAAAAAGCGCGGGGCAGCCATACTGGGCGAGGTGATCGGATTTGCCTGCAACAACAACGGCGGAGATCTGATTCTGCCGAACCTCGCGGGCATCACGCAGACCATTCAGCTCGGGCTCGCGGACGCCGCCCTTAACGCCGGCGATGTCGACTTCGTGAGCGCCCATGCCACGGGCACCAAAATGGGCGATATCATCGAAGCGCAGGCGATTTATGACGTGTACGGCAACCGGCCCCTGGTAACGGGCTTCAAGGGCTATATGGGCCACACCATGGCCACCTGCGGGGTCATCGAAACCATCATCACCCTGCACCTTATGGCCGAAGGCTGCATCGCCCCGACGCTCAACCTTGAAAACGTTGACGAGCGCTGCGCCATGATCAACCATGTAACAAAGCTGCGGGAGCAGCAGATGACCGTGGCCTCCATTCAAAATTTCGCCTTCGGCGGCGTGAATACCAATATCCTGCTCAAGAAGTTTGCCTAGCGGGGCCGTAATGCTCAAGAGCTTCAAACCCTTTGTGGATCTGGCCGTAACACTGGCGCTCTGGTCGTATTACCTCGCGTGCTATTTGGTGTTCTGCCCGGTGTATTTCGGGGCGTATTTTTTTTCAGCCTGCCCCGAGCGGGCATTTCAAAAAGTGAACTGCCTTCTGTACCGGAGCTTTTTTTTTGTGATGCAGGCAATTACTCCGGGCCTTACAATCCGCATCGCTCCTGAAATTTCCGAAATCCGCTCATCTGTGGTCATTGCAAACCACCTTTCTTTTCTTGATTCCATACTGTTTGTCTCGCTGTTTGAACAGCAAAAGACCATTGTGAAGCAGAAATTTTTTTCCATTCCCCTGTTTGGAGCCGTGCTGAAAATTTCGGGCTATATCGCACCGCTCGGCAGCGGCGTATTTTCCGAGGATATGATGGGGCAGATCGCCCGCCTCCAGGAGCATTTTGCCGCGGGCGGCAATCTGTTTGTATTTCCCGAGGGCACCCGCAGCCGCACCGGCGCCGTGGGGCCGTTTGAAAAAGGCGCTTTCAGCATTGCAAAATTATGCAAAGCTCCGGTACGGGTGGTGCGGATCACAAATACCGGCAGGCTCTATCCGCCGGATTCGTTTTTATTCAACACCTGCATAGCCAATAGAATAGAGGTTACGCTTGCCGGCAGCATTGAGCCGGAGTATGACAACAGCACGGTTCCGGTTTCAGAGCTTATGGGGCAGGCTCGGGATTTGCTGGAGGGCAAAAAACAAAAGTATGTATAGAGGGCGTATGCCATACGCCCCTACGCTGGATCTGTATTTATGGAGAAGACAACAGTGAGCGATATTCAGCCAGTGATCCTGCCGGTAGCAATTGTTATTGAGCCCTGGCTGTTTGATCACCGCTTTGAAGGGACTGCCATACTCCCTGCTGTTGAAATGCTGCAGCTTCTGGCCTGCGCGGTGCAGTCCCATGTTCCCGGCGCAGCCGTAACCTCGCTGCAACACGCCACCTTTGACCGCTTCCTTCGCCTTGAACCGGCAGCCACCGTCATCGATGCCAGCTGCACTCTTGCCGTGACGGAAAGCGGGGCACTGCGGGCAACGCTTGCAACCGCGGCAAAGGTCGGAAGCGCCGGAGTTACGAGGATAAAAGAGCATGCGACCGTTAGCTTTTCTCAAGCGGCCCCGCCCGTCACTGAAATTCCGGCAGGAGCGCTTTCAGCCTTTCATATCCCCGGTTTTGAAATTCCGGCATCCCGGCTTTATGCTGAGCTTGTACCCTTCGGCCCGGCGTTTCAGTCTGTTCAGGGAAAAGTGATTCTCTCGGATTGCGCGGCAGTTGCCAGCGTGCGAGCGCTGCCTCACCCCGGCGCAGCAGGCCCGCTGGGCTCTCCGTTCCCTTTTGACGGCTGCCTCCATGCCGCCTGCGCCTGGGCACAGCGCTACTGCGGCATTGTCGCCTTTCCGGCCGGGTTTGCCGAGCGGGTGATTGCGCAGCCGATTGCTCCCGGCGAGACAGTCAGCTGCGCTGCCCTGCCGGTTTCCGTGCATGAGGGGGTCATAAAATTTGATATTTGGCTGTGCGATCAGGCCGGTGCGCTGCGGGAAATGGCCAGGGGCGTTGCGATGAAGGATGTGTCCGGAGGGCGCCTGACCCCTCCTGCGTGGGTGCTTAGCGTTTCGCCAGAGTGGCTGGCGTGATAGAATTCTGATGGTTTTCAAATTTGAAATTAATAAGTATAACAACCTCCCCTACACCCTCATGACTAGGAGGGGCAATAAATACGGCCGCTGAAACTGCAGTCGGCCTGCAAACCCCTCCCCTGGTCAGGGGAGGCCGGGTGGGGTGGATACAATTTCAGTTCTAACAAAGTTTATAACCATACTTTGCAGAGAATACTAATTCCATGAGTGCGGTCGACACGGATGTCATCATTATCGGCTCGGGCCTTGGCGGGCTCACAAGCGCAATTCTGCTGGGCGAGATGGGCCACAGGGCGATGATCATTGAGAGGAATTCTCAGCCCGGCGGCCTTTTGCGCAGCTACACGCGGCAGGGTGTGGACTGCGCTGTCGGGCTTCATTACTTTGGGCCGGCAGGTGAGGGGGAACTGCTGCGGCAGATATTTGATATACTCGGCGTGACCGAGAAGCTGCGGCTGCGGCGTTTGGGTAGCGGCGGAGTGCTTGAGCGATACGTTTTTGACGAGCTCAGCTTTGATCTTCCCTCAACATTGCCGGGCTTTGAGCAGGCGCTTCGGAGCCTCTGCCCCGATGATGCAGCTGCAATAGAAACCATTGTTTCCGCCACGGGCGCCCTTGCCCGGGGCCTGCACTTTGACCCCACCGGGCGCTTGCAGTCAAGCCTGTTTGCCTATGCGGGATTTGACCAGAGCATGGAAGATTTTCTTGCGGCCTCCGGCTGCTCAAAAAAGCTCCATGATATTCTCACGGTCCACGGGTTCTGGACCGGCCTGCCCATGGACAAATGCCCCGCCTATCTTCTGCTCTATACGCTGGGAGCGCTGCTGCAGTCGGCATGGGAGCTGGGCTGCACCGGCAGCGAGATGGCCGAGGCGTTTGCCGACCGCGCCCTGGCAACAGGCGCGGAAATGCTGCTGGGCGATCCGGTGGAGCATCTCCTGGTTCGCGACGGCCAGGCATGCGGCGTCAGGCTGAAGTCAGGCCGCACAGTGACCTGCCGGAAAATTATTGCCGGCATTCATCCCAAGCTCGTGCTGGCCATGCTGCCCGACGACGCTGTTGCGGCAGGTTACCGGCAGGGGCTCATGAATCTTGAGGAAACTCCGGGCGTGGTCTGCGTGCGTCTGCTGGTGGACCGCAAACAGCACGAAGCTCCCGGCTATAACCTGTTTCGCATTCACAAGGTTGACGGGGTCAATATTGATGGAACATTTCTGCAGCTGCGGGAAAGCGAGCTTGCGGGCTGCAATATACTCACCATCATCCACGGTTCAGCCTACGGCGACTGGAAGCAGTGGCACCACACGCGCACCGGCAGCCGGGGTGCGCAGTATGAGCAGGCAAAAATGCGCGCAGCCGAACCGATGATAGAGACCGCCCGCAGCGTGCTGGGCCGCATCGAGGATTTCAGGATTCTTGATATCTCAACGCCCCTCACCATGCGCGATTGGGTCGCAAGCCCCGAGGGGTCCCTGTACGGCCTGCTGCGTTCGGTAAAAAACGAGCTGCAATACGCTGTGCTGACCCGCTTGCCGGTGCGATCCCTTTACCTCGTGGGCCAGAGCGCGATAGCCCCCGGGCTGCTGGGCGTTACGCTAAGCGTTTTGCGCGGTGTGGGCGAAGTCGCCGGCCGGGCGAATTTTCAGAATTTTCTTGCATCCAGACTTGCCGCACTGGCATAGTTATTGGCGTCTGCAGGTGTAGTGAACCTGAAGGGCGGGCAGCAACCCGCTAGTAAGCATAAGCAAAAGAATAGGTTGACGGTCAGCAGCGTGAGGCCAAAAATATTTTATTAAATGCAAAGGAGACGAGGATATGCATGCGGGCTGGGTAAAAAATCGGGGAAAATTTCTTCGCAGGATTTTGAACACACTAAAAGTAGAAGAAAAGGAACTGGCGTCCAAAGGGATTATAATCAATTTTGAAGGCGCCAGAAATGAGATTCAAAAGCTTCTTGATGAGGTTGGAAAAATTCAAGCAGATGAATGAAGCCGGTTGAGCATGGCATCATCAAAAGCTGAGGCATTCACAAATTAAAATCGCTAACGTTGCAGGAAACGGCCACTCCGCCACGGCGGATGTCTGCCCATAACAGGGATGCACACACAGGTGCACCCCTACGCTACCGAACCCCGAACCCTGATACCCTCCTCTTTTCCGCGCCCCTACGCCAAGGCTTGCGGGATGGGTGGCAAGCCAGGCGTATGCTTTACGTTTGGCCGCACCCATCCCGCGGTTTTTGTAAATAACCTGATCGCCCTTACTTCAGCGGTTTTTTAAGGCCGAGCTGCGCAAGCACCGCAGGGTCCTTCAGTTCCGCTAGCACGCGGGCCATGTCTGTCTTTAGTTGCACACTTGCCGTTGCGCCAATTTCCCGGGAGATCCTGCTCATGAAGTTCATGAGCCGCGGCGGCATGAACACAGCTGCGTCTCCGCGCAACGTTCTTCCCGCCACCGGCAGGGACTGCAGCACAGCGACGGCAACTTTAAACTTCAGAATTTTATTGGCTTCCAGCATGGCGGATATTTCAGCGCCATGGGCGTAATACAGCGCCATATACTCCCGGCCCTTGTCCGTTTTTGCCATAATCCGGTCACGGAACTGCCGTAACAGCGTAAGCGCTGCCGGATTATCGTTTAGGATTTTAGCGGTCGGGCAAGGGCCCGATGGCGTCGTGGTTGTGGCTGGCGTCGTGGTTGTGGCTGGCGTCGTGGTTGTGGCTGGCGTCGTGGTTGTGGCTGGCGTCGTGGTTGTCGCCGGTGTCGAGGTTGTTGCCGGCGTAGTCGTGGTGGACATCGGTGTCGTGGTTGTTGCCGGTGTCGTGGTCGACGACAGCGGCTGAATCGTTGTCGTAGTTTTCGGGAGAATCGTTGTGGTCGACGAAACCGGCTGTACCGTTGTCGTTGTGGAAGATATCGCTATGGTCGTCGTAGAACTGACCGGTGCTACGGTCGTGGTGGTTGTTACGGCGCTTTGTGCAAGCTGAGCATTTATGGCTGAGGTATTCGAACCGGCAGTCACCGTCACATTATCGGCTGCGGCGAAGTCGGCCTTGTTGTTATACCACTCGGCAATATAGTTCTGGCCGTCGGCGTTGAACCAGACCTTGTATGACCCCGTGGGAAGGCCTACGACCGTATACGTGCCATTTGCTGCCGTGATTGCGGAGGTAATCTGGTTTTGACTCAGGTCATACACCACGACACTTCCATTTTCCAAGCCCGTGCTGCCATTGGTTACCGTGCCCGAAATACTGCCGCCCTTGGCAAGCACAGCCGTGCTGAGCGGATTATTAGCGCCGGCGGTCACCGACACCGTGTTTGCAGCGGCAAAACTTGCCTTGTCATTATACCACTCGGATAGATAGTTATGGTCGTCGTCGCTGAACCAGACCTTGTATGACCCCGAGGGAAGGCCTACGACCGTATACGTGCCATCTGTTGCCGTGATTGCGGAGGTAACCTGGTTTTGACTCAGGTCATACACCACAACACTTCCATTTTCCAAGCCCGTGCTGCCATTGGTTATCGTGCCAGAAAGACTGCCGCCCGCGGCAAGCACAGCCGTGCTGAGCGGATTATTAGCGCCAGCGGTCACCGACACCGTGTCGGCAGCCTCAAAACTTGCCTTGTCATTGTACCACTCGGAAAGATAGTTAAGACCGTTTGCGTCGAACATGACCTTGTATGAACCCGGGGGCAGGCCCGTTATAGAATACGTGCCGGCTTTGGCAGTGGTTACGGAGGAAACCTGGTTTTGACTCAGGTCATACACCACCACGGCTACATATTCCAGGCCCGTGCTGCCGCTGTTGGTTACCGTGCCCGATATTTTACCGGCAGCAGCAAGCACAGCGTTGATGTTCGGGGTGTTCACCCCCGTGGTCACCGTCACCTGGGTTGCCGAACAGAAGTCCGCCTTGTTATTGTACCATTGGCCAATATACGCGCCGTTTGTGTTGTCATTAAACGCCACTTTGTAGGTTCCGGTAGCCAGGCCCGTTATAGAATATGTGCCGTTTGCGGCAGTGGTGGCGCCGTTTATGTTATTGTTGTCCAGATCATAAACCTCAACATCAATATCGGCTATGCCGGTGCTGCTTGCGTTAGTGACCTTCCCGGAGATGGTGCCCGTAGAAACTGCTTCCGCATCGGAAGCAAACGGCAATAACCCGGCGCAGACAAGACAGAACAGCACTGCCGCAGTGGGGAAAAATTTTTTTTGCATCATTAAATTCACCCTTTCGTTTTTTCGTTTTGCGAAACATACTATTGTAAAAGGAACCATCCAGGTAACGGTCCTGTAAAAAAGTACCCTGATCGCAGCCGCCCATCTGTCTTCCGACTTCTGAATAATTATAAGCTGTAAACACTATTTGCCAAACTACTATGTATCAGCATACAAAATTATAATATTAAACTTGTTATTTGTCAATTTTTACAACCTGTAAATTTTTCACAAATCAGACTGCCCCGGCAGCGGCCGGTAATGTTAGTTGCAACAACAGCATTTCAATGCCCCTCCTGGCCAGAGCCCGTCCCGAGCACAGTCGAAGGAAGGGGTTAGGGGAGGTTGTTCACCCCCCCTAATGTGACAACCCATTAGCCCCCGGCCATCCGATCCGATCCGATTCCCCTGAAGTGAGGAATTGGGGCGCGACAGGGTGAGAGAAATTTCAAATTTTTCCGTCTGCCCCTCATGCTGGACACGGCAGCCCGAGTCGTGTATATAAAAGGGCTGGTGCTATATAGCGACTGAACGAAAAGCCATTATTTTGCAGGTTGGGTTAAGCCCACATCTAACCGTTGGGTTTCGCACCTCAACTCGAACCTACGCACAACAAAAACATACGATGAAGCAGGCGCATACGGGCGAACCCGACACAACCATGGTTCAGGGTCGTCCAGCCAGTAACCATGCCCGCAGGAGCGGCTCGATACACCACATGCGAATCCTTTTTATCTACCCCAATCTGAACGCCCAGATCGGCTTTAATTACGGCATAGCCTATCTTTCCGCGGTGCTGAAGCAGGCCGGGCATACGACAGGCCTTTTAAATGTCAATGAGCAGCTCGGCTACCCTTTTGATCTCGATCGGATAGCCTCGGACGCGCTGGCCTTTGCGCCCGATCTGATAGCGTTTTCCCTGGTGACCAACCAGGTCGCCGCGGCCCTGCAGATGGCCGCGGAAATAAAAAAGCACTGCGCTGCCCCGATCGTCTGCGGCGGCATTCATCCAACGGTGGCCCCTGCCGACATGCTTGCCACCGGCCTTTTTGATGTTGTTTTCATCGGCGAGAGCGAATACGCCCTGCGTGAGTATGTACAGGCCCTTGCAACCGGCGCGGACATTTCCAGCATCGCCAATATCTGTTTTATGCAAGACGGAGCCGTGGTAAAAAACGCCGTGAGCCCGTTCATACCCCTTGAGGACCTGCCGCCCAAGGATTATGGGATTTTCGATTTTCAGAAAATGATCGATGCAAAAAACGGCTGGGTCGGGCTTATGGCCTCCCGTGGCTGCCCGTTTCGCTGCTCCTACTGCTTCAATCATCAGATAGTGGAGCTCTACTGCCATGATCTCAACGTGCCGCAGGGCAGGCTCAAGTACGTGCGGCATCATCCGGTGCAGGACGCGATCGGGGAGATCACCTACCTTCTGGCCAACTATAAAAACATCAGCATGTTCATTTTCGACGATGATCTGTTTACCTTCGACCGGCGCTATCTGCAGCAGTTTTGCGCGGAATACAAAAAGATCACCACCGTTCCCTTTACCGTGAATGCCCATGTGCAGGTTTTTGACGCTGCCATGGCGGCAAGCCTTAGGGCTTCGGGCTGCACCATCGTGAAGTTCGGCATAGAAAGCGGCTGCGAGCGCGTGCGGCGCGAGGTCATGAACCGCCACATGAAAAATGACGCGATCAAAAAAGCGCTGGCCATAGCCGAGGAGGCGGGCCTGCATTCCTCGACATTCGTCATGATCGGCCTTCCCACCGAGACCCGGGAGGAAGTCCTTGAGACCATACAGCTCCTGGCCGACTCCCGGCCGGGGCGGTTCCGCTGGTCGGTTTTTTTCCCCTTTCCCAATACCAAAGCCCATGAGATCAGCCTGCACAACGGCTGCATAGATTTTGACAAAATGAACCGGCTTTCAAATTTCACCGACGAATCATGCCTGAATTTCGGGCCTGCACAAAATTTGTGGCTTGAAAAAGCGGCGCGGGTGTTCCCCTGGTATGTCAATGCCCGCTCCGGCCTTGCCTGCGCCGGGCGCTATCAGGAGCTTGTGGCTGAAATCGAAGGGCTCTCGCCTGGTGAGTGGCTCGCGGTGAAAGACAGCCTGCGGGCCCGCGATGAAGAAGAATCGCGGCGCCAGCTTGCACTCGGGAACCTCCATTATGCGATTCGCTTCAACCGGTTCATGGGCGTGCGCAGCGACTGGACGGAAAATGAATGAGCTGAATCCCCCCTCGATTCTCATACGGGCGCCCAACTGGGTCGGCGATGTGGTCATGGCTACGCCGGCCCTCCGGAGCATCCGCCGCCGCTTTCCGCGGGCCCGCATAACCGTCCTCATAAAGCCGTCGCTGCGCCGGATTCTTGAAAACTTTCCCCATATCGACGAGATCATCGAGTGGGACCCCAGGGGCCGCCATAAAGGCCTGAAAAATTATCTGGCCTTTGTGCGTAGGCTGCGCAAGCGGCATTTTGCCATGGGCATTGCCATGACCAGCTCCTTCAGCTCGGCCCAGCTTCTGTTTCTTGCGGGTATTCCCGTACGGGTGGGCTACAGCCGCAATTTGCGGGCTTTTCTGCTTACGCATACCAAAAAGCCGCTGCGAAAAAAGGGCAGGATCGTGCCGGTGAATAAAGTCGTGATGGATCTGGGGCTTTGCGAGCTCGTGGGCTGCGCGGATCTGAGCACCAAAACCGAGCTTGGCATAAGCCGTCAGGCGGAAAGCTGGGTTGATACTTTTTTCCGTGAGCAGGGTATTGCTGCTGCGGATTTTCTTGTCTGCATTATTCCCGGGGCGACCTTCGGGCCGTCGAAATGCTGGAAAGAGGAGTATTTTGCGCAGGTCTGCGACGGCCTCGTCCGGCGGCATCGTGCAAAAATTCTGATCCTGCCCGGTCCCGGCGAGCTGCCCATAGCGCAAGGCATCATCGGCCGGATGCGGGAAAACCCCGTCGACATGGGCACTACTATCGTGCCCCTTGACGTGCTCATAGCACTCATCAGCCGCTGCAGGCTTCTCGTCACCAATGATACGGGGCCGCGGCATTTCGGCGTGGCTTTTGACAAGCCCGTGGTGGTCATCATGGGCTCGACCGACTCGCGCCATACGGACTGCAATCTCGAAAAAACCATCGTGCTGCAGGAGACTGTCGACTGCGGCCCCTGCCATCTTCGGGTTTGTCCGACAGATCACCGCTGCATGACCCTCATTACCCCGGACCGGGTACTTGCCGCCGCCGCTGAGCTGATAGAAAAACATGAACTGCACAAGGAGGCTTAAGTTTATTCTTCAGCCTCGGCGCCGGTGTCTTTGGCCCGGGATTTTTCCAGCATATCCATGAAGAGCCGGGGAAGGGTTTCCTGCATGATATGCCGGATGGCGTCATCGGTCAGGGTCACGGCAGGATTATCAAGCGTGCCTTTAATGACCACGGGCAATACCACCCATGAGCCTTCACGGGGCAGATATTCAGCAACTCTGGTTTCGCTGGAAAAGACCTCCGTTGCCAGCTTCAGCTGCGCCTGAATATTCAGCTCCGAATTGAGCCCTATCTGCCCCGCGGGATGTAGCTCGGCTTTTGGGCTCACAAATGCCCCGGACAGTTCAATAGCGGCCCCGCGCAGTTTGAGCTGCACATCGGCATCGGTAAAACTCAGCTGATTGAGCGCATCCTGTTTTATAAAGCGATTGAGCTGCTCGGGCATTGCAAATCCCCGGATGTGGCAGTTTTTGATTTTTAGCGTTGTATCTCCGGCAAGGCTTTCGGTAAATGTCGCGGATCTGGTGCCCCGGGCGGAGACATAAGCCGTGCCGGTCACAATGCCGTCCATAAACTGCGAAAGGTCAACCCCGGCAAACTCGCCAACCGTTTGCAACGGCACATCCGCAATGGCGAGCTTCAGGTTGTAGGCAAAGCCCTTCAGCGCCAAATCGATACTCGTGCCGAGATTGAAGCTGCCGCCCTGTTTAATGCCGCCCTTGAAATCAAGTATGCTGAAGCGGTTTTTTTCAAAAAGATAGGCGCCCTGAACGCCGGAGAGATCAAGATTCAGAAATGATGCATCGCCAAGCACTATCGGGCCGTCAAGCTTGAGCGCTCCAAAATCAAACGGGCCGATATCCTCGCCCTGCTTGCTTTCAGGGGAATTGAAAATTTCGTAGAAATTAAAATCAGAGGAAACAACCCGAAGATCAGCCTGCGGCGGCCAGAAGAGATAATTGACCAGACTTCCGGCAAGCACAATGCCAAGGCTTGTTGTGCCGACGCGCAGATTGGTCAGAGTGATTGCGCGGCTGTCAAAGGTCAGGGTGCCGCTCAGTTCCGGCTGGAGGCTCCCGAGGGCCGGATAGATGATATGGTTGTCGTTCAGCTTCAAGGTAATAACAGGAAACAGTGTGCCGCCGGTTCGAGCATTCATATCCATGCCAAGGCCCAGCAAACCGCTCAGCCGCAGGCCCTGAAACGGACTTGCCGAACCATAGAAGAGCCTGCTGGAAAGCTCGTCAAGAGAGAACCTGTCCGCGGAGAGATGCAGCTCCAGCCGGTCATCCGCACCGCGCAGTGATCCTCTGCCCTCAAAAGGCGATTTTAAAATATGGCCGTGCAGCTTTTTTATTTCGGTGTTTCCGGTTAGGGGGTCATAAGCGGCTTGAAAATTAAGCTCTGCCGTGGCCCCGTCAAGACCGATTTCATCATCGGTTTTCTGCGCGGGAAGCAGAATGAGCCGTGCATCCTGCAGGTTTATTTTACCCGCCAGTGCGGCAGGGCCGCCTCCTTTTGCTTTTACCGTCACAGTGATACGCGCCGTGCCCTTCTCCAGAGGAATGCCGAAGAGACCAAAAAACGGCCGGAAGCGGGCAAGATCAACATCGGGCATTGAAAGCTCCGCGCCGAGGTCCTGGGAAGGAAAAAAGTAGCTGCCCTTGAGCTGTATGTCGGGTGTCGCGCTTTGGGCAATACCAGCCGAGGCAGTGAACGTGAAGGGCAGGATATAGGACATGCTTCCTGCATCAAGGCGAACATTGTTGAACTGTATGCCGAAATTCTCCTGCTGATCAAAAAAGCTTACCGTGCCGCCGCTTACCATAATGCTTCCCGGCAGAAACAGAAGCTCAAGCTCTGGTCCGGTGGGGGCTTTTGGCCGAAAATTACCATAGACACTGAACGGCCGGTCGCCTGCCGACTGCAGGTTCAGGCGGGGATTGGTGATGGTAAGGCCTCTGATGACAAGCTTTTGAAACAGCAGGGGCAGGAAACCGACATCCAGGGCAATCTCTTCGCAGGTGAAAAGATCATCGGTTTCCCCGGCAAGCGATTTACCTATGGTGACCCCGCGAAGGTGTATGCCCTGAAAAATACTGATCTCGATCTCCCGGAAGGCAAGCTCGCGGCGCAGCTGCGCCTGCACTTCCCTGCTCAGGGTGTTTTCCACCACCTCGGGGGTGAGAAATATTTTTGCATACAGAAGCACGCCGGCAGCCGCAACGGCCAGCAGAACCCCAATGCCGATGAGCACGGGCTTATAATATTTTTTCAGCGCGTTCATATACTTTGAATACTGTCCGGTTAATAATTCTTTGCCTCTGCCGGAGGAGCGGAATAAAAAAATTAAAAATAACATAGCCGGCGAGGCAGGGCAATGTCAAAAAGACGCGCCTGGCACGGATTATGCGGCACAGGTGAGTTTTTGATGAAGGCAGCCCGTGCGGTTCGAGCCAGTAACATTGCCACCGCTGCCGGCTTTTTTTGCGAGCTTCTGACCCAGCCCTACAAAGTACCTATGATAAAAAGAAAAAATATTCTATTTCCAGCGATAGGACCGGTACGTCTGGGCCTGTGCGCCGAAAGATTCCTTAAACCTCGCCACGCCTTCAAGCCCCGCGCTTGATCCCATATCATAGAGCCCGTAGCCGTTTGCGCAGCCCCAGGCCATGAGCTCGGCATGCAGCAGGTTATTGGGATAGTGCTTAAAATACGCCGGCAGCGCCGCGCCATGCCAGTAGACTATCGTTGTTCCCCAGGCAAGGGTGAGAACCCCTGCCGCGATCCGGCCTTCAACTTCGGCCAGCCAGAATTGCACCTGCGGGTCGCCCGCGGCATGGAGGCGCAGAAACAGCTCTTTAGCGTATACCGCGCCCGCGGTTTCCCCCCAGCGTTTCACCGATTCCAGATATATGGCAAAATATTCGTGAATGTCCTGTTCGCTTTGAGCCCGGCGCACCGTGACGCCTTTTCGCCGGGCCTGGCTGAGGTTGCTTTTCTGACCGCGGCTGAACCGCGATTGCAGGGCTTCAAAATCAGGGGGGAGCTCGACAATATGGGTTTCAAGCTTTTTTGAAATAAATGTTGCGGGCAGGCTGAGGGGCTGCCAGGGGGTCTCCACAATACGGCCCGCCGAGTTTTTCAACTTGAGCACTGCCGCGGCAAGCTCCTGAACCTCTGCGGCCGTGAGCGCGCGGCCTGCGATAAATCCGCCGTACACGCCCGGCTCCATTGATTTATACTCCACAGCCTGCCCGAGCAGGCGCTTCTTTTTTTTCACAACCGCGGGCAGCAACACGAAAGTTCCGTCGGCAAGCGTCGAGCCCAGGGCTTCGGCCCGGAATTCAGGAAATATTTCCGCCATGCAGTCGGCCCAGGCAGGGCTGTGGAAATAGGTCGCCCACGGGCAAACACGCGCGGTTGCGAGCCATATTTTTTTTTCCGCGGGTTCAAGCTTCAGCATTTATTTCGTCTCAAGCAGTTTCGTAAGGGTATTTTTTGCCAGCGGGATAAGCCGGGCAAATTCATCAAAATAGGGGCTGCTCCGGTCAAGGGCCGCAAAACGGGTGGACAAATCATGGGCAAACAAAATAATGACATAGAGCCTGAAGACCTCCTGCGATTCACGGAATGCCGCCAGCTCCCGCGGGGCCATGCCCTGGAAATAGGCCTCTTCAAAAAGCGCGCTGTGGCCGGGGTTGTCAAAGCAGAAATAGGCCTGAAGCATGAAATAATCGATGGCCCGCGGCAGATACCGAAGGCTCCCGGTATCAAGCAGAAAAAGCCTGCGGTCGCCCGCGCGCAGGATGAGATTATTGCGGTTGGGGTCGGTATGAGACAGGCTGAAGCTCCTGATGCTGTCGACCTGGTCCTGCCCCGCGGCGAATTTGGCAATAATTTTTTCCCGCAGCGCCGGCCCCAGTTCCTCAGCCCGGCCCCAGCCGTCAAGCCGCTCCACAAGCTTTTTCCGCAACGCGGCATGCAGGCCCGTTGTTTTTCCCTGCTTGATATCGCCCCAGGCGCTGCGCTGGATAGCATGCATGCCGGCATACAGCTGCGCCACTTCGGCGATGAGCCCGGGCGTACGCGGCAGATGCTGCAGGCTGTCGCCCGCAATGCGTTCTTCGCAGAGCACATGCATACCCCGGCGGTTGAAAAACCGGGTGTCTTCATCAATAGAAATAATCCTTGGAACGGCGATCCCCTGGCCGGCAAGATACTGCTGGCAGGCCACTGCCGAGCGGAAGCGCCGCCGTTTGGAAAATACTTTCAGCACAAGCGGCTCAAAGCCCGGCATCGTCAGAAAATACACCTCGCTGTGTACGCCCGCATGGCAGCGATCAAGGGCAAACGGCCCGGACGTACAGCCCAGCCGCCCGGATAGGCGATTTTCAACATATGCGGAAATTCTGTCGCTCATAAATATGACCGCGTCCAACATTACGGGTATCTTCGTAGCGCTGAGATAAACGGCAGCTGGGCGGCGCCGAAGGACCGCTTAAACCGGACAACGCCCTCCTGGCCGCCGCTGGGGCCGAAATCATACCACGCGTATCCTGCCCAGGCCGCATGCCGGATTATTTCCATATGCAGCATATTGTTCGGGTAGCAGTGGAAGTAATCCTGATGTGAAGCACCATGCCAGTAGGAGACGATGCGGTTCCAGTAAAAAACAACAGCGCCCGCAACAATGGTTGCATCCTTTTCGGCAAGCCAGATTTTCACCTGCTCGCCGGCATGGGAAAACAGATCGTAAAAAAATGATTCCGGATAGGTAAAAAGTGTTTGATCTCCCCAGCGCCTGAGCGTGTCCTGATACAGGCGGTAATAGGCTTGCATGTCGCTTATTGAGGCTGAGGGCCGCACGGTTATGCCGTGTTTTTTCGCTTGGCAGAGATTGCTTTTTGCGCCGCGATTGAGCTTTTTTTGCTGCGCTTCATCATCTGTGCCGAGCGCCAGGGCCTGCGTGAAATCCTCCCGGCAGACAAAATCCTGCGGCAGCTGTATTGCGGTAGCCAAAAACGGATTGGTGTCAACAGTGATGGTGGCGCGCCGGCCGGACAGATAGGCGTATATTTCTTCCTGCTGCGCGATGGTAACGCCGGTTTCCGCAAGAATGCCGCCATAGCCTCTGAACACCGATGATTTGAGGCGCGCCTTGCCGCGCAAAAGCCCGCCTTTTTTTGTCTGAATCATGGGCAGCACGGCTTTTGAGCCGTCTTCAAAAATAAAGCCCTGGGTTCCGATACCGTACTCGGGATAGGCGCCGGTGACGATGGTGTGCCACAGGGGGGAATGAAAAAACGTGGCCGCAGGATGCGCGGCTGCAAGCTCTTCCCAGAACGGTACGTCAGGCCAGGTTGTGATCTGCATTAGGGGCAAAAAACTCCTCGATGATCGGACTTGAGGTACTATAAAGTCTTTCCACCCGCACCGTCAACAGTTTAAATAGGGAATGAGGGTTCGCAGTTCGGAGAAAATGATTCAGGATTCAAAATTGATGGCTTCGTAAAAAGTCACGCGGCATATTTTAAACCGCAGAAATAGAAATTCGGGCGAGACCTTAAGAAAGCAGCTGCCTTGCCCAAAAAAGATATCCAACGC
>Ga0118677_10002575_pt1 | contig 36113 bp, 34 predicted proteins | sample AliMusrvi5mmetaG_FD_86154 | JGI IMG/M metagenome (GOLD analysis project Ga0118677, IMG submission 86154)
TACTACCAGGTGAGCTACACGCGAAAGGGAAAAAGCAGCAGCAAGTTCGTCAAGAAGGAGGATTTGCCAGCAGTGCGCAAGCAGCTCAAGAACTACGAGCGCATGAAGCTCCTGATGGAGCTCTGGATTGACTTGGCAACGGAATTGTCAACTCTGCGGCTGACTCAAAAACCCGGGTGATCGGCAGCGAGAACTTGGCACTGTCCAGTACTTAAATCACTGTCCCAAAATCCGGGTCCACTTCAAATGTCCGTGCTATAGGCCGTGTCAATTTCTGTCTTTAATTTGCCGGCCAAGGCCATCAACACGTCAAGAAATGATCTCACCATTTCTTGCATTGCCGGTTCCAACTGTTCGACATTAATCAACCGACCCCTTTTCTCGGCCAGTGCGAATAGTTTCAACTCCCGGTCGATCCGCTCGGTTTGCGCCCGCTCTCGCGTCAAGTCGAACTCATCATTCCGAAGATGTGACATTCCTGCAACAGCGCGCAGCCTTCGAATGTAGGCAACGCGGATTTCATCCATGCTGGCTGTCCTCCAGTTCAAACCGATTTGTGCCATTTGTTTACTGACTGCCTGTTGCGTCATTCCAAGTTGCTCAGCAATGGTTTTTTGTGTTGGCATTGATAGATTTCCTCTATGAATAAGTCTACATTACAACCCCTTAGAGGGGCTGGAAACTAGACGAAAATCGGGGTCATGGCTTCCGCTGTTTTTCTAGTCAGGAAGGACCCGAGTTTTAAGGAGCCGCCTGCCAGACTTACGGCCCAGCTCGTGGCGATGTGTTGCGCCTGGTGCGATCACGCGGGTCACCAAGTCACACCGGGGTATCGTGCCAGCGCCAGCATGTAGCCGGTCGAGGCGGTGATGGTGACGGCCAGGCTCGTGGCGATGCGGTGCACCTGGTGCGATCGCGCCGGTCACCAAGTCACGCCAGGGCATCGAGCCAGTGCCAGCATGCAGCGGGTCGAGGCGGTGATGGTGACGGCCCAGCTCGTGGCGATTCGCTGTCACAAAAAGCGTTTGATCTGTTGACGCAGGATTACAGAAAACTTTACCTTAATGAATCGCTGTAACTCCGCTTGCACAGCTGCATTAGCCATGCTAGAGGGCACGCTTGGGCCGAACAGCTCTTTAATAGGAAGCTGTGTCCAACTGGCCTTACCATTGCGCAACACCTTGACGTGTTTACCTCGTCCATCACGCACAAAAACACCTTTGTGACCATTGGGCATGGTCGCAATGAAGGCACCGGCAATAGTCTTGCGCCCATTATTCAACTCAACCGATACCCCTTTGAGTGTTTGCCTAGCGCCATACTTGATTAAAGCAATAGGCTTACCCTTGGCGATGACCGATGACGTGAACCCCCCAGGCTTTGTATGGGCAACAGTTATGCATTCTTTGACTGTAGTTACCTTGAGTTTGTAAACCTTGTTTATGTTTCGGGCTGTGTATGTCTTGGCTTGATCGGCCATTTTGTCGAGGGCAGCTGGTACTGCTCGTGCTACGACATCGCGCTGATAACGATCCATGGCAGCGAGTACCTCGCTAATGTTTGACGTTACAGAAATTTTCATTTGATGTTTCCGAAAAATCGGCCTTAGTTAGGAGAATTGAAAATAATCTAGCTTCGGGTGGTCGTGTTTTTGACTGCGGACACTGCGGACACTGCGGACACGTTGATTTCATTATGTTTTTCTGTCCTCAGTCTGTCCGCAGTCAGTGCGATGACTGTGGACAAATCATTCCCAGTAAGTCCAAGGGCTTGCAGTCGTCCCTCGATCTGGTGTCTGGTTCCAGTGAACGCAGGCATTTGCAGCGCGGTAATAGCTCCCGCACGCCACCGCCTACCGGCGGCCCGGCACCGGCTCACGCTTGCCATGCGGTCAGACAGCACACTGGCACAACAGGGCATCATGGGCGGTCGGTCACAGATCAAGGCCGAATATCTCGGGTGTGATGCGATAACAGCTCACGGGCGTTTTGCCCATACCGGGTAGCCTGTGCTTTGAATCGAATGGCCTGCCCTTGTCGGCAATCATGCATCCATAATCCACCAGCAGGCGGGCAACTACCTTGTAATCAAACCCTTGGCAAATCTCGTTTCGGAAACACTCAGGCAAAACGTAGTAATGAACCCCGCCTTGATCGAGTACATAGGAATAGGATGGTTCCAAACCTTTTTCAGCCGCTCCAATGTCTTTGAATGGTTCGCCATCAGCGCAAAACACTCGCCTAAAACCTGCCCTTTGCAGCGTCTTTGGATTGTGGTCGTCACCCTGCCTGTGCCAAAGTGCGAAGCGCCCTTCACCATGCGTTTCAAGAAAGCGCCGCACGGCTCGCAGCATGGCAAGCACTTCACCATTGCCGCAGCCGCCACGTGCAGCCAGCCAGGCTGCAAAGCACGCACCAGCGGCCCGCTCACTCTCACCCACTGGCCAGCCGGTCAGGCCCGCAGCCGTGGCCATCTCGCCAGCCGCACCCACCAGCGCAAAACGTGCCCCGACACGTTCAACCTGTCCGCTTGAATCTTTGGGGATCAACTGTGCAGCCAAGGCGTTTGATGCTGTGCGACTGCTGGCCTTGAGTGTGTCGGCATGGTCGGTCAACCATTGCAGCCAGGCGCGGCCCGTGGCACCGTACACGGCTTGCGCCTGGTGCGTGATGTGCTTTGCAAAGGCAGCGCCGCCCGCGTGATCGTGCAGATTTTCGAATGCACCCAGCCCCAGGCCAGCATCAGCGGGAATGTCTGCCATGCGCACTTCCTGCCCGGTGCGGGCGCGTTTCATGCCCTCTGCCATGTGGTCAGCAAGGCCCAATTCACCAGCACTCAGGAACAGCAGCCGCCATATTTGCCGGGTGCGTGGCGTGCCGGTGCGTGTTGCTCTGGCCTTGCCTTGTTCGTTTGCCAGCATGTAGGCACACTCGCCCGCTGTCTTTGGGTCAATCTGTGCCAGTTCGTCAAGGATCAGCAGGCCGTCGCAGTGCTGGGCTGCAATGGCCTCAAGTGCGTTATCAGTGGCCCGCCACCGCTGCAAATAGCTTGCGCCACCGTACACGCTGGCTGCCAACTTTAGGGCAGTCGTTTTGCCGCTGGAACTATCGCCCCGGTAGTGAAAGCCCCCGCTTTCCATGCCCGCCAGTCGCAGTAGCGGCCCGGCAAAGGCACACGCCACGGCAAAGACAAGGCGCGAATTGCCAGCGCACAATGCCCCGACACGATCGCGCCATTGGTCGGGCGTGCCCTTGCTTCGGAATGTGTTTTCCACTGCGCCATCGGACTGAAAAACGATGCGTTCTGCACTGTCACCAATGGTTTCTTTGGGCAACACAAAGGCGCGGCCATGCCAGCCGATGCGGTCGGTACAGCTTGCGAATTCTGCGGGTTCACGGCTTTGTAGGTAGGTAGTCAGCAGGTTGCGGGCGCGGGGTGATGTGGCAATGTGCAGGCCCATATTCAACAGCGTGGCCCGGTATTCGCCACCGTCAGCCGACAACATGCGGGCGGGCATGGCCCATTGTTTGACGTTGCCCAGCGGATCAGCAAAGGCCAGGTAATAACCCCAGCCGCCGCCGTCCTGATCGCGCGTGCGGGCCTGTACGTCAAGCCTTGAGCAAATCCATTCGGGGGGCTTGCGCTTACCGTCCTGGTCGGCACCGACAAACCACACGCCGGTATCGTCAACGGTGAAGGGGTCGTGATCGCGGCCCGTGTTGATGGGGCCGCTATCGGCCCCGCTGGGCTTGCGCCGGGTGTTGTGGTTGTGCTGGCCTGTCGTTTCAGTTTGCGCAGCTTGTGCAGCCGCTTGCGCTGCCTGGTGCGCAGTTATCGCGGCCTCGATTGTGGCCCGCACCGCGTCAAGGTCGTGTGCCTGGTGTTGGTCGTTAAAGTCGCTGCCACCATCGGGCAAGTTTTCAGGGAATACCACAATGCCCCGCACGGCTCGCGCCGCCGCCGTGGCCTTGTCGCGGCCCGGATTGTGGCTGGTGCGTGCAGACGTCTGTAAATCATCGTCACCGCAAACCAGAATCACGGCTTGCGGGTATTGGCTGCGCAATGCCTTTGCCACGTGTGCCAGGTTGCCCGCGTCAAAGGCTACAGCCACGGGCCGGCCAGTTGCCTGGTGAATGCTTGCGCCCGTGGCGTAACCTTCACAGATCAACAGCACAGCAGCGGTAACCAGATCGCCGCACCAGTGCCACAGCCCAGACTTGCGCCCGCCGCGCAAAAATAATTTGTCGGTGCCACCGCCTGACGGCTTCACGGGTGCAATGCGCTGCACGTTCCACAGCTTGCCCGCAGCATCGCGCAAGGGCACCAGTAGACAGCCGTCCGCAGCGAAACGCACGCCAAAGGGCTGCACGCTTTTGCGAGTCAGATAAGGACTGTCGCCCTTGTTGCTGGCCTGTTGCCACAGCACCGCCGCTTCAGCGGATACCCGCTCGTGTGCCGCCTGTTGCCGGGCTTGTTCCGCTTGCTGTCGCTCGGTGCGCTGGCGTGCCAGGCGTGCGACGGCTTCGGGGTTAGGTGGTGGTGGTGCCTGGTCTGCCTTTGGCAGCGTGAAGCCGTTTTCTTTGGCTAGGTGCAACAGTGTGCCGATGCTCACGCCGCCGCGTGCTTTGATGCTGCGCCAGGTCGCGCCTGTGGCTTTTGCATCGTAGCTCTCGGCGGTCGCGCTCCATTCGGTGAAAAGGTCGCGCCCGATATCGTCTGGAAACTCGGATTTAATCGCCATGCCAACACGTGCCCATTCGTCGCGGGGCACATTTGCCGACACGTATTGCAGGGCACTTCTGATTAGATTGGGCGTAATGTCACGGGTGTTCATGGATGATGAAATGCTTTTGTTTGCGAGGTTTTGGAACCACTCGCAAAATCTCCAGTACGCCTAGATGTTTCTCTACAAACACCAAGCGAAAGCGGGCGGTCTGGTGTGTGAAGGTGCGCGCTTTTGGATTGCCTAATACTGCCTGGTAGGCGCTCCAATAAAGGCCTTGCAACTCAGGGTCGCTAAACTTTTCAAAAGTCGAGTAACGCCTAATTGCCAAAAGGCCCGGTGTGATTTTTTTAGACTTCCTGCCGCGCATTACTTCGCACGCGATTGAGACAATCCGGCTGCCCAAGATGAAATTTGTTCTTCGCGCCATGCAACCGCACGTGCAGACAGCCGCACCGGGGCCGGGAATGTCTTGGCATGAACTGCCGCGTAAATTGTTGATTTTTTCAGGCCGGTAAGCTCCTCCACAGCCGGCAGACGCAACAGTTTCCCAGGCTTCGGCGGGGTGGCAGATAAATGGGTGCTGAGGCTTTGCGGGCTTGTGTCGGACGTGACTTGTGCGACCTCGTGTTTGTTACGGCTCATTAAGAACATTCAAGAGTTTTTGAAGTGCAGATAGTCCCGCTTATTCGCTACCGTGAAAAGGCAGTTAGCTAGCAAACGACGCAGTTTGCTAGCTAACAGCAAGATCGGAAACTATGTTGCGCCTTGTGCGATCGCGCCGGTCACCAAGTCACGCCAGGGCATCGTGCCAGTGCCAGCATGCAGCGGGTCGAGGCGGTGATGGTGACGGCCCAGCTCGTGGCGATGCGGTGCACCTGGTGCGATCGCGCCGGTCACCAAGTCACACCGGGGTATCGTGCCAGCGCCAGCATGTAGCCGGTCGAGGCGGTGATGGTGACTGCCCAGCTCGTGGCGATGCGGTGCACCTGGTGCGATCACGCCGGCCACCAAAGCTCGCCAGGGCATCGAGCCAGTGCCAGTATGCAGCAGGTCGAGGCGGTGATGGTGGCGGCCCGGCCTACTAGGTACGGCCAGTTCGTGGCGGGGGTGGGGTTGGTACAAGGGAGTGCCGCCGTGTAATTTGCTCCAAGGGGGAAGCCCGCTCGCGCCCATTTCCGACAAGGTGTAAAGGCATCCAACGAAGTGCAAAGCAGCGGGACGGCAAGGGTTGGGCAGCGGCAAACGATAAGAGAAAAGAGATTGAATCATTTCATCATATAAAAGCGTTCTCACTTTGTCCTCAGTTTGTCCGCAGTTTGTCCGCAGTCCCGTTTCAGCCTGTAACCCGCATGATTGATGGGTTTCGTTAATTTGTCCGCAGTGTTCGCAGTGTTTTTCCGTGGTAGCAGCCGGTAAACGTGGTTCACGCGGCCCGCTGTGGTAACTTCACCACGTTGCCAACTGCGCGTCCGTCCAGATAATCGGCCCACCATTGCATGAGGCGTTCGCGCTCGGTCGTGTACGTGGATCGGTGGTAAGCGGCCCGAACCCCGTTGCGTTCTTTGTGGGCTAGCTGGCGCTCGATCACGTCCGCATTCCAGCCGCATTCATTGGCCACGGTCGAAAACGTCGCCCGGAAACCGTGGGCGGTCGCCTCGTATTTGTAGCCCATGCGTGCCAGGGCAGAATTGAAAGTGTTTTCGCTCAGGGGCTTACTGCGGTATGAAGGGCTTGGAAATACTAGGTCGCCGCCGCCGGTCAGGGGCTGCATGGTGCGCAGTACTTGCACCGCTTGCCGTGACAGTGGCACCCGATGCTCTACCCGCATCTTCATGCGCTCTTTTGGTATGACCCACAGCGCCGCGTCAAGGTCGAATTCTGCCCAGCGTGCGCCTCGTGTTTCGCCGGGCCGGGTCGCTGTCAGGATCAGCAGCCGCAAAGCGTTGACGGTGTTACGGTCGCCGTCATAGGTCGCCAGCTTGGCTAGGAATTCGGGCAATTCTTTATCGGCCATTGCGGCCCGGTGCTGCACTTCGCGGGGCTTGAGTATTTCAGACGGCACCAGATCAAGCATGGGGTTTGCGTCGATCCGCTCGTGAATCACGGCCCATCGGTAAACCGATTTGATCCGCTGCAACACCCGGCCCGCCTGGTCGCTTGCGCCGCGCTCCTCTATTTTTTTTACAGCGGCCATGATTTCGCCGGGCTTGATGGATGCCAGTGGGCGTGACCCCAGCCGCTTGAATATGTCGGCTTCAAGTGATGCCTTGACGCGCCCCGCCGTTTTGGTGTCCCATCGTGCCGCCTGGTGTTTCATCCAATCGCCGGCCACGGCTTGAAGGGTGTTGACGGTATCGAGTTCGGCCTTGGCTTTTTCAGCCTTGCGCAACAATCCCGGATCGTCGCCAGCCTTCAAAACTGTGCGGGCCCGGTTCGCCAGTTCGCGGGCATCCTTGAGGCTCACGCCAGGATAGACGCCAAAGGCCATGCGCTTTTCTTTGCCGCTGTGGCGGTACTTCATGCGCCAGTAACAACTGCCGGTCTTGGTCAGTTCCAGGTAAAGCCCGCCGCCGTCGAAGTGCTTACCGGGTTCAGTCAGGTTGCGTAGCTGTGCATCGGTCAATTTCATGGGGTATCCTTTGCGATATGGGGGCACATTTGGGGGCATTTTCCGCAGTCGCAAGGACAAGGACAAGCATTCATGCGGGTTAGCGCCCTGAGTGCGTGTGCGGTCTCGGCACCAAGCAAACACCCGGTATCTGGCTTGGTGATCCCATTACACTAGCATTCATGTCAAGCTATAACGCTCCCTTAGAGATCCATGTCCATGGCGAGGTGGTCTTGCGCCCCGACGTTGTTTTCGAACAGTTGCAGGACGCCCTCAAGCCGGTCTGGAAATACGCTGGTGCTCGCTCCCTCGCGGACGCGGCCGGCAGTTCCTACGAAGACGAGCCCGGCATCAAGTTTGATCCGCAGGGTCACCTGCTGCAGATGTGCTGGACGGTGGAAGGTGATGACGATTTCCGCCAGGTGCTCGATGAAATGTGCATGAACCTCAACGAACTAGCGCAGACCGGCGCCGCGATCGAGGTCACGTTTTATGACGCCGAGTTCGACGACGAAGAAGAAGAGGATCCCGACGCCGAAACGCGCGATGATTTCGTCATGCTGTTCGTCGGTCCCGACCCGGCCGCCATCATGCAGGTGCAGCGCGATCTGCTGGTGCAGGATGTGGTGAACCTGATGGAGCGCCACTTCGATGGCGCTGAACTGGGTGGCGTGGTGGATGAAATTGACAAGCTGTTTGGCCAGCGCTTTGACGACCTGGTCAATTCCCTCCAGCTTGGCAAGCCGCCGCGCGGATCAGGCGGTGGCGGCCACGGTGGCATGGGCCACGGTGGCGGACGCAAGCCGCGTCATCTGCATTAGTTCCCAAAGCCGCACGAGCCTCGCTGCGCGCCGTTTGCTGCCCTGCCAGGGGGGCGTGTCTGCCTCGGGGGGCCAGGCGACACGCCGCCACTGTTCAATTTTTAGACTGTTGTTGGCTTGACTGCGTACTTGCCCAGTTCCGACTTGGCAATCGAGTTGCGGTGCACTTCGTCCGGGCCGTCCGCAAAGCGCAGCGTGCGCGCGTTGACGTAGCTGTAGGCGAGCGGGAAATCGTCGCACATGCCGCCGCCTCCATGCGCCTGCATGGCCCAGTCGATGACCTGACAGGCCATGCTCGGTGCTACAACCTTAATCATAGCAATCTCGTTCTTCGCGAACTTGTTGCCGGCAATGTCCATCATCCAGGCCGCCTTGAGCGTGAGCAGGCGCGCCATGTCGATCTTGCAGCGCGCCTCGGCAATGCGTTCCTGGGTTACGGTCTGTGCCGCGATCGGTTTGCCGAAGGCGACGCGTTGCGACGCGCGTTTGCACATCAGTTCAAGCGCGCGCTCGGCCAAGCCGATCAGGCGCATGCAGTGGTGAATGCGTCCCGGGCCAAGGCGCCCTTGCGCGATCTCGAAGCCGCGGCCCTCGCCGAGCAAGATGTTGGTGACAGGCACACGCACGTTTTCAAACAGGACTTCCATGTGGCCGTGCGGCGCGTCGTCGTAACCCATCACATTGAGCGCTCGCACCACGGTGATGCCGGGCGTTTTGGCGGGTACGATCACCATACTTTGCTGCGAATGGCGCGGTGCGTCGGGGTTGGTCTTGCCCATGGTGATGTAGACGGCGCAGCGCGGGTCGCCGGCGCCCGAAGTCCACCACTTGCGGCCGTTGATGACATAGTCGTCGCCCTGGCGCTCGATGCGGGTCTGGATGTTGGTGGCATCGCTGGAGGCGACTTCGGGTTCCGTCATGGCGAACGAGGAGCGGATCTTGCCTTCGAGCAGCGGCTTGAGCCAGCGCGCCTTGTTTTCCTCGGAGCCATAGCGGGCAATTGTTTCCATGTTGCCGGTATCTGGGGCCGAGCAATTGAAGACTTCGCTGGACCACATGACGCGGCCCATGATTTCGGCCAGTGGCGCGTATTCCTGGTTGGTCAGGCCCGCACCGTGATATCCGGAAGCAGCGGCGCTGTCGACCGGCAGGAACAGGTTCCACAGGCCGGCGGCTTGGGCCTTAGGTTTGAGCGATTCGATGGTCTGCAGCGGTGTCCAGCGCTTGCCGGCGGCGGTATTGGCGGCAATCTCGGCGTGGTAGGCGCCTTCAGACGGGTAGATATGTTCGTCCATGAACGCCAGCAATTTGCCTTGCAGCTCTTTGGTTTTGGGGGAATAGTCAAAGTCCATGGGATCTCCGGTGGGTGTCGATTGAGAGGTTGAGAACTCGGTGGGGTTCTCAGCTTTGGGTTGCAAATTTCCAGGCCATCTGGGCCAGCGGTCTGGCGCCGGCGGCTGACGTCACGGCCTGCGCGCTGGCGGCGGTACCGGCTTCAACGCGCTTGGCAATGCCCTGCAGAATGGCGGCGATGCGAAACAGGTTGTAGGCCAGGTAAAAGTTCCAGTCGGCCTTGAGTTCATCGGGCTGGACCAGTCCGGTGCGCTCGCAATACATGCGGATGTATTGCTCTTCGGTGGGGATACCAAGACTGGCGACGTCAAGCCCGCCAATGCCGCGGAACGACCCGGGCGGAATGTGCCAGGCCATGCAGTGGTAGCTGAAGTCGGCGAGCGGGTGTCCCAAGGTCGAGAGTTCCCAGTCCAGCACCGCGATCACACGCGGCTCTGTCGGGTGGAACATCAGGTTGTCGAGGCGGTAGTCACCATGCACGATGCTGACCATGTGCTCGGCACGGGCCATCGCGGGGATGTGCTGCGGCAGCCACTCCATGAGTTGCTCCATCTCGCGGATCGGCTGCGACATCGGACCGGCGCCGTCAGCCGAGGCTGTGTACTGCCGGCCCCAGCGCCCGATCTGGCGCTCGAAATAATTGCCGGGCTTGCCGTAATTGGCCAGGCCACGCTCGGCGAACTTGACACTGTGCAGCGCCGCAATGACGCGGTTCATCTCGTTGTAGATGGCGCCGCGCTCGGTCGTTGACATGCCGGGCAGCGTCTGGTCCCACAGCACGCGACCCGCCATGAACTCCATGATGTAGAAGGCGCGGCCGATCACCGCTTCGTCTTCGCACAGGCAATACATTCGCGGCACCGGCACATCGGTGCCGTGCAAGCCGCTCATGACCGCAAACTCGCGCTCCACGGCGTGCGCCGACGGCAGCAGCTTGGCCACCGGGCCGGGCTTGGCGCGCATGACATAGCTCTGCCCCGGTGTGTTGAGCTTGTAGGTCGGATTCGACTGGCCGCCCTTGAATGATTCGACGGTCAATGGCCCGGCAAAGCCGGGGAGGTGCTGCTCCAGCCAGGCTGACAGGGCGGCGACATCAAAGGCCTGCGTGCTGGAGACGGGCCGCGTGCCTACGAAGTGATCAAAGTCGGTCATGGTGGTATTGGGTTGCTGCGGTTTCAGATGTCGGCTTCAATGATGCTCATCAGGGCGGCGCGGTTGCGGATGACCAGGCCGCCGGGCTCGATCCGGATGACATCTTCGCGTTCCATCGATTTGAGTTCTTGGTTTACCCGCTGGCGCGATGCCCCGAGCAGTTGCGCAAGCTCCTCCTGCGCCAACTGCAGGCCGATGCGCACCTCGGCGCCGTCGCTCAAGGACGGCACACCGTAGCTGCGAACCAGATGCAGCAATTGCTTGGCCAGACGGGCCCGTAGCGGCAGCGTGTTGAGGTCTTCGACCAGGCCGTACAACTGCCGGATGCGCCGCGCATGCAGGCGCAACAGCGCCTCGTAGAGTTCGGCGTGCAACGCCAGTATTTTCTTGAAGTCGGCTTTGGCCACACACAGGATCGTGGTGTCGCCGTGCGCGTAGGCATCGTGCGTGCGCCGATCGCCGTCGAAGAAGGAGACATCGCCGAACCAGATGCCGGGCTCGACATAGGTCAGGGTGATCTGCTTGCCCGAGATCGACGTCGAACTGACCCGCACTGCGCCGCGGGCGCAGGCGATCCATTCTTCCGGTGGCTCGCCACGGGCAGTGATCAGTTCGCCGTCCTTGAAACGTTTGACGTAGGCGCATCGCAGAATGTCGTGCCGCAGTGAGGGTGAAAGGGATGAAAACCAGCGACCGGAATTGATCGCCTCGCGTTCGTCGATGGTAAGAATAGGTTCAATCATGGGCTGTCCTGTGGGTGACTGAAAACACGTTCATTGTCGCGCGCGGGACGCGCGGCACTGTCCTCGTTTGTCGCTTGTGCGGGAGCGGCACGCGGCTCGGGTTACGCCTCTTCATGCAACAGGCTCAGACCGATGGCGCCGCGCCGGCGCAGCCAGGGGCTGGGGCGGTAGCGCGGGTCGCCATAGACCGTCTGCATGTTGAACAGGACTTCCAGCACATTGGTCGGGCCGTACAGGTTGCCCATGGCCAGCGGGCCTAGCGGATAGCCCAAGCCGAGCGTGACGGCGGTCTCCAGATCGGTTGGTGAACAGATGCCTTGCTGGCAGATGTCGCTGGCGATGTTGACGATGGTGGCCACCACGCGCTGGCTCACAAAGCCGCCGCTGTCGCGGATCACGCTGACGGCCTTGCCGTCGCGCGCCATCAGGGCATGGGCGGCATGGCGCATGTCGATGCGTGTCGCGGGGTTGGTCGCTAGCACGCGGCGCTTGCTGGTGGCGTCGTCCATCAGCATGTCGATGCCGATGGTGCGCGCCGGATCGAGCCGCTCAACCACCGCCACGGTGCTGACGTCAAAGCCCAGCGGTGCCACAAAGCTCAGGGCTTGCGGCGACGGCGAGGCGCCGGTCTCGATCCTGGCGCCCAGATCTTTCAACAGCTGCAGCAACTCGGAACGGCGCGCGGCGCGCGGCGAGACCCAGACCGGCGGCATCTCTTCTACCTGCGGTGCTGGCGGCTCGGGGCTGACTCTCTGGATGCCGTTGTCATAGTGATAAAAGCCTTCGCCAACTTTTTTTCCGACCACGCCGCCGGCGAGTCGCTGCGCCGTGATGACGCTGGGTCGGTAGCGCGGTTCTTCGAAGTACTGGTGGTAAATCGACTCCATCACCGGGTGTGAGACATCGAGCGCGGTCAGGTCCATCAATTCGAATGGCCCGAGCTTGAAGCCGATCTGGTCCTTCAGGATGCGGTCCACGGTGGCGAAATCAGTGATGCCTTCGCCGACGATGCGCAATGCCTCGGTGCCATAGCCGCGCCCGGCGTGGTTGACGATGAAGCCAGGGCTGTCCTGCGCCTGCACCGGCGTGTGTCCCATCTGCCGGGCGTAGCTGGCCAGGTCGCTGCACACGCTCGGGCTGGTCTTGAGCCCGGCGATGACTTCCACGACCTTCATCAAGGGCACCGGGTTGAAGAAGTGGTAGCCGGCGAATTGAGCGGGTCTTAGCAGCCGCGCCGCGATCGCCGTCACCGACAGCGATGAGGTATTGGTGACGAGCACGGCTGTCGGTTGGACGATGGCTTCCAACTCGGCAAACAGGGTGGCCTTGACATCCAGGCGTTCGATGATGGCCTCAACGATCAGATCGCAATCAGACAGTTCGGACAGCGCTGCGGCGCACAGCAGACGGGACTTGTACAAGGCGGTTTGTCCCGCATCGAGCCGGCCTTTTTCACACAGTTTGTCCCACTGGGAAAACACGGCGGCTTGTGCCTTGCGCGCCGTGTCGGCCTGCATGTCAAACAACAGGATAGTGCTGCCGGCTTGCGCTGCGATCTGGGCGATGCCTCGACCCATGGCGCCAGCACCGACGACGCCGAGTTTTGAAAAGATTGGTTTCATAAGATCAATTATGACGCGAGGTGCCGGCACTCAGACGGCTATGACACAATGGGTTCGACCCCGCGCCTGCCGATTGCAGGAGCATTGTTCAACCCCTGAATTCACTGAACCATGACAATCAAACTTTGCGGTTTTGCAGCGAGCAACTACTACAACAAGCTCAAGCTTCAGTTGTTGGAAAAAGGCGTTGCTTTCGAGGAGGAATTGGTCTGGGTCGGGAATTCCGATGGCAAGCTGATGGATCGATCGCCGCTCGGGAAGGTACCCTTTCTGGACACGCCGCAGGGGCCGATTTCAGAGTCGATGGCGTGCGCCGAGTACATCGAAGCCGTCTATCCGGAGAACCGGTTGATGCCGCAGGATCCCTATGCCGCGGCCAAGGTGCGCGAGTTGATTCTGTACAGCGAACTGCATCTTGAATTGGTTGCCCGTCAGCTCTACCCTGAGGCGTTTTTTGGCGGCAAGGTCAGTGATGAAATCAAGGATCGAACACGCAAGCTGCTGCAAAAGGGTGCGGTTGCATTTGCCAGCCTCGTCAGGTTCTCGCCGTTCATCGCAGGGCCGGAATTGACGCTGGCCGACTGCGCGGCCATCGTGCATCTGCCCTTGATCAGCAGCGCCAGCAAATTGATTTACGGCGAAGATGTGCTGGCGGCATTGCCGGTAAAGGATTACCTCCGGCAGATGAACGAGCGACCGACCGTGAAGGCCGTCAATGCGGATCGAAAGGCTAACACCGAACTCATGCTGGCAGCGCGCGCCGCGAAAAAATAAGCGGGGACGAATGCGCCGTCAGCGCCGGACCTGCAGCGCGCCCGGATTGACGATGTTGGTCGGCGTGCCCTTGATGAAGTTGACCACGTTGTCGAAGGCGGCGCCGAAGTACATTTCATAGCTGTCGAGTTCGACATAGCCGATGTGCGGCGTGCAGATGCAGTTCTCGATGCGCAGCAGGGCCTGGCCCTGCAGAATCGGCTCGGTCTCGAAGACGTCGACTGCCGCCATGCCAGGCCGACCACGGTTGAGTGCGCTGATCAGGGCCTCGGGCTCAATTAGTTCGGCGCGCGATGTGTTGACCAGCAGCGCAGTCGGCTTCATGCGTGCCAGGTCATCGAGCCGAACGATCCCACGCGTTTCATCGAGCAGGCGAAGATGCAACGTCAGCACATCGCATTGGGCAAAGAACTCATCTTGGCTGCCGGCGGCAGAAAATCCGTCCAGTTGCGCGCGTTCGCGCGAGGCGGCGCGTCCCCAGATCAGCACGTTCATGCCGAAGGCTTTGCCATAGCCCGCGATCAGCTGCCCGATTCTTCCGTAGCCCCAGACGCCGAGCGTTCGTCCCTTGAGGACGGTTCCCAAACCGAAGTTCGGTGGCATGGAGCCGGCCTTGAAGCCCGACTGCTGCCAGGCGCCGTGTTTGAGGTTGCCGATGTACTGCGGCAGGCGCCGTGAGGCGGCCATGATCAGCGCCCAGGTCAATTCCGCCGGCGCTACCGGCGAGCCGGTTCCTTCGGCCACCGCGATGCCGTGTTCGGTGCAGGCGTTGACATCGATGTGGGAGCCGACGCGTCCGGTCTGCACCACGAGTTTGAGTTTTGGCAGTTTTTCGATGAGCTGGCGCGGCAAATGGGTTCGCTCGCGGTTGAGCACGATCACGTCAGCGTCCTTCAGGCGAACCGACAGCTGACCAAGGCCCTTGACCGTGTTGGTGTAGACCTTGGCTTGGTAGGGTTCCAGTTTGGCGGCGCAGTCGAGCTTGCGAACCGCATCCTGGTAATCGTCAAGAATCACAATATTCATAGCGTGCGATTGTGCCTCGGCATTGAGCCGCCCGGCACCGCCACCCGAATGAATAGTGTTCAGTGCCGGGTTGCTTCCCGCGCTGCGAGCCGATCCAGTTCCGCGCAGACGTCGGCCATGCGGCCGGAAATTCGCAGGCGCCCGACTTGCGCGGGCGCCTGGTCGGCTTCCAGAATGCGCACGATTCGCAGCGGCCGGCTCATGGAATGACGGGTCGGATCGGGCTGCACGTGTCGTGCTGAACAAGGGCCGATGGTCGTGGACGATGCGTTGCCCAGTGCGCCATGCCAGGCTTTGCCGGAAGGCGCGCAATGACCCGTTGCCGCCGGCATGAGCCAGCGCCAGAGGCCTTGCAAGGGTGTCAGAACGGCGGAAACGGCAATCAGTGCTGTGCTCATGGGAATTTTTCTGTCGGAAGTAGTGTTGTTGTCTACATCAGCATGGTGTTGCGGATCAGACCGACGGCCAGGCCTTCTATCTCGAACGGTTCACCGGGTTCGACCACGATGGTCTGGTAATCGGGGTTTTCGGGGTGCAGTTCGATCAGGTTCTTGTTGCGCCGAAAACGCTTGACGGTCACTTCATCACCGAGACGGGCCACCACAATCTGGCCGTTCTTGGCGTCCTTGGTTGCCTGCACCGCGAGCAGGTCGCCATCCATGATGCCGGCATCGCGCATCGACATGCCGCGCACCTTGAGCAGGTAGTCGGGCTTGCGCTGGAACAGGCTGCTTTCCAGGTAATAGGTCTGGTCGATATGCTCTTGCGCGAGAATGGGGGAGCCGGCTGCGACCCGTCCGATCAGGGGCAGGGCCAACTGCGCCAGACTGGGCAGTTGAAAGGAGTACTGCTTGTTGCGCGATTCGTTGATGGAGCGCAGTGCTTCGCTCTTGAGGCGAATGCCGCGCGACGTGCCGCTGACCAGTTCGATCACGCCTTTGCGCGCGAGGGCCTGCAAGTGCTCTTCAGCGGCGTTGGCCGACTTGAAGCCCAATTCTGTGGCAATCTCGGCCCGTGTGGGTGGCGCACCGGTGCGGGCGATGGCGCTTTGAATCAGGTCCAGAATTTGCTGCTGGCGGGCTGTCAGTTTGGGGCTTTCAAGCATGGCGACTCCTCGGAAGTTGGATGGGTCTCGCTGTGGGTCTGTACACACTGTTTCGATATCCAGTACCTGTATTTTTAACCAGTTTTTGAAAGTGTGCAAGTGGCAACTGAAACTAATTCGAAAAAGCTTGTCGTTCTGGGCACCGGCGGCACGATTGCCGGGACGGCCAGCAGTGCTTCAGACAATCTCGGTTACATCGCGGCGCAGATCGGCGTCGCGCAGTTGCTGGAGGCGCTACCTGGCGTCACTCAGGTTCTGGCCGGTCGTACCCTGCTGGCGGAGCAGGTCGCGCAACTCGACAGCAAGGACATGCGTTTTGACGTCTGGCAGACGCTGGTCAAGCGGGTCGCTTTTCATTTGGCTCAGCCGGATGTGCAAGGCATTGTCATCACCCACGGCACCGATACGCTGGAGGAAACTGCTTACTTCCTGCATGCCGTATTGCCGGCCGCGCTGCTGTCCGCCAAACCCGTGGTGTTGACCTGCGCCATGCGTCCGGCCTCCAGCGCAGCGCCTGACGGGCCTCAGAACCTGCTCGACGCCCTGGCGGTCGCGGGCAACGCAGGCGCGTGTGGCGTGATGGTCGTCTGTGCCGGCGTGATTCATGGCGCGGTGGATGTGCAAAAGATCCATCCGTATCGGCTTGACGCTTTCAACTCGGGTGACGCCGGCGCTGTCGGCTATGTCGAGGAATCGCAGGTTCGCCGGGTGCGAAGCTGGCCCGGCGCCGCGGCCGGGATGGCCGCCGGTTTGATCAACAGAGTTGCACAGGCGAGCCAATGGCCGCGCGTCGAGATCGTGATGAATTACGCGGGTGCGACGGGCGCTATCGTCGATGCGCTGGTCTTGAATGCAGGCGCGGTAACCCATGGCAGGGACCCGCATGCCGGCACAGCGGTGCGTGGTCTGGTTGTCGCCGCGACCGGCAATGGCACCGTGCACCAGGACCTGGAAGCCGCTCTGCGCCGGGCGCAGTTGGCGGGCGTTACTGTGGTGCTGGCAACCCGCTGTGCCAGCGGACGCGTCTTGGCCAGGGCCGACGCGCCGTTTCCCGACTCTCAGGGACTCTCGCCCGTGAAAGCCAGGGTCGCTTTGATGCTGAGTTTGATGGTGTGATCAGCCGGCCAGCGCAGCGAACGCGCGGGCCGTGATTTCGTCCACACCGCCGGTGCCGCTGATGGCGCGGTACTTCGGTGCATTCACCGGATCGGCCTTGGCCCAGCTGGCGTAATAATCGACCAGCGGACGCGTCTGCGCGCTGTAGACGTCGAGCCGCTTCTTGACGGTTTCTTCCTTGTCATCGTCGCGCTGAATCAGCGGCTCGCCCGTGATGTCGTCGACACCCGCCACCTTTGGCGGATTGAACTTGACGTGGTAGGTGCGGCCCGAGGCGGCATGCGAGCGCCGCCCGCTCATGCGCTCGATGATGGCGTCGAATGGCACGTCGATCTCCAGCACGTAGTCGAGCTTGACGCCGGCTTCCTTCATGGCGTCGGCCTGCGGGATGGTGCGCGGAAAACCGTCAAACAGGAAGCCTGCTGCGCAGTCGGGTTGGGCAATGCGCTCCTTCACCAGGTTGATGATCAGGTCGTCGCTGACCAGTCCGCCGGAATCCATGATCTTCTTCGCTTGCACGCCCAGCGGCGTGCCGGCCTTGACCGCGGCGCGCAGCATGTCACCGGTGGAGATTTGCGGAATTGAGTATTTCTGGCAGATGAAGGTGGCTTGGGTACCTTTGCCGGCGCCGGGCGCGCCCAACAGAATGAGTCTCATGGATGTCCTTAGGAATAGTATGAAAATCAGTCGGCATGCAAGCGTCCGCCATGCCTTGTTGCGCAGAAGAATAGCATGCTCCAGCAACTGCCTGGCTTACACGCACGCTCCCTCACGCGTTGAACAGCCGGCGCACCCGTTCCAGGTCTTCTGGTGTGTCGACCCCGGGGCCGGGTGCCTGCGCGGCGACATGGACTGCGATGCGGTGGCCATGCCACAGTGCGCGCAATTGCTCCAGCGCTTCGGTCATCTCCATCGGCGCTTGCGGCAGATTCGGAAACTGGCGCAGGAAGCCGACGCGGTAACCGTAGATGCCGATGTGGCGCAGCGGCGCCGGGCTTGGCAGGCGGTCGGGCTGATCGCGCCAGTAAGGGATGGTTGCTCGGCTGAAGTAGAGCGCCATGCCCTGGGCGTCGAGCACCACCTTCACCACATTGGGGTTGCTGAACTCCGCCAGGTTGTCGATGGCGTGGGCCGCCGTGCTCATGCTGGCCTGCGGCTGTTCGATGAGCAGTTGGGCGACGCTGCCCACCAGCGCGGGGTCGATCAACGGCTCATCACCCTGCACGTTGATGACGATCTCGTGCTCGGCCAGCCCCAGCAAATGGCAGGCCTCGGCCAGGCGGTCACTGCCCGACGGATGGTCGGTACGGGTCAATATCGCTTCGATGCCATGGGGCTGACAGGCCGAAACGATCGCAGGGCTGTCTGCGGCGACGACGACGCGGACCTTGCCGTTTGCCGTCGTCAGTGTCGCTACGCGCTGCGCTACACGCACCACCATCGGCATCCCGCCGATGTCGGCCAGCGGCTTGTTCGGCAGGCGCGTCGATGCCAGGCGCGCCGGAATGAGAACGGTAAAACTCAAAGGCCGAGTTCCTCGTCGCTAAGGGGCCGGGCTTCACCTTCCAGCAGGATAGGAATGCCGTCACGCACGGGATAGGCCAGGCGCGCGCTGCGTGAAGTCAGCTCCTGCTTGTCTCGGTTGTATTCGAGAGGCCCCTTGGTGACGGGGCAAACCAGTAGTTCAAGAAGTCTTGTGTCCATGGCCAGATGATAGCGTCGGCTGCGACGGTGCCGCGAGCAGAGGTGCCAGCCGGGCGTCAAGTTCTGCCAGGAAGCCCGCTTCCGGCGTGACGATCAGGGGGACAGCCAGCGCGTCGGGCTGCCTGTGCCACAGCTTGACGGCGTCCTTTTCGGTGCAAAGCACCGTCCAGTGCTTGTGGTCCGCGGCCACCCAGCCGGCAAAGTCATCGTGATCCGGCAAGGCGATGGTCTGATCCAGGACCAGCCCCTGCGCGCGCAGCATCGCAAAGAAATCCTCCGGCTTGGCGATGGCGGCGACGGCCAGCAAGGGACTCGCCCCGCGTTGTGTCAACTGTTCCAGCGCGACTTGGCTCTGGTCTGCGCGCACGGCATAGGGGGCGAGGGCACGCGGCGCCGTGAAACCGGCGAATGCCGGCTGGGTGCCGCTATGCAGAATCAGGTCCACCGGGCGTGGCCAGGTTTCACGCAGCGGGCCGGCTGGCAGCAACAGGCCGTTGCCGACGCCGCGATCGTCAAAGACACAGATATCCAGATCGCGCTGCAGAGCCAGATGCTGCAGACCGTCATCACAGATGATGACCTGGGTTTGCGCACGGCGCGCCAGCAGGGCGCGGGCTGCTTCGATGCGCCGGCAGGCGACGAATACCGGCGCGCCGGTGCTGCGCTGGATCAGCGCCGGTTCGTCGCCGACGTCTCCGGTCACGCTGTCTTGAAGCACTTCCTGGCAATCGCGGGACGCGCGGCCATAGCCGCGCGAGATCACCCCGACGCGCAAACCACGTGCCTGCAGGTGCCGCACCAGGGCGATCACGACCGGTGTCTTGCCCGATCCACCGGCGACCACATTGCCCACCACGATCACCGGGACGGGAACGCGCTCCGAGCGCAGCCAGCCGATCCAGTACAGGCCACGGCGCAGGGCGGCCAGCGAGCCAAACAAAAGCGAGATCGGCCACAGCAGCCAGCTCAGCGGTCCGCGATGGGTCCAGGCGCTGGTCAGGCAGCGCTGCAACGTCATACGTTGCGCCGGCTGCTGCATGGGCTAACGGGAGCCCGCCTGGGCCGAAGACTGGGTGGCAAAGGTGATCTGGATCAGGCCGGAACGGCGCGCCGCCTCCATGACGGTGACCACGGATTGGTGTGTCGCATTGGCATCGGCGCTGATGATCACGACCGAGTCCTTGCCGGCCTTGGCACCGTCGAGCAGGGCGCGCGCCAACGCGTCAACATTGCGCTCCACCAGAGGAACCTTGTTGACCGAGTAAGCGCCGTCGCTGCTCACGCCGACCAGCACTTCTTTCGGATAGTCGCGCTGCGCCGTGGCATCGGCAACCGGAAGCTTGAGTTGCAGTTCCGTGAACTTGCTGTAGGTGGTGGACAGCATCAGAAAGATCAGCACGACCAGCAGCACGTCGATGAACGGGATCAGGTTGATCTCGGGCTCTTCGCGGGTACGGGAGCGAAAGTTCATGGTGCCCTACTTGCGCAGCGTGTTGAGGTGGCGCGCCAGCCGTTCCGAAGCGAGTTCCAGGGTCAGGAGGTAGGCGTCCACCGTAGCCCGGAAGTAGCGCCAGAAGATCAAGGACGGAATCGCAATGATCAGGCCAAAAGCCGTGTTGTACAGCGCCACCGAAATGCCGTGCGCCAACTGCGCCGGGTTGCCACCGGTGGCCCCGCCGGCCGAGGTCTGTGAACCGAAGATCTCGATCATGCCGACCACAGTGCCGAACAAGCCCATCAGCGGGGCCGCCGACGCAATCGTCGCCAGGGCGCTGAGGTAGCGCTCGAGCCGGTGCGCGACCACGCGCCCGGTTCCTTCCATGCCGGAGCGAAGATCATCTTCGCTGCAGCGCGGGTTGAGGCTAAGCATGCGCAAGCCACTGGCCAGCACCTCGCCGAGCGCCGAGTTCTGCGCCAGTTGCGTGATCACCTCGGGCGCCGGCACCGCCGTGCGCGAGACGTTCAGCACCTCTTCGAGCAGCCGGGGCGGGGCGATCTTGGCGGTTCTGAGGCTGACGAAGCGTTCGATGACCAACGCCAGTGCGAGGATCGAACAACCCATGAGCGGCCAGATCGGCCAGCCGGCCGCTTGTATGATTGAAAACAAATGAAATCTCCACGCACATGAAAGGCCTTGCGATTATGTCCCACACGGCTGTTTTTTCAGTGCTGTTCGCCGAACTGCGGGCGCAATGTGCTGCGCTTCGTGTTCAGTTAAACCCACAAAAACTGTGGATAAGTTTGTGAAGAACTGGACCGGGAACCCTGTCCAAGTCGCATGGGCTGTGGCGTTTGACACTTTGATGACAAATCAAGCAGCAAAATATCAAACGAAATCAAATACTTGCAACGTAACGTCTGGCTTTGGACGGGGTCTTGCCCGGCTTGCCAGGAAGCCGGTTGGTGGTGGAGCATTCGCGGGTGCAGACCCGCACGACAAGCTGAATTGAGCCATGGCAGAAATCAATCAAGCTGAGTCTGCGCCCAGGATCTGGCAGGTCGGAGCCCTGTGTCGCGCCGTTGCCGATGCACTCGACGCAAGATTCAATCCCCTGGCCGTGCGCGGGGAAATCTCGGGATTTTCCCGGGCGACGAGCGGACACTGCTATTTCTCCATCAAGGACGAAACGGGACAGATTCGCTGCGCCATGTTTCGCCGGGCTGCCAGCCTGCTGGACTTTTCACCCCGTGACGGTGAAATGGTCGAGTTGCGGGGGCGTCTGGGCGTTTACGAGCCGCGCGGCGACTTGCAACTGATTGTCGAAAGCATGAGCCGCGCCGGTGCAGGCGCCTTGTTCGAGCAGTTCCTCAAGCTCAAGGCCAAGCTGGAAGCACAGGGTTTGTTCGACCCCGCCCACAAGCGCCCGCTGCCGATAATGCCCAGGGGCATCGGCGTGGTGACGTCGCGCGGCGCCGCCGCGCTTCATGATGTTGTGACGACCCTGCAACGGCGTGTGCCCCATATCCCGGTGCTGCTGGCGCCGGCTTCCGTTCAGGGCAGCAACGCGCCGCAGGAATTGGCGGCCGCGCTGTCGAGTCTCTATTTGCTCACACAGGACGGACGCGACCAGCGGCCAGTTGCGAGCCGCGACTCGGCGACGCATCCGGCGCCGGCAGGCCCGGTCATCGATGTCATCCTGCTGGTGCGCGGCGGCGGCTCGATGGAGGATCTGTGGGCCTTCAATGACGAGCAACTCGTGCGCACGCTGGCGCAAAGCCCGGTTCCGGTGGTCTGCGGCGTGGGGCATGAAACCGACTTCACGCTGGCGGATTTTGTGGCGGACGTGCGGGCGCCCACGCCAACGGCCGCCGCCGAGCTGGTGGCACAGCCGCGCGAGGCCTGGCTCGGTGCGCTCGATGCGTTGGCGCGTCGTCTGCAGGACGCGGCGTACCGGCGCCTTGATCAGCACAACCAGCAGCTTGACTTGACGGCCTCACGCCTGGGGCGTCCGTCGGCCCGCGTCGGACAACAGCGCCTGCGGCTGGCCGCCACTGCGCAGCGCCTGCAATTCCTGTCAGAACAACTGCTGCGACAAAGACGGCAGTCCGTGCAGCAAATGCAGGCGTCGTTGCCGCAAGCCGTGCAGCGCGGACTGAGCCGCAGCGCCGAACGACTGCAGCGGGCCGAACTCCAGCTCGGCCTGCTCGACCCGTCCCTGGTCCTGCAGCGGGGTTATGCCTGGCTGACCAATACGCAGGGCGGAACCATCACCGGTGTCGGTCAGACGGGTGTCGGTCAGGCACTGAGGGCTACCCTTGCCGACGGTGAGCTTGATTTAACCGTAACCGCCCTAAGTTAAACAATGTTTCTACAATCGCCCCTTCGCTCACCAACCCACGAGGATCTCATGGAACACACTTTGCCCCCCCTGCCATTCGCGATCGACGCGCTGGCGCCGCATTATTCGAAAGAAGCCCTCGAATACCACCATGGCAAGCACCACAACGCGTATGTCGTGAATCTCAACAACCTGCAAAAGGGGACCGAGTTCGAAAGCATGTCGCTGGAAGAGATCATCAAGAAGTCCAGCGGTGGTGTCTACAACAATTCGGCGCAGATCTGGAACCACACATTCTTCTGGAATTGCATGAAGCCCGCCGGTGGTGGCGAACCCTCAGGCGCGCTGGCCGCTGCCATCAACGCCAAGTGGGGCACCTATGCAGCGTTCCGTGAAGCCTTTGTCAAATCGGCCGTCGGCAATTTCGGCTCCGGCTGGACTTGGCTGGTGAAGAAGCCCGATGGTTCTGTGGATATCGTCAACATGGGCCCCGCCGGGACGCCACTGACGACGGCCGACAAGGCGCTGCTCACCGTGGACGTCTGGGAACACGCGTACTACATCGATTACCGCAATATGCGTCCCAAGTTTGTTGAGACCTTCCTCGACAAACTGGCGAACTGGAGCTTTGCCGAAGCCAACTTCGCCTGATCGGCAGCATCCGTCAAAGACAGGCCACCGCCAGCGGTGGCTTTTTTTTGGCAACGGCCCTAGTGGCTCTTGAACGGCGCACCGCCGAGCTTGAAACCGGCCTTGATGCCCTTCTTGCCGAACCAGCCCTGGTTCATTTCGAGCACATAGCGAACCGGCTGGCTCGAGCAGTGGGAGTCGGTGGACTGCGGCTTCATGTCGGCTAGATTGACGATGGTCCCGTCATCGGCGACGAAGGCGGCCGTCAGTGGCACCAGGGTATTTTTCATCCAGAAACACTGCTGGCTGGCTTGTTCGAATACGAACAGCATGCCTTCGGTTTGCGGCAGGTCCTTGCGAAACATGAGCCCGGTCGCGCGCTGTTGTTCCGTGCTGGCAACCTGGGTGTCGATCAGATGCATGCCTGCGGAAATCTTGATGCGGGGCAGATCCATTTGTGGCGCATTTTGGGCATGGGCCAGGTTGCCCAGTGCCATGATGCAGGCGATCAATGCGATGGCTGTTTGTTTCATGGCGTCATTTTGCTGCAAGTGAATGAGGGATCAGTCTGGCGCAAACAAAAAAAAGCCCGCTTGCGCGGGCCTTTTGGTCAGGTCCAGAAGCAGGGCTTCTGGATTGACTATTACTTCGAAGCAGCAGCAGCGGGCTTCTTGGCAGCTTTTTCAGCCTTTGCAGCCTTCTTGGCAGCAGCCTTTTCAGCCTTTGCAGCCTTGGCGGCGGCAGCCTTTTCAGCCTTGGCGGCCTTGGCATCAGCCTTGGCAGCCGGAGCAGCAGCTTCCTTGGCGGCCGGAGCAGCAGCAGGAGCAGCAGCAGCGGGAGCAGCAGCCTTGGCGGGTGCAGCAGCGGGAGCGGCAGCTTGGGCAAACGCGCCAGCGGCGAAGAGACCAGCAACCAAGACGGCGAGAAGTTTGTTCATTTTCAGTATTCCTTGAGATAACGTTATTTCAGAAAGTCCCCCCATGCATGAGAGGTCGCTCCATAACGGGGCTGGTTCGCCGCCGGTTGACAGAAAGGGACAAAAAAGTCGCACTAAAATTCGCCGACAGCTTCAAATCAAGGTGATGCGGCCATTTTTCTGTCGAATCGGCAGCAAAAAGGCGCGCAATTCTGAACTCACTTATGGAGATCCGACCTATGTACCAGCACATCAAGGTTCCCGCTCAAGGCCAGAAGATCACTGTCAACGCCGATATGTCACTGCATGTACCGGACGAGCCGATCATTCCGTTCATCGAGGGCGACGGCACAGGTCTGGATATCACGCCGGTGATGATCAAGGTGGTGGACGCGGCGGTCGCCAAGGCCTATGGCGGCAAACGGAAGATTCACTGGATGGAGGTGTACGCCGGTGAGAAGTCGACCAAGGTCTACGGCCCCGATGTCTGGCTGCCCGAAGAAACACTGCAGGCGCTGCGCGAATATGTGGTTTCGGTCAAGGGACCGCTGACGACGCCCGTTGGCGGCGGTATCCGGTCCCTGAACGTGGCTTTGCGCCAAGAACTGGACCTGTATGTCTGCCTGCGCCCGATCCAATATTTTGACGGCGTCCCCAGCCCCGTGAAAGAGCCGCACAAGACCGATATGGTGATCTTCCGTGAAAATTCGGAAGACATTTACGCCGGCATCGAGTTCGAGGCGGAGTCCGACAAGGCGCGCAAGCTCATCAAGTTCCTGCAGGACGAAATGGGCGTTACCAAGATCCGCTTCCCTAAGACATCGGGCATCGGCATCAAGCCGGTATCGCGCGAGGGCACCGAGCGTCTGGTGCGCAAGGCGATCCAGTACGCCATCGATAACGACAAGCCAAGCGTCACCATTGTGCACAAGGGCAACATCATGAAGTACACCGAGGGGGGCTTCCGCGACTGGGCGTATGGGCTGGCACAGAAGGAATTCGGCGCTGAACCGATCGACGGCGGACCCTGGTGCAAGTTCAGAAACCCGAAGACCGGCAAGGAAATTATCGTGAAGGACAGCATTGCCGACGCTTTCCTGCAGCAAATCCTGCTGCGACCCGCCGAATACAGCGTGATTGCAACCTTGAACCTCAATGGCGACTACATTTCAGACGCCCTGGCTGCGCAGGTCGGCGGCATTGGCATTGCGCCGGGCGCCAACCTGTCGGATTCGGTGGCCTGCTTCGAGGCCACGCACGGCACCGCGCCCAAATACGCCGGCAAGGATTATGTAAACCCGGGTTCTGAAATCCTGTCCGCCGAGATGATGCTGCGGCACATGGGCTGGATCGAAGCGGCCGACCGGATCATCCGTTCCATGAAGAAGTCCATCAACAGCAAGAAGGTGACCTACGACTTTGCCCGTCTGATGGACGGTGCGACACAGGTCAGTTGCTCCGGCTTCGGCCAGGTCATGATCGACAACATGTAGAGGCCCGTTGGCAGCGGCGGGCCAGGGCCCGTTCTGTGAACTCCGCAACCGCCCAAGCCTTGGTCTTGGGCGGTTTTTTGCTTCTGGCGCTTGAATCCGGGATAAACGGCACCAAATCCCGTTCCAGGCATCCTGTTTTGGCGCCCCCGATAGAATGAAAGCATGGCAACCAAAACTCCTGTGACCCCTCCTGTTCCACCGGTTCAAACACCCGATCGGGATGAGGGCGGCTCAGTGGTGCTGGAGCGGCGAACGCAGAAGGTTCAGCCGCCGCAGATGTACCAGGTCGTGATGCTCAATGACGACTACACGCCGATGGAGTTTGTCGTCGTGGTGATCCAGGAATTCTTCGGCAAGGATCTTGAAGCGGCGACGCAGATCATGCTCAAGATCCACGTGGACGGAAAAGGTGTTTGCGGCGTCTATTCCAGGGATGTGGCCGCGACCAAGGTGGATCAGGTTCTCGATGCGGCGGCCAAGGCGGGGCACCCGCTGCAGTGCATCAGCGAACCAGCCGAGTTGTGAAGTCTGCCGTGAAGCCATCCGGGCGGCGCATGCGGGCAAGTGCGCTGGTCAAGGGATTTCACGGCGCTGCGCAAGTGATATTGAAATCGGATTACAGTTAAACATCGAAGCTAGGGAAGAAAAGGAAATCACATGATTGCCCAGGAATTGGAAGTCAGCCTACACATGGCTTTTGTCGAGGCGCGCCAACAGCGTCACGAGTTCATCACGGTCGAGCATTTGCTGCTCGCCCTGCTGGACAACCCGAGCGCTGCCGAGGTGCTGCGCGCCTGTTCCGCCAATATTGACGATCTGCGCAAGTCCCTATCGAACTTCATCAAGGACAACACGCCGCAGGTCGCCGGGACCGACGATGTCGATACGCAACCGACGCTGGGTTTTCAGCGCGTGATCCAGCGCGCCATCATGCATGTGCAGTCCACCGGCAGCGGCAAGAAGGAAGTGACCGGGGCCAATGTGCTGGTCGCGATCTTCGGCGAAAAGGATTCCCATGCGGTCTATTACCTGCATCAGCAGGGGGTGACCCGGCTCGACGTCGTCAATTTCATTGCCCACGGCATCAAGAAAAGCGATCCGACGGATGCCGGAAAGCCCAGCGAAGCGCCGGTCGAAAGTGACGAATCGGGTGGCGAAAAGAACGAGAAGCAGTCGCCGCTCGAGCAGTATACGCAGAACCTGAACCAGCTCGCCAAGGAAGGCAAGATCGACCCCTTGATCGGACGTGAGTACGAAGTCGAGCGCGTGATCCAGATCCTGTGCCGCCGGCGCAAGAACAACCCGCTTCTGGTGGGTGAGGCCGGTGTCGGCAAGACCGCCATCGCCGAGGGCCTGGCCTGGCGCATCACGCAAAAGGACGTGCCCGAGATCCTGGCCGAAGCGATCGTCTATTCGCTCGACATGGGGGCCTTGCTCGCCGGCACGAAATACCGCGGCGATTTCGAACAGCGCCTCAAGGGCGTGCTCAAGTCCCTCAAGGACAAGCCCCATGCCATCCTGTTCATCGACGAAATCCATACGCTGATCGGCGCCGGCGCGGCGTCGGGCGGCACGCTGGACGCGTCGAATTTGCTCAAGCCAGGCCTGAGCTCCGGTGCGCTCAAGTGCATCGGCGCCACGACCTTCACCGAGTACCGGGGCATCTTCGAGAAGGATGCTGCGCTCTCCAGGCGCTTCCAGAAGGTGGACGTCGTCGAGCCGACGATCGAGCAGACGGTCGAGATCCTCAAGGGCCTGAAGTCCCGCTTCGAAGAGCACCACAACGTCAAGTACGCGGTGGCAGCACTGCAGGCGGCTGCCGAACTGAGCGCCAAGTACATCAACGACCGGCATTTGCCCGACAAGGCGATCGATGTCATCGACGAAGCCGGCGCAGCGCAGAGAATCCTGCCGCCATCTAAGCGCAAGAAGATCATCAGCAAGTCCGAGGTCGAGGACATCGTGGCCAAGATCGCCCGCATCCCGCCCGCCAATGTCTCGAATGACGATCGCGGCAAGCTCAAGACGCTGGACCGCGACCTCAAAAACGTGGTATTCGGGCAGGACAAGGCGATCGACATGCTGGCTTCGGCCGTCAAGATGGCGCGCTCCGGCCTGGGCAAGGGCGACAAGCCGATCGGCTCCTTCCTGTTCAGCGGCCCCACCGGCGTCGGCAAGACCGAGGCCGCCAAGCAGCTGGCCTACATCATGGGCATCGATCTGATCCGCTTCGACATGAGCGAGTACATGGAGCGCCATGCCGTGAGCCGCCTGATCGGCGCGCCGCCGGGCTACGTCGGTTTTGACCAAGGCGGCCTGCTGACCGAAGCCGTGACCAAGAAGCCGCACTGTGTGCTGCTGCTCGATGAAATCGAGAAGGCGCACCCGGACATCTTCAACGTGCTGCTGCAGGTGATGGACCACGGTGCGCTCACCGACAACAACGGGCGCAAGGCCGACTTCCGCAACGTCATCATCATCATGACGACCAACGCCGGCGCCGAGGCATTGAACAAGTCCGTCATGGGCTTCACCAACGAGCGCCAGGTCGGCGACGAGATGGCGGACATCAAACGCCTGTTCACGCCCGAGTTCCGCAACCGGCTCGATGCCATCGTCAGCTTCAAGGCGCTCGATGAAGTCGTCATCATGCGCGTGGTCGACAAGTTCCTGCTGCAACTCGAAGCGCAGCTGGCCGACAAGAAAGTCGACGTCACCTTCACCGACAAGCTGCGCAAGCATCTGGCCAAGAAGGGCTTCGACCCGCTCATGGGCGCACGTCCGATGCAGCGCCTGATCCAGGACACGATCCGGCGCGCGCTGGCCGATGAACTGCTGTTCGGACGCCTCACCGACGGCGGCCGCTTGACGGTCGATGTCGACGACGCGGATGAGAGCAAGACTGAAATCCTGCTCGACATCCAGCCCCTGCCGAAGAAGGAAGGCAAGGCCAAACCGGAATCACAAGAGGTTGCGGCTGGTTGAGCCTGGTTTGAAGTCACCGCGCTCCCTTGCCTCGGCGCTGGCAGCCGGTTTCGCGCTGGCGCTCTGCCTGCTTCTCGCGGCCTGCGCCGTGGCGCCAACGTCGGCGCCTGTGCCCGAGCCGGCACCAGTCGTTACGCCGATCCCGAAAAAGCCACCCCGGATCGGCTTGGCGCTGGGAGGCGGCGCCGCGCGTGGTTTTGCCCACATTGGCGTGATCCAGATGCTCGAAGAAGCGGGCATCCGTCCCGGTCTTGTCGTCGGCACCTCGGCTGGCAGTGTGGTGGCCGCGCTCTATGCCAGCGGCAAGAGCGGCGCGCAATTACAGCAGGTGGCCGAGGCCATGGACGAGGCCGCTTTCACCGACTGGACGCTGCCCATCTTCAGTCGCGGCATGCTGCGCGGCGCGGCGCTGGCGCGCTACATCAGCGCGCAGGTCAACGGGCGTCTGATCGAGAGCATGCCCTTGCCGCTGGGCATCGTGGCGACCGATCTGAACAGCGGCCAGGGCATGCTGTTCCAGCGCGGCGACACGGCCACCGCCGTGCGCGCTTCGAGTGCCGTGCCGGCCATCTTTCAGCCCGTCCGGATTGCCGGACGCGACTATGTGGACGGCGGCCTGGTGTCACCGGTGCCCGTGCGCTACGCGCGCCAGATGGGCGCCGAACTGATCATCGCCGTGGACATTTCAGACGCACCGGAGAGCAACGCGGCCAGCGACACGCTGCAGATCCTGCTGCAGACGTTTTCCATCATGAGCAAGAGCATCAACACCTTCGAGTTGCGCGAAGCCGACGTCGTGGTTCGCCCGGCACTGCTCGGTGTTTCCAGCGCAGATTTTGGCGCGCGCCGCAGCGCCATCGAAGCGGGCCGGGCCGCGATGCGCGCCGCGCTGCCGCAACTGCGGGCCGCCTTGCTGCGGCATTAGGACGCCTTCACCTTTCGTGCTTGAGGGTGGCAAACGCGACTGGATCGATCGATGGGCCTGCTGCGAAAGTGATTTGCGGCTGTGCCCGTGCGCAGCGATCAGATTTCCCATATGCACCTGGGTTCTGATCGTCGATGTGGCCAGCACTTGCCGCAGCGACGACAACAGCGACATGTCGCCAGTGAAGATGGCGGCCGTGGCAGGCATGCCGGTATCGGCGTCGAGATAGCGCAAGGTCAATGGCTGGACATCGGTGCGCGAGCGGATGGCGCCTTCAAAGATGTTGGCGTGAAAGCTGCCCACCTCAGCGCCGTCGCTGCTGGTGCCCTCGGGAAACGCGACTACGGTGGTTCCCTGCCCGAAGGCGTCCACGGTGCTGTCGACCATGGCATGGGCCGACCGTGCCGAGGCGCGGTCGACAAAGATGGTCTGGCAGGCCTGTGCCATGGCGCCAATCAGTGGCCAGCGCCGGACCTCGGACTTGGCAACGAAGATGCCGGGCATCAGTGACTGAATGACGAGCACGTCAAGCCATGAAACGTGATTGGCAACCACAAGGCCGGCAAAGTTCGCGGGCGCCAGTTTGTTGCACACGACTTCAACTTCCAGGACCTGCAGTACCCTTCGGGCCCAGCCTTGTATCGCCTCGAGCCTTTTATCCTGTTGTAGTTGCGGAAATTGCCGGCGCAGCAGAAACCCGCCACGGATGAACTCGATCGCCAAACGCAGCAGTTTGACGAGTTGGAAGCTGCGACCAGCGACGCGTACGGTTGCGCTTGTCGTGCTTGGCGCTATGGGTTGGTTAAGCATGACTCGCATCGTTCTATTGCGTGCGACGGATTTGAAAGCGTGCGCGCTGCAGGGCGAAGAACTCGAGCAGGCCCCAGATCATGCAGGCCGGGATGGCTACGATGCGAAAGTAGGTGGTTTGATTTGGCATGATGAGCGAGGGTGTTTGTTCCGGTTGCTTGCACCACAAGTTACACGCGCTGTGTGACAGCGCCGTGTCAGTGCCGAATTACGACGCGGCACGATTCGCAGCTTGTCGGATCGGCCTTTGCGCCGCTATGCTAGGCCGCCATGAGCCATGCCCCATTACCTGAACTGCAGGCCGTGCAGCGCATTATTGAGTTGGGGGCGGGCCGGCTTGAATCGCGTGTTGTGTGCCAGGTCGATCTGCCCGGCGGCGCCAGCTATCCGGTTCATGTCATCACACTGGGCAACCCGTCGCTCGAGGTGCCGGCGGTCGGCTATTTTGGCGGCGTGCATGGGCTGGAGCGCATCGGCTCGGGTGTCGTGATTGCCTATCTGCAAAGTCTCGTCATGCGCCTGCAATGGGACAGCGCGCTGCACAGGCAGCTTGAATCGGTGCGGCTGGTTTTCATGCCCCTGGTCAACCCCGGCGGCATGGCGCTGGGCACCCGGGCCAACCCCCATGGTGTGGACCTGATGCGCAACGCGCCGGTACAGGCGCAGGAGTCGGTGCCATTTCTCGTCGGCGGTCAACGCATCAGCGCCGGACTGCCGTGGTACCGCGGCCCACGTAATGGCGCGATGGAAATCGAGAATCAGGCCGTCTGCGATGTAGTCAACACCGAGCTCCTCAACCGCGATTTCAGCCTGAGCGTGGATTGCCATTCCGGCTTTGGCAGCAGTGATCGCATCTGGTTTCCGTTTGCCTACAAGCGCGAACCGATTGCCCACCTGGCCGAGATGCACGCGCTCAAGAACATCTTTGTTCAGTCGAATAGTCATCACCGCTACATCATCGAGCCGCAAAGCGCACAGTACCTGACGCACGGTGACTTGTGGGACCACTTGTACTTGAAGTCGTGCGAACAAGCGCAAGGCGTTTTCCTACCACTGACGCTGGAGATGGGTTCTTGGCTCTGGGTCAAGAAGAACCCGCGCCAATTGTTTTCGCGCCATGGCATCTTCAACCCGCTGATCGAGCACCGTCAGCAGCGCGTCCTGCGCCAGCACCAATTGCTGCTGGACTTTCTGTCGCGCGCCGCCTGCGGCCATCAGCTCTGGCTGCCGGGGTCGGACGCGCGCGTACAACAGCACGGGCAAGCCCTGCAGCACTGGTATTGATCCGCTTCAACATGCGAACCCCTTTGCTTCTTGTTTTGATGCTGCTACTGTCATTGTTCAATGATGGCGTATCGGCGGCGTCGGACTGTGCAACGACGATCAACGGACTCAAGATCATGCTCGGGGACCAGCGCGAATCCCTGCAGTGGGTCGAGACCACGATGGACGATGGCAAGCCCTTAGTGGTATCGATTGTCGAGAAACCGGGAGCGCTTGCGTTGGAATTCATCAAGACCGGAGAGGGCCTCTGGGCTGAAGGAAGTGGCACCGTCTGCAGGGCGGGTGCCGATCTGGAAATCCGCTTTGATCACGAGCAGCTCCGTTTTGGGCCGGCGGCCAATTGGATTTTGCGCAATCTCGCAGGAAGCGCGAGCAAGTTCACGCTGACGGCCGTGGGTTCAGAACGGCTGCGCATCGCCACGCGCGGCTGGAGCGGGACCTTCGCACCTAGGGCGAACTGAAGTCTTAATCGGTGGTGTGGCCGAGCCTCGGGTAAACACTTAGCGCTGTAGTAATTCCTTGTTACCCAAACCATGGATGAGCGTCGCAAACTGGTTTTCCCAACTTTTCAGGAGCGTGCGATGAGCAAGAAGATCTTGATGCTGTGCGGCGACTATTGTGAAGACTATGAAACCATGGTCCCATTTCAAACCCTGCTTGCCGTGGGTTACACCGTGCACGCGGTGTGTCCCGACAAAAAAGCCGGCGACTATGTGATGACTGCGATCCATGATTTTGAAGGGGCGCAGACCTACAGCGAAAAGCCCGGGCACCGCTTTACGCTCAACGCCAATTTCTCCGATGTCAATACCGCGAACTACGATGCCCTGCTGATTCCGGGTGGTCGGGGGCCTGAGTATTTGCGCCTCAACGCGCGCGTGCTGGCGATCACCAAGGAATTCGCCGATGCCGGCAAGCCGATCGCTGCTGTCTGCCATGGTGCGCAAGTACTTGCCGCCGTGCCGGGCATCATCCGCGGCAAGCGCATCAGTGCGTATCCGGCTTGCCAACCCGAAGTTGAACTGGCAGGCGCGATCTTTGCCGCGATCGCCATCGACGCCGCCGTGACCGATGGTCAATACGTCACGGCACCGGCCTGGCCCGCCCATCCGGCCTGGCTGTCCCAGTTCATGGCCCTATTGGGGACAAAGATTTCTCACTAGGATGCTTGCCCCTACGGTCGCCCATTGCGTGTGGATTCCTGCTCACAGGGGGGCTCTTCTTCCTCGGTGGCGGCCCGTCGGAAGATTGGCTCGCCAACAAATGCCCCGGAGCGACAGCTTTGGGGCTACGATGCCGCCAATGCGAAGGAGACTGTGGAATGTGTCAAATTTTTGTTCGCGCCAATCCGCAAAGCTATGAAGCCACCACGCGCAGCATTCGTCTGCACGGAGTGGTGACCAGTATCCGGCTGGAAAACCTGTTCTGGGACACGCTGGAAGAAATCGGCGCCCGCGATGGCATGACGGTTCCGCAGTTGCTCTCCAAACTCTACGACGAGTTGCTTGAGCATCGTGGTGACATCCCCAACTTTTCAAGTTTCCTGCGTGTCTGCGGCCTGCGTTACCTGGCACTGCAAGTGGAGCAGCGGATTCCCGGCGACTTGAGTATCCCGATACGCTCGCTCAATGCGACGGCTGTCTTGCGCGGACTGCGACCCAACCTGGTGGACGCCCACGCCAGCAGTATTCAGAACCCGGTTTCAGGAACCGCCTGATCGGTGTGCTGCGTTGCCTGACCTTCGTTGGCAAGACCAAGAACACGCCCGTAGAAGGCCAGCATCCGCTGCGCCTGCTTGGCTGCAGACCATTCGTTCGCATAGTCGCGGCCTGCATCACCCAGTTCCCGGCGCATTTGCGCGTTGCTCAGCAGCGTGACGACCTTGACAGAAAAGTCGCTCACCTCCTCGCGAGCAATCCAGACGCCAAGGCCATCCTTCAACACATCGCGCGTCCCCATCTCGGCGATCGACACCAGCGGCACGCCCTGCGCCATCGCTTCGAGCAGCACCAGTCCCTGCGTTTCCGTTCGCGAAGAAAATATGAATACATCGGCGGCGCGATAGCAGCTGTTGAGTTCGGTGTCGCGATCCAGGTAGCCGATGAACCGCACGGTCTCGCCAAGGCCGAGCTTCTTCGCATCCTGTTCCAAGCCGGAGCGGGCCGGCCCCTCGCCAGCGATGACCAAGAGGACGTCGGGGATTGCGCTCTTGACCTGTTCGACGACCCTGAGAAGAAAGCTGATGTTCTTCTCGTGCGCCACCCGTCCGACAAACAGCAGCATCGGTCGGTCCGGCGCAATGCCGAACTTCTCCCGGAAGACGGACCGGCTTCCGAACACGAAACTCTGCGGCTCGATGCCGGTCGGGATGACCTCGGCCCGGGTCGTGATGCCGTAACTCTTCAAGACGCGCAACATCGGTTTTGACGGCACCACCATGCCGTCCAGACTGTTGCCCTGATGACGCGAAAAGAGCTTGGCGAGATAGCGCATCAGGCGCTTCGGAACAAGGGGAATGTAGTGGTACAGGTACTCTTCAAAAAACGTGTGATAGGTCTCGACGCACGGGATCCCCAGCAGGTGGGACAGTCGCAGGCCCAGGTAGTGCGCGACGAAAGGGGTCTGCACGTGGATGATGTCGTACTGCTCGTCGCGCAATCGGTCGAGCTGCCGCATGACCCAACCGTAGCGCATGAACCGGTCTTCCGGGTCCAGCGGCACCTGCCGCGCCGGCACTCGCACGATGTCCGATTCATCGGCGCTCTGCGCGGCGTAGTCCGGCGCAATCAGGTGGACGGTATGTCCGAGTGCGCGCAGGTTACGTCGGAAGGTCTCGATCGATGTGGAGACGCCGTTGACCCGCGGGAAATAGACGTCAGAGACAAACAGGATCTTCATGGTGATGGGTCCGCTTTGCTTGGTTTGGTGAACGGATTGGGCGGGCCTGGCTGATTCAGTTCAGCAGCACCAGCACCCAGACGACTAGGAGATTGAGCAGGCTGATCAGCACGGCTGCGCTGCCGATGTCCTTGGCACGCTTGGCCAGGCGGTGGTCGTCCAGCGAGATCCGGTCCACCGTCGCTTCGATGGCCGAATTGATCAACTCGACGATGAGTAGCAACAGCACGCAGGCGATCATCAGTGCGCGGCCGAGCATGTGCTGCTCGATCAGAAACGCCAACGGAATCAGCACACCTGCGAGCAGCACCTCCTGGCGGAAAGCATCTTCGTTGCGAAAGGCTTCCTGCAGTCCGGAACACGAGTAGCCGAAAGCATTGAGCAGTCGCCGGATGCCTCTTTTTCCCTTGTGCGGACTTTCGATGCTGGTTGATTGCATGAGCTTGGTCTTGCTCATTGCGCCGCCTGACGTGGCTTGCAGTCGACGCAATAGAACCACAAGGCCTGCAGGTAGCGCCGGAATGAGCCGTTGCGCCGCAGCCGGTGCCGGCCGCACTGGATGCAGCTCAGCGTCTCGCCAGAGCCACCCATGCCCTGAAAGGGAGATCCGCTCTCCTTCGTCGTATAGCGCAAGCCACTTGCGGCGATCCTGGTGTCTTCAGATTTGTACATGGCCGGGCACACGTGATATCAAAGATCTGATTCTTGCGGGCCAAGATTTCAGTTTGATGACTTTTTCCTCGTCGGCGCCGCCAATCGCGGCAGCATGCGCTGCAAGACACCATCTTTCAAGACGCGGTAGTGCCATGCTGCGGCGATCGCATGAATGCCGGCAAGGCTGAGCAAGAGGTTGGCGACTAGGCTGTGCAATTCGACCGCGTTGTGTCGCAGCGCCTTGTTGCCCGGATCGAATGCCGGAACGGTGAACCAGTTGAAAACAGTGTCGCCACGAATCCAGACGCAGGCAAGGCCGATCACGATGATGGCGATCAGTGTTGCGTAGAGAAGATGATGCATGCCCGCTGCAGCCCGTCCCAGAATGCCAACATCTGTCCGTGGCAATTGGGTGCCGCCGGCGTGGCGCCAGACCAGCCGAATCAACAGGACAACACCGAGCACCGCGCCCGCCGTGATGTGCGAGCTGCGGGCCGTCAAGCGGGGCGCGCCGCGCGGGAAGAAACCGATGCTTTGGCCGGCAATCCACAACCCGATTACCAAGGCGGCGCTCAGCCAGTGCAGAAAGATGGTTGTTGCGTCGTAACGACCGGCGAGCGCCTGCGCCGTGAGATTGGATTCATGCATTCGATGGAGCTTGATTCATTGATGTGACGAGACGATGAAAAACAACACGTTACGTTTTTCACGGCTTCGTCATATTTGGAAATGAAGATCGAGTGGTCAGTCAAATTTGACAGATTTCTCATTTAACACATCATGTCCAAAACTATCCAAAAGCCCCGTCTCAAGTCCAATGTCCTGAACGTTTCGCGTGCCGTGGCCATTCTCTTCGCCGCCGCACCCTGTTGAACTAAACCGCTATGCGGTGGTAGGTCCTCACAGGCCACCATCGCGTTTTTGTTTGCTGTGGTGCTTGCGCACACGGGCATAGAGGTGAAGCCTTGGAGGTGGGGAATTTCCCCCGC